>Ga0316604_10000878_pt1 | contig 31075 bp, 31 predicted proteins | sample OWC_soil_day20_C_FD_207650 | JGI IMG/M metagenome (GOLD analysis project Ga0316604, IMG submission 207650) | Wetland soil microbial communities from Old Woman Creek delta, Ohio, United States - OWC_soil_day20_CT | ecosystem: Environmental > Terrestrial > Soil > Wetlands | place: USA: Ohio... | reverse complement strand
CTGGTACAACACGATGAGCAACGAACTGCTCGACGAAGCCGGCGTCGAAGCCAAATTCGGCGTGCCGCCGGGCAAGATCGTCGATTACCTGGCCCTGGTCGGCGATACCGTGGACGGCGTGCCCGGTGTCGCCAAGTGCGGCCCGAAAACCGCACTGAAATGGCTCAACCAGTACGGCTCGCTCGACGAAATCGTCGCCCATGCCGACCAGATCGGCGGCGTCGTCGGCCAGAACCTGCGCGACCACCTCGGCTTCCTGCCGCTTGGTAAAAAGCTGGTCACCGTCGCCTGCGACCTGTCGAACCTGCCGGCGCCGACCAGTCTGATCACGACTGCACGCGACACCGAGACCCTGCGCGAACTCTATACCCGCTACCAGTTCCGGACCTGGCTGGCTGAAATTGATGGCCCGGACGCTGCCGCCAGCGTCCCGGCACGCAAAGTCTCGGAAGCAACAGCTCCCGCACTTACGGGCAAAATTGAAGTTGCCTACGAAACCGTGCTGACCTGGCCGCAGTTCGAAGCCTGGCTGAGCAGGATTGAAAGCGCCGAACTGACCGCGCTCGATACCGAAACGACCAGCCTCGACTCCTTCGCTGCCCGCATCGTCGGCATTTCGCTGTCGGTGAAAGTCGGCGAAGCCTGCTACATCCCGCTCGCCCACACCGCGCCCGGCGTTGCCGACCAGTTGCCGCGCGAGGCCGTGCTGGCCCGGCTAAAACCGTGGCTGGAGGCGGTCGACCGCCGGAAAGTGCTGCAGAACGCCAAGTACGACCAGCACGTCTTCGCCAACCACGACATCGCGCTGGCCGGCATCGCCCACGACACCATGCTGCAGAGTTACGTCCTTGAGTCCGACAAGGGCCACGACCTCGGCCAATTGTGCAGCCGCCACCTCGGGCTGGAAACCATCGCCTATGAAGACCTCTGCGGCAAGGGCGCCAAGCAGATCGGCTTCGACCAGGTCGATCTCGAACGGGCCGCCACCTACGCTGCCGAGGACGCCGACGTCACGCTGCGCGTCCATCAGGCGCTGCACCCGCAGTTCGCCGGCGAACCGGGCCTCTCCTACATTTACCACGAGCTCGAGATGCCGGCCCGCCAGGTTATCTGGCAGATCGAACGCAACGGCATCCTGATCGACAGCAGCGTGCTATCGCGGCAGAGTCACGAAATGGGCCAGAAGATCATGGCCCTCGAAGCGCAGGCCTACGAACTGGCCGGCCAGCCCTTCAACCTCGCCTCGCCGAAGCAACTGGCCGAGATCCTGTTCGAAAAGCAGGGCCTGCCGGTCAAGAAGAAAACCCCCTCCGGCGGCCCGTCGACCGACGAGGAAGTGCTGACCGAACTGGCCCTCGATTACCCGCTACCCAAGCTGCTGCTCGAACACCGCAGCCTGTCCAAGCTCAAGGGCACCTACACCGACAAGCTGCCGCGCATGGTCAATCAACAGACCGGGCGCGTCCATACGCACTTCTCGCAGGCCGCCGTCGTCACCGGGCGGCTCGCCTCGAGCGACCCCAACCTGCAGAACATCCCGGTACGCAGCGAGGAAGGCCGCAAGATCCGCACCGCCTTCATCGCCCCGCCGGGCAGCAGCATCGTCTCGGCCGACTATTCGCAGATCGAACTGCGCATCATGGCGCATCTCTCGGGCGACGAACGCCTGCTCGAAGCATTTGCCCACGGCGAGGACGTGCACCGCGCCACCGCCGGCGAAATTTTCGGCATCACACCGCTCGAAGTCGGCCCCGACCAGCGCCGCGTCGCCAAGAGCATAAATTTCGGCCTGATCTACGGCATGAGCGCCTTCGGCCTGGCCCGCCAACTCGGCCTGGAGCGCAGCGCGGCGCAGACCTATATCGAACGCTATTTCAACCGTTACCCGGGCGTTGCCCGCTACATGGAAGAAGCCCGCGAGACCGCCCGCCAGACGGGCTACGTCGAAACCGCCTTTGGCCGCCGGCTGTGGTTCCCGGACATCCGTTCGAGCAACGGCAATCGCCGCCAGGGCGCCGAGCGGGCCGCGATCAACGCGCCAATGCAGGGCACGGCGGCCGACCTGATCAAGATGTCGATGATCGCCGTGCAGAACTGGCTGGAAAAATCAGCGCTGCAATCCCGCCTCGTTCTGCAGGTCCATGACGAACTGGTGCTTGAAGTGCCGGACTGCGAACTGAACGAGGTCCGCCTGCACCTGCCGCGCCTGATGTGCCAGGTCGCCGATTTGAAGGTACCGCTGGTCGTCGAGGTCGGCGTCGGACCGAACTGGGAGGCGGCGCACTAGCGCCGGGCGAGTAGCCGGTCGAAGGCGTCGACGGTCTCGTCGACGCTGATTTCCGAAACATCGCGCGACGGCTTTTGCAGCAACTCGTAGGGCACGCCCCACGGGTGCCAGCGCGCGGCCGACGAATTGCCGAAGAAGCAAACCAGCGGCTTGCCGAGGCCGGCCGCGACGTGCATCGCCCCGCCGTCGGAAAGCACCACCGCATCGCACAGCGACAGGCCGGCGATCAGCTCAGACAAATGCTCGGTGCGCAGCGGTGCCGCCGGCAGATCGGCCAGCGCCGCCAGCAGGCGCGCCGCCTTGCCGTCGTCACCAGGATGGAAGGGATTGTTCTCGTCGCCCGGCGACCAGAAGACGAGAAAACGCGCCCCATGCTGCGCATGCAGGCGGTGCGCCAGTTCGCTGAAGCGCTCCACCGGCCAGCGCTGCTTTTCCTTGCGGGCGCTGATATGCAGCGCCAGCAACGGGCCATTCCCCTGAGCGACTGCCGTCGGTAGTTGCCGGCGCAAGGCGGCGGCCTGCGCCGCATCGGCGGCGACGGTCAACGCCGGAATCGGGCCGGAAATACCGAGCGGCGCCAGCAGGCGGAACATGTCTTCCGTTTCATGCAGCGCACCGCCGTCGGCATGGGCAATGGCCTGGTCGATCTTGGCCGAACCTGCTTGTTCGGTGACGAAGCCGACGATATGTTCCGGCGCCAGCATCCTGGCCAGCTTCAGCGAACGTGCGGCAAAACCGCTGGTCGCCAGAATGGCGTAGTCGAACTTCATCTGGCGTAGTTGCCAGAGCAGCTTGGCCCGCCGCCAATAGGCCTGCCAGACCGACTCACCGGCCGCGTGCTTGCCCTTGGTATAGGCAAAGATGGCGTCGAGATGCGGGTTGCCGTGAATCGCCGGCGCGTTGTAGCTATTCACCAGCGCCGCGATATAGGCTTGCGGATACTGCCGGCGGATGGCTTCGAACAAGGGCGTCGTGCAGATCAGGTCGCCGATGTTGTCGCGGCGGATGATGAGGATTTTCATGCGCGTTTCTCGCTACGGCGTACGGTTTCCAACAGGGCGACCAGCGCCAGCGACGGGCCGAGACCGAGCCACAGGCCATTGGCTAGCCCGAGAATAACGTGCCCAGTTAGATACGAAAGCGATATCGCAGCAAAGATTCGTGACTCATTCTTGGAGCACCAAGCAATTTTCAATGATTGCCAAAATAGAACCAATAGCATCAAGCCGTAAGCAGCCAAACCTAACAGGCCACTCTCAAAATATATCTGTAAATATAAGTTATGTGGATTGACCTTAGAGGGTGGTTGAGAAAAAACAGATACCTGTGCCTCGGAATATGGATCGCTTTTTTTTGCTGCCCATCGGGCAACATAGCCATCATTCATGGCAACCCGACCTAATTTTTTCCAGCCAAAACCATAGCCCTGCAAGTAACGAGGTGCAGTAATTTCCAAGACACCTTTCCAAATTGGGGCTCTTCCAGACACACCTGAAGCACCTTCATAGTTTTTTGCCTGGAAGGTAGAGGCAAAGTGTTGAGCTATTTCTGGCCGCTCAACCTTCAAGTAGGTAGCCACAACGGCAACCAAAATAACGGAGAGGACTAAAGGGCGCCATTGCCTCAACACCAAAAGCATCACCACCAACGATGCAAGAACTGCAACTAACGGACTTCTACTCTGGGTCAACAACATTGCAGCAAAGATTGCAAGAAGGCCGACAGGAGCCAATAAACGCCAGCGCCCCCCCAGTAACAGCAATCCGACCAGCACCGGCACGTAGAAGCCGGCATCTAGGCTGAAGCCCTTGATGAAGTTGCCTTCGGCCCGGCCGCTATCGAGGTCTGGGAAATAAGTCCCCAGTTCCAGCAAGGTCAGCCCGGCCCGCAGCATGAAGGCGAGACCGATGACCGCGAGGACGAGGCGGGTCAGCCTTGATCCGGCGAAGACTTGCGGGATCAACAGCAAAAGGAGGATACCCGGCAGGAAATGCTTACGTAGTTCGGCAAAGCTGTCAGCCGGATCGGTACCTAGCGCTGCTGTCACCCCCAGCACCGCCAACAGCGCACCAATCGCCAGCAGGATGGGTGAGCGCCAGTCGACAGTGAGCCGGCGCTGCGCCGCCAGCCAGATTGCTGCGGTCAACATACCCAACAGGGCAAAATTCTTCAGGGCCGCATTATGGGAAAACGGCAGCACTGCGAGCAGGAAGAGGACCGATACGCGGGCCAGCAAGCTGGCGCGATCAAGGCAACCGCTCGGCCCGGCCAAGAAAACTTCATAACGCTTCATAATGCGTTCCAATATCACAGCACCTCCCGTGCTTGGTCGTAGACCTTCTCCAGCTCCCTGGTAACCACCGGCGGGAAGAAGATGGCAACCCGCTCAGCAGCTCGCAGCAGCTTTTCCTGCAAGGCCGCCGGCTGCTTGAGCAGGGCCAGGGCCTGCTGCAAACCGCGGGTCAGCGAGGCGACGTTTTTCGGCTCGATGACGACGGCGCAATCCGGCCCGGTGAATTCGGCCAGGCCGCCGCTGCCAGCGGCGACCAGCAGCTTGCGCAGCAGCATGGCTTCCTGGGCGATCAAGCCGAACGGCTCGTCGTAGGACGGCATGGTGACGACATCGGCGCCCAGCATCAGGTCGAAAAAGCGCGTGGCCGGCACTTCGCCGAGCACCTCGATGCCCGGCTGCGGCAGGCCTTCCAGCTTTTCGACATTGCGCCCGGCGAGGATCAGCCGTGCACTGCCGGCAGGCAAGGCCGCGAAGGCCTCGATCAGTTCCTTGCCACCCTTGATCGGGTTACCGCCGCCACCGAACAGGATCACCGGCTGCGGGTTGCCGGTCGGCACGGCAGCCGCCGGCCCGGCCCGACCCAGCACTTCGAGCGACAGCGGATTGAAGACGATGCTGTAGGGCTGCATGCTGCCGGTCTTGCCGAGGATGTCGTCGGCAGTACGCCGGCTGATGAAAAGCAGGCGATCGACCAGCTTGGGCACCACCGGTTCGGCAAAATGGCGGTGGTAGTGGACGACCACCGCCGGCCGGTAGGCCAGCCGCGAAACGACGGCATCGACCAGTTCCTGGCGATTATGGAAATGTAGCACCGCCGGCCGCAGGCGGTTGATCTGGCGGACCAGGTCGCCATAGGTAAACGCCTTCAGGCCGAGCATCTTGTTCAGCACGCGGTTGACCAGCCGGCTCTCGCGAAACGGGTAAGTCATCACGCCCTGATGTTCGAATGGCTCAACGACCGCGCTATCGCCCGGACAGCAGGCGATCAGATGGCGATAACGCTGGCCGTGGCTGGCAAAGGCGGTGATCACCTTCTCGACGGAACCGGCCGAATTGCGGATATCGGCCCAGAAATGAATATGCAGGACGCTCGCTGGCTCAGCGCTCATCGGTGTTCTCCTTGCCCTTGAGCAGCGCTTCGACCTCGTCGAGCAGCGTATTCAGCGGGGCATTGGCAATGCAGGCCCGCGTTCCCAGATGGCAGCGATACGGCGCATCGAAGGCGTGCGAACAGGGGGCGCAGGGCTCAGCGCTGCGAATAACGACGGCCCGCGGCCCGATCGGGCGCTGGTCGTCGGCATCGGCCGGCCCCATGAAATCGACGACCGGCACGCCCAGCGCATCGGCCATGTAGGTGGCGCCGGAATCGACGCCGACGAAGCAATCCAGTGCGCCGAGCAGCGAAGGCAGTTCGGCCAGGTTGCATTGACCGGTACTGTCGATCGCCCGGCCGGCCGGCAATACGGCAAGCACTTCTGTCGCGGCTGAGCTGTCCTCGGCAGTGCCGATCAGGATCAGGGTCGCGACCGTCCGCTCGGCAATGCCGAGAGCCAAGGCCTGCAATTGGGCTGGCGCCAGCGCCTTCATCCGGTTGCCGGCGCCGAGGCCGAGACCGACCAGCGGTCGCCGCGCAGTGTCGAGCAGCGCTTCCAGCTTCGTCTCGCCGCTGGCGGAACGGGGGATTTCATTGGCCAAGGCGAGCAAGCCGGCATCGACGCCGATCCCGGAACCGGCCAGGGAACGCAAGGCCGTTTCGCGGAACAGGCGTCCAGTCACATGCGCCTCGCCGTGTGTCAGAAAAGGCCAGGCCAGGCGGGCACTGCCCTGGCGGCGGTCGGCCAGCACCGAAACGCGTTGCGGCACACCGGCCCAGAAGGGAGCGAGCAAGGTCGTCAGATTGGGGCTGAGGACGAGCACGCCGTCGTAGCCTTCGGCCAATTGGTCGAGCAGCCAGCGTTTGCCGGCCCAGCCCTTGAAACCCTGCTTCGGCAAGGCGATGACCCGGTCGATGCTGTCCAGCCCTTCGGCCAGCGGCACATTGACCGGATGCAGCAAGGCGACGATCTCAACCTGCGGCAGGCGATTGCGCAAGGCACGAAAAACCGGCGTCGTCGCCACGAAATCGCCGATCTTGGCGGTCTGGATGACCAGGATGCGGCCGCTCTCACCCGGCTGCCGACGCCACGCGCGCCACCACAGCCAGGGTGCGGCCAGCCAGGTCAACAGCAGGTAGATCACGCGGCCGCCTCGGCCAGCACCTGGGCCACACCATTGACGTAGGCGTCGATCGAGAAGCCGGCCTCGACGCGGCGCCGGCCGGCCTCGCCCATCGCCCGCCGCAACAGCGGATCGCCGAGCAGGCGGCGCAGGGCGGCGGTCAGCGCCGGTACGTCGCCGTAGGCATAGAGCAGGCCGGTTTCTTCATTGACGATCAGTTCGCGGGTGCCGGTGACGTCGGAGCCGACCACCGGCTTGCCGGCCAGCATGGCTTCGAGCACGACGCGCGGCAGGCCTTCCTTGCTCGAACACAGGACACAAACATCCATCGCCTGCACCCAGGCCAGCGGCGCCGGCTGGAAGCCGACAAAGGCGACCTGCTCGCTTAAGCCAAAACGCTGGGCCAATCCTTCCAGTTCGGCCCGCTGCGGCCCTTCGCCAAGAATCAGGCAACTGACCGGCAGCCCCTCGCCTTTCAGCTTGGCCAGGGCCTGCAGCAGATGCGCCACGCCCTTGCGCGCGGTCAGTTGCCCGACCGTCCCGATGACCAGGCGCTGTGTCGTCGGCGGCAGCTTGATCGGCGCCGGCAGCGCTGCCCGGCAGTCAATCGCGTTATGAACGACCCGCAGTCGGTGCTCGGCGACATGCTGGGCGGCAAGGACGTCGGCGACGCCTTGCGAGACGCAGATGAGGCGCGTCGCGACGCGATTGACGATGGCCGCCTCACCCAGTTGTAGTGTCGGCTCGATGCGACAGTGCTGGACGACCGGCAGGCCGGCCGCCTCGCCGGCCAAATAGCCTTCCAGGTTCGAGGACGGCTGGTTGTTCATGTAGAGCAGGTCGAAGCCGCCCTCTTCGAGCAGCGTGCGCAGCGCGGCGACGCGTGGCTTGATCCGCCACTGCATCTCGATGGCCAGCACGGCGCGCTTTTTCAGTCGGGCCGACCACGACAAAATGCCGCGCGCCAGTTCCTTGGCCAGCTTGGCCCACAGCGGCTGTTTGCTGGTCGGCAGCAGCAGCAACGGAATGCCGATCTCAGCCAGTTCCTCGGACAACAGCCGGCCGTCCCTGCCCTTGCGGTAATCCTTGTAGAAACAGCAGGTCACGGCGAAACGTTCGCGGTCGAGGCGCTTCAGCAGTTCGAGCATGCTGTTGGTGCCGCCGCCCCACTCGTTGCCGGTATCGAGCAGCAGGATGCGCTTCGGCTGACTCATGCGGTTTTCCGGTACAAAATACTGTCCACCGCAGCAATCACCTCGTCGACCGCGATGTTGTCCATGCAGATCGGCTCGGCGTAGGGGCAGTTCTTGGAATAACAGGGATCGCAGGTCCGCCATTTGCGGATCACGACGTGCTTCTCCAGATCGTAGCCGGGACCGGAGCGGGCCGGGTCGGAAACGGCAAACAAGGCGACGACCGGCGTCTCGACGGTAACCGCCAGATGCATCGGCCCGGTGTCGCCCGTGACCAGCAGGCTGGCCCGCTTGAGCAAGGCCGGCAAGGCGATCAGCGGCAACTGGCCGGCCGAGGCCCAGGCTCGCGTGCCGCCGGCGAGCGGTGCGCCGGCCTCGATGCCGGCGGCGACCTCCTGGCACAGTGCCGCTTCGGCCGGCGAACCGGTGACCACGAAGCGCAGTTCCGGCCAGCGTTGCGCCAGTTGCAGTGCCGCCGCGATGAAGCGCGAGCGCGGCCAGCGCCGGCTCATCGTCGAGGCGCCGGGCTGGAAGGCAACGATCTTCGCGGTCTGCCAACCCCGTTCGGCCAGCGCCTGGTCCAGTGCCTCATCGCCGGCCGCCTGCAGCGGCACCGTCATGCGCGGCGAAAATTCGCCGACCGCGCCAGCCAGCCTGGCCACCGCCAGACGCTGCTCGATGCCGTGGCCGAGATCGTCCCAGCACAGTACCGGCTCGCGGTTGCTGAGCAGGAAATTCCAGCGGTTGTTGTTGGGCAGCTTGAAAACGTAGCGGGCGCCGGACAGATAGGCGAGCGGCGTCGCCTGCGGCTCGTTGCCATGGAAGATGGCGGCGAGGTCATAGCCGTTCAGGGCCTTCGCCGTGCGCGCGAAAGCGCGCCACTTGCCGTCGTAAGGCAGCAGCTCATCGACCTCGGCCAGCCCGCTGAACAGCGCCTGTAACGAGGGATGGACGAGCAGCGTGATGTGCGCCTGCGGATAGGTCTGGCGCAGCGCGCGCAGGCCTGGCGTGGACAGCAGCGTGTCGCCGAGCGCCGTGCAGGAAATGGCGAGGATGCGGCGGATGGCCGGGCTGCCCAGTTCGCCGACCGGGCGCGGACGCTTGTCCAGCGCCCGCTTGATCTTCAACCAGCGGTAAAGCAACGGTTCCCTCAGGCGCAGGCGCATCTCAATGTCCCTTCTTACCGGACTTCAGGCCGAGGTAGAGGGCCGACAGCAGCGGCCGACCATAGATGCCCATCCGTCGGCCGAACCAGTCCGCCGGCTTGTCCTTGGCGACCAGGCGCGGAATGCAGCTCAGGTCGACGTCGGCGCGGACGACGCCATGTTCGGTGGTGTACAGGTGGGTGAAACCGGCCGCCCGGGCGACGCGCTGGTAATGGCCGTCGAAATAGCCCTGCGGCCAGCACAGATGGGGGCTGGCTTCGCCCAGCCGGGCGGCCAGCGTTTCACGTGAAACGGCCAGATCCTCGGCCAGCGCCGCATCGCGTTCGGCCTGAGCGGCAATTTTGCGATCCCAGCGGGTATGCGTATGGGTATGCGAGTGAAAATCGAAGGTGCCGGCCGCCCGCATCGCCTCGACTTCCGACCAGCGCAGGAAGGCCGCATCGAGCTGGCCGTCGGCGGCCGCGGCCATCGCCTGCTTGTGGGTCGGCACCTCCGGCCGGCCGGGCTGAGCGACATGGGGGCGCGGCGCGCCATCGCCGATCCAGCCGGTAATCAGGAAGATCGTCGCCCGTTGGCCAAACTCCTGCAGCACCGGGTGGGCATAGACCCAGTTATCGAGATAGCCGTCATCGAAGGTGACGAGCACGCTTTTCTTTGGCACCTGACCGCTCGCCAGCGCCTCGGCGAAGCCGGCGGTGGACAGCGTCCGCCAGCCATTTTTCGCCAGCCACTGCATCTGCGCCCGGAAGTTTTCCGGCGAACAGGTGACCAGCCCGGGCTTCGGGCTGACATGGTGATACATCAGCACGGGCAAGGGCTGCCCGAAGCTCATCGCGCCTCCAGCAGGCGCTCGTACAAACGTTCCATGCCTTCGGCCATCGCTTCGCGGGCGAACTTGCGATGGACAAACTCGGTCGCATTGGCGCCCATGCTGCGGCGGAAGATCGGGTCGCCGAGCAGGCGGCAGATCGGCTCGATCAGCGCCTGGCCGTCCTGAGCAGGCACCAGCAGGCCGGTCTGGCCATCGATGATGACTTCCGGCACGCCATCGACATTGGAAGCGACCGCCGGCAGCCCCATCGCGCCGGCTTCGATGAAGGCGGTGCCGAGCGCTTCCTGATGCGTCGGCAGCACGAAGACGTCGAGCGAAGCCAGCACATTGGTCACGTCGCGGCGCAGGCCAAGCAGATGGATGCGCCCGGCCAACCCGTCGGCGGCGATGCGCGCCTGCAGGTTGGCGGTCTGCGGCCCATCGCCGGCAAAGACGAAATGCGCCTTGGGGAAACGCTTGAGGACTTCGGGTGCCGCGTCGAGAATCTCGGCATGGCCCTTCTTGGCGCGCAGGATGGCGACGGTGCCGACGAGCAGCGTATCGGCGGCGAGGCCCAGTTCCTCGCGCAGGTTGCCGGCCACGGTCGACCGGTCGTAGCGGGCAAAATCGACGCCGGTCGGGATAGTGGTGATGCCCTGGCGCGGCACACCGGCCTCGACCAGATAGTTCTCGACGTACTTGCTGACGGTGACGACATGGTCGGGCAGCACGCTGTAAGTGAATTTCGAAGTGATCGGCAGCGCCAGATGGCGGGTGCGGACGATGCGCGGCCGCTTGAACAGCGTACGCGCCGCCAGGCCGGCCAGTTGCGTGTCGCGGCCGCTGTGCGTATTGACGATATCGGCGCCGAAACGCTTGATGGCGCTGCGCAGGCGCAGGACATTCGGGAAATCGATGGCGCCGCGCATGTCGACGGCAAAGGTCGGGAAACCGAGTTCCTTGGCCCGCTCGATAATGCGTGCCCCCGGCCGGCTGAGCACGGCCAGTTCATGCCCCCGGTCGCGCATAGTGACCAGTTCGTTCATCGTGCGGTTTTCCTGGCCGCCCCAGCCGGTCGAGGATTCCGTGTGCAGGATACGCATCAGGCGGTCGCCTCTTCGGCCTTCTGCATCCGGTACAGGCGGGCGTAAAGGCCGTCGTGGGCGAGCAGCTCGGCGTGCGAGCCCTCTTCCTGCTTGTGGCCGTGGGCGAGCGCGACGATGCGGTCGGCCCGTTCGACGGTAGACAGGCGATGAGCGATGACCAGCGTGCTGCGGCCGCGCATCAGTTCGTCGAGCGCGGCCTGGACGTGGCGCTCGGATTCGGTGTCGAGGGCCGAGGTCGCTTCGTCGAGAATCAGGATCGGCGCATCCTTCAGGATGGCGCGGGCGATGGCCAGGCGCTGGCGCTGGCCGCCGGACAGCTTGACGCCGTTCTCGCCGATCATCGTTTCAAAGCCATCCGGCAGTGCGTCGATGAATTCCAGCGCATGCGCAGCCTTGGCGGCGGCGCGGATTTCCTCCGCCGTCGCCGTGCTCTTGCCGCCGTAGGCGATATTGGCGCCGATGGTGTCGTTGAACAGCACGACATCCTGGCTGACCAGCGCGATGTTGTCGCGCAGGCTGTTGAGGCGAATATTGGGCAGCGCGTGGCCGTCGACGCGGATTTCGCCGCCATCGATGGCGTAGAAACGCGGCAGCAGGTTGGCCGCCGTCGTCTTGCCGCTACCCGAGGGGCCGACCAGGGCGACCGATTCGCCGGGACGGATGGTCAGCGAGACGCCGGCCAGCGCCGGGCGATCGGCACCGGGATAGGTGAAGCTGACATTGTCGAACTCGACCAGGCCTCGGGCCCGGCCCAGATCCTCCTGGCCCAGGTCTTCCTCGGCCGCTTCGTCGATCAGCGAGAAAACGCTTTCCGCCGCGGCTAGGCCGCGCTGGATCGGCGCATTGACGTCGGTGATGCGGCGCAGCGGCGGCAGGATCATCAGCATCGCGGTGATGAAGGAGACGAAGCTGCCGACCGTCGTCTGGTCGCCGGCCGCCTGCTTTAAGGCAACGCCCATGATGATGGCGACGCCGGAAGCGGCGAAGAACTGGACGATCGGGCTTTGCGCCGCGGTCGCCATGGTGGCGCGCATGGCCAGCCGGCGCTGCTCGCGCACCGACTTGTAGAAGCGCGCTTCCTCGTAGGTCTGGCCGCCGAAAATCTTGACCACCTTGTGGCCTTCGATGGTTTCCTGCAGCACCTGGGTGATCTTGCCCATCGACTCCTGCTGGCCCTTGGCGACAGTGCGCAGGCGCTTGCTGAAGGTACGGACGACGACGGCGATGAAGGGCACCACCGACAAGGTGATCAGCGTCAGTTGCCAGTTCAGGTAAAGCAGCCAGGCCATCAGGCCGACGATAGCCAGCGAATCCTTGATCAGCGAGGTCAGCGCATTGGTCGCCGCACCGGCGACGCCGGTCACGTCGTAGGCGATGCGCGACATCAGCCGGCCGGACAGGTTGTCGCTGTAGTAGCGGGTCGGCAGGCGGACCATGCGGGCGAACATCGCCTGTCGCAGTTCGGTGATGACGTTGTTCGAGACCCAGCTCATCGCGTATTCGCCGATGAAGCCGAAGACGGCGCGGGCGAGGAAGATGCCCATGATGGCCAGCGGGTAGAGCAGCCAGTCCCACGGCCCGGCCGCCGTCGAGAAACCGTCGTCGAGCAGCTTTTTCATCATCGCCGGGAAAACCGGCTCAGCCAGCGCCGAAAGGCCCATCGCGGTCAGCGCCGCGGCAAAAACCTTCCAGTACGGACGGACATAGGTCAGCAGCCGGAGGTACAGGTCACGGCTGGTCATGTCACTGGCCATGCAAATCCTTGAAACAAAAAGTGGAACCCGGAATTATACCTGCTGCCCGGCCCAGGCCGGGCCGAGCGAACGGTAGAGGGCGAGCAGGCGGTCGGCCATCGCCGGCAGGGTCAGCGCCTCGACACTGGCCCGCGCCGCCGCGCGGGCATCCGCATTGCCGGCCAGCCCGGCCAGGTCGTCGAGACGCAGCGACAAGGCCGCCTCATTGACCGCATCGACCACCCAGCCATTAAGTCCGGGCCGCACCCACTCCTGGGCGCCGCAGGTCGTCGAGGTGACGAGCGGCAGGCCACAGGCCAGGGCCTCCAGCGCCGCGTTCGGACAAGGATCGTAGAGGGTCGGCAGCACAAAACCGTCGGCCGCGCCGTACCAGGGCCGGACATCCTTGAGCGGCCCGGTGAAATGAACGCGCTGGCCGAGGCCAAGTTGTTCGGCCAGCCGCCTCATCGCCTTCAGCTTGCGGTCGGCACCGACGATGACAATCTGTGCTTCTTCATGCTCCATGCGCGCTGCGGCGCGCAGTAGTTGCGGCACGCCCTTGCGCTCGAAACCGCTGCCGACAAAGAGCAGCAGCGGTGCCGCCGCCGGAATGTTCAGCGCGGCCCGGGTCGCCGCCCGGAACTCGTCGGCCAGGCCAGGGTGAAAAACCGCGGTATCGACGCCGTTGTAGATCACCGGCAACTTGCTGCGGTCGACCCCGTAAAAATGGGCAATTTCATCGGCCACCATCTGCGAATTGCAGATCACCGCCTGCAGCGCCGGGTGTTCGAACATTGCCCGCTCGGCGCCGACGACATAGCGGTGGTAGGCCGACCAGCGCTGGCTCAGCCGTTGCAGCGGGCCGAGGATGCGGGCCCGATGTGCCAGCCAGGCGGCATGCACGCCGTCGCCGGCGCGGAAGATCATGCAGCCGGGAATGCGTTCGTGCGATTGGGTGATATCGAAGCCGCCGCGCGCCATTTCGCGCTGCGCCGCCGCGGCAAAACTGCGGTCGCGCGCCGCCCGCCCACCGAACAGCCGGGAATACGGCGGGTCGCAGGTAATCTGCCGGAAACCTTCGCGCGGCGCACCATCCCAGTTGCGGGTAATCAGCGAGACTTCTGCCCCTTCGCCGGCCAGCGCGCCGAGCGCCCGCTCGACGAAACGCTCGGCACCGCCGAATGGGTTGTAGCGCTGGCGAACGATGGCGATCTTCACGGCGCGAGCAGTTCGTGCGCGGCAGCCAGCACTTCCTCGACACTCAGCGAAGTCAGGCAGTCGCTGACCTTGCCACCGCCGCAGCCGTCGATGCCGCACGGCCGGCATGGATGCCGGGTGCTGGCGACAACGCGGAACGGCACGCCCCACGGCCCCCACTGCTTGTCGCCGGACGGTCCGAACAGCGCCACGGTCGGCGTGCCGACCGCCGCCGCGATATGCATCGGCGCCGAATCGACGCCGATGAACAATCTCGCCGCCTGGGTCAGCGCCGCCAGCTCCTTCAGCGACAACTGGCCGGACAGGCTGCAGGCCGGTGTCGCCAGCCGGGCCTGAATCGCTGCCAGCATCGCCTGCTCGTCCCGGCTCGGTGCCGCGGTCAGCACTACGGCATGGCCCTCGGCCTGCAGGCGGCCAACCAGCGCCGCCATCGAGTCGACCGGCCAGCACTTGAAAAACCAGCGCGAGGCCGGATGCACGTGAATGAAATCGCCGCCCTGCAGCCCAAAACCTTGGAGATGCCGGGCCACCGCCGACTCGGCCGCCGCACCCGGGACCAGCGTCAGGCGCCGTTCGTCGGCGCCGGGCTGCAGGCCGATCCGGCGCAACGCATCGAGATTGGCTTCGGCCATATGGCGCAAGGCATTGCCCGGCGCCGACTGGAGATGGGTGAAGCTCTGCTTCCAGCGCTTGCTGCGCCCTTTGACGACCGGCCCGACCGACCAGCGCGGCTTGAGCAGCCGGCACAGCCAGGCGCCGCGCCAGTGCTCGGTGAGGTGGATGATCAGGTCGTAACCGCGCGCCTTCAGCGTGTTGTAGAGCGCCAGTTCGGCCTTGACCTGGCCAATGGTGCCGAGTTGCTTCCACTTGCGGTCGATCGTATGCACCTGGGCGATGGCCGGATGCAGCGTCAGCATCTCGGCCGTATCGGCATAGACCAGGGCGTCGATTTCGACCTGCGGCGCATGCGCCTTGAGCACCGAAAAGACCGGCGAACTGACCAGCACATCGCCGTGGTGGCGCAACTTGATGACCAGCGCCCGCTTGATTTCGCCAAGCGGTACCGCGTCACGCAGGGGATTGAAGGTTTCCATGGCCGGCATTCTAGCCGTTGTCGGATTAGCCGGGCAGCACCACCCGGGTCCGCGAACCGTAGGCAAAGACCAGTTCCGTCCATTTGCCCGGCGGCAAGCCCTGCCAGTAGGCAAACAAGGTACGGATCACCCCGGCATGAGTGACGATCACCGCTTCCGGCACGGCCAGCCCGGCGACGAAATCGAGCGCCCGCTGCTGCAGGGCGAGTGGCGACTCGCCGCCGGGCGGCGCATAACCGGCGACATTCGCCGCCCAGGCATCGAGTTCGGCGCGCGGAATGGCCTCCCACGGTCGACCTTCCCACCGGCCAAAATCCATTTCGGCCAACCGCGCGTCGAGCCGGGGCTGCGGATGCAGCAGCTCGGCCAGTTCCCGACAGCGGCGCAGCGGGCTGCTCCACACCGGCAAGCCGGCCGGCAGCTCGCTCAGCAGACGTTCCGCAACGGCCGCGGCATTTTCGGCCGCAATATCGAGTCGACCGTAGCAAATGCCCGGTTCGACCACCGGCTTCGGGTGCCGGACCAGATGCAGGATCATGCTGCCGCCGGACAAGGGACTCAGCCGCCCAGCGTCACGACGAGCAGCGTCAGCCCGCCGAGCGCCAGATTGGTCGCCACCCACTGGCGAATGCCGTTCATGGCGCGGCCGGCCGCCGGCCAGTCGCCGGCGGCGACGCCGGCCCGCAGGCGCGGGTAATGGCGGCCGACGATCAGCCCGAAAATCGCCACCATCAGCAGGCCGAGGCCGGCCATCAGATGCCAGTGCAGCGGCGCCTGGGCAAAACCCGTATGGGCCAGGCGGGCAAAGCCGGAAAGCAGGATGGCGCCGATGGCGACGCCAACCGCCACGAAGAAGCGACCGAGCACCGCCGTCAGCAAAGGCAGGCGCTGGGCTGGTGGCAACAGTTCGGCGGCAACCGGGCGCAGGCAGAAATGGGCGAAAAACATGCCGCCCAGCCAGACGATGACCCCGGCGAGATGCAGCAGAAGCAGGAATTGACGCATGCGGGGCAGACCTTCAGTAGTTGCTCGAAGCTTCGATCATACGGCCTCGTACAGCGTTCAAGCCGTCGCCGGTTGCAGCGCGATCACCGCCATGCCGACCAGCGCAATGGCGGCACCGGCCAGGTCCCAGCGCGTCAGGGCGATGCCGTCCACCCAACGCAGCCACAACAAGGCGACGGCGATGTACATGCCGCCATAGGCGGCATAGGTGCGACCGGCCGCCGTCGGGTGCAGGGTCAGCAGCCAGGCGAAGGCAGCCAGCGCCAGCGCCGCCGGCAGCAGCAGGAAAGCCGGCTTGCCTTGCTTGAGGACGAGCCAGGGCAGGTAGCAGCCGATGATTTCGGCCAGCGCCGTAACGGCAAACAGCGCGGCGAGACGCAACAGTTCCAAGGCAGTCCATCCGCTATATCGATGTCCGGGATTCTGCCACAGCGGCCGGGGCCACTAGGTAGCGCCGTACTGCCAGACCAGGCAACGGTTATTCGACGGCATCGCCCTATCCTCCAGCAGCCGCAAGCCGGCCTGCCCGGCCAGTGCATCGACCGCCTCGAAATCGCGGATGCCCTGATGTGGCGCCTTTTCCTTGAGCCAGGCATCGAAGGCTGCATTGCTCGTACTGGTAAAGCGACCGCCGTAATTGAAGGGGCCGTAGATGGCAAGCTTGGCCTGCTCGGCGAGGATTTGCGGCAAGCGGGCGAACAGGCGTTCGACGGCCGGCCACGGCATGATGTGCAAGGTATTGGCGCTGAACACCGCATCGACCCGGTGCTCGGGCCAGTCGTCGAGCACGTTGAAGGCCAGCGGAGGCGGCGTATTGGCCAACGCCGCATCGGCCAGCCAGGCGGCGATGCCCGGCAGATTTTCCGGACAGTCCGAAGTCTGCCAGGTCAGATGGGGCAGCTGCCCGGCAAAGAAAATGGCGTGCTGGCCGGTGCCGCTACCGATTTCCAGCACCTCGCGGCGATCCGCGAAATGGTCGCGCAGCACGGCGAGGATCGGCTCGCGATTCTTGGCACAGGATGGGGCGTCGGGCTTTTCCATCAGCCGTCCGTCGTCTTCCGGACAGCCTCCAGTTCGAGGTGGCACGGCGCCAACAGCAGGTGCGCCAGATGCTCCGGGTCGGACGAACCGAGATGCTCGGCAAAGGCAGCCAGCCGCGCATCCTGCGCTGCACCGAGAGCGACGATCAGGGCGCGGGCCGCCTCGCGCGGATTCGGCCCGCCGGCCTGGTAACCGGGCCAGTCCTTGTAGTGCGCCAACAACTGGGCGCGATGGTCAAGATAGAGCGGGCTGTGGCGGATGAATTCGAGCTCTGCCTGCTTGGCCCGTATTTCCGCCTCGATTTCGGCATCGCTGCAGCGGTAATGGGCCTTCTCGGCCTCGGTCCAGTGCGGTTTGTCGCCGTGTTTTTCGCGCAGGATGGCCGAGGTCCCCTGCAGCACGATCTGCGAATGGGTGCCGGCATCGCGAAAGACATGCACCATGTCCTTGCCGTGCCCTTCCTTGCCGACATAGCGCATGCCCGCCGTGACCCGCTTCGGGTTGAAGGCGAACTGGCGGGCACAGGCGGCCCGCAGCAGATCGAAGAGTTCATTGATTTTCGCGGGGTTCACAGGCCGATCCTTTCGTTCAAGTCTGGCGACAACGAGGACAACTGATCGCCGCGAGCATACGCCAGACTTGGCCGATGCGGCGGCTAATGACCGAACTGGGCGAGCAAGCCGAGGTAGAAAGCGATTTCGCTAAGCTGCTGCGTCGCCCCCAGGCAATCGCCGGTATAGCCACCGAGCCAGCGCCGGAACTTGGCGGCCAGCCAGAAAGTAGCCAAGCCCGCCAGCAGACAACCGGCAATGGCCTTGTCGAGCGGCAGCAGGGCCAGGCCGAGCAAGACGAACAGCAGCGCACACACCAGGGCACCAGCCGACAGCCTGGTCGCCAGCGGCTTGGCCTTGGCCAGCAGGTCTTCACGGGCATAATCCATCGTCGCCAGCAACAGCGTCGCGCAGAAGCGCGACACGGCGTGGCCGGCCAGCAGCGCGTACGGCGCCAGCGCCGGGTCGAGCGCCACCAGCAGCGTGAATTTGCCGAGCAGGGCGAGCACCATGGCAACGACGCCATAACTGCCGACCCGCGAGTCCTTCATGATTTCCAGGATGCGCAGCTTGTCCCAGCCGCCACCGAGGCCATCGACGGTGTCCGCCAGTCCGTCCTCGTGGAAGGCCCCGGTCGCGTAGATGGTCGCGACCATCGCCAGCAGCACGGCCACCGCCGGCGGCCAGATCAGCGCAGCCGCAAGATAGACCAGCGCCCCGAGGCCACCGACCAGCAGGCCGACGGCCGGGAAGTAGCGCGCCGAGTGGTTCAGCGCCTCGGCCGAATGCCCGACCCAGCCGGGCACCGGCAGCCGCGTGAAGAAGCGGACGGCACCGAAGAAATACTCGACTTCGCGCTTCAGCATGCGCCCTAGGCCTTGTCGGAGACGCCGGCCGATTCGAAGCTGGCCATTTCGTTGAGGAAATTGGCCGCCGCCTGGACCAGCGGATAGGCCAGCGCGGCGCCCGTCCCTTCGCCAAGGCGCAGGCCGAGGTCGAGCAGCGGCTCGGCCTGCAGCGCCCGCAACAGGGCCTGATGGCCGGGCTCGGCCGAGCGGTGGCAGAAGACGCAATACTCGGTCAGTGCCGGGAACAGGCGGGCTGCGGTCAACGCCGCCGAGCTGACAATAAAGCCGTCGATCAGCAGCACCATCTTGGCTTCCGCCGCGGCCAGCATGGCGCCGACCATCATCGCGATCTCGAAGCCGCCGAATTCGGCCAGCACGGCCAGCGGCTCGTTGCTGCCGCCGGCCGCACGATAGCGGCCGAGCGCTTGTTCGAGCAGGCCCTGCTTGCGAATCAGGCCGGCATCGTCGAGGCCGGTGCCGCGACCGACGCAATCGGCGAGCGAAACACCGGTCAGGCAGTGGGTGATCAGCGACGCGGCAGCCGTGTTGCCGATGCCCATTTCGCCGAAGCCGACGATATTGCAGCCATTGGCGAACAGGTTGCGGCTGATTTCGGCGCCGCGCTCGATGGCCATGGCGCACTGCTCGACGGTCATCGCCGGCTGTTCAAGATAATTGGCGGTGCCCGGCGCCACCTTGGCGTTGATCAGGCCGCTGCGCTTGCCGAAATCATGCGCCACGCCGGCGTCGATCACCGCCAGGTGCATGTCGGCCTGGCGGGCGAAGACATTGATCGCGGCACCGCCGGCCAGGAAATTCTCGACCATCTGCCAGGTCACGTCCTGCGGAAAGGCCGAGACGCCGGCCTTGGCCGCGCCGTGATCGCCGGCGAAAACCAGCAGGTGCGGCTGGCCGAACTGCGGATCGAGCCGCTGCTGGATCAGGCCGAGCTTTTTGGCGACCTGTTCCAGCTGACCGAGGGAGCCGAGCGGCTTGGTCTTCTGGTCGATCTTGTGCTGCAGCGCAGCGGCGAGGCCCTGGTCGGGGGCGGCGATATTGAATTTTGAATGCATCCGATTCTTCCTTGAAAACGCAAAAGGGCCTCGCGGCGGCGTTCGCAAAAACGCTGCCGCGAAGCCCTGTCCACAGGCTTCCAGCCCAAACTGAAACGATAGGTCTTCTGGCTTTCGGATCAGCCGTTTGCCGCACCTTCCCGCCGGGTCTGTTTCCCCATAGGCAGTGGTCTGTCGCGACATCCGTCCCCGATTACAGCGGCGGGCCCGCCACGGATTTGCACCGTGTTCCGTTTTATCGAATCGGTCGGGATTATCCGGCTTGCCGGTTGGGGGCGCAATCACCTAAAGTGCCGGCCATGAAAGAACTGATCCTTGGCGGCGCCCGTTCGGGCAAAAGCCTGCTCGCCGAACAGCGGGCGGCGGCCAGCGGCCGGCGCGTTATTTACCTGGCGACCGCCGAAGCGCGCGACGGTGAAATGGCGCGCCGCATCGCCCATCACCGCGCCCGCCGCCCGGCCGACTGGGGCTGCGCCGAAGAAACCCTGCACCTGGCCGCCAAACTGCGCACCCTGGCGGCGGCGGACACCTGCCTGCTGGTCGACTGCCTGACCCTGTGGCTGTCCAACCTGCTCTTCGCCGGCCGCGCGGCAACGCAAGCCGAGGCCGGCGATGCGATCGACTGCCCGCTGTTCACGCAGCAAACCGGCGAGCTGATCGAGCTGCTGCCGCAATTGCCGGGCCAGATCATTCTGGTCTCCAACGAAGTCGGCTGGGGCATCGTGCCGATGCATCCGGTCTCACGGCTCTTCGCCGACGAGCAGGGTCGCCTCAACCAGCGCGTCGCCGCCGTCTGCGAACGGGTGACACTGGTCGCCGCCGGTCTGCCGCTGCCCCTGAAGGCCCCCCTGTGCTAACCTGAAGATTCACCCGGCATCTTCAGGAGGTCGCCATGCCCCTTTTCTCCCGCCTGACTGCCTTGTCCCACGTCATCGAGAAACATGCCACGCTGCCGGTCCGGATCAGCCGGCCGGACGACGCCCCCGCTCTATTCATCTGGCCCTGGCGCATCGAGGAAGATTCCCGCGTGCGCAATTCGCCACTGCCGCGCCTGCCCGGCGACGACCCGCTGGTCCGCGTCCCCGCCCCGGTCATTCACTTTCTCGTGCTGGCCAGCACCCAGCTCGACGAGGCAACGATCGCCACGCTCGAAGCGGCTCGCCTGGCCCTGCTCGAAACCCCGGTCTTCGAGGCCGGCAACGGCCGGGTCAGCGTCGCGCCGGCCGTGCTGACGGCCAACGAGCTGACCGACCTGTTCACCGCCGCCGCCATCCCGCTCCGCCTCTGCCTGGCCTACGCGCTGCGCTCCTCGGCCTGACCCGGCGGCGGACTATCCCGCTTTAGCGCCAGCGGGGGTATGCTTGCCAGCAAAGACACGACAGATGTCACTGGAGAGGGACTGCTTTGGATAAATTGCTCGATATTCTCGCTTCCGGCATTCACGACGCGAAGAACCAGATGTTCATCGCCGAATCGCTGATTGCCGCCACCGAAGCCCGGCACGGCATCGCCCTGGGCGAAGCGCGCTATGCCATTGAGGCGGCGGCCGACCGCCTGTCGCGGACACTGGCCGCCTACCGCTTGCTGCGCCACAGCGCGGCCCCGGCCGTGACGCCGGTGATCGTCGGCGACCTCTGTGCCGAAGTCACCCTCGCCCAGAAAAGCCATCTCGCCCGGCAAAACATCGAACTGACGGTAGACTGCCCGCTGGCCGACGAATGGCCGCTCGATCGCGATCTGGTCAGCGACATGCTCAACAACGCGGTGCAGAACGCCGGCCGCTTTGCCCGCCGCGCCGTTCGCCTCAGCGCCCGCCGCGATGGGGACTGCCTGGTGCTGGCGGTCGAGGATGACGGCCCCGGCTTCGCCAGCCTGCCGCCGCCCCCCGGCGTCGGCCTGACGGTGGCCGAGCGCCTGGCCCTGCTGCATGTCCGCCAGGGCCGGCAGGGCAGCCTGCGCCTGGATAACTCGGCCAGCCTGGGCGGCGCCCGTTTCGAACTGAGGCTGCCCTGATGGCCGACTTCAGCCAGAAACGCTTCCTCGTCATCGACGACCAGCCACTGGCCCGCGACGCCTTGCGCACCATCGCGCAGACAGTCGGCGCCTTCGCCGTCGAGTTCGCCTCCAATTATCAGGACGCCATCTACCGCATCCGCAACAACACGCCGGACATCATCCTCTGCGACTACGTGCTCGGCGAGGGGCGCTCGGGCCAGCAACTACTGGAAGAACTGCGCCGCTTCAACCTGCTGCCGGACGAATGCATCTTCATGATGGTGACCGGCGAACAATCCTACGAGCAGGTGGTGTCGGCCGTCGAACTGGTCCCCGACGACTACATCATCAAGCCCTTTTCGCCGGACAAATTGCTGCTGCGGCTGGAGCGCATTGTCGCCAAGAAGAACTTCTTCGCCGCCTATTACAAGGAAAAACGACAACAGGAATATGCCCGGGCCCTGGCCATTCTCAACGCGCAGCGCGACAGCGAGGCCGGCCGGCCCTATCGTTTCGAAATTCTCCGCCAGGAGGCCGAAGTGCAGCTCGCCAGCGGCGATGCCGAGGCAGCCGAGGCCTGCTACCGGAACATTCTCGACAATTACGAATTTCCCTGGGCACGGGCCGGCGTCGCCCGCTCGCTGCACAAGCAGAACCGGCTGACCGAAGCACGCGACGAAATCGAGCGCGTCGTCGCCGGCACGCCGCATTTCTTCGATGCCTCGGACATCAAGGCCAATATCTGCATGGCGCAGGGCGAGCACGCCGAAGCGCAGAAGGTGCTCGACGAAGTGAGCAAGAAGACGCCGCGCAACTACCTGAGGAAGCGCCTGCTGGCCGAGGCCGCGACCTTGAACGGCGATATCGAGACGGCACGGGCGGCGCTGGCCGATGTCGTCGCCAACGACACCATGCCCGGTGCCGTGACCAGCGAAGACCGGCTGAGCCTGGCGCGCAGCCATATCGACAAGGGCGACAAGATTTCGGCCGAGAAGGTCCTGCTTGGCCTGCGCGACAGCGAAATCATGGTCCTCGGTCTCGACGGCCAGGCCAGCTATGCGGCACTGCTGGCGATCAGTTCGGTCGACAAGGGCAAGCCGCGCTTTGCCGGCCTGCGCCCGGCGCTACTGGCCAGCGAGCTCGACCCGATCACCCGGCTCGACGTCATGCGGGCGGCGCTGTCGGTCAGCGACAACGAACTGGCCGACCGCCACGCCGAACACCTGATGGCCAGCCCGGATGCGAAAAAGGTGTTCAGCGCCATCCGCAGCCAGTACGCGCTGCACGGCCGGGAAAACGATTTCCGCGAAATCCAGCGCCAGGTGGCCTTGAAGCGCATCCACCACGACGAGGCGCCGGCGGCCGATCACGGCTAGTCCAGGGGCAGGAAAGTCGCCATCTTCGACCAGTCGAGCGCCGCTTCGACCGAGTCGGCCAGGCGGTCGAGGTCGGCTTCGCGGCGGGCGGCGAAATCGACTTGGGCGCTTTCCGTCATGCCGGCCCAGGCGAGCAAGGCGGTCAAGGCATCGGGGTGATCGAACAGGCCGTGGCAATAGGTGGCGTACACCTGGTTGTCGGCCGAAATGGCCCCGTCGCGGCGCCCGTCAGCCAGGTGCACGGCGGCTTGGGCCAAGCCCGGGCCGCGCGTGATGCCGAGGTGGATCTCGTAACCGCGCATCGTCGGCGAGCCGGGCAGGCCGAGCTGACCTTCGACATTGCGTAGCTGCTTTTCGGTTTCCAGCGTCGTTTCGACCTCCAGCACGCCGAGACCCGGCGTGCTGCCGGGCTGGCCTTCAAGGCCGAGCGGGTCGTGCAGCATGGTGCCGAGCATCTGGTAGCCGCCGCAGAGGCCGATCACCTTGCCGCCGTAGCGCAGGTGCTTGTTGATCGCCGCCTCCCAGCCCTGCGTGCGCAACCAGTCGAGGTCGGCGCGCACCGCCTTGGAGCCGGGCAGCACGATCAGGTCGGCGGCGGGCGGCGTTTCGCCCGGCCCGATCCAGCGGAAATCGACTTCCGGGTGCAGGCGCAGCGGGTCGAGGTCGTTGTGGTTGGAAACGCGCGGATAGGCCGGGGCGACCACTTTCAATTTTGCCGTTTTTTTGCCGTCGACCGCAGCGGTCGCGATGGCATCCTCGGCATCGAGCATCAGGCCGTGCAGATAGGGCAGGACGCCGAGTACCGGCTTGCCGGTGCGTTCTTCCAACCAGGTCAGGCCGGATTCGAGCAGCGCGATGTCGCCGCGGAAGCGGTTAATGACGAAACCCTTGACCCGGTTCTGCTCGGACGGCGACAGCAGCTCCAGCGTACCGACCAGATGGGCGAAGACACCGCCGCGATCGATGTCGGCGACGATGATCACCGGGCAATCGACCGCCTCGGCAAAGCCCATGTTGGCGATGTCGCGCGCCCGCAGGTTGATCTCGGCCGGCGAGCCGGCGCCTTCGACCAGCACGCAGTCGTAAGCGGCGGTCAGGCGTTCCCAGGAAGCGAGCACGGCGCCCATCGCCCGCGGCTTGTACTCGTGGTAGGCCTTGGCATCGAGGTCGAGCGCCACCTTGCCATGAATGATGACCTGCGCCTTCTTGTCGGTGGTCGGCTTCAACAGCACCGGGTTGAAGTCAGTATGCGGCGGCAGGCCGCAGGCCAGCGCCTGCAGCGCCTGGGCGCGGCCGATCTCGCCGCCGTCCACGGTGACCGCCGAATTGAGGGCCATGTTCTGCGGCTTGAAGGGCGCGACATTGATGCCGCGGCGCTTGAAAATCCGGCACAGGGCGGCGACCAGCGTCGATTTGCCGGCATCGGAGGTGGTGCCTTGCACCATCAGGGAAAAGCAGGACATAGGGGAGGCGATCGGAAGCAAAGCCGGTAATTATGGCACTTGCTTCGCTGCGCCGCCTCGCTTAGCATCGGCCCCGCCCAAATTGCTTGGGCAGGTGTCTCCGGGTGCCGTTCGGTTCGTGCCGGGCGGAGAATCGGGAAGGCGGTGCAATTCCGCCACGTGCCCAACGCTGTAAGGATGACGCTCGACGCATCAGGCCACTGGTTTTTGCCGGGAAGGCGCATCGAGCGGGTGAATCCGAGTCAGAAGACCGGCCGGGAGACAAGGCAAGGCTGCACGGCCAGGCAGCCATCGTGTTTCCAGAAGGGGAATCCATGGAAAACCACAACGCGCCCAGCGCACACCCTTTTTCCGACGCCGACCGGGCGGCAGTCTATCAAGCCATTTTCAACCGTCGCGACGTGCGCGGCCAGTTCCTGCCGACGCCGGTCCCCGACGAGGTGCTCAGCCGCGTGCTGATGGCCGCCCACCATGCGCCTTCGGTCGGCTTCATGCAGCCGTGGAACTTCCTGCTGGTCCGTTCTGATGAAGTGAAGCAGCGCGTGCATGGCGTGTTCAGCGCCGCCAACCGCGAAGCAGCGCAGATGTTCCCGGACGAGAAACGCGAGATCTACAGCAGCCTGAAACTACAGGGCATCCTCGAAGCGCCGCTCAACCTGTGCATCACCTGCGACCGGACGCGTTCCGGCCCGGTCGTCATCGGGCGCACCCACATGCCGACCATGGATTTGTACAGCAGCGTGTGCGCCGTGCAGAACCTCTGGCTGGCCGCCCGCGCCGAAGGGCTTGGCGTCGGCTGGGTCAGCATCTTTCACGAGAAGGCGCTGCAGGACGCGCTCGGCATTCCGCAGCACATCGTGCCCGTCGCCTACCTGTGCATCGGCTACGTCAGCCATTTCAAGGACAAGCCGGAGCTGGAACAGGCCGGCTGGCTGCCGCGCCTGCCGATCAACGACCTGGTCTATTTCGAACAATGGGGCGCCACGGATTCGGCCCAAAACGACCCGTTGACCGCAGCCCTCGGTGACATGCAGGCCGCCATCCAGCACCAGCAGGTTTTCCCGAAGTGACGCTGGCCTTCGAGTCCTTTGCGATGCCGCTGGCCGCCCTGACGGCCGTACTGCTCGACCGCCTGCTCGGCGAAGTCAGCCGCTGGCACCCGCTGGTCGGTTTCGGCCAGCTGGCGGCACGACTCGAACGCCAACTCAACCGCCGTTCGCTGGCCGGCGGCGCCATCGCCTGGCTGCTCGCCGTCGGCCCCTGGGTCGGCTTCGCCGTCTGTCTGCGCCCGCTGGCGCCGTTCGCCATCGACGTCTTGCTGCTCTATTTCGCGCTCGGCGCGCAAAGCCTGTGCGAACACGCCGCAGCCATCGCCCGGCCCTTGCAGGAAGGCCGTCTCGACGAAGCTCGGCAACGCGTCGGCTGGATTGTTTCCCGTGAAACATCGAGCCTCGACGAGTCCGGCGTCGCCAAGGCCGGCGTCGAATCGGTGCTCGAAAACGGCAACGACGCCATCTTCGGCACGCTGTTCTGGTTCGCCCTGCTCGGCGGTCCCGGCGCCCTGCTCTTCCGGCTGGCCAACACGCTGGATGCGATGTGGGGCTACCGCACCGAACGCTACAACCTGTTCGGCCGTTTTGCCGCCCGTTTCGACGACGCGCTGAACTTCATTCCCGCCCGCCTCACCGCCCTGACTTACGCCCTGCTCGGCCGAACGCGGACGGCGCTGGCCTGCTGGCGCACCCAGGCGCCGGGCTGGGACAGCCCGAACGCCGGACCGGTGATGGCGGCCGGCGCCGGCAGCCTCGGTGTGCGCTGCGGCGGCGCCGCGATTTATCACGGCCACGAAGAAATCCGCCCGCCGCTCGGCGACGGCCCGGCCCCGGTCGCCGCCGACCTGCAGCGCGCCATCACCCTGGTCCAGCGCAGCCTGTGGCTGTGGCTGACCGTCCTGTTCATCATTTCCGGAGCCCTGCATGCTTGAGCATGGCGGACGCCTGCGCCTAGCCGCAGCCCATTACGACATTCCGCTCGACCGCTGGCTGGACCTGTCCACCGGCATCAATCCGCACACCTGGCCGGTGCCGGCCTTGCCGAACGAGGTCTGGCATCGCCTGCCGGAAAGCGGTGATGGCCTGGAAAGCGCCGCCGCCGCCTATTACGGCAACGCCAACCTGCTGCCGGTCGCCGGCTCGCAGGCCGCCATCCAGTTGCTGCCGACGCTGTTGCCGCGCGCCGTTGTCGCCTGCATTTCGCCGATCTACAGCGAACACCCGCAGGCCTGGCAACGGGCCGGGCACCGCCTGCGTTTTCTGCAGAACGCCATGCTGCCGCGCGCCCTGGCCGCGGCAACGCCTTATGTGCTGCTTTGCAACCCGAACAACCCGACTGGCGACCGCCACCCGCACGAACTGGCGGTGGACGCCGCCAAACAGCTGAAAAAGCGCGGCGGCTGGCTGATCGTCGACGAAGCCTTCATCGACCCGACACCGGCCGACAGCCTGACGCCGCTGGCCGGCAGCGACGAGGCGCCGAACCTGATCGTGCTCCGTTCGCTCGGCAAGTTCTTCGGCCTGGCCGGGGCCCGCGTCGGCTTCCTGTTCGCCGCCCCCGACCTGCTGAACCGGATGCAGGAGGCGATGGGGCCATGGACGATCAGCGGCCCGGCCCGCGCAGTGGCCAAACTGGCGCTGCAGGATCAGGCCTGGCAGGCCAGCACCCGGCAGCAACTGCTGGCCGCCGGCCAACGCCTGCACCAGTTGCTGGCGCCGCTCGGCGAGGTCAAATCGACCGCCCTCTTCGCGACGCTGAGCTCGCCGCAAGCCAGCGAACTGCACGAAGCCCTGGCCCGCCAGGGCATCCTGACCCGCCGCTTCGACCAGCAACCGCTGCTCCGCTTCGGCCTGCCCGGCGACGAAGCCGGCTGGCAGCGCCTGGCCACCGCCCTTGCCGGATGGAAACCCGCATGACCAAGACCGCTCCAGCCCTGCCCGTTTTTCGTTTTCTGGCGGCGTTGACCGCCGGACTCGCCACGCTGCCCGCCGCCCAGGCCGATGTCGTGGTCAAGGACGACACCGGCCAGGAAGTCCGCCTCAAGGCGCCAGCCAAACGTATCGTCGCCCTCGCCCCGCACATCGCCGAAAGCCTCTATGCCGCCGGCGCCGGCGACAAGCTGGTCGGCACCGTCGATTACAGCGACTACCCGCCGGAAGCGAAGAAGGTGACACGCGTCGGCGGCTATTCGCGGATCGACCTCGAAGCCGTCGCCGCGCTGAAGCCCGACCTCGTACTGGCCTGGGAAAGCGGCAACAACATGCCGCAAATCGGCAAACTGAAGGCGCTCGGCCTGACCGTGCATGTCTCGCAGCCGAACAAGATGGAAAACGTCGCCGACCAACTCGTCCGCCTGGGCCAGTTGGCCGGTACCGAGAGCGCCGCCAATGCCGCCGCCGAACGTTTCCGCAAGCGTCTGGAAGGGTTGCGCGCGGCCAATGCCAACAAGCCGAAAGTGCGCGTCTTCTACCAGATCTGGAAATCGCCGCTGACGACGGTCGGCGGCCCGCAGATCATCAGCGACGCGATCATGATCTGCGGTGGCGACAACGTCTTCGGCCACCTCAAGCAGATGGCGCCGACGGTCAGCGTCGAAGCGGTACTCGAAGCCGATCCGGAAGCCATCGTCGCCACCGGCATGGGCGACGCCAAGCCGGAATGGCTGCACGACTGGGACAAATGGACGCGGATGACGGCGGTCAAGCGCGACAACCTGTTCCACATCAACCCCGACATCATGCAGCGCCACACGCCGCGCATTCTCGACGGCGCCGAGAAACTTTGCGCCCATCTCGATGTCGCAAGAAGCCATCGTCCCGCCAAGTAAAAACCCATGCCCCGTCTGCCCCAACGCATCGTCTGCCTGACCACCGAAACCGTCGAAGTGCTCTACGCCCTCGGCGAGCAGGACCGCATCGTCGGCATTTCCGGCTACACGGTACGGCCGCCGCAAGCGCGCAAGGAAAAACCCAAAGTCTTCGCCTTCACCAGCGGCGACATCGACAAGATTCTCGCCACCCGGCCCGACCTGGTGCTGACTTTCTCCGACCTACAAAGCGAGATCTCCCGCGACCTGATCAAGGCCGGCGTCCCGGTCTATGCCTTCAATATGCGCAGCGTCGAGGACATTCTCGGCATGATCGAAACCGTCGGCCGCCTGGTCGGCGCCGAAGCCAAGGCGCTGGAAATCGTCGCCGGGCTGGAAGCCGAGATCGAGCAAACCCGGGCCATCGCCGCCGAGCGCCTGGCCCGCACCGGCAAGAAGCCGCGCGTCTATTTCGAGGAATGGGACGAGCCGCTGATCAGCGGCATCCGCTGGGCTTCCGAACTGATCGAAATCGCCGGCGGCGAGGACGTTTTCGCCGAGCAGGCCCGCTCGCCGCTGGCCAAGGATCGCCGGCCGACGCCGGAAGCGGTGATCGCCGCCACCCCCGACATCATTATCGGCTCCTGGTGCGGCAAGCACTTCCGGCCCGAACGCGTCGCCGCCCGCCCGGGCTGGGCGACCATTCCGGCGGTCAACAGCGGAAAAATGCACGAAATCAAATCGGCCGTGATCCTGACCCCGGGGCCGGTGGCGATCAGCGAAGGTCTGCCGCAATTGCTCGAGATATTTGATTTCTAAGAAAGATCGCCAGCCCACGCTGGCTATAATCGCTGGCCTGTCGACCGGAGATTACCCATGAAAATCGCTGTCCTTGCTCTTGCCCTCGCCCTGCCGTTCGCCACCCCGGCCCTGGCCGCCGACGAAGGTAGCGCCGCCCTCAGCCAGATCGGTGAAATCAACGGCATCGCGCTGGCCTGCCAGCAATCGGCCATCGTCAGCCGGGCCCGCAACGCGGTGCAGACAACGGCGCCGAAAACCCGCGCCAACGGCGAGATCTTCGAAGAAGCGACCAACGCCAGCTACCTGCAGTTCGGCAACGGCAAAAAGACCTGCCCCGATGCCGCGACGCTGGCCAAGCGCCTGGGCGAGGCGGAAAAACAGCTGAGCGCCGCCTTCCCGACCCGATGATCCGCTGCGCCGCCCTTCTCCTCGCTCTGCTGCTGGCCGGCCCGGCCGCCGCCCAGGCGACGCACAGCCTGCAACTGCTCAAGGAGGAAAACAGCGGCATCGTGCCCCGCTACCTGCTGCAGGACCCGAACGGCCGCTCGGTGAGCAGCGAGGATTTTCGCGGCCGCTTCCAGCTGATCGCCTTCGGCTACACCTATTGCCCGGACATCTGCCCGACCACCCTGGTCGAAATGGCCGCCGTCCTGAAAGAGCTCGGCGACCAGGCCAGCCGCCTCCAGCCGCTGTTCATCTCGGTCGACCCCGAACGCGACACCGGCCAGGTCCTGAAAACCTACACCGCCTTCTTCGACCCGCGCATTCTCGGCCTGAATGGTCCGCCCGCCCTCGTTCGCCGGGCTGCCGACAATTTCAAGATCCGCTATGCCAAGGTCCGCGAACCGGGCACGCCGGCCGACCGTTACGCGGTCGACCACTCGGCCGGGATGATTCTGCTCGGCCCGGACGGCCAGTTCATCAAGAAATTTGCCTTCGCCATGCCGGTCGATGAAATCACCCGGCAAATCGCCGCCCTGCTCGCCGCCCGCTGACCCGGGGTAATCCGCCATTGCAACGGCATAGGGGCAGCAGCTATATTGCGGCGGTGCTCCTCATCCTGCGCCTCCTTCTCGTTTTCCTGCTCGCCGCCAGCACGGCGCGGGCCGGTAACGTCGCGCTGGTCCTCAGCGAAAACGCCGGCCCCTACGCCGAATTCGCCAGCACCTACCGCGACGCCCTGGAAGGCTCGCACTGGAAAATCAGCAGTCAGGGCGGCAGCGACAGCCTGGCCGGCAGCAACCCCGACCTGATCATCGCTGTCGGCAGCAATGCCTTCCGCCAGATCCTCAACCAGGGCGGCTCGACACCGGTCGTCGCCACCCTGATCCCGCGCCAGGCTTACGACAAACTGCTCGCCGAAAGCCTCGGCCGCGGCCGCCGCACGACGGCAATCTATCTCGACCAGCCGCCAAACCGCCAGGCCGCTTTTTTACGCCACCTGCTGCCCGGCAAGAAGCGCGTCGGCATGCTGGTCAGCAGCGAAACCCGGGCCACCATCGGCCAGTTTCGCCAGGCCTTCACAACGGCCGGCCTGACGCTGGACAGCGAGGACAGCGACACCGACCAGACCCTGCTGCCGACACTGAACAGCCTGCTGCCCCGCGTCAATCTGCTGCTGGCGATTCCCGACACCCAGATTTACCGGCGCGAGAACATCAAGGCCATTCTCGTCACCACTTACCGCTACCAGCGCCCGGTGGTCGCCTTCTCGGCCGCCTTCGTCAATGCCGGCGCCCTCGCCGCGCTGTATTCGACGCCGGCCCAGATTGCCCGCCAGGCGGCTGAACTGACCCAGTCGTTCAGCGCCACGCTGCCCCCCCCGATGCCGCCCAGCCAGTTTGCGGTAGTCATCAATTCGAACGTCGCCCAGGCGCTCGACCTGAACATTCAGGACGAAGCCGCCATCCGCCGTGCCATGCTTGCCGACAAGGAGGCCCGATGA
>Ga0316604_10000877_pt1 | contig 31083 bp, 20 predicted proteins | sample OWC_soil_day20_C_FD_207650 | JGI IMG/M metagenome (GOLD analysis project Ga0316604, IMG submission 207650) | Wetland soil microbial communities from Old Woman Creek delta, Ohio, United States - OWC_soil_day20_CT | ecosystem: Environmental > Terrestrial > Soil > Wetlands | place: USA: Ohio... | reverse complement strand
CCTTTAATACCCATTCGCCATTCTCCTGTTTACGGATCCCTGTTGCTGTTAAAAAACTCATAATAAACAAAAGTAAAAGAAATATACAATTAATTGCCCCCATTTTACAAACCCTGCGGTCGCTATTAGGGGTATTTTTATCCTCTCAAATTGATGACAGATGAAAAAGATAACTATTGGGAAAACAGATTTACAGATAGCTCCAATCAACTTTGGTGGTAATGTATTTGGCTGGACTTTAGACGAAAAACAATCATTTGAAATATTAGATGCTTTTGTCAATGCCGACTTTAATTTCATTGATACTGCGGATACTTATTCCTGGTGGGTAGAAGGCAATAAAGGTGGTGAATCAGAAGCCATCATTGGTAAATGGATGAAGGCGCGCAACAACCGCGATAAGGTTGTCATCGCTACCAAAGTAGGTTCTCAGAACAAAGAACATAAAGAAGATGTGAGCAGGGCACACATCCTGAAATCTGTTGATGAGTCATTGCAACGTTTACAAACAGATCATATTGATTTGTACTATACACACTTTGATGATAATGTGACTCCTTTAGAAGAGACATTGTCTGCCTACGATGAAATTATCAAAGCTGGTAAAGTAAAATACATTGCGGCTTCCAACCTGACACCGGAGCGCCTGACAGCGTCCCTGAAACTGGCAGAAGAAAAGGGTTTACCCCGTTACCAGGCTTTACAGCCACATTACAACCTGGTAGAGCGTGCAAATTTTGAAACAAAATACCAACCTATTGCACAGCAGTATGGTTTGAGTGTAATGCCTTACTGGTCACTGGCAGCAGGTTTCCTGACAGGTAAATACCGTTCTGAGGAAGATTTTAAGAAAAGTGTGCGTGGTGAAGGAGTGAGGAAATACCTGGATGCAAAAGGTATTGGGGTATTACATGCACTGGACAAAGTAGCGGCTAAACATAATTCTAAACCTGCAACTGTTGCACTGGCATGGTTGCTGGCGCAACCAACCATTGCAGCTCCGATCGTGAGTGCTACAAGCCAACATCAGCTGGAAACTCTGGTGGCGGCACCGGCTTTACAGCTGGATGCGGAAGATCTGGGATTGCTGGATAATGCCAGTAAATAATTGCTACCTGCTTAGGAGGTTGGTTGCGGTCAACGAATGCCAGCAAACACCTTACTAAACTTATGGTAGAGCGACCCGGTCAGGTAGTGTACCTACCCTTCAAAGAATCCGCTCCCATCCCGCATCCCTGCTATGCCTATGTACTATCACTGCAGCCAAAAACAGTAAATTGAGCATGAATAACCTGACCATTATGTTAAAAAGAATCTCCCCACTCGAAAAAATGCTGGGTATTGCCATTGCTTTTACGATGGCACTCCTCGTAGCACGCGTTCTCCGCTATCATGAATATTTCTATTTATTCTATATCTGGAACACATTTTTGGGTGTATTACCCCTGATATTCAGTCGAAAATTGGCCAGATTGTCCGGTATCAATCTCCGTACTGTCGGTGTGCTGGCTTGCTGGCTGGTATTTTTCCCCAATGCACCGTACATGATCACGGATCTCTTTCACTTTCAGGAAAGACCGCCTGTTCCACAGTGGTTCGATCTCCTCATCGTCTCTTCAGCAGCCTGGAACGGCTTGTTGCTGGGAATCATTTCTCTAATGCAGGTAGAACATTTTTTGTCTCTTCATGTGAAAGGGCTGTGGGTAAAAGTGATCGTGGTTGTGAGCTTCATTCTATGTGGATATGGAGTGTATATTGGCAGGTTTTTGCGGTTCAACAGCTGGGATGCTGTGACCAATCCGGAAGCATTGTTATTCACCATAGCGGGTCATTTGTTCAACCCATATGATCATATGGGTGCATGGGCATTCAGTATAGGTTTTGGGGGTATGTTCGGGATTATTTATTACACTTTGCAACAACTGCATCATCATAAAAAAAGCGCCCCTCAAAACGAGGGACGCTTATCTATATCCTGCAGTCAGTCTACCTTAGTGTCCTGACTTCACTGATGTCATTTCCAGATTCTTAAACCGCTTCATACAATACACACCAAAACTCAGCACTACTCCATAACAAACAAGCGGCACTACCAATGCATATTGTACCCCAATCGCATCTGCCAGTGCACCCTGTATCACAGGCATAATCGCACCACCCAGAATAGCCATCACTAACAGAGATGAACCCTGACTGGTATAAGTACCCAGCTTGGCAATCGCCAGTGTGTAAATATTGGAGAACATGATGGAGTTGAAGATACCGATACCTACAATGCTGAACATCGCAATCTCTCCCTTGTTAATGATGGCAGATGCCAGCAGGAACATATTGACCAGAGAGAAAATAACCAATGTACGGGCAGGAGCAGAACGGCCCACCAGGAATCCTACAAAGTTGAGTGCAATAAAGATGAGGAAGAACGCGATCTGGTCAAATGGCATACCTACCAACAGGTAAATCACCACAAATACCGCCAGTGCTGTTACCAGCATATACGCTGCTTTCCTTGCCTGGCTCATGGTATGGCTCAGGGAAATAGCACCTACGAAACGGCCTATCATTGCACCACCCCAATACAAAGCCAGGTATTTCTTCGCTTCAGTTTCCGGCAGACCAGCGATATCCTGCAGACCCAGGAAACTGATCATAAAACTACCCACGGCTACTTCACCACCTACATAACAGAAGATGGAAAGCACACCTCTTTTCAGCTGCGGAAACTGTAATACACCCAATCCTTTCGGTTGGTTTTCTTCATCTACTGCAAATGCAGGCAGTTTTACACGCCAGATCAGCAGCGCTACAAGCAAGAGGATACCTGCAAAGATCAGGTAAGGAATTCTCGTTGCTGCGGCACTGAAACCACCATTGGGATCCTTGAACAGTTCAAATATCAGGTGACCACCTAATATTGGCGCTATCGTAGTACCGAATGAGTTAAACGCCTGTGTGAGGTTCAACCGGCTGGAAGCACTATCTTCCGGCCCCAGCAGTGATACATAGGCATTCGCGGTAATCTGCAATACAGTGAAGCCCAAACCAAGCACAAACAATGCGCTCAGGAACAGACCATATACACCATATGTAGCAGCTGGCAGGAATAATACGCAGCCCAGCGCTGACAGGATAATACCAAAGATTATCCCCTTCTTGTACCCCACTTTATTTACAGGGTCCCCGTTGTAATAGGAAATAATGAAATAGATCAGCGAACCGATAAAATATGCGCCAAAGAACGCAAACTGAACCAGCATCGATTTAAAGAATGTGAGCTGGAACAACTCTTTCAGGTAAGGGATCAAAATATCGTTCATACACGTGATAAATCCCCACATAAAAAACAATAACGTGATCGTGATCAGTGGAATTGCATTGTTTCCTTTCTTATGATTGTTCATAACCCGGACTTACGTTTCATTGTTAAAGTTGGCAAAACACAAACATACACCTATCTGAATCATTTTTTGTCAAAAAAAGGGCAAAAACTTTCAAAATCATATAAGTTTCCTTGCCATGGAAACGAGAATCAGGCATTTCCCCGGGTAAGATCATCACTAATGTTAAATCTATTTATCTTTGTCATATGCGGAATACTGAGATTGAAAAAGCCAGCGAGGCGTTATGGAAAAATGCCCTACCTCACCTATCTGTCGACTGCGTGGTTTTTGGCTATCACCAGGGCAGTTTCAATGTACTGTTGGCAAAAATGAAAGGAGATAACAGCTGGATCCTCCCCGGCGGTTATATTCAAAAAACGGAATCGATTGATGATGCAGCGAAGCGGATCCTCTTCGAACGAAGTGGTGCAGAGAAGGTGTTTCTGGAAGTATTTGGGGTATTCGGAGAACCTAACCGCTCCGAAGATTATTTTGCAGCGTACGATGATAACCTGTGGCATAAGATGCGTTTTATTACCATTGGTTATTATGCGGTAATAGACCAGTCACAGGTCACACCAGTTCCTGATATGTTTAGTGATGCCTGCGAATGGATGCCGGTTTACGAATTGCCCGAAATGGTCATGGACCATCGCCAGATCATCGATAAGGCCCTTGAGAAACTGCGGGATCAGCTGTATCACAAACCGATTGGGTACAACCTGCTGCCTGAGATCTTTACCTTGCCACAACTGCAAGCCCTGTATGAGAAGATTATGAATCAGAAGTTTAACAGGGGGAATTTTTACAGGAAGATTATGAAGGAGAATATCCTGATTAAACAAGGGGAGGCAAAGACAGGGGGGGCGCACAAGGCGCCACATCTGTATAAGTTTGATCCGTCGATTTATACTAAATAAAAATAGGGTTCACGTGCTCAGGGAGATGACAGGCTTTTGATTAGCCATGTCACGGAGATGCACATGCCTTTAATCACGATCTGATTGCAGTTCCTACACGTCAAATAAGTGGATTCGTACCAATAATTTAATTTCCTCATTCCACAGATTCACCAAAACAGGTTACTTCAAATCAAGAATAATTTAATTTCCTCATCATAGATATCCGCGGATAGGTAGATGTATGCCTACTCCTTTTAATACAAATACACGTAGTAATATCTCCATAACCGGACTGGCACAGAAGTAGCTGTACATTTGCATATGACAACTATTTCACAACGTAGTGCCGGTATACTTCTACATATTACTTCTCTACCCGGGCCTTTTGGCGCCGGCGATTTAGGCCCATCCGCTTATCACTTTGCAGATCAGCTACACCTGGCCAGGCAACGTTATTGGCAGGTACTGCCTGTCAATCCTTTGCATCCGGAACATTTGTCTCCCTACAGCCCAATCAGCAGTATGGCAGGCGAACCATTACTGATAAGCCCGGAATTGCTGGCCAAAGAAGGTTTACTCACCCCTGCCCAACTCAGCAAGTGTCACTTGTCTGTTTCGGACCAGGTTGATTTTGCAAAAGCTATTCCTGTCAAAGGAGCGTTACTGGAAATCGCTTACCTGAATTTCGTACAGACACAAGATCAATCGGCCTTCGAAAATTATTGCAGGGAACAGGCACATTGGCTCGATGAGTTTACAGATATTCAACGTGAGAAATGGTATCAATTTAAATTTGACCAGCAATGGGTAGCGCTCAAATCCTATTGCAATGACAAAGGAATTCTACTCTTTGGGGACCTTCCCTTTTATATGCATGGAGATGCCTGCGATGTAAAAGCCCATCCTGCGTACTTTAATCTCAATGGTGTAGGTGGGGTGCCACCGGATTATTTTAGTGAGACAGGGCAATGCTGGAATGTACCTGTGTACGACTGGGATGCGCTCAAAGCAGATAATTACAGTTGGTGGATACGTAGAATAAAACGCAATCTGGAAAGATTTGATATTATTCGTCTTGATCACTTCCGTGCCTTTTCTGCTTATTGGGAAATTCCTGCTGGTGAACCCACGGCTGTGAATGGGCAATGGAAACCGGGTCCGGGAGCGGATTTGTTTGAAAAATTTAAAGCACTGTTTCCTACCATGCCTTTTATTGCAGAAGATTTGGGTACTATCGATGCACCTGTGAGGGCCTTGCAGGAACAATTCAATTTGAAAGGTATGCGGGTGTTGCAGTTTGGTTTTGGGAAGGATATGCCGGAAAGTGATCATGCACCGCATCATTTTATTTCGAATGTGGTGGCAGTAACGGGTACGCATGATAATAATACTTCCCGTGGATGGTATGAGGAAGATGCGGATCGCAAAACAAGATTAAACTTCCGGGAATATACAGGGTTGAAAATAGCGCCTAAAAAAGTGGCGCGTATTTTATCAAGGATGGCTTATTCTTCTATAGCAGATATTGTGATTTTGCCTATGCAGGATGTGTTGGAGCTGTCTGGTGATGCGAGGATGAATCATCCTTCGGGGAGTAATAAAAACTGGAAATGGAGGATGATGCCGGGGCAGTTTAAAAAGAAGAAAATAAAGCGATTGAAGAAATGGGTGAAGGTCTATGGCCGGAGATAACTATGACGGTTTCTGGGAGGTACGAGTGATTAAAATACACTGCAATTTTTCGGGAAACTACTTTTCTGAAAACACAAGAGGCACGTAAAACTTACATCTTACGCACCTCTTGTTATTATTTAATGACCACCTTATAACGCCGTTATCTGCCACTGCTGATTCGCTCCGCTATTCCAGTTCCACTGTATAATACCCGCGCCATTCGTCGTAGACGCCGCATTTACATCCACTGCAAACCCACTATTCCTATTTAGTATTTTATAATACCCAAACCCAATATCAATTACCTGCCACTGCTGGTTCGTACCACCTGAATAATCATACTGAATAATTCCTGTACCCGCAGTCGTAGAAGCGCCATTTACATCCAGCGCCTTTGCACTATTCTTATTGATGATAGACTGATAATTACTACCCAGTGCATTGAATGTCCACTGCTGATTCGCACCACCCCAATAATCCCACTGGTCAATAGCAGCGCTATTAGCAGTAGATTGATTGTATACTTCCAATGCTTTACTACTATTCTTGTTAATAACTTTGTAATAAGTACCGGAAGTAAATGATGCATACGGAGGAGTAATGGTTCCTGTACCCCATGCGTATTTCAGGCGGGTCAGACCAGAAGTATTGTTAGTCGTCAATGCAGAACCCGTGGAAGTAAACATGCTGTAAGTATCCCCTGTTCTTAATCCTGGCCAGTATACACAACCTACACCCAGATCATGAAGTGAATTGGTCATACCTTGCAGGTAAGTGTTGTTTTCATTGGAACCCGGCGCTCCGGTGTAATTCGTACCATCTGTCATGACCGTACCAAATTCAGTAACGATCGTTCTTGTTGGATAAGACAATGATTTCACCGGTTGTTCCCAATCAGCAGTGGTAGTTTTGCTGGATTCAAACCAGGTGTAGTCGTGAAAAGAGAGCAAACAACTGTCAAAGCGGGTATCTGCGCCAATGGTATTCACATCGGAAGAATACCCTACCCCATCCAATACAAACCTGTTTTTAGGTACGCCAGGGTACCTGGTTACAAATGTATTGTAGAGCGTCTTCAAATCACTCGCACTATACCCATGCGGTTCATTGAAGCACTCAAAATACACCAGTGTGTTAGATCTGTAATTAGCGACAATCGTGTCCCACATTTGCCAAAATGTGGTGGTGTTGTCAATCAGGCCATCACGGGAGGAAGATCCTTCCCAATAGCCTAATAGAACTTTCATGTTTTTGGAGGTCGCTTTGTCGATAGCGCCTTTGTAAGTAGACCAGAAAGAACTCACTACTGTAGAAGGATTGACCGGTAGCCGCACGGTGTTCGCGCCGGCGGAAACAAAGCCGTTGAGAATGTAATCGGCCTTTGTTTGCATACTGGCGTAGGTATCAGTAGAGACAGTGCCGGAAAGGATCAGTGCATCATCGGCAAAGTTGTCCCTGCTATCCGCCCAGTTGACGCCTTTGAAATCACTGGAGGCAACGGCTACAGCTACTACAGCAGTGGAGTTGTTCAATTTGAGTGACGACAGATCTGCCTGCTCTTTATTGCAGGCGAAGGCAAGCATGGCGCTTGCAATAAGGGTTAATTTGGTTTTCATAAACGTGAGAATTAATTGTATAATTTACAATTAAAAAATTGTTTTGAAAAATCATTTTATTAATGGTAACCCGGATGAATTATTAATGCTTTCTATTTGTAGAGGTATATGGGTAACTATTTCTTATCTATTTGAGAAATCAAAATCAGCAACATTATTCTTTTTGAATGACTAAATGAATTTGCTTTTGAACCGGTGGGTAAATTATCTTAGGTTGCTGATTAAGAATTTTTACAATCCCTAAGCTGGGTGAATTACCCCAGGTTTCCTACATTTGAAAAATGCAAAACGATCCGGACTTCAACAAACTCGTCTTCGACATCGCCCGCGCCATTCCCAAAGGCCGTGTTACCTCTTATGGCGCCATCGCCAAAGCCCTTGGTAAAGGCAACCTTTCCCGCATGGTAGGACGTGCAATGGGACTTGTAAATGAAGAAAAAAAGCCTGTGCCTTTTCAGAGAGTGGTCAATAGCCAGGGATATCTGACCGGTGACCCAAGGCATGTTGCTGTTCGCCGAAAACTTTTGGAAAAAGAAGGCGTGGAAATAAAGAATGATAAAGTGGTGAATTTTAGAAACATCTTCTGGGATCCTTCTGAAGAAATTGACTTGTAGAGCCGATAGTAACAGGTCGCTAAAGAAATCGACTTTTAACAACCAGGGAAAGAAACAGACTTTAATTCTCCAATAATTATGATCTTTTACCCTTTACCCCCGACTTTTAAACAAACCAATTACGCCTTTTAAACAAACCAACCCCTACCCTATAGCGAACTTCTTATTCATTACGGCACTCAGGAGAAAGTGTATACCAGCGGTGATACAGTCCTCATTCCCCGCAATCACCTGTGCAGACTAACCAAGTACCCTGTGGATGAAAAGCCGTTCAAATCCATCTCTGATTTGTCACATTTTTCTTTTGCTTTTAAAAAGCAATATGGGTATAATCCAACAACTTCTAAATAGTCAAAGAGCGCTTTTACCTTTGGTAAAAACGCTCTTTAGCTATCCATGGCCTGCGGCCGGCTTATTAATGTCAGCTTATTAAAAATACCAATATCTTAAATATTACCTCGTTAACACCACACTACCTGATTGCTCTATATGCTTCCCCTCCGATGTTACCGCACTAATCATATACACATACGCTCCTAACGCCGCCTGCTGCCCCTTCTGCATACCATCCCATCCGGTATTTACATCATGCGATTCAAATACCAACTGTCCTACTCTATTATACACCCTCATCACAAACACCACCGGTAAATCGGAAGTCTTCGCCCTAAACACATCATTCTTCCCATCCCCATTCGGGGAAAACGCCGTAGGCAGCATATAATATATCTTACAATCAGGACTCTGATTCAAATGTACTTCTGCCGTACCCACACAACCACCGGCAGCCGTACCCGTTACTGTATAAGTTGCATCTCCCCTGAAAGTAGCGAGAATACCAGCACCGGTAACAGCAGATAAATTCGTGGCCGGACTCCACTCATACGTCGATGCACCACTTGCTCTTAATGTCACCGTATCATTGATGCAATACATCCCCGCGGATGGTGTCACCTGAATTTCCGGTGCCACTCCTACCGATACCACTTTTTCTACCTTCGTTTCACACTGACCATCATACGCCATCAATAAAACTGTATACGCTCCCGGATCATGCCACAACACCTGATATGGCCCCGGATCATCTCCACTTACACTCACTGCATTATAAAAATTCCAGGTATAAAAAGCTGTCTTCGACTCCGCAGGTACCAGTGTCACTGTCATCGGTGTACCTGCACAACCACCGCTCGTCGTAAAATCAGCGATCGGACTTTGCTTCACTGTCACCGTCATTGGTGCCCGCGCACTTTCACATCCATCCGTCTGACTCACATAATACGTTGTCGAACCAGTTACCAGTGTTGAAGGTATGGGTGCTGTTGAAGAACCCGTACCACCGGTAGCAGCCGTATACCACAGTAAATTAGTACCTTCTGCTGTAAGCGATGTTGCTGATGAATACTGACATAGAGTCAATGGCGTTACTACTGGTGATGTAGACGTAGTTACCGTCACTGTCAGTGCAGCACGATCACTTTCACAACCTGTAGTCTGCGATACATAATAGGTAGTAGACCCTACTGATAATGTAACTGGTATCGGTGCTGTTGAAGACCCCGTACCACCTGTAGCAACTGTATACCATTTCAAATTTGTACCCGTTGCTGTCAGTTGCGGCACTGACTGGTTCAGACAATAATCCAGGTCACTCACCACTGGTGGTTGTGCCTGTGCCAGAATGGTTACTGACAGTTCTGATCGTTCACTCTCACAACCACCCGCATCCTGCTGTGTGACCCAATAGTAAGTCGTACCTAAAGTACCTGTATTCACCGCAGGTGCAACAGACGTACCTGTACCACCTGTAGCAGATGTGTACCACAATAAGTTTGTACCTGATGCTGTCAACGCTGGCGCTGCCACATTCTGACAATAAGTAAAGTCATTCACAATCGGTGGTGTCGCCTGACTACCTATGGTCACTGTCAGTGCAGAACGGCTACTTTCACATCCGGGATTCTGTGTCACATAATAGGTAGTGGTACCATTTACAGCTGTAGATGGAGTAGGTGCTGTTGCAGATCCTGTACCACCTGTTGATGTCGTATACCATAGCAGGTTACTACCAGTAGCTGTCAATGGTGCGGCTGTTGAACCGATACAATAGGTCACATCTGATACTGCTGGTCCCGCAGGAATTCCGTTTACAAGTACCTGCAACGGCGCACGATCACTTTCACAACCCACCGTCTGCGATACGTAATAATAAGATACACCGATCACTGTTGTAGCCGGAACTGGTGCGGTGCTGAGTGCCGTACCACCTGTTTCCGCTGTATACCATTTTAAATCCGTACCTGTCGCTGTCAGTGCCGATGCTGTTGCATACCTACAGTAAGCTACATCAGTTACCACCGGTGCCGCAGGTTGCGCTCTTACATAGGCTGTCACCATCGTACGGTCACTCTCACAAGCCCCGGCCGTGGTTTGTGTTACATAGTAATACAAATATCCTGAAGCGGTTGTAACCGGTGTAGGTGCGGTTGAAGACCCCGTACCACCTGTTGCGGCAGTATACCATAGCAGGTTATCGCCCGTAGCTACAAGGGGCGTAGCATCCATATTCTGGCAAAAGTATTGCAGACTGGCCGTAGGCGCAGTGGAGATCGTCTTTGTAGATTCATAGATACCCATATCTACAGTATTCACTACACGTGGGTTACCACCATAATCCGTCGTGCTGCTACCCACAGCAGTCAGGATAGTTGCATCTATGACAGGTGAACAAGGCGCCACATGAAAATCATAATTCGATGCATCTACAAATTGTGGATCACTGTTGATATTGTTGGCAGGCAGACCCGCATCATCCACATAAATGTCACTGTCATGCCAGGTGATATTCGCATCACTAAAGTTGGAAGCTCCATACTTAGCACCGTTTCTCCACACGATGGCAAATTCTATGTAAGGTCCGCCAGTCGCTCCATTAGCGAGAGAGTTGTAGGCCAGGTTTTCACCATTTGCCCAAAACACGACATTGTCCATCCAGGGCCTGTGTGCAGTAGTGGTACCATCCAGTATATTGGCAATCACTGAACCTTGTCCGGAAGTAACCGTATTCCCAATGAAGATACTGTTGTCAGTATAATCATTTCCCCAGCAGGCACCCTCATAAGTAACAGAGATAGCCCCACCCGCTGTATTGGCGGTATTCCCTATGAATATACACTTTGACACCTTGGTAGCCAGATAAGGTTGGGCGCTACCCGAAGTAATGCCTAACACACCTAACCCTGCTCCATATATCGCATAGTTATTTGTAAACGTGCAATTTGCGACAATCGCCGCCACAGCCGATGCCGATGCATCTGCATACAGACTCACGCCCGCCCCTGTATTATATTGATTCGCCGTCAGGGCAGGAAAACCATAATCTCCCTGACCATCCCTGATCGTAACACCATCGACAGTAGCGTTGATGATACGCACTACATTGTACGAGTTGTCCGACGCGATACCGGACGTTCCAATATCCCCACTTAGAATGGTGACATTCGTCTTCCAGTTTCGCTGCGAGAGCAACACCTCGGTGCCGATAAACCCTCCATAGATCACCTGAGAAGGTTTCGGAGAAAAAGCAATCGTTCTATCCGTAGTAGCCGTAGGCAGGTAAGTACCCTGGGCCACCCAGAATGTATCTGCCTGATTTCCTGCGGCTATTGCTGCCGACAGGTCATTGTAGGCGGTCGCCCAACTTGTACCGGTACCGGGTGTAGGATTGTTTACGTTGACGTAAATGCGATTGAAAGAAAATGCCGATTGCACAGGAAACAATGCAATTATCACCCACGGGCACAGGCTTAGTAGTTTAGACATTTGTTATCTGATTAAGATTCAGGGTTGTGGTAATGCTTCTAAAAAGCTGGCGTTCCCCTCCAGACAAAAGTATAATAATATTTAGATTAATTCATATTTAATATACCCCCTTTTGCCTGATCAAACCGAGAATATTTGCTCCTCCAAAAGGTCAATTTCCCTCATTGATATTGGTAAGTTTTGTACAATTTTCTCCGCCTTACTGCCGGATAAATGGCGATGGGTCGGGCAATGTGGTGAGTACAGTAATTGGATTGGAAGCAGCGGATAATATTACTTAATTGAAGTAAGGATGGATTTGAGATAGGTTGAGGTAGGGATGGATTTGAGATAGGTTGAAGTTGCGCTTTGATGAATGAACGCTTCTGCAAAACTGCAGAAGCGTTCATGTCTTTAATAGATTGCCGGAAGGATAAATTCTTCCATCATTTTATCCACCTGTCCATGTGCATAAGGCATATTATAAGCGGTAGCTGTGATCACAATCACCATATCGTTGAAGATATAAATCTTATTTCCTCCATTGCCGGAACAATAGTAAGTCTCATATTTACCATATTTCTTATTCCAGAACAGGTACCCATAAAATTCATTCTCTCTGCCAGTGATGGGCAATTGATGAGAAAGGCTTTTCTCCACCCAACTGGCAGGGATGATTTTTTTATTCGCATATACTAATCCAAACTTCGCAAAGTCAAGACTGTTCATACGAATACCACCGGCAGTGCTGGGAGCATGTTGCGGGGTGTATTGCCATTTGTAATTGGTGATATGTAATGGCGCGAAGAGTACTTTATCCGCATATTTTTCTAATCCTCCCGGAATGATTTTATCAAGCGTACTTCCTAATAGCATCACACCGGCGGTGAAGTAATGCCATTGGCCATGGTATTTAATAGTATCTACCGGAAGGTTCAACGTAAATTGTAACCAGTTCTCCGTAGGGTACATATTTTCTTCATTACCGGGTGAGTTATCATCACTGTCATCACCATCAAAAGGGGAGCTCATGGTGAGGAGTTCCTTTAAAGTGATTTTTGCTTTTTCATTTGGAAGGGAATAGAACTCTCCCAGGGTCTGATTTTCTGATTTTAAATATCCATCACGGATAGCTAAACCTGTTAATGCTGCTGCAAAGGTCTTGCCTACAGAACGTACATCATGCAGGCTATTCCGGGTATTGCCATCGAAATATTCTTCGAATAAGATCTTGTTATTTTTGATAGCGACTACGCTGGTGATGTGGCGGAATACACCCGCTTCTATAGCACCTTTTAACAACTTAATCTTGTTAGTATCAAATTTTTCTTTTGACACAGGAAGGTCTTTATAAGGGTGCACTTTGGCAAGTGGTAATGGTTTTACAGCAATGCGTTTCACATTCAGCGCGAACTTTCCTTCGGCAATGATCTCTCCTATTTTCAGATCAGGTGCCTTTACATAGGGGCGTAATTCAATTTTTAAGGTATGTGGTCCTTCTGACAATGCTTTTTCACCTCCATTATTCATGAAACGATACCAGGCAAACTGGCTCCAGTAAGCCCCTTCATGTTGGTAATCGATGAGTGGCTTTGTCCATTTCTGATCGTTGGGATCAGGGAATCCCGGCCATAATTCAGTATGATAAATGAGATGATTATCCACATAAAATGAAAACTGGTAGTTGCCTGTTTTCCATAAAGAATCTGTGGGGGCTAATTCTTTCAAATAATCAATCAGGGGTTGCTTAAGCGCCACTGAAATCGACAGATTAGATTTATTCGAAAATATCGAATCGCCTGAAAATATAATAGTCTGGGCATGGATTGCGCCCGTCAGGAATAAACAAATAATGAGTAGGTGTCTTTTCATGCTCAAATTTATAACCGGGAATTTTCTAAAAATAGAATCCTGTTAACATTTTGCGGTACGCCAGTGGGGTCATTTTCTGCACCTGTTTAAACTGTCGGATAAAATGGCTTTGATCAGCAAATCCGCAGGAGGCGGCAATGGAACTCAGCGTTTGATCTCTATCTCCCAATAAATTAAGGGCTTTCGACAATTTCAGTTGCCGCTGGTAATCACTGAGCCGGGTCTTAAAATATACCGGGAATGTTCTTGATAAATGCACGGGATGCACATCTACTTTGGATGCCAGTTCTTTTAAGGAATATAAATGACTTTCCCTGTCATCATGCAATAGGGCATCGAGTCTTTTTACCCATGCGGGGTAGCTTTCGGGCTTTACTATTGCATTATTAAATAACTCTATTAACAAGGCGTCAATAGCTGCTTTACAATCCAGTTCCTTACTCTCTCTGAAAATACGGTACATCTGCAATTTCAGGCGCGGGTCTTTGAGTCGCACGCTACCCTCAATGAGATTATCTGGCAGGTCATACTGTTCAAACCACCCTGGGTTAATTTCAATATGAAACCCACGGGTAAAACCTGGAGGTTTGATATTATAGTGGGCATCCTGCCAGTGATGAAAGAGCAGGTCGCCGGGTCCACAATGGTAGGTTTCTTTCTTATTTCCTTCTATCACATGGCCTTGCAGGATAAAGGTGAAGTAGGCATTTTCATGGTAATGCCAGTCTACCTCCGGCAGGGTGTATTCTGTGTCGGTCAGGGTGAGTCCGTTTTGCTGTAAGCATTGGTTAGTCTGACCGTAAAATTGTCCTGTCTGGCGGGAGATCATGGTAGTAAGATAAGAAACTTAATTCAGGGGTTAGATCCCTTATGTTGAAATTAACCTTTATTCAGTTACTCAAGCTTCGGTAAGATCCTATCATTCTATGGTCATTATCAGGTTACCAATTAGGCATCTCATTATCCAATCGATAATGAGGTGCCTAATTGATGACTTTATTTTACCGAATTGGCAGTCTCTTCATATAAAAGTCGTAAATTCAGTGTATTGTTTTAACCTCAAATTTTAACCTATGGCCATTGTAAAAGACAGCAACCTGCTCCTGCAAAATGTGCAGGGCACACTGGGCAAACAGTTTACTATCTACAAGCGAAACGGCCAGATTATCATTGCCGTAAAGCGCGGAAAATCCAAAAAGAAACCGACTCAGAAGCAACTCGATGTGAGATGGAAAATGAAGGTAGCGAGTGCGTATGCGGTAGCAATTATCAAGGATCCTGAGGTAAAGGCTTATTATCAGTCATTGGCTGGTCCGGGGCAGAATGCGTATAATATGGCGGTGAAGGATGCTTTTCATTCGCCGGTGATACAGGATATTAAAGTGGAAGCTACAGATACAGTGGTGGTGACGGCGAAGAATGAGTTCCGGTTAGCGACAGTGAGGGTGAGGGTGCAGGATGAGAGTGGGAAGGTGATAGAAGAGGGCAAGGCAGTACCGGAAAAGAATGGGGTGGATTGGAGTTATAAGGTAGCGCAGATGCCGAAGAAAGGGAGGATAAGGGTGTTTGTGGAGGATTTGCCGGGGAATGTGAGTGAGAGGGGGTTGCTGTTGGGGTAGAGATTATATCTAAGTTGCTTAATGGTGAATGATAACAACTTTTGATTGTATTTTATTTACCCTACAAAAAAGGCCGGAGAAATACTCCCCCGGCCCTTCACCTCGTAAAAATTAAAACCGCGATCAATTCCAGCCGCCTCCTAATGCCTGGTAAATATTCACCACCGCATTCATCTGCTTCTTCTTAGTCTCGATCAGCTCAAACTTTGACTCCAGTGCATCACGCTGGGTCATCAAAACCTCTAAATATTCCGCTCTGGACGACTTAAACAGATCATTAGAAATCTCTATACTCTGTGTCAGCGCATCGACCTCTTTCGACTTCAAATCATAACTCTTCTCCAGATTCCCAATCTTAGACAACTGATTCGTCACCTCCCTATAGGCATTCAACACCGTCCTCTCATAATTATACACCGCCTGTATCTGCTTGCTACTCGCCGTCATATAAGAAGCCTTTATCGCATTCTTATTTACCAACGGCGCCGCCAGATCTCCAGCCAGCGAATACATGAGCGAAGCAGGCGTAGAGAACAAATAAGACGGACTATACGCCTCATATCCAATACCACCACTCAATCCCAATGAAGGATAGAACCTCGCCTTCGCCACTTTGATATCAAGTCTTGCAGCCGCTAATTCCAACTCCGCCTTCCGGATATCAGGACGATTAGACAACAGATCTGCCGGTATACCTGCATGTACGATCGCCGGTACCTGCACACTAAAGGCCTGTGTATTTCTGGCAATCGGCTGTGGATAACGACCTAACAGGAAGTTGATCTTATTCTCCGTCTCTGTGATCTGCTGCTTAATATCATATTGCAAACTCTGTGTATTCAACACCTCTGCCTCAAATTTACGTACTGCCAGCTCTGTTGCCTTCGCCGCTTCTTTCTGCAGTTTTACGATCCCGAGTGCATTGGTTTGAATTTCGATATTCTTCTGCACAATCTCCAACTGATTATCCAGCGCCAGTAACTCATAATATGAATTCGCGATTTCGGCAATCAGGTTGGTCACTACAAAGTTCTTACCTTCTACACTGGCCAGATAACGCACCACCGCTGCTTTCTTCTGATTGTGCAACTTGTGCCAGATATCTACTTCCCAGTTAGCGTATAAACCTACCAATAAATTAGGCACCGGATCAGGCATTGAATGCCCTTCCCGGATCTCCGTATTTTCTTCCATCGCACCGATGTTGGTATAGCGCCCTACTTTATCCACATCTGCACCTACCTTCACGCCTACTGATGGTAAGTATTCACCTTTGCTGGCCCTCACCTCATTGTTCGCGATCTGAATTTCCTGCAAGGTGATATTCAACTCCTGATTGTTCTGCAATGCAGTATCAATCAACGCCGCCAGATAAGGATCGGTGAAATACTCTTTCCACTTCACCTTGCCGGTGTTCGTAGAATCCTGCGGGTTACTGAAACTCGCAGGCAGGTTTTTGTTTTCCTGTTTATCAACAATAGCCGGGATTTTACACGCTGAATACGTCAGCGTGAGACAGGCGATCCCTAAGCAATGGTATATCTTTCTCTTAAACATTATGGTCAAATTCTTCAGTTAATGGATTCTCTTCTTCATTCTTCAACAGCTTCCGTTTCTCTGCAATCTTGCCGAAGATGAGGTACAGCCCTGGTACTACTATTACACCGAATACAGTACCGAACAACATACCACCCGCAGCTGCCGTACCAATCGTACGGTTACCGATCGCACCCGGACCTGTCGCATACACCAGCGGAATCAAACCTGCGATGAAAGCGAAGGAGGTCATCAGGATCGGACGGAAACGCGTTTTCGCACCTTCGATCGCCGCATTAAATACGGTATCGCCCGCCCGATGTCGCTGCACTGCAAACTCCACAATCAACACCGCATTCTTACCTAACAGACCAATCAACATCACCAGACCTACCTGTGCATAAATGTTGTTTTCCAGCCCCATTAATTTCACCAACAGGAAGGAACCAAACACACCTGCAGGCAGTGACAGAATTACTGCAAAAGGCAACATGAAGCTTTCGTACTGCGCTGCCAGGATCATGTATACGAACACCAGACAGATCAGGAAGATATAGATCGCTTCATTACCACGGCCTACCTCATCCTTCGTCATACCCCCCCAGTCAATACCATAACCTCTTGGCAATGTCTGCTCCGCTACTTCCTGTATCGCCTTGATCGCGTCACCACTACTATAACCAGGTGCTGGCGCCCCCTTGATGGCAGATGATGTAAACATGTTATAGCGGGTGATCTCATTCAGGCCATAGAACTTCTCCATCCTCATGAATGCAGACATCGGCACCATTTCTTCCTTGTCATTCTTCACATACAGTTTCAGGATGTCTTCAGGCAAAGCCCTGTACTGTGGCGCCGCCTGCACCATTACCTTGTACAAACGACCGTAACGGATAAAGCTGGTTTCGTAGTTACTACCTACCAGTGTAGAAATAGTGTTCATCGCATTCTCGATGGTCACACCTTTCTGCTGTGCTACATCGTTGTCGATCTTCAGCATGTACTGAGGATAGCTTGCAGAGTAGAAAGAGAAGATAGATGTCAGTTCCTTACGTTTCATCAACGCATCTACAAAATCCCTGTTCACCTTTTCAAACTTTTTATAATCAGCAGTACCGGTTTTATCGAGCAGACGTAAGTCCAAACCGCCCGCAGCACCATAACCAGGTACGGCTGGTGGCTGGAAGAACTCGATGGTAGCACCCGGAATGTCTTTGGATTTTTCTTCCAGTTCACGGATGATCTCTTCTGCCGATTCCTTACGCTCTGTCCAGTCTTTCAGGTTGATCAGACAGGTACCTGCGTTGGAACCAGTACCTTCCGTGAGGATCTCATAACCTGCCAGTGCTGATACAGAACTGATACCGTCGATCTTCTCGGCGATCTTCTGTAAGCGCTCTGCGATTTCATTTGTTCGTTCCAGTGATGAACCCGGAGGCGCCTGGATGATACCATATATCATACCCTGGTCTTCCGCAGGAATAAAGCCTGAAGGTAAGGTAGTACTGATACCCCAGGTGAGCAGACAGAAGCCGATCAGCATACCCCAGGTTACGGTACGTACGTTTACGATCTTCTTTAGCAAACCAGTATAGCGGCCAGTCAGTTTTTCGAAGCTTCTGTTGAAGGCATCGAGCCCTTTGGTCAACAGGTTCTTTTTCTTCGGTACACCATGGTTGTTCTTCAGGATCATCGCACACAATGCCGGTGTCAGTGTCAACGCCACCACACCAGAGAGTACGATTGATACCGCCATCGTAATTGCGAACTGTCTGTAGAACACACCCACAGGACCTGTCATGAAGGCTACCGGCACGAACACCGCCACCATCAGGAAGGTGATCGCGATTACCGCACCCGCAATTTCATGCACCACTTTTTTCGTAGCCATATATGGTGAGAGGTGTTCTTCTTCCATCTTTGCGTGTACGGCCTCCATTACCACAATCGCGTTATCCACCACGATACCGATAGCCAATACGAGTGCGAAGAGCGTGATCATGTTCATCGTCAGACCAAACATGCCCATGAAGATAAAGGTACCTACCAGCGATACAGGCACCGCCAGTGTAGGGATCAATGTAGAACGCCAGTCGCCCAGGAAGATGAATACCACAATACCTACCAGCACGAAAGCTTCTACCAGTGTGTGTATTACTTTCTCAATAGAGGCGTCGAGGAACTTAGATACGTCATAACTGATGGCGTAATCCATACCAGCAGGGAAAGTCGTTTTCTTCAGTTCCTGCAGTTTCGCTTTCACTTCTTCGATCACCTTACTCGCATTACTACCATACAACTGTTTCACAACGATCGCAGCAGAAGGTCTGCCATTCAGGTTGGAATAGATATCGTAGAACAAGCTACCGAATTCAATGTCTGCCACATCTTTCAGACGCAGCAATTCGCCGTTTGGATTAGCACGAAGAACGATGTTTTCATATTCTTCTTTGGTACTGAAACGACCAGAGTATTTCATTACATACTCAAATGCCTGAGATCTTTTACCAGAGCTTTCGCCGGTCTTACCAGGAGAAGCTTCGAGCGATTGGTTACCCAGTGCTTTCAACACTTCTTCGGAAGAGATCTTGTATGCCAGCATACGGTCAGGCTTCAGCCAGATACGCATGGAGTATTCGCGTGTACCGAGAATACGGGCACTACCCACACCCTGCAGACGGGTTAACTCAGGCATGATGTTGATATCGGCAAAGTTGTACAGGAACCTTTCATCCGTCTTTGGATCTTTTGAATACAGGTTCAGGTACATCAGCATCGCAGGTTGCTCGAGGGAGGTGAGCAGACCTTCACGGATCACCAATGGTGGCAGTTTGTTCAACACCTTGGCAATACGGTTCTGTACGTTCAGGGATGCCGTGTTTGGATCGGTACCCAGGTCGAATATAATCTGGATGTTCGCTTCACCGGTGTTGGTCGCGTCAGAAGTCATGTACTTCATGCCGGGTACCCCGTTGATCGCTCTTTCCAGCGGAATGATTACAGTTTTTACCAACAGCTCACCGTTCGCACCCGGATACTCTGCGGAAACCTTTACGGTCACCGGCGAGATAGCGGGGAACTGCGTGATGGGGAGCTGGGTGATACCCAATATTCCTAAAAAGACGATTAGGACGGATATGATAATTGAAAGGACGGGCCTTTTAAGAATATTACTGAACATTTAAATACTTTTTGGATACTTAGACTATTCAGCCTTCAGTCTCAGATGCGAGATTACTTTAGCTGGTTCCTCAAACTCGTAGGTGATCTTATCGTTGTCTCTCACCTTCTGCACACCTTCGAGCAGTATTTTGTCAGTTTCAGACAGTCCGTCTCCTACTACAAACAGGTCAGGCATTTCAGCTGCTACAGTGATTTCCTGTGATTTTACTTTGCTATCCTTGCCAACGATGAATACATAGTGTTTGTCCTGTATTTCGAATGTTGCTTTCTGCGGAATTACAACGGCATTTTTCAGCGGAACAACCATCTGTACTTTACCGGTTTCTCCGTGTCTGAGCAGACCTTCAGGATTAGGGAAAGTAGCACGGAAAGCGATGTTACCGGTTTCATTGTTGAATTCACTTTCGATGGTTTCAACATTGCCGGTGTGTTTGAACACTTCGCTGTTTGCCATGAGCAGGTTCACAGGCATCTTACCTTTTTTCTCTTTCACGCCTTCTTCATAGTTCAGGTATTCAGGTTCAGATACGTTGAAGTACACATACATCTGGCGGTTGTCAGAGAGGCTAGTGAGCAGTTCACCTTCATCGACCAGACTACCAAGTTTCAGTGGCAGGCGGTCGATGATCCCATCAAAAGGAGCTTTGATGTCGGTAAAAGCCAGGTGTACTTTGGCCAGTGACAGTTCTGCTTTTGCTTTGGCCAGGTTAGCCTGCGCCATTGCCAGTTCTGCTTTTGATACGACATTTTTGTCAGCAAGGGATTTGGTATTCTGCAGTTCTATTTCGGCTGCCTGGGCTTCTGCCTGGGCTTTTTCCAGTTCTGCTTCATACACTTTGGGCATAATTTTGAACAGGAGCTGGCCTTCTTTTACAAACTGACCTTCATCTACGAAGATGTTTTGTAAGTAGCCTTTTTCCTGGGCCCTGAGTTCGATGTTACGGAATGAGCGTATCTGAGATACGTATTCCTTTACAACGGAAGTATCCATTTTTACTGGAGTGGTGACGAGGTATTTGGTTTCCCCTTCCTTTTCTTCCTCTTTCTTTGATGATTTACAGCTTGCAAAGCACAACAGTGCATACAAGCCCACGACGAGCATTGAAGTTCTCTTCATAATAAGGATGCGATTCTATGTTTTTAAGTGGTGTGCGAATGACAATACACTTCCGTATCCTGTGGACGTGGAAGTGTTCAGCAATAAATGGTCTGGTTACTGGTTGGCAATAATATATCAGATGCGTAGCACGCCGTGTCTTATATAAAGACTTTGGGCAGTACTCGATAAAGGATATGAATTGGAAAGAAAATACGGGTGGAGTGTGTCAGTAGCGGGTGGGGAGAAAACAGTGGTAAAGTTATTACCGATGGCAAGGTGCTTTTTGAAAGCTGTCATTTCATCGGTATCATCCTCATTATTAGTCTCGGTGAACTTTAAATTTAACCGCTCAAAACTGTGTGGGTGATTGCGGATATTCAACATTTCATCTCCCTGCTCAATGAATATGAGCATCCTGTCCGACGACGTCGAGACATGGTCCCGTGGCGTAGTGGCCTTCAGGTGACTATACCCGGTGAGCAGGATACAGAGCGAGAATAAAAATCTTATGAATAGCTTCATCATCTAAACCAAAAATAGAGAAGTTATATAATACATGCAAAGCTGGCTGGGATGAGTGGTAAGTGAGAAATGAAGGTTTGGATCAGGGAACACAGTACCGCAGGTGGTTACACGGTGTTTATTAAAAAGTCCTTAAAAGATTCTGAACGGGTCCAAAAATAGGTATTTTCTGTTTTTTCTGGATGGGTTTAGGGCGAATTTTTCCGGATAGCGTAAACATAATTCCCAAATGTTAAAATTAGGTTAGCAATTAATTGTCACCTTTGCGGCGCAAACTTATATAGCGATGAGATCTATTCGATTACTTATTTCAGCATTTCTTATATTATGTACCGGCGTATTGTCCGCCAATGATTTAGATGGGAATGGTACCATTAAAGGGAAAATTGTTACCACCGACGGTAAGCCAGCAGGTTTGGTGACGGTAGTGTTAAAAGGCACCAAAAAATCTACTATTACTGAAGATGACGGTACTTTTGTACTGAACAATGTAAAGCCGGGTACTTATACCCTGCAGGTAAGACTGGTAGGTTACAGTACAAAGGAGGAAACGGTGACCGTATCTCCTGATGCAACTGCACAGGTAACAATGACCCTGGAGGTTTCTGATACCCAGCTGCAGGAGGTAGAAATTGCTACCGGCCGTGCGAAGTTTGGTAAAAAGGAGTCTGAGCAGGTAGCGCGGCTGCCGATAAAGAATCTGGAAAATCCACAGGTATATAGTTCTATTTCTAAAGAATTGTTGAAAGAGCAGGTGATCACCAACTTCGACGATGCGTTGAAGAACACGCCGGGTCTGACTAAATTATGGTCATCTACCGGTCGTCCGAGTGATGGCGCGGGTTACTTCTCAATCAGAGGTTTTGCTGTACAGCCTACGATGATCAATGGTGTACCGGGGTTGACCAATGGTGGTATTGATCCTGCGAATGTGGAAAGAATTGAAGTGATCAAAGGCCCAAGCAGTACTTTGTTTGGTAGCAGCTATATTTCTTTTGGTGGTTTGTTGAATATTGTGACAAAGCGTCCTTATGATCATTTTGGTGGTGAGGTTGGTTATACCATTGGTGGTTTTGGCCTGAGCCGTTTTACTGCTGATGTAAATGCGCCGCTGAATGATGATAAATCTGCCATATTGCGTTTGAATGCTGCTTATCATACAGAAGGTAGTTTCCAGGATGCGGGTTTTAAGAAGTCTTTCTTTATCGCGCCAAGTCTGGCATTTAAAGCGAATGACCGTTTGTCATTCCTGATCAATGCGGAAATTTATAATAGTGAGGCGACAAATACCATGATGTTGTTCCTGAACCGTAGCCGTCAGCTGATTGCGAGAACGCCGGAGCAACTGCATATGAATTTCAATAAATCTTATACCAGTAATGATCTGACTTATAAGAACCCTACTGTAAATTTTTATGGTCAGGCGAATTATAAGATCTCTAATAGCTGGACTTCACAGACGAATTTGTCAAGAAGTTCCCGTAAAAGTGATGGGTATTATTCTTACGTAATGTTCCTGGATGCGGGTGCTGTTGCACCAAGTGATTCATTGGCCAGCCGTTATGCTTACTACCAGAACTCTACTACGTTGACGACTGATATTCAGCAGAACTTTATTGGTGATTTCAAGATTGGTAAAATGCGTAATCGTGTGGTATTGGGTCTGGACTTTAATGATCAGAGTACGACTAATAATAACAGTGCATCTCCAAGATTTGATATCGTAGATGTTACCAATCCGAAAGATGCAAGTTATGGTACGCTGAACAGGGCAGCAGTGGATGCAAAGATTGCAGGTAGTACCGGTTCAAAAAATGGTAACAGTTCACAGGTGTATAGTGCATATGTGTCTGATGTGTTCAACATCACAGATGCGTTGCTGGTAATGGCGAGTGTACGTGTAGACCGTTTTGAAAGCAAAGGAAGCACAAACTATTTAACCAGTACAACTACCGGTAAATATGGTCAGACAGCGGTATCTCCTAAATTTGGTATCGTGTATCAGGTAGTGAAAGAGCAGGTGAGTGTATTTGCTAACTATATGAATGGTTTCAAAAACGTAGCATCAGTTAATAACTATGGTATTCCGGGTTATTCTGATGTGTTGAAACCACAGCAGGCGAATCAGTGGGAAGGTGGTGTGAAACTGGATGTGCTGGATCACAAACTTGGTTTTACAGCGAGCTACTATGATATTAAGGTAAGCAATACGAGTCTTTCACAGACAGTGACTTATCAGGACTCCGCTTATAATGTAACTGTACAAAATGGTACACAGGTAAGTAAGGGTGTAGAGCTGGAACTGGCGGCAAATCCGGTACCGGGGTTGAACATCATTGCAGGTTATAGCTATAACGATAGTAAGATGACGAAAGCGTATTATTATCAGGAGGGAAGAAGACCGGTATCTGCGGGTCCGAATACACTGGTGAATCTGTGGGCGAGTTATACTTTTGTGAAGGGAGATCTGAAAGGATTAGGAGCTGGTTTTGGAGGTAACTATGCGAGTGATAATGTGATTACGAATGATAGCAGGACCGGTAGATTTACGCTGCCTGCTTATACTGTGCTGAATGCAACAGTGTTTTATAATGCGGCGAAGTATCGGCTGGCATTGAAGGTGGATAATGTGGCGAATAAAGAGTATTTCTCTGGATGGACTACTTTGGAGAAGCAGATGCCGAGAAGATTGGCAGCAAGTTTTGCGTATAAGTTTTAAGTGTTTAGATATTTTCGATAGGAAAGGCTGCCGGTTTTGGCGGCCTTTTTTATTTGAGGAGGGTGAGGGATTTGAGTGCAGGTAGATTTGATTTGAGGATGGCTGGTGGAATTTGAATACAGGAGGGTTTGATTTGAGTGCAGGCAGCTTTGATTTGAGGATGGCTGGTGGGATTTGAATACAGGAGGGTTTGATTTGAGTGCAGGCAGCTTTCAGGGCGGCTCATGCTGGGTTTATGTATTTACCAGATAAGGTGTTTTTACCAGACAATAAATATCACGTGCTTTCTACCAAATAAGCTATCAGGAAGATGCTGGCGATCATCAATGTTAAAACCAGAACGTATAAAAATGCAGATGAATGTTGATAACTGTTGGTGCTGATCTGTCTTTCTGTTCTTTTGTACCTGAGTAAGGATAATAATAAACTGAGCGCCCCGGTGATGACCATTAATATACCTATGGGGGCAGAATAGCCATACTGATGTACGGTGTTTGGTTTGCCTAAGGCCAGACTGATCTGTTTTACGAACAGGGAGAATTTCACCACGACAAATCCGAATGCCATGATGCCGATGCCTGTTCGTACCCAGGCGAGTAAGGTACGTTCATTGGCGAGATGGTCTGTGGGGCTGCCTTTTCTAGGTTCGTTATTCATGACTGGTTAGATTTTCAGGTTAAAGTTAATACGTGTTTTTCCGGTTGAGATGAGTGGATGGCATTTCTGGTTAAGATGTCTTTGTTTGTTGCTGCATAGTTTTTCGTGTTAAGAGGATAGCTAAGATATAACAATCTGCTACAAGCAAATGGGTTAAGATGGCGATCCACTTATCCTGGAAGAGCCAATGGTGTTGGGTAAAATAGATGATGGTATTCAACAATAATAAGACTACAATGAAGTGGGTTGTCAGTAGTAGGGGTTTGTTTTGGTTAAAGCGGGTTTGGAGAGCTGCCCAGGCGATGTAGTTGAGAATGCCACCTATGGGGAGGTAGAGGAGGTTAAAGTGAAAGGAGGCTGCGAAAAATGATGTTTTATAACCGGCTATTGCGGTTACCAAAATCATGGATTCAAGGAAAAGGATGAGGTGGTAAGCGAGTACGAGGTAGAGTTTTTTGTTCATGAGGGAATTGCAGCAAAATATGTGCTATATATAAATATGAATTGCGTCTGCAGTGCGGACGCAATTCATATTATGATTATAAAAATCTACTAAAGAACTCATACGTCCTTAACATCTGATCTATCCTTTGCCGGTTATCCCCACTCCTCACCAGCTCATGATTTGCCCCCGGATGCCGTACATACTCCACCTGCTTACCCAATGTATTCAGACTCTTAAACAACATCTCACTCTGCGATACCCCTGTTCTCAAATCATTTTCCCCATGAAAGATGAGCAAAGGCGTTGTAATATCCTTCACATAGTTGATAGGCGATTGCTCTTCCAGCACCGCTTTCACACTATCCACATACGGAAACCCGCCAAAGTAATTATCTAACATCTTCCCCGCATTTCCCTCTCCAAAAAAGGTTTTAAAATCATACACTCCACGTTGACAACTCGCTGCTCTGAACCGGTGATCATGCCCTACTATCCACGCAGTGAGATACCCTGCATAAGACCCGCCACTGAGAAAACGTTTTGTCGTATCAATCCATCCCTGTGCCTCTGCTTTTGTAAGCGCCGTCAGCACATCACTGGATGGCCCTACCCCCCAATCACGATAATTTGCTCTCATAAACTCATTGCCATAGCCGCCCGAACCTCTGGGATTACAATAGACTATGCCAAAGCCTTTTCCACAGAAAAACTGGAACTCATGCCACATACTCGCTTCACCAGGCCCCCACATAGCAGAAGGCCCTCCATGCATATCTAATAGTACCGGGTATTTCTTTTGAGGATCAAAATTCACAGGCTTCATCACCCAGTATTCCACAGTCAAACCAAGATTGTTGGTAAAGGTGAATTTTTGAGGAATAGACAATTCCCGCTCACTCAGCCAACCTGTATTGAGTTGGGTGATCGCTTTCTGAGATTTCCCATTCAGATCGGAGATGAAAACTTCTGAAGGGTCCATGATCCATGTCTTTGAGAAGATCAGTTGATTGCTACTGATATCAAATTCAAGGATCCCTTCATCTTCTGTAGTGAGCTTCCCGACTTTCCCGGTTTTTACATCTGCTTTGTATAAACTGGTTCCACCATTATTGAGAGCCGTAAAGTAGATCGTCTTCTCATCTGCAGAGAACTTCGTCTTTCCTTTTAAACGATCCAACGGAATACGGACAGGAGCTGCTAATGTAGCTAATGGGCAAATCCACATCTCCCCTACATCTACTTTCTTTTCTGTAGTGCGCTGAAACACCAGCCATTTTCCGGATGGAGATACTGTTTCTAAAAAATAGGAAGAATCCTGTGCATGTAATAACTGTGTCAGGTTATTGCCATCTGTACCTACTGAATAGATCTGCACCTCCTTTGTATCATCCGGATGTTGATGGGTTTGCATATTAGCAGATACCACTATCTTGTTATTCCCCGCAAAAGCAGGATTTTCGAAAGAGAAGAATCCATGCGTCAGTTCTCTCGGTGTAGCACCGGCAGTCGTATCTATGATAAAAACATGCGACAGATGCACTTCCGGATCAACAGCGGTCTCACCCTGAAATTTAGAATGGGTGATGACTTTCGCTTTTTTATCTTTGGCATTATCATACAGATACGCCCTGACTGCACGAAGGTCGCCATCGGGGTTAGGGTTGGTGGAATCTGTTAGTAAATCTTCGTTATGAGCAAAACCAGGTGCGCCATCATTCCAGGAAGGCACCATTCTGCCTGGGTTTAAGACTTTATCATTTACTAATTCCTGCAGGGAGATTTCTGTTGTGAATACAAGCTGCCTGCCATCAGGGCTCCAAACCGGGCCACCGGCACCATATACAAAATCAGTCAACTGGCGTATCTTGCCGCTGGTAGTGCTGTAAAGAAAAATTTGTGGTTTACCTTTGACTACTTTTACAAAGGCAATCGCATTGCCCGAAGGGTTGTAGGCCGGGGAAGAAGTAGCCCCTGTATCCAGCAACTGTGCCTGGCCGGCAAGGTCGGAAATGTACACCTGCTTCAGGTAGGTGTAATCCTTTTTCTTTGCTGTATCGGGGATAATGCTGGTCACAGTGTAAACAGCATGTTTTCCATCGGGACTTAACTTCACCTCCGATGCTCTTTTTATCTTGAGCATGTCTGTGACTGCGATGGGTTTCTTTTGGGCAAAACCTGCATGGATGGCAGTCAAACAAAGGATCGTTTGGATGGCCGTTTTAATGTTCATAAGCGATTTTGGTTGTGTGTTGTGCTTATGAAAAATAGGCAATAAATATAATAAAACAAAGGAAGGCCCATTTAAGGGCATGAAATAATTATTCAACGAACCAGGTATTTACCTTCCGCTATCAGTAGTATCAATAAAGTCTTAACCATATCTTTATTAAACCCCTACCTCCGCACGCAGTGTGCTCGTAATCTTTTCAGGCAATCTTAAATTCCGTGCATAGTTAGCCATCGCCTTTTCTTCTCCATGAGAAAATACCCCATTCTTCACACATTTCTTCAACGCCTTCTCATACCATATCTTCCCCACCCGTTCATGCAATTCCTGCACTTTCTCATTGCTCAATCCTAATATCCCCTGCAAATGCTGTAAGCTATTATCGTCCTCATACCCTACCTGATGTTTCCTCAAAATGAAGTTCAGATATGCGGCATAAAACTCCTGCATATTCAATGGAAACATTTTGTTGATATCTACCTTATACTCCACCCCAATTTTCAAAATCATCGCTCTATTGATCTGCTCCATCGGTGTAGTCGCCAGTAAATTATTCACCGCTATAATAGCATTCTCATCCGGCTGCTGCTTAAACAGGCTTTGCAGAAAACTTTTATTTACTAACGGTACTATCTGATAAGGAGGTTGTGTCGTCATGCTATTCATATTTTCTGGATGTTTCATATTCAGGTTCCCTTCCACATACACCACCGTGGTGCGAACAGGTGCCCCGTCCTGTAGAATAAGAGGTACTACCATCACAACACCTCGTCACATATCCGGTTACTTTCTTGATTTCAGGATTGATCTTTTCATGTAGCGTATTGGCTTCTGCACTGCCCAATTCCATTGCTTTTCTTAAATCTTTTACCGCCTCTTCATCATCTCCGAGCTTGTCATAACACAAAGCACGCTGATACAGCATGGATACATCGTTAGGATGGTCTATCATGAGCACTGTCAGAATATTCAGTGCATCATTATACTTTTTAGATTTCATGAGCCTGGACACACTTGCTGTTCTGGCTTGCTCAACAGCACGGTCTACCTGGGCTTTTTCTTCCGGTGAAGTGGCCAGTGCGATAGCATGATCATATCGTTTGTCAATTTCATCGAATGAGATATTGGCTATCTTATCCGGATTATTCAACAGCACCAGATCTTTACTTAAACTGTCTTTGCGAATGCTATCCTGCACCATGAGCAGATGCTGCGCCTGCGCCTGAGCAGGGTCCTTTTGGGGAGACGCCTGTTTTTCTGCCGGTTGCTTTTCCGACGCTTCAACTACTGCAGGTTTACCTCCTGCTTTTATATCATCAGCACTATTTACGATGAGTATAAAAGAAGGTATCAGCAACAAGCTATATACTGCCGCTTTTATAATGGATGTAAAAGTGAAACGTAATTTCCGCTCTAACCACCGGTGTACAGGCAATAACAGCCCTGTAGCCATGATAAAGAACAATATGGCCAATGGTGGGTGAGGAATACTACCTAATGCCAGCATATACAAGAATACCGCACCAGCTGTAGTGAAAAACTTTTTTGCAAAAGATGTTTGATCTGTCGTGTGTCCGCTTACGAAATATTCAGGTATTACTTTCGCATTATCAGGGATCAGGTTGGGAATATATTTCATAACGCGTTAAATTTAAATCTTAATTCTAATAAATATGTTAATAAGTGGTTAACGACCAAAATTGATCTGGCACGTGAATGGTAACCAGTTTATTATGAAAGCAATAATCTTACTGGGCACGCTCAAGCATTGCGGACTCTCGAATACGGAGGTATTATGTCTGTGTTGTGGGAAGGGCAGGCAAAAGGGAAGGATACATCAAGAGATGAGTTGTGGAAAAAATATGAAGATGAGTATACTTCTCTGACTGATAAAATGATCACACAATTAAAAAGGTATACATCTTAAATCAACTAAGCAATAAAATAAAAGAGCGTGTATCAAAAGTTACACGCTCTTTTATTTTGTATACCTGATAAAGCGAGGTTCCTGTTTATGAGATTCTCAGGAATTTCATTTATTTATGACAACCACCTTTTAAATTTTAAAAGCCATTTTTAATTGGAGTGATCATAAATGTAAAGTGATAATCCTGGTAATGCAGGAGGTACTTTTCGAGCGGCAGCCTTCCCCAGCTGTCGATACCTCCTAATCCCATCTGTGCTTTATCAATACATATATTCGTGATTGGTTCTGGTTGTAGTAATTCACTATGACGCTGATGTTTTTTATCTCCATCGTCCAATGCATCTATTGAATAATTTAATGCAGATATAGAGAACGTCGTATCACTGGAAAAACGTAACCCGTTTCCTCCCACCGTTATTTGATTCCACCAGCGTACATCTGTTTTGGTACCGGTCTCCTGTGGGCGGATGTAAGGATACAACTGTTGATCTACGGTTTGTGAATATACACCCAGCTGCGCTGCACTGTTTCTATCGCTATAATTTTCGCCCGGACCACGGCCATAATATTTTATGTGATCAGCATCTTTAGGCATTTGCAGTTTCATACCGAAGCGGAACATATCTGATACTTTCGCACTCTTATCTGCTTTCAGGTCTTGTGTTACCTTTATAGCCCCTTCATTAGAGATCTCATAAGTAAGTGACAATTTTCCGGATACAGCCGGCATATCGTAGCTGGCCTGAATGGTAATAATTCCATCTTTACGTTGACTATTAAAAGAGGTCAGTTTCAATTCAGGGTTTTTCCACACACGGAATCGATGCTGCAGCCCTGCTCCGAAGTCATTATCTGTCGGTGCACGCCAGAAATTAGGAGACAGGTATGTACCTTCTTTCAACATAGACTGGCCTGCGATCACATATTGATTCAGAAAGCCATTGTGCCTGTCGAATTCAATGTGTATTTTATTGTTTTTAACAATAAGGTAATTTTCATCATTATCCTGCACATGCAGTGAATCTGCACGATCATTCCCTGCTAATGCGTAATTGAAATTATAACCAGAAATATTCAATTGGTTTTTCGCCACTATAAATCCTGCCGGAAGCAGGGTTTCTGCTTTTTTCAATTTGAAGCTGATATTCAATAGTACTTCTTTCCCTGAAGGAAGATCATAATCCAGGTTGAATACTTTTTTCTGGTGAGGGGGTACATCGAGATTCAAAAGAACGCCTGACTGTAATTTTTCTCCATCTGCCAGCAACTCCCATTCAGCATAATAGTTAT
>Ga0316604_10000876_pt1 | contig 31100 bp, 33 predicted proteins | sample OWC_soil_day20_C_FD_207650 | JGI IMG/M metagenome (GOLD analysis project Ga0316604, IMG submission 207650) | Wetland soil microbial communities from Old Woman Creek delta, Ohio, United States - OWC_soil_day20_CT | ecosystem: Environmental > Terrestrial > Soil > Wetlands | place: USA: Ohio... | reverse complement strand
CGATGATAGTGCATACTACGTGTGCGAAAGTAGGTCACCGCCAGGCTCCCCATTCACAAAGCCCTCATTGCGTAAGCAGCGAGGGCTTTGTGTCGTCTACGCTTCAGAAAGAACTGCGCTGGCGAAGTTGTGTCAGAATGCAGCCATTGCTACGGAGACCGTATGACTGCCGACAGTGGTCCAGCTTTCAGCCGTTTGACCATCGCTTCGCTGGTCCGCGCCTGGCGCCTCGGTTGGGCCTTGTTTTCGCGATCCCGGAATTTGAGCGTCAGTTACGCGATGATTTTTTCGCTGATCGGCGTCGTCATCCTCGTCGGCATCGAACGTGCCAGTTATGCGCCGTTGATGTTGCAACTCGGCGGCGGCCTGTTGCTGGTCGGGCCGACCTTGCTCTGCGGATTTTTTGCTCTGGCCGACCGTGTCACGCGCGGTGAAGACAGCACCCTTTCGGACATTGTCAGCGGCTGTTCCCGTACCTCGCCTGCGATGTTTGCGGTCTCGCTGGTCAGTACCGTCCTTTTCACCGTCTGGGCCATTGATGTGGCGATACTCTACGGTGTGACCGTCGGACGCGTGCCGATGTTGCCGCTGATGCTCGTCCCGCTTGCCGACGATGCCTCGTCTCTTCTGATCTGGGGTTCGCTGCTCGCGCTGCTGCTTCCGTTCATGATCTTCGCGATTTCGGCGTTCTCCGTTCCTCTGCTTTATTACCGCCGCGCCAGTCTTTGGCCGGCGCTGCGTTTGAGCGTTGCGGCGGTGCTGGGCAATCTTGCCGCGAGCGCAGCCTGGACGCTGTGGCTGTCGCTCTGTCTGATCGCCAGTATCGTGGTATTTCCACTCATTTTGCTGACCTTTCCGGTGCTGGCTTTCGCCAGTCATTCGTTGTATCGGGAGCTTTTTCCCGAGTAATCGGTCTGACGTACCATGATCCAATGAGGTTTGCCACGGCAGATAATTCGCTCGCCACATTCGGCGGTGGTTGTTTCTGGTGTCTTGAAGCGGCATTCGAACGGCTGAGCGGCGTCGTTTCGGTGGTCTCGGGTTACGCTGGCGGCGACGACGAAAATCCCAGTTACCGTTCGGCCTGCGCGGGCGGCAGCGGACACGCCGAGGTTGCCCAGGTCGTTTTCGACCCAACGCAGATCAGCTACCGCGATCTGCTCGAAGTTTTTTTGCGATCCACGATCCGACATCGCTCAATCGGCAGGGCAACGACGTCGGGACTCAGTATCGTTCGGTCATCTTCACCCATTCTGCCGAACAGTACGCGATCGCCGAATCGTTGATCGCCGCGCTCAATGCCCAAGGCCGGTGGCGCGCAGCGATCGTCGCCGAATTGCTGTCGGCGACGTGCCTTTATTCGGCGGAGGATTATCACCAGCACTATTTTTCCAACGACGCGCAGCAGCCGTATTGCCAGTTGGTCATTGCAACGAAGCTGAAGAAGTTGCGTCAGGCCTTCGCCCGCCGGATCAAGCCTGGCCAATAAGCGCGCGGCAAGCGCTGATGCGCCAGAGACGACCGAATCAGCCCTATAATCGCCGTTTTAACCAGAGAAGGCATTGTTCATGGGGCAACTGATGGAGTATGGACACGGCATTTATGCATTCGATTCGGGCTACGTTCGTCCGTTGCTGGCGGCTATCCATCTGATCGTCGAAAACGGCCGCGCCGCCTTCGTCGATACGGGCACTAACGATTCGTTGCCAGCCGCGCTAGCGGTGCTTGATCGCCTCGGGCTGACGGCACATAGTGTCGACTACGTGATCCTGTCGCATATCCATCTCGATCACGCCGGCGGTGCCGGCGCGATGATGCGCGCTTTTCCGCAGGCTCGTCTGGTGGTTCACCCGCGCGGCGCGCGGCACATGGCCGACCCGTCGAAATTGATCGAGGGCGCGTCGGCGGTCTATGGCGCTGACCAGGTCCGCCGGCTCTATGGCGAGGTGTTGCCGATCGCCGCTGGCCGCATTATCGAGGCGACGCCCCAATTGAAGATCGATCTGGCTGGCCGCGAACTGCTTTGTCTCGATACGCCGGGGCATGCCAAGCATCATATCTGCATCGTCGATCGGCGGACCGGCCATATCTTCACCGGTGACAACTTTGGACTCTCGTATCGAGAACTCGACACTGACGAGCGTCAGTTTATCTTTCCTACCACCACGCCGATCCAGTTCGACCCGCCAGCGCTGCACGCATCGCTCGACCTGATCATGAGCTATCGACCGCAGGCCGTTTATCTGACCCACTTCAGTCAGGTCAAGGATGTTGCCCAAAAGGCGCTGCAATTGCATCGCCTGATCGACGCGCACGTCGCCATCGCACGGCGCGAGAAAGAGGTTTCGGCTATTCGTGCAGGCCTCGCCGATTTGTTGCTCGGCGAAGCCAGGCTTTTCGGCTGCCGTTTGCCCGATGCCGACATTCTCGAAGTTTTTGGGCCCGACCTCGATCTCAATGCTCAGGGATTGGCGTTCTGGGTTGAGAACGAGAAATAATCGAGTTTCAGCCGCGGTCCTGCGCCAGATGCTTGAGCGCAACGCTTGCCGCGAACAGTCCGAACGACGCCGTGACGCAGACCGCCGAGCCGTAGCCCGCGCAGTTAAGTCCGGTCAAACCCGACGCCTGATCGCAACTGGCCGATTCTGGGTAGCGCAGCGGCTCGCTTGAGAACACCGCGGGAATGCCGAATTTCTTCTTGGGATCGCGCGTAAAGCCATACTCCTTGCGCAGCAACGAGCGCACCTTCGAAAGCAGCGGGTCCTGGATGGTGCGTGCCAGATCGGCGATCTCAATTTGCGTCGGGTCGATCTGGCCGCCGGCGCCGCCGGCGGTGATCAGCGGAATGTGGTGGGTCTGGCACCAGGCGATCATCGCCGCCTTGACGCGCACATTGTCGATGGCGTCGATGACGTAGTCGAATCGTCTGTCCAGCATCTGATCGAGATTGTCGAGAGAAACAAAGTCCTCTACGCAGCTCACCGCACATTGTGGATTGATTGCCAGAATCCGCTGCGCCATGGTGTCGGTCTTGGCTTTGCCGAAAACGTCGTCGAGCGCATGAATCTGCCGGTTGACGTTCGACTCGGCGACCATGTCGAGGTCAATCAGTGTGATCTTGCCGATCGCCGAACGCGCCAAGGCTTCCGCCGCCCACGAACCGACCCCGCCGATGCCGATGACGCAGACGTGGGCGTCGCCGAATCGTTGCACGGCATCAATGCCGTAAAGCCTTCGCGTTCCAGCGAAGCGCCGCGCCAGATCGGCATCCTGCTCGTCGCTCTTCATCGGGCCTCGACGGTGCGGCGGATGACTTGATTGAAAGGCGCGATCCACTCCGGTGCGAACTGCTTGTCGCAGGCGTTGATTTCGGCAATCGCGCGCAATACCGAGCGGTTCTTGCCGCGGTTGATATGTTTGAGCATTACCGCTTCGAAGGCATCGACAATCGCCAGGATCTTTGCCCCGGCGCAAATTTCGGTGGCCGTCAGGCCGGCGGGATAGCCCTCGCCATCGGGCATCTCATGGTGTTGCGCGACCATTTGGGCGGCGTCGCTCCAGCCGTCCATGCGCGAGAGAAGCCCGGCGGCATAGGCCGGGTGAGTGCGCAAAATCTGCTTCTCTTCGCCGCTGATGCGCGCCTGGGTCAACCAGATCGACTCGGGCAGAAACATCATGCCGACGTCGTGCATATAGACGGCCGCTTCGAGTTGCAGCGGTTCAATGGCCTTGCCGATGAGCTGGTTGGTTTCGTTGGCCAGACGCAGCAGGCGCTGGGTGCGACCTTTGAAAAGCAGTGAGCGCGATTCGAGCTGATCGGCGAGCGAACGGAAGAAGCGAAGGTCGTCTGCGGTCTGCGATTTCAGTTTTCTCGAAACCGACGAGGCGTGCCCGCGGATCAGATTGGACGCTTCGGCAGCCGGGCGAAAGCCGGTGACTGCCTCGATCAATTCGCCGGCACGCTCGTCCAAGTCCGCGGCACCGGCGAGCGCGAGCTTCTCGAGTCCGCGCACCAGCACCGACAGGTGCAGGCCGTCCATGGGTTTTCCAGAGAACAGGCAATCCGTTGCCAGTTCGAGGCGGTCGATGGCCAGCAGAACCGCTTCGGCAACGATGTCGGAAAACGGGATTTCATCGTTGCGAAAACGCGCCAGAACAGTCTCGATCGGATGAACGATGGTGACGGCGATCTCGACCTTGCACAGTGCGGCGTCGCCCTTGATGTTGTGGATCGCGCGAAAAAGGCTGGCGATGACTTCGCGGTCGCCCGGCGTCGTCTTGAGCCGCGCGATGTCGCGTTCGATGGCCGGCGCCAAGTCGCTCAACGATTCGACGAACTCCTGCAGCGCATCGTGGTCGATCGTCGCAGCTGAAATGATAGCGGGGGTTTCCATGATGCCTCTTCCAGCATTTTGTCGTGACGCAAGTTTAGCCGAAAGCAGGCGCGAGCGTTGGCGCATGTTTGCCGCGATGCTGCGCGTTGAACTGGTCGCCAAGGCTGCGCTAGTCTACACTCCACCTTTCAAATTTTTCGAGGAAGATCAATGTCCATCACGACCACCGCATCCGGTTTGCAGATCGAGGAAGTCCGGCTCGGCGACGGCGACAGCGCCGCGACCGGCCAATTCGTCAGCGTTCATTACACCGGTTGGCTGACCGACGGAACAAAGTTTGATTCGAGCAAGGATCGCAACGAGCCCTTCGATTTTCCGCTCGGTCAGCGCAATGTGATCGCCGGATGGGACGAAGGCGTTCAAGGCATGCGTGTTGGCGGCGTGCGCAAACTGACCATTCCGCCACAGCTTGGCTACGGCGCGCGTGGCGCGGGCGGCGTGATTCCGCCGAATGCCACATTGGTCTTCGAAGTGGAACTGCTCGACATCCTCTGATCGATGGCCACGACTCCACGCAAAACTCTGGCCTTGCCGGCCACGGGTGCGGGCGACGCGCTGAGCACGGGGCGCAAGCCGGTGCGCGGCGGCGCGCCCAAGGACGTTCGCCGTCCTGCCGTCGAGGTTCCGATTCCGCAGCGGCATCCGCTCATGCCGCAGGACAAACCGCGCGGCACGCCGTCGCGTGCGCCGGTCGTCGCGAAGTCCGCCAAGTCGGCATCTGCCAAAGCGAGCGTTCCGCTGTCCGACAGGCCGGTGCAGACCGGCGTGCGCGTCTCCAAACTGATGGCCGAGCGCGGTCTGTGCTCACGGCGCGAGGCCGACAGTTACATCGAGCGCGGCTGGGTCTTTGTCGATGGCGAGCGGCTCACCGAACTCGGGACGCGCGCCGATCCGTCGGTCACCATCAAGCTCGACAAGGGCGCGCGTGCGGCGCAGCAGCAACAGATGACGATCCTCTTGCACAAGCCGGTCGGCTACGTCTCGGGCCAACCCGAGCCGGGCTTTACCCCCGCCGTGACGCTGGTCTTGCCCGAGAACCAATACCGCCTGCCGCAGACGCCGTTGTTTCACGCCTCGCACCTCAAGGGGCTGGCGCCCGCCGGGCGGCTCGATATCGATTCGACCGGCCTGCTGGTGCTGACCCAGGACGGCCGCGTGGCGCGCCAGTTGATCGGCGAAAACTCGATCGTCGATAAGGAATATCTGGTTCGCGTCGAAGGTCGGCTCGACGCCAGGGGGCTGGCGCTCCTCAATCACGGCCTGAGCCTCGACAACCGCGAGCTCAAGCCCGCCCAGGTCGAGTGGCTCAATGACGATCAACTGCGTTTTGTGTTACACGAAGGGCGCAAGCGGCAGATCCGGCGCATGTGCGAACTCGTCGGCTTGCGTGTCGTCGGACTCAAGCGGGTGCGCATCGGCAAGATCAAACTCGGCGACCTGCCGCTCGGTCAGTGGCGCTTCCTGCGCGACGACGAGGCGTTTTAGGCTCGCCGCAAATATGCGATCCGCCGCTGAAGATCTTGACACGCGTCGTCCCGTTTGGGATGCCTTGGCGAGTATGTTCCTCGACACCGAACTGTCACTTTCCCGGGAAGCGAGGTCGAGGGTCCTCGCCGCGTCACCTTATTCATCGCCTGAACTGGAAGAGATCCTGATCACCGAGATCTATCCGGTGTGCTGGTCGAATCTGAATTCGGCCGCCGGCGGGCAGCTTGCCTTTGTCCCCGGAGCACTCGAGTCGATGATTCTGCGGCGAGAATCATCGGCGCAAATCGTCGTTCGACTGATCGAACTGGGCCGTTTGGCGGTACCTCGGTCAAGGGAGTGGCAGGCCACCAAGGCCGCCGTCGCTTCCCTGCGCTGTACGGCGGTCGATGGCCACGCCTGTGGCCAGGCGTAATGCGCTTGCCAACCTGGCGGCCCACCGCGTGTCCTGACAAAAATCGCGAGATGGCTTGAGCGATGGCTTAAAGTGCCCGTTCCTCTTGAAAATCGAATGGTTTCCCGTGTTTGCCAACAACTTGCGCCTGTTTTTTCTCGGTAACGGCAGGCAAGCGTCCCGCCCCATCGTCTGGCTGATCGGCTTTTTCGCCTTTCTCAACGTCTATTCGATGCAGTCTGTTTTGCCGCTGGTGATGAACGATTTTCAGGCCTCTCCGGTGCAGGCCGGGGCGACGGTCGGCGCCACGGTATTGGCGGTGGCGCTGGTCTCGCCGTTCATGGGGATGCTCTCCGATGCCTTCGGGCGCAAGCGAATTCTCTGCGCCGCGCTGTTTGCGCTGACGCTGCCCACCGCCTTGATTCCCGCCGCCGATAGTCTGGCCGCAGTGGTGCTGCTGCGCTTCCTGCAAGGATTGGCCGTTCCGGGAGTCGTCGTCGTGGTGCTGGCCTATCTCGCCGAAGAGTTTGAGGGCGGGGGCGTCGCGCGAATGACTGCGACCTATGTCGGCGGTACCGTCATGGGCGGCTTTTGCGGCCGCTTTATCACCGGCCATGCCGGCGAGCTGCTGGGCTGGCGCGGCGCTTTCGCGACGCTGGCGGTGCTCAATTTTTGCGGTGCACTGCTCGCGCTCTGGCTGCTGCCGCCTTCTCGTCGCTTTGCCGCCAAGCGCGATCCGCGCGTCGCTTTACGGACGCTGGCGCAGCACCTGCACAACCCGCGTCTGCTGGCGGCCTCTGCAGTCGGTTTTTGTGTGCTGTTTTCGCTGGTCGGCACCTTCACTTACGTCAATTTTTTGCTCGCCGCATCGCCTTTCAAGCTGTCGACCGCTGCGTTGGCCAACGTCTTTTGTGTCTATCTGCTCGGCGTCGTGATCACCCCGCTGGCCGGGCGCTATATCGTCCGCTTCGGTTTTCGGCGTGCCTTGCTGACGGCGCTGGCAATCTCGGCTGTTGGGCTGCAATTGACGCTGGTGCCGTGGCTACCGGCGGTTGTCGTCGGCCTGGCGGTCTGTTCATCGGGCGTCTTCGTCTGCCAGTCGGCGTCGGTCAGCTTCATCGCCGAGAGCGTCAGCGAAGGACGTTCGTTGGCCACCGGCCTCTACAACATGAGCTATTACGCGGGTGGCGCGGCGGGCAGCTGGGTTGCCGGGCTCGCCTACGAGGCCTGGGGCTGGGGCGGTTCGGTGTGCTCGATCGTGCTGATCCAGGTCGTCGCTGCGGCGATCGCCTGGTTCGGCTGGCGATCGCCAGCGCCGGCAAGACTCAGCGCTTGACGAACAGCTCCGGATCGACCATTGCGCCGTTCGCGATCACGCTCCAGTGCAGATGCGGACCGCTGGCGCGACCGCTCATTCCCGAGAGTCCGACGCGCTGACCGCGCGCCACGGCGTCGCCGGCTGCCACGTCGATTCGCTCAAGGTGGCAGTACATGCTGATCAGCCCGTTGCCGTGATCGACGAAGACCGTCCTGCCGTTGAAGAAATAGTCACCGACCGCCAGCACCTGGCCCGGCGCGCTGGCGGTGATCGGCGTGCCGCGACCGACGGCGAGATCGAGGCCGGAGTGCGGCGCGCGTATCTCGCCGTTGAAGTACCGGCGCAGGCCGAAGCGGCTGGCCAATCGTCCCTTGGCCGGGAGCTGGAAGTTGCTGTCGGTGTCATCGGCATCGCGCCAGTGTCGTTTTAATTGCTTGATCGTCGCGATTTCGGCGAGCGCGCGCTGCGCGTCTTCCTCGGAGAGCGTGACCTTGCTTGAGTCCTTGAGCGTGATACGTTGCTCGGGGTAACGCTTTTCATTGACGACGAAAGCCACGGTTCTTTCGCCGTAGCCGCCTTGCTCGACGATCAGTTCGTGGGGGCCTGGCTCCAGATCGAGCGCCAGACCGACTATGGCGAACCACTGACCGTCTTCAGCGGCAACTAGCACCCGTTGTTCGCCGAAGCGCGCGCGCGGCGCGGCGCTGCCGGCCGAAACCGCACCCAGCTTGATCAGCGCAACGCCGCCGGGAACACTTGACGCGGTCGGCAGCGCCTGTGCCGGCCAGGCGACGATCAGCAGCAGCGCGGCCGCTAGACGGAGAAATAAGTTCATCTAGAAACCGCAGTTCGAACCACAACGACACAACGGACACAACGAAGACTCTTTGTTTGTGGAGGTTTCTGTGACTCAGCTTTTGGGTGATACATCAATACGTTACAACTAATTGTTTCTTCGTGATCGTCGTGGTTAACTGAGTTTTTAAGGTTCATTGCAGCTCTCTAAAGCGATTTGGCCTTGAAGGTGTCGCACTGGCGAATATCGCCCGAATCCATGCCGCGCTTGAACCAGCGCACGCGCTGTTCGGAACTGCCGTGGGTGAACGATTCTGGCGCGATGCGCCCTTGCGATTGCTGCTGCAGCCGGTCATCGCCGATCGCCGAAGCAGCGTTGAGCGCCTGCGCGATCTCGCCCGGCTCGATGATGTGGCGGGCCGCGTCGGCACGGTTCCCCCAGACGCCGGCAAAACAGTCGGCCTGCAGCTCGAGGCGCACCGAAAGCGCGTTGGACTTGGCCTTGCTGGCATTCTGCTGTGCCTTGTGTACCTTGTCCGAAATGCCGAGCAGGTTCTGCACGTGGTGGCCGACTTCGTGAGCGATCACGTAGGCCTGGGCGAACTCGCCGGGCGCGTGGAAGCGATCCTTGAGGTCGCGGTAGAAAGAAAGGTCGATATAGACCTTGCGGTCGGCCGGGCAGTAAAACGGCCCCATCGCCGACTGACCGGTACCGCAGGCGGTCGGCGTCGAGCCGCTGAAGAGTACCAGCTTGGGTTGCTGGTAGCGCGCGCCGCTTGCGCTGAACACCGCCTCCCAGGTCGTCTCGGTGCTCGCCAGAATTTTCGAGACAAAGCGTGCCATGGCGTCGTCGGCCGGCGGCTGGTGCGCAGCGACCGGTGCCGTGCGTTGACTGTTGTTGGCCAGACCGAGAATGATCGACGGGTCGATACCGAAGAAATAGCTCGCCGCCAGCGCGACGACGACCGTTCCCAGACCGATTCCGCCGCGGCCGATGATCCCGCCGCCGCGCCGGTCTTCGACGTTGCTGCTCTCATTCTGGTCATCAAGTTGCATCAATTATTCCTTGATCGGGTCGGTGGCCGTCGATGAAGCAGGCAGCTCGCCGTCAGTCTTGGCGGCACGCGCCTGCTTTTGTCTGAGACGAGCGTTCTTGCCATCGTCGAAAAACACATAACGGCTATAGAGCTCGCAGCCCTTCATTCCTGGATCGCAGGGCAGGTCATTGACCTTGCTGCAACGGCCGTCCGCTTCGTGCGGGCAACTCCATCCGCCACCGCTCATCGCTCGTTCTCCGGCTGCTTGCAAAAGTCGGCATTGTCCGCTGCCTGCGTCTTGGCTTCAAGGTCCGAGTTAGAATGACCGGTCGCCGATTCAGCGAATGATAAACCTAGAAACCGCAGTTCGAACCACAACGACACGACGGGCACAACGAAGAGCCTTGGCTTTGAATCGTCTTATGGGTGATACGCAAACACATGACGAGCCATTGTTTTTTCGTCGTGGTCGTTGTCCCAAAGGGATTGGCTTCGCGGCATGTTCATCGTGGTTAACCGCTTTTTTCAGGATAAAAGGAACTCAAATGAAGATCTCTGACATTGCCTTTGGCACCACTGACTGGTCGCAGGTCGCGCCGACCGAACACCGCGGCGAGACTGGAACGGCCTACTGGCGTACGTGCAATTTCGGCGAGATCCGCGTGCGCCTGGTCGAGTACTCTCCCGGTTATCTCGCCGATCATTGGTGCGTCAAGGGCCACATCCTGCTGTGCCTCGAAGGCGAACTTGTCACCGAGCTTGACGACGGCCGGACGTTTACGCTGACGCCTGGGATGAGCTACCAGGTCGCCGACCGCGCCGAAGCGCATCGCTCTTCTACCGCTCGCGGCGCCAAACTATTCATTGTTGATTGAACACGGCCGTCCATCGCTGCCCGCTACGGGGCGGCGTTGGTCGTCGGCGCGAGCTGTTGTTGCACCAGGCGCGGTCGCAACGCCTTGGCCAGTTCTTCGTTGACGATCCGGTCGAGCGTTCCATCCTGTTTCATTTGAGCGATGGCCTGACTGAACTGGGCCAATAGATCGGTCTGCCTGGCTGATTTGTTGAAGGCCAGATGCGCTTGATTTGACGCGAGGAAGACCTTGCTTTGGTCGAGATGGGTCAGCTTTTCGGCGCTGATGACCGCCTTGCCCGCTTCGTCAACCGCCAAAACCGCATCCAGGCGACCGTGAGCGAGTTTCAGGAAATTGGCCCTGTCGTTTACCACGTCCTCGGCCGTGAACTTGCCATCCTTTCTCGCTGCGTCGAATAGGTTTCCATAGCTCCAGCCGCGGATTACGCCGACGCGTTTGCCGTTCAGATCGGCGAGCGCCTTGAAATCGATCGGTTTAGCCTTGCTGAAATAGACCGCGATATTTTCCGTCAGGATGGGCTCGCTGAAATCGTATTTTGCGTTGCGTTCGTCGTTCTTGTAAATGCCGCCGATGCCGGCCTTGCCTTGGTCGAGTTCGAGCAGCGCACGCTTCCAGGGTTTTGTTTCGAGCACCAGCGGTTGTTTGATCCTGGCGAAGGCGGCGACAAGCACTGCGGGATAGACGCCGGACGGCAAGCCTTCACTGGCCGACATGAAGGGCGCGTTTTCGGCATCGACGTTGATCCGTATCGGATCGACACCCGACGCTGAAGCAAACCATGCCATCGCTGTCAGCATGGCGATCAACGATCTGCCGACGGCCTTCATGCGCGGATTCCCATGATCGATTTGCTCAGTCGGCTGCGTCGAGCGAGTCCAACCATTCGAGCACTTTCTCGGGCGGGCGCCCGATCACGGCGCGGTCGCCGCGCACGATGATCGGCCGCTCGATCAGGATCGGATGGGCGATCAGCGCGGCTAGCCATTGCTCGTCGGAGATTTCGTGGCCTTCATAGTTTTCCTTGAACGCCACCTCGCCGCGGCGAACGAGTTCGCCCGGCTTAATACCGAGCTTCTTGACCAAGCTGCGCAGTTCGTCGCGGGTTGGCGGCGTCGTCAGGTAGTCGATCACCTTGAGCTCGATGCGGCGCGCGGCGATCAGTTCGCACGCCGCACGGCTCTTCGAACAGCGCGGGTTGTGATAGATCGTGATGATGGGATCCATGCGGGTCTCCAGAAAAGTTGATTATGTGCACTACGTGATAGAAAAGCCAAGGTTCCCCGGGGTTATTGATCATTCGCACCGTGATTGATTGCGCATCGCCGGCAACAAGTCATTGGCGATCATCAGCGCGCCGGTTTGACCGGCAGCGCTAGAGCCCGTCGCTACCTGAAAATCCCCCGCCAATGCGGTGCGTCACTCAAGACGAAAAGAGAAGCGCCGCAGCGCATGGCCCCCGCGGTGCCGGGTTGGAGTAAAGAAGTCCAGGCCGGGAGGTCTCCGGCCGATCGCAGCGCCAGACAGGTGCTCGCGAGCAGCAAAAAGCTCCACGCGATGAGCAAAAAGCGTTACCCGCGGTTGGGCCAAAATTCTGGCGTCGGAAAACCCGGCGCTATTCGTTTCAATTCGCGCCTTCGGCCAAAATGACAAAGTAAAAACCGGACGAGCGATAAGTGCCTCGCTACGAGTTCAGAGCTCATTCCGAGAAGTTTTGCAGCCGCTGTTGACGAGCTTCGAGCCCCCGCCGAGGCGTTCCGAGCTTCTGCCGAGGTGCGCAGAGCCCTTGCCGATGAGGCCAGAGCGGCGACCGACGAGCACAAAGCTCCGCGCAAGGAATTCAGCACTCCGGGGGACGAGCGCGAAGGGCCTGGCGAGGACCTTGATGGCTGGTTTTTGGGGAAAATCCCTCTCCCAAGCCGATCGCGAGTCCGGCGGGCCACTGACGAAGTCCGGTTCATGGCATAAAAGCGGGGCTGATCGATTCAGTCGCTTTTTTGCGAGGGCGAAATGCGCCAACAGCGAGGCATCGGAAATTGCCTCCGATGGGCGCAATCGACCCAATCCGAACGGTGAGTTCTTTAGCAAGCGGCCTATCAGACGGCACTAGATGGCCCTTTGTCCTACGCCATCCAATGAAAATGAAAGTCAAAGAAAGACTTTCTTCATGGAAGGTCCTTTGAAAGACGCGGGTCTGTGCTTGCACGACGACGGCGTATTGTCGTTACAGGCTCACCGCCTTCTCCCCAGTTCTCTGGATCAACCTCATCGATAATGACAGTGACGCTCTCTCGACGTTTTGAAAGAACCGATTCCATCAAATCAGAAATCCCAGAGATCAGTCTCGCTTTTTGTTCCGGAGAGGTCGGTTCATCTCTGCGAGCGAGGCGGATGGTAATCAGTGGCATAGAATCCTCGGATATTCATTCAGCACGCTCGGCAAATTGACGAACGGCTGCAGGCGGCAATTGGACGAGGCACTCTATTTGGGTCTCGTCTCCCCGCTTTTGGCCGGGTGCTGAAGTATAACTCGCCAATGCGAACGGTATCTAGGCGCTGTTTGAACGTCAGCTTTTGAGCATTTCTTCGAGCGTCTCTTCATGGCCGTTGTACACCTAGCGCATTTGAAGCGAAAGCGGTCGCGAGCGTCGACGGGGCTCGCTCGTCGCCAACCCGCCGCCATGCATCGCCGAAGAGTTGATCAGCGCCAGATGCTCAGCGGCGGATCGGTGACCACCGCCTGCAGGATGTCGCTGCGCGAGATGAAACCGAGCAGCGCGCCGGCATCGCTGACGACCGGTACGCCGTCGACGTCACGGTCGAGCATCACTTGCGCAATGCGTCTGATGTCGGTGACCGGCGTCGCGGCGACGACCGGTGTGCTCATCACGTCGGCAACGCGCCGCGCCAGCACGTCGCGGACCTGGCCGTCGTCGACGTTGAGCGTGGTCAGCAGATTGCGCTCGCTGACGATGCCGACCAGATGGTTGGCCGTGTCGAGTACCGGCGCCTGGTGAATCTGGTTGTCGACCAGCACGTGCCAGGCACGCGCCACTTCGTCGCCGGCCTGTACCGTGATCACCTGCGGTTGCATGATCTGGTTGGCGAAGTAGAGTGGGCCGCGCTCGAGGTCCTGCGGCAACATCGCCTGATAGGCGTCGACCGCCTGCGCGGCGGTGGGCATCGCGCTCTGCGGCGCCGGCGCTGCCAAAGCGCCGAACGGCTCGACTTCGACCTGGTCGCCGATGCGGCGCACCGAGGTGACCGCGCCGCGCCGGTTCACCGGCGGTAGTCGGGGGAGGCTTTCAAGCGTTCCCTGAAAGATCGGGCCGCTGATTCCGTAGATGGCAAACATGGTCGTCTCTCCTCTCTATGCGGATACTACTCCGCGCGCAGCGCTTCGACCGGGTCGAGCCGGGCGGCGCGTCGCGCCGGCAGTACGCCGGCGAGCAGGCCGATAACGATGGCGATCGCTTCGGCGGCAATGACAAACGAGATCGGCGTCTTGACCGGCAGCGCCGGCAGCAGCAAATGAATGAGTTGCGCGAGGCCGAAACCGAGCCCCAGCCCGGCGAATCCGCCGAGCGCCGAGAGCGCCACCGCTTCGCCGAGGAAGAGGCCGAGGATAGTCTGGCGCGGCGCGCCGAGCGCGACCAGGAGGCCGATCTCGCTGGTGCGTTCGGTCACCGCAATGGTCATGATGGTGACGATGCCGACGCCGCCGACGAGCAGCGATATGCTGCCCAGCGCGCCGACCGCCATGGTCAGAATGTCGAGGATGTTGGAGAGCGTACGCAGCATGTCTTCCTGCGTGGTGATGGTGAAGTCCTCGCGGCCGTGACGCGTCTTGAGCGTGGTGACGATGGACGAGCTGATGGCGGCGGCCGAAACGCTTTCGGCGTAGGCGAGATCGATCTTCATCATGCCGTCGCGGTTGTAAAGCTCGAGCGCGCGTGCCGTCGGGATGTAGGCCGCGTCGTCGAGGTCGATGCCGAGGAACTGGCCCTTGGCTTCGAGCACGCCGATCACGCGAAATTGCAGGTTGCCGACGGTGACGCGCGCGCCGAGAGAATTCTCGGCGCCGAACAGTTCACTCTTGAGCTTGGCGCCGAGCACCACGAAGGCGCGTGCGTTCTCGGCGTCCTCGGGCGGCAGGAACTGCCCGCTGCTGACCTTGACGTGATAGACGTTGACCATTTCGGGGGTGACGCCGTTGATCGTCGTTCGCCGCAGCCGGCCGTTGCCCTTGACCTCGGTATTGCCCCAGACCATTGCCGACATGCCGGTGATGTGCGGCAATCGCTGCAGTGCGCGCGCGTCGTCGAGCGTGAGCGGGCGAACCGAGGTCGGGATGCCGGTCGGCGCCGGCCCCGAGGTCTTGACCTTGCCCGGCGCGATGGAGACCAGGTTGGTGCCGAACTGCGTGAATTCGGACAGCACAAAACGGTGGATTCCCTCGCCGATCGAGGTCAGCAGGATCACCGCGGCGATGCCGACGGCGATGCCGAGCAGCGTCAGAAAACTGCGCAGCCGGTGCGCGGTGATGGCGCGCAGCGCGAGGTGGACTGAATCGGTGGGGCGGATCAAGGCGTTACCCGGACATCGGACGATGCCAAAAATATCGTCATTCCGGGCTTGTCCCGTAATCCAGAGGAGCAGCAGTGGATTCCGGCTCTCGCCGGAATGACAGAAAAATCGTAGGAGTCTGGCATCCGACTTTACCTCTTGGCCAGCGCTTGAACCGGGTCGAGGCGCGCGGCCTGCCTGGCCGGCAGCACGCCGAAGACGATGCCGGTGAGCAGTGCCGTGGACAGCCCGGCGATTACCGCCCAGTCAGGCGGGTACGCCGGGAACGTCGGGTAGAGTTGGCGGATGATTGCCGCAGTACCCTGGCCGAGCAGGTAGCCGAGCAGTGCGCCGGCCAGTGAGAGCATCGCCGCTTCGGTCAGGAAAGCGTTGCGGATCGTCGCGCCGGTCGCGCCGAGCGCCTTCAAGAGGCCGATTTCGGCGGTGCGCTGGGTGACCGAGACGAGCATCACGTTCATTACCAGAATCCCGGCAACCGCCAGGCTGATCGCGGCGATTCCGGCGACCGCCAGCGTCAGCGTTCCGAGCAGCTTGTCGAAGGTGGCCAGCACCGCGTCCTGGGTGATCACCGTGACGTCCTCCTCGCCCTCGTGGCGCAGCTTGATGATTTCGCTGACCTGCGTCTTGGCGCTCTCGATCGCTTCGCGGCTGCCCGCTTCGACCAGAATGCGAAAGAGCGTGTTGCTGTTGAACATGTCCTGCGCCAGCGAGACCGGAACGATCACCAGCTCGTCGGTATTCATTCCCAGCCCCTGACCGGTCGACGACATCACGCCGACGACGCGAAAGCGCCGGTCGCCGACGCGGATCAATTGGCCGAGCGCGCTCTGCGCGCCGAACAGCTCGTCGCGGATCTTGCCGCCGACGACCGCTTCGGAGGCGCCGCGCCGCCAGTCGCCCTCACTCAGAAAACGCCCCTGCGCGAGCTTGAGGCGACGCACTTCGAGAAACTGCGCGTTGGTCCCGGCGACCATCACTTCGCGCAGCTTGCCGCCGTAGCTGATCTCCGAGGTGCCGACCGCCAGCGGAACGACGCGCTGCACGCTGCTCGCGCGCAGCAGCGCCTGCGCGTCGTCGATGGTCAGGTCGCGCGGCGTGTTGGTGATCGCGTTGCCGGGGTTGAAACCTCCGGTCTGCGAACGGCCGGGAAGGACGATCACGAGGTTGGCGCCGAGCGACGAGAATTCGTCGACCACATAGCGCCGCGCGCCGTCGCCGAGCGCGGTGAGCACCACCACCGCGGCGACGCCGATGGCCATCGCCAGAACCAGCAGCGAGGCGCGCAGCGGATTGCCGGTCGCCGCGTCGCGCGCAAAACGGATCAGGTCAGGGGCGCGCATGGCGGGTAGAAGCGGTTAACCACAACGAACATGCCCCGCAGGAAATCCCCTTGGGGGACGACGGGCACAACGAAAGGCAAGAAGAGAGTACTCCCCGTGAGTTAGCCCCGAACGCTCTTGTTCGAATCGTCTTTGCTTCTCGTTGTGTTCGTTGTGCCCGTTGTGGTTCATGCTTTTTCCACGCCAGAATCGTGCCTGAGCTCGCCGTCCTCCATCAGCAGCTGGCGGTGAGCGCGCGCGCCGAGCAGCGTGTCGTGGGTGACGACGATCAGCGTGACGCCGCGGCTGTTGAGTTCTTCGAGCAGGCGCATGACCTCCTCGCCGGTGGCGCGGTCGAGGTTGCCGGTCGGCTCGTCGGCGAGGATCATCGCCGGCTGCATGATCGTCGCCCGAGCGATCGCCACGCGCTGGCGCTGACCCCCGGAAAGTTGGTCGGGGCGGTGGCCGGCGCGGTTGGTCAGGCCGTAGTCGGCGAGCGCCCGGGTGACGCGGGCGGCGCGCTGCGAGGGCTCGATTCCGGCCAGCGTCATCGGCAGCGCGATGTTTTCGGCGGCCGAGAGGCGCGGCACCAGGTGGAAGCTCTGGAAGACGAAACCGATTCGTTCGCTGCGAACGCGCGCCTGTTCCTCGGGTGACAGCGTCGTGACGTCGCGCCCTTCGAGGCGATAGGTACCGGCGTTGGGGTGATCGAGCAGGCCGAGCAGATTGAGCAGCGTCGACTTGCCCGATCCCGACGGGCCCATCACCGCGACGTATTCGCCCGCCGCGATAGAAAGCTCAAGATGGCGCAGCGCATGGACCTCGCTGTCGCCGAGGTGAAAGACGCGCTCGATGGCCGACAGCTCGATCAGCGCGCTATTCATTACTTCTTGCCCGCGCTGCTTTCCTCAAGCACGTAGGCCACGCCGGCCTTGACCCCGGCGCGTTCGAGCGAGGTTACGACGCGTTCACCAGCAACGAGGCCTTCGGTGACTTCGGTATATTCCCAGTTGGCTAGCCCGATCTTGACCTTGCGCTCTTCGAGTTGGCCTCTAGCGCCGGCGACCAGCACGCGGCCGCCTTCGAGCAGCGCCGAGCTCGGCACGCGGACGACGTCGTCGCGCACTGCGAGGATCACTTCGATGTCGGCGCTGTAACCGACCAGCAGCTTGCCGGGTGCTTCGGGGTGGTCGAAGTTGGCTTCGATGTCGACCGTCCGAGCCTGCTTTTCGACCGCCGAAACGTAGGGCGCGACGCGTTTGACGGTGCCTGCGAACGATTGTTTGGGCAGCGCGTCGAGGCTGATTCGCACCGGTTGGCCCATTTGGATCTTGGGCGCGTCGACTTCGTCCATCGGCGCCTTGACGTAGAGGCACGAGTCGTCGATCAGATCGATCGCCGGCGGCGTCTGCACGCCGGGGGGCGACGGCGTCGAGTATTCGCCGATCTCGCCGACGATCTTGGCAACGGTGCCGTCGAACGGCGCGTACAGACTCGTTCGCCCCTGCTCGACGCGGGTCGCCGCGACCTTGGCCTGGAATTGGATGACATCAGCTTTGGCCGCGTCGCAGCCGGCGCGTTTGGCTTGCGCCTCGGTGCGTGCCGATTCTTCGCGCGAGCTGGAGACAAAGCCCTTCTCGCGCAGCGTGGTCTGGCGCTGCGCTTCACGCTCGGCGTTGGTCGCCTGAGTGCAGGACTCATTGACGCGCTGCCGTGCGGTATTGACCTGGGTCATGGCCAGCGCGCTCTGCGCCTGCTGATCGTCGTTCCACAGCTTCATCAGCAGTTGCCCCTTCTTGACGCGGTCGCCTTCCTTGACCGTCAAGAGCTCAATGCGGCCGCCGATGATCGTCGACAGCTTGGTTCGCTGGCACGCTTCGATGGTTCCGGCGCGCGTGTTGGCAATGCTCGATTCGACCTTGCCACGATCGATTTCCCTGACGACCACGACGATCGGCTTGGGTCGGCCGAGCCACCAGAAGACCGCGGCGAGTGCGGCGACGATGGTGAGGACGATGAGGGTGCGGCGAATCAGGGGCGACATGGCGGGATTGATGGCGATAGGCAACACGCGTTAGCAAAGAGCGCATGGTCGGGCAAAACGTGCAGGCTGGCAAGGAGCGTGATGCGTGGTGCAAGGAAAGCGTCCGAAAGAGCATTGGAAGACAAAATGCATAAACGCTTCCGAGTATTGAAGATACATGGTTCTGAGGATAGGATAAGCCTGTTGGGATAAATAGTCTGAACGTCTAATAGAGCAGCGCGAGATCGCCGTCAGGTCTGTTGGCGATAATCGTCGATTGAAACGAGGTTCCCGATGAGTTTAGGTCAAAGCGTCAACGGGCATTTTCCCCGATCGCGACGCCAGCACGGCGAGGCGAACGAGGTGTCGCTTGGCGGCCCGCTTGAGCGGCATGACTGCAACGAAAGTGGGGCGTGCCATGGCTGACCCGACGCTGGTCACCATCGACCGGGCAGTAGGCCGCGAGCATCTCCCCGCGATGAGGGCGCCGCATCTATTTTCGCTCGCCAGCGCGACAAAGGCCTTCGCTGAACTGCTTGACGAGGCCGATATCCGCATTGGCGGTGATCGTCCGTGGGATATGCAGATCCATCACGCCAAGACGGCCGAGTACATCCTGGCGCGCGGCAGTCTCGGGCTGGGAGAAAGCTATATGGAGGGCTGGTGGGATTGCCCGCAGCTCGATGAATTCATCGCGCGTTTGCTCGCCGCGCGTCTCGACGAAAGGGCGGGAAGCGCCGTCATGCTGTTGCAGGCGCTGCGTGCGCAGCTCTTCAACCTGCAGAGCCTGCGCCGTGCCTGGCGGGTCGGCGAGGTGCATTACGACCTCGGCAATGATTTCTTCGAGGCCATGCTTGACTCCAGCATGACCTACACTTGCGGCTACTGGGCAGACGCCGGGAACCTTGCCGAAGCGCAGACCGCCAAGCTCGAGCTGGTCTGCGCCAAACTCGGACTGCGGCCGGGAATGCGCCTGCTCGACATCGGTTGCGGCTGGGGCAGCCTGATGCGCCATGCCGCCGAGCGTTACCGCGTTGATGGCGTCGGACTGACCATCTCGCGCCAGCAGGCCGAGCTCGGCAAGCAGCGTTGCCACGGGCTGCCGGTCGATTTCCAGCTGGTCGATTATCGAGACTTTGGACAAGGCAGCGCCGAGCGATTCGACCGAGTCGCCTCGCTCGGCATGTTCGAGCATGTCGGCCACAAGAACCACCGAGCGTTTTTCGGGGTGGCACATCGTTGCCTGCGCGACGACGGGCTGTTGCTACTGCATACGATAGGAAAGAACCAGAGCGGAACGCCGACCGACCCGTGGATCGACCGCTATATTTTCCCCAACGGAGAACTGCCGTCGATCGGAGAGATTGCCGACGCAGCGGAGTGCTTCTTCGTCATCGAGGATGTGCACAACTTCGGTGCCGACTATGACCGTACGCTGATGGCTTGGCACCAGCGCTTCGAAACAGCGTGGCCGCGCTTCGCCAAGCAGTATGGCGAACGCTTTGGCCGCATGTGGCGCTATTATTTGTTGGCCTGTGCCGGTTCGTTTCGCGTTCGCGCCAACCAACTCTGGCAGATCGTGCTGTCGCCCAAAGGGGTGGCCGGAGGCTACCGCCGACCCGCCTGAACACGGTGCGAAGAGATCAGTGGTGGTCGGCGATCTGCGCCGTGGACCGGCGAGCCTTGATCTCGATGATCTGCGCGCTACGTTGTGACGTCGTCTTGCCGGTGCTCTGGGTTTTTGCGAGCGACGGGCTGCGGCGCTGTGCCGCGAGTTCCTGAAGCTCGTCATTCATTCCGAGGAAGTACTCCCACATCAGAGCATGGATCCTCACCGTCGCCCCCAATGGCGAGCGCGATCGTTGCCGGATGCCGTCAATGCGGAACTGGAGTTGACGCAGGCGAAGCTGGATCGGCTCGGGCGCGCTATCGATACAGTTCTCGATCAATTCAAGTCGCAAGGTCTCGAAGGTCTGCGGGTTGTTCCGAGCCAGACGAGACAAAGCGTCATGATCGGGAAGTGCTGCGGGGTCTCGTCGGTTCATCGGCTCAGCGCTCCCTTCTTGCGGGTTCTTCGTCCAGGTCACCTCTGAGAGGGCGGCGCTGCCAGCGCCACCTGCTCTGCCAATCAGACCTTCAGGCGAGAATTTAGTTTCGACAGTATCTGTTTGGCATTTTATGCCGGGCGTTGTTGAGTCGATCAGCGGGCAAATCGAGCATTGCTTCTAGGGGCTGCTTGGCCGACTTCGTTACTTGTTGAAAACTGTTTCCAGTTTGAAAAAATCGGCGTATATTGAAACGCTTTCCAGTTTGGTTCGCCGGTCCCGCGCGTTCGTGTTTTTGGAGTTGTTCTTATGGCAAATCTCAGCGTTTCATCCATCGAGCGGGGGTTGGCTGTTCTTGAGTTGCTCGTCGACCACGACGATGGACTACAGGTCAGTTCGATTGCCCAGCAGCTGTCGTTGCCGCTTAGCGCAACCCACAGATTGCTACAGGCCTTGGTGAACGCCCACTATGTCAAGCAGGAGGTATCGAGCGAGCGCTACGTGCCGACGCTCAAACTCGGAGCGATGGGCCTGCGCTTGCTCGCGGGAACCAGCGTGACCGAAGTGGCGCAGCCCATTCTCGACGATTTGGCGCATGAGACCGGCGAGTTGGTCCGTTTGGCCGTGGTCGAAGACTCCGAAATGATTTGGGTGGCAAAAGCCCAGGGGGCGACCGGCGCCATTCGCTGTGATCCGATCAGCGGGCACCATGTGCCCTTGCACACCACCGGCATGGGCAAAGCCTGGCTTGCCAGCATGCCCGAAGAAGACGCCATTGCGATGGTCGAGGCGCGTGGTTTTGACTGTGAACTGTTGGGACCCAACGCCATTCGCACGATCGCCGAACTCAGGGAGGAAATCCGAAGAACGCGCGAATTGGGTTTTGCCTTCAATGATCAAGAGTCAGAACTCGGCTTGTCGGCGATTGCGATGTTGATAAAAGAGCGTAGCAAGGGCAATCGCGTCGTCGGCGCCGTTTCGATCGGCGGGCCCTCGTTCCGGGTGGATCGTGGGCGCCTGATTTCATTCGTCGAGCCCTTGCGCGCAGCGATTGATCAACTTGAGCAGCTCTGGCCGGTACGTGCCCACGCCATTGCCAGAACGCGTTAGAAAATTCAGTGCCCGGTGGGCAAAACCAAACAGCTTTCAAAAAGGAAATAAGCAGATGCAAGCGGCCAAACAGACGATGCGCGAGATACTTTCCCATACCCCGGTGATGCCGGTGCTCACCGTACATGACGCCAGCGTCGCCGGCGATCTGGCGCGCGCGCTAGTCGACGGCGGGGTGCTGGTCTTCGAAGTGCTGATGCGCACGCCGGCCGCCGCCGACGCGATCCGGGCGATGGTCAAAGCGGCCCCCGAGGCGCACGTCGGTGCCGGAACGCTGCTGCGCAGCGAGGATGTTACCCGTGCCGTCAATGCCGGAGCAGCTTTCGGCGTCTCCCCCGGGATGACGTCGGCGCTGGCCAAATCGGTGGTCGCTGCCGGGCTGCCTTTCCTGCCCGGCGTATCGTCGGCCAGCGAAGTGATGAAGGCAATGGAATTCGGCTTTTCGACGTTGAAGCTCTTCCCGGCGCAGGGTGGTGCCGGCGTGTCTTGGCTGCAAGCCATGGCCGGTGTTTTTCCCAGCGTCACGTTCTGCCCGACCGGCGGGATCAAACAGAGCGACGTCCCCAATTATCTGGCGCTGCCCAATTGCAACACCATCGGCTGCTCGTGGGTCGCTCCCGCTGACCTCGTCAAGGCGCGCGACTGGGCAGCGATCAGCGCATTGGCCGCCCAGTTCGCCAAGATCAAGTCGGCGTAAGCGGTGGTTTCGTCCATGACACTGCACAGTGGCAAACGCATGATTGCCGTCGGTGCGATCTGCAACACCAGCATTTATCGCGTCGACCACGTCCCGCCGCTGCCGGCCAAACTGCTAGCCAACGCCATGACCCAAGTGGTCGATGGCATGGCGCTTTCCGCCGCCTATGCGCTGGTCAAACTGGGCGGCAGCGCCAAGATCTGGGCGCGCGTCGGCGATGACGAGGTGGCGGCGTCGATGCGCCAATCGCTGGCCGCCGAAGGCGTCGATACCCGGGGCCTGCACTCGGTTCCGGGAACGTTGACCTCGCAGGCGACGGTGATCGTCGATCAACATGGCGACCGCCTGGTCGTTCCGTTTCACGACCCATGCGTCGATAAATCGCCTTCCTGGCTGCCTCTTGATGAAATGGCTGAAGCCGATTTCGTGCATTGCGACACGCGCTGGGTCGAAGGCGCTGAAGCGGCGCTCACTGCGGCGCGTACGCGCAACGTTCCGTGCATGATTGACGGCGACGTGGCGCCGCTCGACGTGCTGCAGCGCTTGATTCCCTTGGCCACCCACGCGGTGTTCTCCGACGCCGGTCTGCTGATTTATTCCGGCTGCAGCGATGTCGCCGAGGCTTTGCTAAAAGTTGGCTCGACGCACGGCGGTCACGTCGGCGCGAGTTGCGGTGCCGACGGCTATTTCTGGTACGAGCAAGGGACGGTCCGCCACGTCAAGGCGCCGGTCATCAAGGTGGTCGATACCTTGTCGGCCGGCGATGTGTTTCACGGGGCTTTTGCGCTGGCCTTGCTCGAAGGCAAGGACATCGAGAACGCCGCACGTTTTGCCTGCGTCGCGGCGTCGCTCAAATGCATGCGATTTGGCGGGCGGCTGGGCTGCCCGACGCGAGCGGAAGTCGATTCGCTGGTTGCCGCCACTTACTAGGCGGCAGCGGCCTGGCCGGCGTTGATGTGTTGCCCGCATCGCTCGCCGGTGTTAATGAAAGTTGAACAAAGAGGAGTCATTCAGACATGAAAGATGAAGTCACACCCGAGAACAAAGGGGCATTTGGAGAACTGGTCAAGCGACAAAACGCCGGGCTCTGGTTCGGAGTTGCTTTTTTCGCCTACGCCGTCCTTTACTTCAAGATGTCGCTTGATATTCCCTATCACTCGAAATTGGGCGCTGGGCCGGGAATGTACCCGCGCTGGCTGGCCGGTTTTTCGATCTTTGTTTCCCTCGTCTATATCGTCCAATCGTGTACCCATCAGATTTTTTCAATGGGGCGCAGCTTTCCCGGAAGAACTGAACTGTTCAATGTGTTTACGGTGTTCGCCGCCTGCATGATTTTTCTTTTCCTGCTTGATGTTGTCGGTTTCAACATCGCCGGCTCGCTCTTGTTGTTTGTCATGTTCTATCGTCAGTACAAGGCATTGCACGCCATCGCGCTTTCGATAGTGATTACCTTCGCGCATTACTTCGTTTTCAAAGTCTGTTTTTCAGTTCCTTTGCCTGAAAAGTTCTTGAGCCTGTTCGGTTTTTAGGGAGTAGTCAATGGATTCCTTCATGGGATTGCTGTCGGGTTTTTCAGTCGCCTTGACCTGGCATAACTTGCTGTACTGCCTGATCGGCGTGACGGTCGGGCAGTTGGTCGGGGTGCTGCCCGGCATTGGCCCGACCACCGCGACCGCGCTGCTGATTCCGCTGACCTATGGCATGCCGCCGGTGTCGGCGATCATCATGCTGTCCGGCATCTATTACGGCGGGATGTACGGCGGAACGATCACCTCGGTGCTGATCAATACCCCGGGTGAAGCGGCTTCGGTGATTACCTGCCTCGACGGTTACGAGATGGCCAAGCAGGGGCGGGCCGGGGCGGCGCTCGGCGTCGCGGCGATGGGGTCGTTTGTCGGCGGCATCATTTCGGTGATCGGCCTGGCTTTGATCGGGCCGCCGCTCGCTGACTTTGCTTTGAAGTTTGGCCCGACCGAAATGTTCTCGCTGATGCTGTTCGGGCTGACCATGGTCGTCGGCCTGATGGGCGCCTCGATCGTCCGCGGCATGCTCGCGATGTGTTTGGGCTTGACTTTGGCGACTGTCGGCATGGACCCGATTTCCGGTACCTTGCGCTTTACCTTCAACCAGCCTTTCCTGATCAACGGTATCGATCTGGTGACCATCGCCATGGGCTTGTTCGGCCTCTCAGAAATCTTTCTGGGCATGGAAAATCTCGCGTCGGCGGCCAAGGCGCAGCAAATCACCAGCTTTCTGCCCGAAAAGAAGGAAGTCAAAACGACCAGTTGGGCCATTCTGCGCGGGACCGTTCTCGGTTTCTTCATCGGCTTGATTCCGGGAACGAACTCGGCGATTCCGGCATTGCTTTCGTATTCGATGGAAAAGAAGTTGTCGAAACATCCGGAAAAATTCGGTCACGGCGCCATCGAGGGCGTTGCCGGTCCGGAAACGGCCAACAATTCGTATTGCGGCGGCGCGATGATTCCGCTGCTGACCCTGGGGATCCCGAGTTCGCCGACGATCGCCATTCTGCTCGGCGCGTTCATCATGCACGGCCTGACTCCCGGGCCGATCCTGTTTGTACAGAATCCCGATTTCGTTTGGGGTGTCATCGCCAGCATGGTAGTCGGCAACGCGATGCTGTTGTTCATGAACCTGCCGCTCGCCGGGTGGTGGGCGAAGATCGCCGAGGTGCCCGCCAAGCTGCTCTATCCGATCGTTCTGATCCTCTCGATCATCGGCGCCTATACCGTATCCAATGACCTGTGGGATGTCGGAGTGATGCTGGTGTTCGGCGTCGTCGGTTACGTCATGAAAAAAATAGACATCCCGATGGCGCCGATCGTGCTGACCTATGTGCTCGGCGCGATGATGGAAAAAGCGCTGTTGCAGAGCGTCAAGATGAACAATGGCAGCCTGATCGGGCTGGTCGAAAGTCCGATTTCGCTGACCATGATCGTGCTCACCGTCATCGTCCTGAGCGGGAGCATTTATGCCGAGATCAAGAACAAAAAGGGAGCAATTGCGCTGGAAAACGACTGAGATAACTCCGAGTTCCATCGGGGAAATCGTCTTCAGCGATGGTTTGTGTCGTCGAAGTTGGCTGGTGTTTAACTAGAAGTGTTCGCAATTTTATTTTGGAGTGGGGAAATATGAAAAAACTACCTTTATTTTCAGTGCTCATGTCGTCGCTGGCGTTGCTGGCCGCAGGTTCGAGCCAGCAGGCGCTTGCTCAAGGCGCATTTCCGCAAAGAGAAGTGACGATCGTCGTTCCGTTCAACCCGGGCGGGGCGTCGGACATGACCGCGCGGATCATCGCCAAGGGGATGGAAAGCGAACTCGGCAAGCCGGTGGTCGTGGTCAACAAGGCCGGTGGATCGGGCGGCGTCGGCATGTCGATGGTCGCGCGCAGCGCACCCGATGGCTACACGATCAGCTACATTCCGGTCGAACTGGTCATGCACAAGGCGCTCAAGCTCTCCGACCTTGGCCCGGATTCGTTCGACTATATCGGTCAAACGACGATGGTTCCGGCGGCGCTGACCGTTCCGGTCGACGCGCCCTACAACACCGTCGCCGATTTCGTCAAGTATGCCAAGGCCAATCCGGGCAAGGTTCGCGTCGGCAACTCGGGCGCCGGGTCGATCTGGCACATCGCCGCTTCGGCGCTGGAGATCAACCAGAAAGTCCAGTTCAATCACATCCCATTTGAAGGCGCAGCGCCGGCGGTAACGGCCTTGATGGGCAAGCACATCGAAGCGGTCACGGTCAATTCCGGCGAAGTCAAAGCCGGTGTCGACGCCGGGAAGCTCAAGATCCTGGCGGTGATGACCCCGGAACGCGATCCCGCTTTTCCGAAGGTTCCGACCATGATCGAGAGCGGCGTCAAGCTTGAGTTCGTCGGTTGGGGCGGCTTCGCGGTCGCCAAGGGGACGCCGAAGCCGATCGTCGCCACGCTCAGCGCCGCGCTCAAGAAAGCGGCGAGCACTGACGACTTCAAGACCTTCATCACGTCGCGCGGGATGATCGTCAAGTATAGAAACCCGGAAGAGTTCAAGCCGTTTGTCGACAGTCAGTATGTATTCTTCAATGACCTGCTTTCGAAGATGGAACTCGGGAAGTAATCATCTGGGCTAGGTTGGCTGCGACCGGAAGCCATTCCGGGCGCGGCTTGCTCGCGACGCGTCTGCGCCACAGGTCGAGTGCGTTCGCTTGAAGCCGGCGCACTGTGTCTGCGATCTAATACCAACTATTCAATCGTTTAGGAAAAAAATGGAGAACACGTCGTTTGACAACAAGGCCCTGGCTGATCGCTTTGCTTTGGCCCTCAAGAAATTGCCGTTGGTCGCCATTTTGCGCGGCATCAAGCCGGAGGAAGCCGAAGCCATTGGTCAGGGACTGTATGAGGCTGGTTTTCGTTTGATCGAAGTGCCGCTCAATTCGCCCGATCCCTTCGCCAGCATCGCCGCCATTCGCCGCAGTGTGCCGATCGACGCGCTGGTCGGTGCCGGTACGGTGCTGCGCGTTGATCATGTCGCGCAACTCAAGGCGAGTGGCGGCGACGCGGTCTTCATGCCGCACGCCGACACTGCGGTGATTCATGCCGCCAAGGTCGCTGGCTTGCTGTGCATTCCCGGTGTGGCGACGCCGACCGAGGCTTTTTCGGCACTCGCGGCTGGCGCCGATGGTCTCAAGTTGTTCCCCGGAGAAATGGTGACGCCGCCGGTCGTCAAGGCGATCCGCGCGGTCTTGCCCAAGGACACGCTGCTGTTGCCGTTTGGCGGAATCACCACCGACACCATGAAGCCCTACGTCGACGCCGGTGCCGGTGCGTTTGGCCTGGGCTCGGCGCTTTACAAGCCGGGAATGACGTGTGCGCAAGTTGTCGAACGCGCCAAGGCCTTTGTCGAAGCGTGGCAGAAGTTGCGGCAGGGCTGAGGTGCGATTTTTCCCTGGCTCGAATTGACCTAACCGGAGTTTGACTGTGCACCTGGCCATTGCCACAAAAGACCAAAAGCGCAAGCGAATGATCGCTGTCGGCGCCATTTGCTCGGCGACCATCTTCCGCGTCGACAGCATTCCGCCGCCCCCGGCGAAAGTGCTACCGACAGAGCGTTGCCAAGTCGTCGATGGCATGGCGATATCTGCGGCCTATGCTTTCTCAAAACTCGGCGGCAGTGCTCAGATATGGTCGCGGATCGGCGACGACCGACTGGGGGTGGGGGCGCGCGAAGCCTTGCTCGAAGAAGGGATCGACACCGCCGGCTTGCATACCGTGCCCGGCTCGGCGACCTCGCAGGTCGCGGTCATTGTCGATAAACATGGCGACCGGCTGGTCGTCCCTTTCCACGACCAACAGGTCGATACGTCGGCACACTGGTTGCCGCTTGAGGAGATCGCACGCGCCGATTTTGTGCACTGCGAAGCGCGCTGGGTCGAGGGTGCCGAAGCGGCGCTCAGGGAAGCGCGCTTGCGCCACGTTCCGTGCATGATTGACGGCGATGTGGCGCCTGTCGAGTCGCTTCGCCGCCTGGTTCCGCTCGCCGATTATGCGGTGTTTTCCGACGCCGGTCTGCTCATCTACGCCGGTTGCGATGACGTCGCCAGCGCCTTGGTCAAGGTCGGTTCGACGCACCGTGGCCATGTCGGCGCCAGTTGCGGCGCGAGCGGTTATTCCTGGTATGAAAAGGGCGAGATTCGTCACGTCAAGGCGCCTCAGGTCAAGGTGGTCGACACCCTGGCGGCGGGCGACATATTCCACGGTGCATTTGCGCTGGCACTCTTGGAGGGAAAGCGCATTGAAGATGCGGCGCGCTTTGCCTGCGTCGCTGCGTCGCTCAAATGCACAAAATTTGGCGGCCGGTTGGGCTGTCCGACTCGTACGGAAGTCGACCAGGTCGTCGCCTCCGCGTATCTGGCGGCATGACCAGTCTTCCTCGCCGGTCGATCGACCGGCATTTTCGACCTTGCCGCGCGGCCAAGTTGACCACGCAAAACGGATTGCATGCAGATATGTTCGCTGTTATGTTACGTCATCGATTTTGAGAGCATTCACATGCTGATTACGAATTACATGTCGTCGTCGAGAGGCGCTCTCCCGATGAAGGTCAGCCTTTCCGGAAAAACGGCGGTCGTCACCGGTTCGACCGCCGGCGTCGGTTATGCCATCGCCAAAGGCTTGGCGCAGGCCGGTGCCAAGGTGGTCGTCAATGGTCGCAAGGCGGTTGCCGTCGATGAAGCCGTCGCTAACCTGGGGGCGGACGTGGCGCCGGTCAGCGGCATTGCCGCCGACGTCGGTACGGCGGAGGGTTGCGCGGCACTGGTCGCCGCACATCCCTCGGCCGATATCCTGGTGATCAATGCCGGTATTTACGGGTCGCAGGATTTTTTTGATATTACCGACGCCGAATGGACCCGCTACTTTGAGGTCAACGTGATGTCGGGCGTGCGGCTTGCGCGCGCGTATCTGCCGGGAATGCTGCAGCGTTATTGGGGGCGCGTACTGTTCCTGTCGTCTGAATGGGCGCTCGATATTCCGGTCGATATGATCCACTACGGACTGACCAAGTCGGCGCTTCTCTCGGTCACTCACGGCCTAGCCAAACGGGTTGCCAGTACCGGCGTGACGGTCAATGCCATCATGCCCGGACCGATCCTGCCGAGCAGCGAAACAAAGGCGCAGCAAGAGCGCAAGGATTTGTGCCTGACCATGGAAGAGACGTTGGCCGCGTTCGAGGTAAAGCATCGTCTGCGCTCAACTTTGCAGCACACGGCGACAGCCGATGAAGTCGCCAGTCTGGCCGTATACCTTTGCTCTGCCCAGGCGGCGGGAACGACCGGCGAACTGCTTCACGTCGATGGCGGCTTGGTCGAAACGATGGCTTGATGTCATCCGGGGGTCGGCGAATTCAAGAATAGCCAGTCGGCGGCGTTGAGCCCCCGCTTGTGACAGCCGCTTCTGCGGTCGTCGATGGCGGAGATGATGCCCCGTTCCGAACATCCGCCTGGCATCGTCAGTGTCGCCCTCGTCGCCAGTTGCGTCTGCCGGCAATGGCGGTCGCGCCGCTTCGCGCGCTTCTGATGCGATAATGCTGCTCTTTTCATCCGGCGTCGACAGTAGTGCCGTCATGGGTTCGCCATCAACCAGGTCGGCGCTCGCGCATCAATGGACTTTCAGTGAAAAACAACAATAGTCGGGGCACCATTTTCTTTCTGAGCGCGCTCTTCATCTTTGCGGTATCGGATACTACCGCCAAGTACATGTCAGGTTTTTTCGCCGTCCCCCTGCTGGCTTGGGCGCGTTACGTCACCCAACTGGTTTTCATGCTGGTCGTGACGGCGCCGGCCATGGGGCGTTCGATTGTCTGTACCGGCCATCCCCGGCTGATGATTCTTCGCGGTTTGATGCAAGTCGCCAGCACGGTGCTCGTGTTGCTCGCGTTCCAGCGTCTGCCGCTCGCCGAAACGACCGCCTTCGCTTTCATCAGTCCGCTGCTGGTGGCCCTGCTGGCAGGTCCGCTGCTCGGCGAAAAATTGCAGCTCAGGACCTGGCTCACGACGCTCGCGGGTTTTGCCGGCGTCTTGCTGATCGTGCGACCGGGCGGGGCGATGCACGGGGTCGGCGTAATCTATGCCCTGGGTTCGGCGCTGTGTTACGCGGTATACCAGATCCTTACGCGCAAGCTGTCGTCCAGCGAGCCACCACTGCGGCAGCTCTTTTATATCGCCTTGGTCGGTTCCGTTTGCATGTCCTGCGCCTTGCCCTTTTTCTGGACGGGAATCGTGCCGTCGCCGATCCGCGCGCTGCTGATCCTTTCGCTCGGGGCTTACGGTGGGACAGGGCATTTTCTGCTGATCCGCGCCTTCCATGAGGCGCCCGCCTCAAGTCTGTCGCCGATGATTTATTTTCAGCTGGTTTGGGCGATGCTGCTCGGCTGGATCGTTTTCGGCCAGTTACCGGATCTGCTGTCGGTCGTCGGCATGCTGGTGATCGGCGCCTCGGGCCTGAGCCTGGCGCTACGCTGGCCGCGGCTGCGCAGTTTTGGTTAAGCGTGCAGGAGCACACCTGATGAAAAAAATAGTGATCGTGATTCTTGCCTTGGTGGCCGGGATGGCCTGCGCGGCGCAGCCGGTTCCTGTGCCCGTTACAATCCTTAGTGCCGAATTCGGGCTGTTTTCCACCAACGATTCAGGCGAACAGCTTTTCGAGCCAGCGCAAGTTGTTCCGCACCGGGTCGGACAGCGTTACGGCTGGATCATCGAAGTGAGCAGCGCGCGGCGAAGCTTGAGCGTGCGCGAGGAATACCTGCTGCCCAACACCACCAAGCCGGCAACCGATCCCTTGAGCGAAAGCCTGAGTGTCCCGTTGCCGCGGCGCAACCAAGTCAGCCAGCGGCAGCTGGTTCCGGTCGAAGGAAGAATTTACGGCGAATGGGCCATCGGGCCAAACGAACCCGCCGGCCACCGGCACCTTCAGGTGGTCATTGAAGACCAAGTGGCGGCAAGCTTCGAATTCGACGTCAAATGATCGTGGTGCGAGGTGAGTCGGGGAGCGCTGGATTTCTCTCTGGCGCGCTCGCAGCTCAAAACACCCCGTGGCGGCGTGCTAGGAGCGCTGCGCCGGCACCATTGGAATGCTGTCTGAGGCGTGTTTTTTGGCCTGCTTGGCAGCCTTTTTCTCCTTGGGGGTCTTTGCCGGTTGTTTCTTTGCTTCCTTGTTCGTTTCTTTTGCCTTACCCATGATCTTGCTCCTTGAAATTGCCGGCGAACGCAGGCTAGGGGTTAGTGTAGTCCGATAGACTGCGGGAAACCAGTCGCCGCGCAACATATCGTTTCTAGCCGCTGGTCATACGATCGCCTCGGTTGAGCGCCTGCCGGACTGGCGCGTCGGATTGCTGATGATAAAAAAACGGGATCCGAAGATCCCGTTTTTTATTTTCGGATACTTTATCTCAGAACACCGGGGCGCCCTTGAGCATGGAGGGAATCCAGGTGGAGAAAGCGGGGACGTAGGTGACGACGGCC
>Ga0316604_10000875_pt1 | contig 31123 bp, 21 predicted proteins | sample OWC_soil_day20_C_FD_207650 | JGI IMG/M metagenome (GOLD analysis project Ga0316604, IMG submission 207650) | Wetland soil microbial communities from Old Woman Creek delta, Ohio, United States - OWC_soil_day20_CT | ecosystem: Environmental > Terrestrial > Soil > Wetlands | place: USA: Ohio... | reverse complement strand
CCAGGAGCGAGGATTTTCTCGTCGATGTTAGTAGCGAGGAACAGACCGTTGTTAGGGTTCAGCGGACCATCACTCAGGTAAGGTTTGTTTCTCTGATAGTCATCAATGTAATCTACCATGGCAGATATTTTGAATTTATCAGTTACTTTCTGATCGATATTCAGGTTGAAAGTTTTACGTTTCAGACCGCTGTTTTCAACGATTGATTTATTATCCAGGGCAGATGCAGACAGGCGGAAAGTACCTCTGTCGCCACCACCGGAAACAGATACAGTGTTTGTCCAGGTAGGGCCTGTTCTGTAGAAGTTAGTCAGGTTATTTTTTACTGCAGAATAAGCGTAAGAATTACCATCATATTGGATAGTAGAAGCACCATCCAGTTTTTCACCCCAGCTGAGGCGGGTGCTATTCAGTGCAGCGTTTGCAGTAGTAGGTCTTGCGCCTAACTGACCCTGACCATAAGTATACTGGAAGTCAGTGAAGTCGATCGCTTTATCAACAGTGAAGTTACCATTGTATTCCACCTGCATGTTACCTTTCTTACCAGTTTTGGTAGTGATCAGGATTACGCCGTTAGAAGCGCGGGAACCGTACAGAGCAGCAGCAGAAGCGCCTTTCAGTACAGTCATTGTTTCGATATCATCAGGGTTGATGTTCTGGATACCATCACCGTTATCAGAACCGCCCCACTCACCGGCGCTACCTCTCTGGGAGTTATCCATTGGTACACCATTGATTACATACAGTGGGCTGGCGGCACCAAAGCTGGCCATACCGCGCAACAATACGCGGGCAGAAGAACCAGGGCCACCACTTGTACCACTTACACTCAGACCTGCTACGCGGCCACCTAATGAATAAGCAACGTTTGTTTCCCTTGCCTGGGTCATAACGTTACCATCTACTTTAGTTACAGCATAACCTATTTTCTTTGATTCTTTGGAGATACCCAAAGCTGTTACCGTTACTTCACCGAGTTGTGATGAAGATTCTTCGAGCGTGAAATCTACTGAAGTTTGACCTGCAGTTACTTTCACACCTTTAGAAGTATAACCGATGAGGGATATTTCGAGCAGTAGTTCCCCATCAGGAGCATTTTTCAGTACAAAGGCGCCATCAGCTCCAGTTACAGCAAAAACATTTTTACCCTGAACCTTAACGCTAACAGATCCAAGCGGCGCGCCGGACTTGGAATCTTTTACAGTCCCTTTCAACTGCCTTGTTTGTGCAAATGCTACCGTTGAAAGCAGCATCGCGATGACCAGCAAACGAAGTTGTCTCATTATCGATTTAGTTTTTGGTTAGGTAATAAATGAGTGATGTGCACTCCTTTCTCAAATTGACGGCGGGATAAATCCGCTTTGATTCTACATTTCATTTGGTTCTGTTTCTGTATAAAATTTTCGTTTTAGAAAATAAGTGGTAGGCTCGCCTTCTTTCAAGGCAAGAGAAATACATCAACCACATGTGGATGGAAATTGAAGATGACAGTATGTATAGTTGTAACTACCCGTTAATGTGCATAACAGTACATTTTGCTACACGCACGTGCACAGCAGAGCTGGTAGTTTAAAACCACAGAAGAAATTTTTGATTAAGAATGATTGTTCATTGTTACGATGCCAGATCGGTTCAGCTACAAGTTCACCCCATTGAATACTTCATGTAATTGGCCCTCGTTCAATAGTCTTATACAGTCAATAGTTAAAGAGGACAATTTTTGGTTGTTGTTACGTTTTTCCCGAAATTTTAAGTTTCACTGTTATTGTATTGTTCTACATTCTAAAATGACAAGTCTTAAAATGACAACACTGATTTTTTACTTACCATTATTATATGATTACCGTTTTTTCACTATTCAAATAGTTATTGCTTTTTGAAACGGTAGTTTTTCATTTTCACGTTGTAGATTTCATTTACTTACGACGCTGATTTCAAGGTCTAAAGTACATAAATTTTAACATTTCGTACATCACCAAGAAGTTGTACATAATTATTACCATTTACGCGGTTAAACAAATACTATTTTAACAAGTATTGGTTTTATGTAAACCGTTTTAGCAAAACAGGGGGTATAAAGGTATTTCGAACGCTTGAAAACCCCTGTTTTATTCCAAAAAATGGAATGCCGGGTAACGAAAAGGGGATACAAAAAGTACCCCCTTTTTATAAGCGTAACTCTTTGTAAACGTTTACCTTAATTTTATAACAATAAAACATGGGCAATGTTTACTGAGTATTGCAGTTCCTTTCGGATTGTTTTATTTTAACTTATCGGACCTTACACCTTCTTTCGTCATTTTTACAGGAAGAATTTTCCCATCTGAATCAAAATGCATTTCGTCGATGCAGGTTACGCGGTTATTGGCAGCAGTTTCTGTAAGGGGGCGCCGATGGTATACGATGTACCATCTATCTGTACCAGGTACGTTGATTACAGAGTGATGACCGGCACCGGTTGCTATAGCTGTATCCTGTTGTAAGATCTTGCCAATGCGCTGCCATGGTCCCATTGGACTATCGGCGATAGCATATGCCACACTATAGTCGGGGCCGGTCCAGCCACCTTCAGACCACATAAAATAGTACTTACCATTGCGGATAAACATGAATGGACCTTCTACGTAGCCTTTTGGTGTGATCTCTTTGAAGGTCTGACCATCGGCAAAAGGTTCGATACCTGTGAAATCGGATTTTAAGCGGGCAATATTGCAGTGTTGCCAGCCGCCATAGATAATGTAATACTGACCATCTTTGTCGTGAAATACGAACTGATCGATAGGTTGTGCGCCATTGTAGAACTTATCAATGAGCGGTTTGCCAAGGTAGTCTTTGTAAGGACCGCCTGGTTTATCGGCGACGGCTATGCCGATACCACCTTTCTCTTTGTCGTTCTGGATGTCGTTGGCACCGAAAAAGAAGAAATATTTTCCGTCTTTCCGGATGATAGCAGGCGCCCACATGGCACGGTTAGCCCATTTTACATTTGCAGAGTCGAGGACTTTCGGGTGTTTCTTCCAGGTGACGAGGTCAGTGGAGGAGTAAGCGTCGAAGAAAACCTGCTTTTCGTATTTGTCAGAATAGGTGGGGAAGATCCAGTATTCTTTTCCGAATACGGCGGCTTCCGGATCGGCGTACCAACCCTGAATGATTGGGTTGCCGGAGGTTTGCTTTTTCTTTTGAGCAGAAAGCGGGTTTGTTAGAGCAATAGCCCCGAGTAATAACGTGATAGCCTTTCTCATAGTGAGTTGATTCCTGTTTAATAGATAACACAAGATAGTAGTTTTATCTTTCCCTGAAGATTGAAAGGCATCAGTGAAAGCTCATTCCCAATTAGTGTTTTAATTAATACTTAAAAAATAAATATTTGGGCATATCCGGGGTAAGTTCCTAATTTTAGCGAGGAATTTCAGCATTCAAACGATTGACTTTTGCAAGGTTCATTCATACAGGAAGAACAGGAACTATTGCAGCAGATAGGAGAAGGAAGCCAGTCTGCTTATACACTTGTCTTTAATAAGTACAGTAAACAGGTGTTTGATGTGGCCATGCTTTATCTTAAAGACAACCTGGCGGCACGGGAAATTGTGCAGGAGGTTTTTTTGAAAATCTGGCTGAAGAGGGAGGTATTGCCAGAGGTACAAGACTTTTCTGACTATTTATTTATCCTGACCCGGAATCATGTATTTGATGGGTTTAAGAAGCAGGCAGTGAGGGAGAAGGCATATGAGCAATTGTATCGCCAGCAGGTGGAGGTGGTGAATGATACGGATTACAGGGTGAAGGACAGGGAGTATGCGGGGATTGTGGAAAGGGCGATTGCAGCGTTGCCGCCGGAGCGGAAGAAAGTGTATATCGCTAGAAAAGAAGGATTTAGTAACGAAGAAATATCTAATAAGTTCAATATATCAATCCATACCGTGAAGAAACAGATGCAGATTGCGGTGCAGACGGTGAGGAATTTTGTTAAGAAAAGTATGTAGGATTTATAAGAAAAAGCGCTTCCGCCTAAGGCCGGAAGCGCTTTTTTCTTTCCGGAAAGGGCCTGCAGCCGGCTTTTTGTTTTTTTTAACTTTTTTTTATTTCGGATACTCCTTTTATTCTCCACCATCGTCTTTACAATTATGACAGCACAGGAATTAAAACTCTTGCTTGATAAGTATAAGCAAAACAACATCTCTCCCGATGAGAAAGCGCGCCTTATGGACGCTATTAACAACGGGGAGCAGGATGATTTGCTCCGGGAAGATATTCTTCACTCATTACAGGGGATCGTTCCTTCTGCCGGATGGGAAGAAGAAGATCATTCTGCTATACTTCATGCCATTTTTCAGGCGGATCAGCCTGATAATCTGACTGTTGTCAAAAACAAACGCCGTTTCTACCTGTATGCCGCAGCCGCTGTAACTGCTGGTATTATATTGACCACGAGTCTTTTACACAAGAAAGACATTGAAAAGGCCCCTACCCTTGCAAAAACTCAGGTGTTGGCCCCCGGCTCTAACAAAGCCATGCTGACCCTCGCTGATGGTACTCAGATTCCACTTGACAGTGCAGCCAATGGCGCCCTGGCCCAACAAGGTAACACCCAGATCAAAAATACCAACGGTAACCTGAGTTATCAGGCAAACGGAGGCAATGAGGTGATGTACAACACCGTCACCACTCCTCATGGAGGCCAATACCAGCTTACGCTGGCCGATGGCAGCAAGGTATGGCTCAATGCCGCCAGCAGTATCCGTTTCCCAACTGCCTTTGTCGGAAAGGAAAGGTTGGTCAGCATTACAGGAGAAGCATATTTCGAAATCGCCCAGCAGTCTAACCATCCGTTTTCTGTACAGGTAAAGGCTGCTGATAAGGATATGACCGTAAAAGTACTGGGCACCAGTTTCAATATCATGGCCTATGCCGATGAAAAAGCTGTAAAAACCGCCCTGGTAGACGGCGCTGTACAAGTAGTGTACGGCAACCAGAAGAATGTACTGAAACCCGGATTGGAAGCTAGTCTGACAGACAACACCTTTGCCATTGCTCCCGCAGATCTGGAACAAACCCTTGCCTGGAAAGACGGCAAGTTCCGGTTCAGGAGCACCAATATCAAAACCATCATGCGCCAGCTATCCAGGTGGTATGATATGGATGTGGCTTACAATGGTGATGTATCGGACATTGACCTGACAGGTGTGATCTCCCGCAGGGAAGATGCCAATAACCTGTTCAAGGCCCTGGAGGCTACCCAAAGGGTTCATTTTGAGGTGAATGGCCACAATGTGACCGTTTCACCTGCCACGTTGCACTAATCAATCCCGGCTAAAGGGGGGATATATATTTTGTAATTTTTAAAAACAATTCCGTTATGACCACGTAGAGACTATTGTTGTATGTGAACAATAAAGAAAGGTACCCACACTTGTAAATGACGCTGCCACGTCTGAACATAAAAAAACCGGGCCCGACTGCCATCGGAACCCGGCAACATGGCTACCAATTTCTCTTTGACTCAAGAAAAATTTGATTTACTAAAAAAGCCAGGAAACAAAAGTATGGAACTATGCGCTTCATGCAAAACTACTTCACATGGTGGAGTAAGTCTTTTGCACAGAAAATTGTTGTTAGTTATGAAATTAACTGCCATTTTAACGCTGGTATTTACACTCCAGCTATCTGCTAAAACCTATTCCCAAACCGTTAGCATCTCCGGAAAGCACCTTTCACTGTATGAGGTGTTCAATTCCATCAGCAAGCAGACGGGTTATGAATTTGTGTACGACGCCAAATTGCTGGAAGGCAAAGGCGCCATTAATATCAATGCTCAGGGACAAGCCCTTACCGCTGTACTGAACAACTGTCTGAACGACAAAGCATTGACTTATTCTATTGTGGACAAGATCATCGTGATCAGTCCTAAAAAAGCTCCCCGGGAAGTCGCTCCCGCTCCCATTCCTACAGCTGCTGTCACTGGTACTGTTACTGACTCTGCTGGCCATCCGCTTCAGAATGTAAGTATCCAGGTAAAAGGTACAACCAGAGGTGCGATGACGGATGCAGGCGGTCACTTTACCCTGGAGGCACAACCTACAGACGTACTGGTTATCAGCTACATCGGATTTGACAAGCAGGAAATTATTGTAGGTAGCAACACCTCCCTGACGATCAAACTCGCTGAAACCAATAAACAGCTGGGTACTGTAGTCGTTACGGCACTGGGTATCAAACGCTCTGAGAAATCCATCACTTATGCCACCCAACAGGTGAGCGGTGTGGAACTGACCAAGGCAAAAGATCCCAACCTGATGAACACCCTGAATGGTAAAGTAGCTGGTCTGACTATTTCCAGCAGCGCTTCAGGTGTGGGTGGTTCTGCAAAAGTAATACTGCGTGGTAGCAAATCTGGTCTGGGTAATAACCAGGCACTCTATGTAATTGATGGTGTGCCTATGAACAACACCCTCACCAACCAGCCAAACAGTGCGTATGGTGGTAGCACCGCTTATGATGGTGGTGACCCTATCTCCAACATGAACCCTGAAGATATCGAGAGCATCTCTATTCTGAAAGGTGCTTCTGCAGCTGCGCTGTATGGTAGCCAGGGTGCAAACGGTGTGGTACTGATCACGACCAAAAGTGGTAAAGCAGGTCGTACTACCATCAACTACTCTTCAGGTCTTACCCTGAGTCAGGCTGCTTACAAACCAGAATTCCAGAACACTTATGGCCAGACTACAGATGGGAGTACCCAGAGCTGGGGCAGTAAACTGACTACCAAAGCGCATGATAATGTAAGTGACTTTTTCCAGACTGGTAACAATGTCACCAACGCGATCAGCCTTGCAGGTGGTACTGATAAGACACAGACTTATTTCTCTTATGCTAATACCAGCGCAAAAGGTATTCAGCCTACCAATAAACTGGGTCGTAACAACATCAGCTTTAAAGAAACAGGTAAATTCCTGAATGATAAGCTGACTGCTGAAGCGGATGTAAACTACGTCACCCAGAAGATTGACAATACACCGCTCTCCGGTTTTTATTTCAATCCGCTGACAGGTTTATACCTCTACCCACGTGGCAGCAACCTGTCTCAGTACAAAAATAATTTTGAAGTAGCCGATCCGGCCAGAAACGGTCTGATGGTGCAGAACTGGGCTTTCAATGAAGATGTACAGCAAAATCCATGGTGGATCCTGTACCGTGATCCTAACCAGCTGGACAGAAACCGTATCCTGCTGAACGCCAGTCTGAAATATGAAATCAACAAATACCTGAGCGTACAGGCAAGAGGTAGTATTGACAGGATCAATGACATATACGATCAGAAAGTATATGCTGACAATGCTACTTATGTATCTGATTCCAGTGGTGTATATGTGTACCAGAACCTGACTACCAATCAGCAGTATGGCGACCTGTTGCTGAACTTCAATGTTCCTATCGGAAAAGATTGGCGTGTAACAGGTGTCGTAGGTGGTGCGCTGCGCGATGTGAAGACTACCGGTGAGAAATTCAACTCCGGTAAAGATGGTCTGCATATTCCGAACATTTTCACCCTGCAGAACTTTGTAACAATGAACGGAGCGAACTCCGGTACGTTACCTAACAACCATAGCCAGTTCCAGTCTGTATTCGGAAGTGCAAACATCTCTTTCAAAGACTGGTTCTACCTGGATCTGACTGCTCGTAACGACTGGTCATCCAACCTGGCCTTTACTTCTACTTATTCTTATTTCTATCCTTCAGTCGGGCTTAATGTCATCCTGAGTTCTGTAACCAGGTTACCTGAGTGGGTGAGCTTCGCCAAAGTGCGTGGTTCCTACGCCCAGGTGGGTAACGCTCCTTTAGCCTACCAATCCTATCCTGCCCTGAATACCCTTGGTGCAGGTGGTTCCATCGTTGGTAATACGGTCGCTCCTTTCACGGATCTGAAACCAGAGAAAACAAATTCACTGGAATTTGGTACTGAGTGGCGCTTCTTCAAAAACAGGCTGAGTGTGGATGCGACTTATTATAAAACGAATACCAGGAACCAGACTTTGCAGATATCTGCCAGCCAGGCTTCTTACTATGATTCTTATTATATCAATGCCGGGAACATCCAGAACCAGGGTGTGGAAGCAGTGGTGCGTTACGACGTATTCCGTGATTCCAAATTTACATGGAACACCGGTGTGAACTTCGCTACCAACAAAAACAAGATCATAGAACTGGCTGATGGTGTAGATTACTTCACCCTGACCGGTGCTTCTGGTTCCAACTATGCGTCTAAATTCAAAGTAGGTGGTTCTTTTGGTGACATCTATGGTACTGTACTGAAGAAAGATGAACAAGGCAGGATTATGGTAGATGCAAATGGTACGCCTATCAAACAGACTGGCGATATGGTGTATATCGGTAACTCCAACACCAAATTCCAACTGGGATGGAACAACAACTTCGGTTATAAGAACTTCACCCTGTCTATGCTGATTGATGGTAAGTTCGGAGGTAAGGTAATGTCTGTAACTCAGTCTATGATGGACCTGTACGGTGTGTCTAAAGCATCTGGTGATGCAAGAGATGCAGGCGGCGTAAAAATAAACGGTGTTGATCCAAGTGGTAATGCTGTAACTTCTGTCGATGCACATACCTGGTATTCTACTGTAGGTGGTCGTGAAGCGGTGTCTGGCGAGTACATGTACAATGCGACGACTGTTCGTCTGCGTGAAATGGCACTGGGTTATACCGTTCCACTGAAAGATGTATTTATCAAGGCGCTGAAATTCTCTCTGACCGGACGTAACCTGCTCTATTTCTATAAGAAAGCACCGTTTGATCCTGAGTTAACGATGTCTACTGCAAATGGTTTGTCTGGTGTAGATATTTTCATGCAGCCTGCATTACGCAGTTATGGTCTGAGTCTGAATGCTACTTTCTAACTGTAAAACTGATCGAAAAAATGAAACGCTACTATATAATTATTGCAGTACTACTCCTGGGTGCTACTGCATGTACGAAGAACTTTGAGGATTATAATACGGATAATACAGGTGTTTCCACTGGTCAGCTGAAACCTGACTTTAATGATGTGGGTATTTACCTGTTGCAGGCAGAGCGTTCCATCATCAACTTTTCCGGTGGTGGCGACCCTAACTCCTACCAGGTGCAGCAGAACCTGAATGCGGATATGTTTTCAGGTTACTTTATGTCTCCCAACCCATTCAATGGTGGTCTGAATAATACCAACTACTTTATGATGACAGGATGGAATGGTGAGGCATTTAAAGTAGGTTATCTGAACATCATGTCTCCTATCTCCAAACTACGTACTAACCGTATCGATACTGCATATCCTGCAGTATGGGCGGTAGCACAGATTATACGGGTAGCAGGTATGAGCCGTGTGACTGACATCTATGGTCCTATTCCATACAGCCAGGCGGGAAGTTCAAAGACGGATCTGCCTTATGACAGCCAGGAAGATATTTACAAACGTTTTTTCCTGGAGCTGGATACTGCTACTGCCAACCTGCAGAGCTATATCAACAATGCTGATTCACTGCCTTTCACCTTTGCGAACTTCGACCTGGTGTATAGCGGTAACTTCACGAAGTGGTTACAGTTTGCCAACTCTCTTCGTCTGCGCTTAGCGATGCACATTGTGAAAGCGGATGTAACTACTGCACAGGCGCAGGCAGAGAAAGCACTGAATCCTTCCAATGGTGGTGTGATCACTGCTAACAGTGGTAACATGAATGTACAATTGGGTGGCAGCTTTACGAACCCGCTGGTGTATATCGACAGGAACTGGGGCGATACCCGTATAGGTGCTGATATTGCCTGTTATCTGAATGGGTACAATGACCCAAGGATCAGCAAGTACCTGGGTATGTCTACAGATTCCAAAATTACTTCACAATATATTGGTATCCGTTTGGGTGCGGTGACCAGTTCTAATACCAAAGATGATTATCTCGGGTATTCTGCACTGGGTTCTTCATTTTCACTGGCTACACCTGTGCAGATTATGACGGCTGCGGAAGTATACTTTCTGAGAGCAGAAGCTGCGGTACGTGGTTGGGCGAATGCAGGTGGGAGTGCACAGGAGCTGTACAATGAAGGTATTACTACTTCTATGAACCAGTGGAGTGCAACGATTGGTAGTTATCTGAGTGATGCTACAAGTACGCCTGCGGCTTATGTAGATCCGAAGAATAGTGCTAATGATAAGGAGGCACAGTCTACTATTACTATTCAGTGGGATGATGCTGCAAGTACGGATGTGAAAATGGAAAGGATTATTACACAGAAATGGATTGCGATGTTCCCTGAGGGTCAGGAAGCGTGGACAGAGCATAGGAGAACAGGGTATCCTAAATTGTTCCCTGTGGCGCATAACCAGAGTTCAGGTGTGGTGAGTGATGCGGAAGGTGTGAGAAGGTTGCCTTATCCACAGCAGGAGTATAATACGAATGCGACGGAGTTGAATAAGGGGATTTCATTGTTAGGTGGGGCTGATAATGCGGCTACGCATATGTGGTGGGATAAGAATTAAGTCGTGTGGTGTATAAAACTAAAAGCCCCGCCTCGGTTGAGGCGGGGCTTTTAGTTTTTAGCCGTTTGATTTTGTTGAGCCGATCGAACCGTTCGCTTCGCGAACGGTTCGATTGGCTCGCGTGCTTTATGGTGCTTGCCTGAGGGCAAGCACCATAAAGCACGAAGTATTAATTAGCGAAGTATAAATTACTAGTTGATCACTAAGGTTTCAATTGAGTGTGGTAAACTCTTTACATCTGTACTATTCCCTTTTATCCACAGCTTATAAGCGAATTCTTTATCACTTGTATTCAGCACCACTACTACCATCTTGCCATCTTTATTTACAAAAGCAGTCGTTTGGAGATCACTCCTGTTTGAAGATGCGACGATACGCTTTGCACCAGGACGAATGAATTTAGAAAAATGCCCCATGTAGTAATAAGCATTCGTATAAATCAGATCACCCGTCTTTGTATCTGCATGCACAGGTGCAAAACAGAAATTACCTACGTGATTAGGACCACCTTTCTCATCCAGTAGGATATTCCAGTCAGTCCAGGCGACTGTACCACTATTGAAATCATTCAATAAAGAGGTGCCATAACGCTCACCCAGTGCCCAATCATTGACTTTATCCAGTTTGAACGCTTCTACACAACCTTCTGTGAAGATGAGGTTCTTATCAGGAAATGCTTCTTTTACTTTGCGTACATTATCGAATTCCATGGTGCTACCAGTCCATGTTTCATACCAGTGGTAACCAATACCCCAAACAAACTTTGCAGCTGCAGGGTCTTCGAGAATTGTGCTGGCACGGTGATAGATCAGGTCACGGTTATGATCCCATGCGATGAGTTTCTTCGTGCTCATACCGGCACGTTGTAAGGTGGGACCTAAATAATACCTGATGAAATCTCTTTCTTCTTCAGCAGTAAAGTTGCAGGATTCCCATATCTGTTTTGCCATCGGCTCATTCTGCACACTTAAACCCCATACCGGAATACCGAGAGATTCGTATGCCTTAATGAACTTCACATAGTAATTTGCCCATGCCTGATAGTAACGAGGCAGGAGTTTACCACCATGCAGCATACTACCATTATCTTTCATAAATGCCGGAGGGCTCCATGGACTTGCAAAGAGAGTGAGCTTACCGCCTGCAGCTGCAATGGCAGCTTTGATAAACGGAACGCGGTAAGTCATATCATGCTTTACATTGAATGTCTTCAACGTACTATCCCCTTCCTCAATATATGTATAGCTATCGCTGGAAAAATCGCAGCTATGAATATTGGTACGGGCCAATGTATAGCCAATGCCATTTACGGGATCAAAATAAGCTTTCAGGAGTTCTGCCTGCTTGTCCTTCGGGAGTTTTGCAAACACTTCTGCAGAAGCATCTGTCAGTGCACCACCAATACCGGTCATGGTCTGAAAGGTCTTTGCAGGATCTACGAAAATACAGGCATCCGTTTCAAACGGTTGCTTTGCCGAGGTAAATGATAACTTATCCGTTGCTGACATTCTTAACTGTGTACTCGCGGCTGTAGTGTAAACGGTCACTGTTTTGCGGGAAAGGGTATCTCCCGGTTGAGGACCTTTTGCGTAACCGGCGTAAGTCGCCAGCAACAGCCCAGCCAAAATTGCTCTCTTCATTGTTTTAATTATTACCAGTTTAAACGTGTTCATCTTACCAGATATAAGTACCTACGGCACCATTTGTCAACGTGGACGTAACGACTTTGCCATTGAACTGGATGTTGAATGATTGGGGAGCGCTGGCATTATTGATCACAATTAATACTCTTTTCCCATCAGGCGTTTTGAACGCCACATTGTCCAGCTGGCTGGTGACATTGGTAGCAATCCTCGTGGAACCGGGCCTTACGAACTTTGATGCATGTGCTATAATATAATAAGATACATTCCTCGTAACGTCGGCACTGATAGTGAGTGCACCCATACAGGTACTGCAACCTCCATCAGTATGTGGATTATAGTTAGGGTCGGAAGCCAGATTCCATTCCAGCACATTCCGGCTCCAGTTGCGGGTGGCACCGACGATGAGATTTGTTATATGCCATTGCAGATTAGAAGCAAAATCACCAGGGGCACCTACCCATTGCTCTGTAAAGTAGACATTTTTATCTGGAAATGCATTATGGACCTGTGTCAATGCACTGATATCACCGCCATACAAGTGAAATGCGGAGCCATCTACATATTGTTTGGCATCTGCATCCTGTAGTACTGTGGCAGGATAATCAGGTCTGTCAGCGTTGTGATCGTAGGCGATGATCTTCGTCGTGATACCTGCTGATTTAAATGCGGGACCTAAAGCAGACTTAATAAATGTTGCCTGTTCAGTAGCCTGCATGACCATGCTGGGGTTGTTGCCCCCATGCAAAGGTTCATTTTGCGGAGTGATCGCGTCGATAGTGATGCCTTCCGCTTTCATAGCCTGGATGTATTTTACAAAGTATTGCGCATAGGTGTCGTAGTATTCAGGTTTGAGACTACCACCTACAAAGCCACCGTTATCTTTCATCCATACTGGTGCAGACCATGGAGAGCCGAGTATTTTGATATTCGGTGCGATGGCGATGATCTTTTTCAGTACTGGTATCAGGTCGGTTTGTTCTTTGCTGATGCTGAACTGGGCAAGGTTTACATCCGTCTGACCGGTAGGCATGTCATCGTATGTAAAAGGTGCTGCACTCAGGTCAGAGGCACCGATGCTGATGCGGAGATAACTAACGCCGATGCATCCACTATCGGTAGCGAATAATTCTTTGAGCAGGGCATCCTGGGTGGTAGATGGCAACTTATTAATGAGTGTAGCGCTACCACCGGTGAGGCAATAACCGAAACCATCGATAGATTGATAAGTGGTGCCGTCTTCTACCTTAATAGTAGGATACACATTGACGGTATCTTTAAATAGCAGACTGACGTTTTGCTTTGACAGCAGTACACTTTTATCTGCTTTGGTGAGCCAGAAAGTGACGTCAGTAGTTAATTCACCTACGGGAGGTGGAACTATGATCGTAGTCGTATCATTGCTACCTCCCTTACAACTGGCAAAGCAGAAGAGCAGGGAGCAAAATATATGGTTTAGTCTCATTTACTTTTCATTTTATATACCCTTACATAATCGACTTCCATCGCTACGGGAAAGATGCTGTCATCTACGCCCTGAATCCCACCCCAGTCACCGCCTACAGCGAGGTTCAGGAGGATGTGGAAGCGTTTGTCGAATGGCCATACAGTGTACCCTTTCCCTTCATTTACAAACTGGAATACCAGCATGTCATCGATATACCCCCTAATGGCATATGGTGTCCAGTCTAATCGGTAGAGGTGGAAGGCGGAGGTGACGTTGTCTACCTTTTTCGTACTTGTTTTCTGGGTGTTTAGTTTGAAATAATAAGCTTCTGTGTGGGCACTGATATGGACATTTCCGGGGTCGTAACCTACATGTTCCATGATGTCGATTTCGCCTGATTTAGGCCAGTCGCCATATGCCCAGTCCGTAGGTAGCATCCAGATGGCAGGCCAGGTGCCTTTGCCGGCGGGGAGTTTTGCTTTGATTTCAAAACGGCCGTAGAGCCAGTCACCTTTGTTGGTGGTGACCATCCTGGAAGATGTGTAATTTCTGTTTTCTTTTGTTTCTTTTCTGGCAGTGATGCTCAGTACACCGTTTGCCACGCTGGCATTGTCGGTGGAGTTGGTGTAATATTCCAGCTCGTTGTTACCCCAGCCACTGCCGCCCAGGTCGTAGCCCCATTTGTTGGGGTCGGGAGCGCCGGAGTAGTCGAATTCATCTGCCCAGGTGGGAGTGGATTCGAAGGTCCAGCCACTATCGACGGGGGATGTGGGGGTGACAGGCCCGGTGGAGGTAGTATCGGTACTTCCTTTGCCGGAGCAGGAGGTGAAGAAGAGAAGGAGAAGAGGGAGATATCTTGCGAGCATAAGCGTGGATTGAATTTCCCGATTTTGATTGCTGCCGAAGGTGGCAATCAAAATCGGGTTTGGCTGTTTTTTTGGAGCTGTTTTCGGCAGCTCCAAAAAACAGCTGATAAGAGTTAAAATTATTGTTCTTCGAGGAATTGAATATTAGAAAGCGTCATCCCGCCAGTACCCAATGTGCCACCGGAGCTACCGCCTTTTATCACTACCCAGACTGTATCAGCTTTGGAAAATTCCATATAGCCATTCTTTCCTTTTCCACCGCCATCACAGCCTATTTCAGCGATGTTACCATCGAATGGAATGGAGCCGCAACCGGACCATGTATTCATGGCTATGTATTTTGTTCCACCATAATCTTTGCCCTGAACTGGCGCGATGGTGTCACAATATACTTCCAACCAGCTGTTGGTAGCACCGGCACCTTTGATATTAGCAGCAACGGTATAAGGAGTGTGTGCTTTTACCATTACCATCTGGTAGATTGCACCATTGGTATTGCCGGTGTTAGAGAAATTCAATGTACCATTTGTATTGGTGATAGTAGTTTGTGTACCCCCTGTATTCAGGATCGTCCAGTCTGTTGCATTCAGCAAATCTTTTGTGGGTGCATCATTGGCAATCGTGAGTTTCTGTGCAGTAGTGGCATAACCACCATTTGTGAATACGGTGAGTTGAACCGTATACTCTCCTGCTTTAGAGAAATGCAGTGTGTCAAATTCCCCTGTGGCAGTCGTACCATCGCTAATCGTCCAGTTCCAGATAAAGCCTCCTTTGGTAGTAGAAGTGACCACTACCCTATTCGGATTGGACGATATGGGTGTAGCGGTGAAAGAGGCAGTAGGCAAAGCGCCCAGCTCCTTTGTGGATGATTCCGGCGTACAAGCCGGCATAGCGCAGGACAACATCGCTGCCACTGCCAAAGTACCTATATAGCGTTTCATGTAAATCGGTTTGATGTGTTATTTAGTTCCTCCCCATTCTTTGCTTTGTTCCAGCTTTGTATTTTCCAACTCTAACAGTGGAATTGGCAATATCTCATGCTTACCAGCAATAAAGCCACGGCTACCGAGTACGGAAGGTGCTCTGCCAGTACGTACCAGGTCGAACCAGCGATGGCCTTCGCCAGCCAGTTCCAGTCTTCTTTCATTGAAGATGTTGTCATCTGTCGCTTCGATAGCAGTAAGACCTACGCGGGCGCGTACTGCATTCAGCAACTGATAAGCACGGGTACCGGCGCCACCACCTTGTCCTGCTTTCACGAGTGCTTCTGCTTCCATGAGGTACGTATCAGCTAAGCGGATTTCGTACAGATCCTGTGGAAAGTTCAACTCAATATTACCACCACCGGTAGTTTTATTGTAGTTAAAACCAATGAGCTTTTGCAGGAAGTAACCGGTATTTTTATAACCAGGTTCATAGCTGGCAATGCCATTGGCCTGTAAGCTATCCAGGTTGGCAACGGTTGCATTATAACGGGGATCGTAGTGAATGGCATCAAACAGTTCTTTGGTCACTACGAGGAAACTCCATCCTGATACGTAATCAGGGGCACCTGCTTTCAATGCTTTGTAACCTCTTGGGCCCACCATAATGTTCAGCACATTACCTTCTGTACAAGACACGCAATCCCATGAGCCTGCGGAACTAGCTGTAAATGCTACTTCGAAAATAGACTCGCTGTTATACTTGGAACCATTGTCTGACTTCCAGAGATCGGCAAAGTTAGCCAGCAGGTTATAACCATATTTTGAATTGGTGCTACCTGGCACTGTACCATTTACTTCGGCCAGTTCTGTTGCAGCAGCGCTATATTTTTGTTCATAGAGATATACTTTACCTAACAGCGCGTGTGCAGCACCTTTGGTAGCACGACCACCTTCGGTAGCAATAGGTACCTGATCAGGCAGATTGGTTTCTGCAATGGCATCCTGCAGGTCTGTTTCAATTTGTTTGTACACATCTTCAGGAGTCGCCTGCAACACGTTGTACATGTCGCTGGTAGAAACAGGTTTGGTGAAGAGTGGTATATTTTTGAATAAACGTACCAGGTCGAAGTAGAAAAATGCACGGAGGTATTTTGCTTCCGCAGTATAACGGGCTTTGGTCGCTTCGTCCATGGGTACACCCGGAAGCTTTTCCAGCAGTGTGTTTGCACGGAAGATACCAGAGAAACCTTTCTTCCAGAGTTCATCCTGTGGTCCCTGATCAGGTGTGAGAGTATAGTTGGCAAATACCTGGAAAGCGGTTACGTCATTGGCACCACCACCACCTGCATAGTGGTCGTCAGAACCGGCGTTCATGGCACCAACTTTGGTTACATAGTTACCACCCTGCCAGCCTACTACATCATAACAAGCTACCAGCCCGTTGAAGGCCTCAGTCTGATCTTTGTAATAGTTCGCTTCGAGGTCAGTGCCTTTTGGTTTAACTTCAAGGAAACTATTGCTACAGCCGCTCATTATTTGCAGGCCTATAGCGAATGTCAATATATGTGGAATGTATTTTTTCTTCATTGTAATTTGCTTTTATCAGTTTATCAGAAAGTAGCGTTAACACCCAGCATGAAGGATCTTGCCTGAGGGTAGATACCTCTGTCGATGCTGAATACGCCACCTCCGATTTCAGGATCATAACCGGTGTACTTAGTGAATGTGAGCAGGTTTTCGCTCATTACATAAATTCTGAATTTCTCGATGCCCACTCTTTTGGTGATCGTGTTAGGAATGGAGTAACCCAGTTGTAAAGATTTGATTCTGCAATAGCTACCATTTTCCAGATAGAAATCGGAAGGATTGGTAAAGTTTCTGTTAGGATCAGTAGATATCAGCCTTGGATAATCGTTTGTAGAACCTTCGCCAGTCCAGCGACCCAGGGCTTTTGTCTGCCAGTTTGCATTCAGGATATCCAGGCGACGAAGGCCCTGGAAGATCTTGTTGCCAGCGGAACCCTGAATGAATACTACGATGTCGATGCCTTTGTAAGCAGCATTGATGGTACCACCGTAAGTCCAGGTAGGTGTAGGATTACCGAGGAACTGACGGTCAGCTTCTGTGATCGTACCATCACCATCAGTATCTACCCAACGGAAATCACCGGGTTTTGCATCAGGTTGAATTTTACCACCTGCTTTGCTGGTGTAATTATCAACTTCGGACTGGTTCTGGAAGATGCCATTTGTCTTGAAACCATAGAAGCTATTCAGTGGCTGACCAAGGGCGGTACGGGTGATAGGATAGCTGGAAGACTGGAACGTCTGACCACCGGAGAGGTATTTGATACCAGTACCCAGGTTGGTTACTTTGTTAGTTGTATAAGAAACGTTCGCATTTACATTCAGGTCTACTTCGCCTACCTTTTTATGATACCCCAGTTCCAGTTCCACACCGGTGTTCTCCATATCAGCTACGTTCGCAGCAGGGTTAGAGATTGCACCAACGTATGAAGGAATGCGTGGGTTCTGCAAGATGTCTTTAGTCACCTTTTTATACCAGTCGAAAGCTACTCTGAAGTCGTTGTAAACAGTGGCTTCAAAACCAACGTTTGTCTGACTGGTAGATTCCCATTTCAGGTCAGGGTTAGAAGGGGCATTCGGACTGTAACCGATCTGGTAACTACCGGAATTACCGAAGGCATAGTTTCTGCCGCTACCGATGGTAGACAGGTAGGCAAAGTCACCGATGTTATCATTACCTACTACACCATAACCACCTCTCAGTTTGAGGAAGTTTACGAGGTTCTGTTGGGGCCAGAAGCCTTCTTTAGAGATATTCCAACCCAGTGAGAAGGATGGGAAAGTACCATACTTGTTATTGGCACCGAAGCGGGAAGAACCATCACGACGTACGATACCTTCAATGAGGTACTTTTCATCGTAAGCGTAATTGACACGGGCGAAGAGTGAAGAGATCCTGTGGTCAGCACCTTCACTACCGTCAGAAGTACGGTTGTCGGAAGCTACTTTGAAGTTCATGCTTGCTTCTTCAAAAGTGTTAGCAGGCACGTCGTAGAAAGTAACGGTGGTCGCTCTTGTACGGTTGTCCATATAAGCGCCCTGACCTAAGAGGATGGTGAAGGAGTTCTTACGGATATCTTTAGTATAAGAAGCGGTATTTTCTATATTCCATGCAAATCCTGAATTCTGATTACGTGAAAAAGAAGTACGGGAAGAGATGGTAGATGAGTTCAGGTAAGAGATGGGTGTGAAAGTCTCAGATCCCCAGAAGGCGATTTTAGTACCGAGGGTAGAGCGGAGTTTCAAACCTTTAACAGGCACTATTTCCAGGTAGGTATTACCTACGATGTTGTGTGACCAGTTATAGTTACCCAGACGTGTGGAAATATAGGCGAGTGGGTTCGTGATCTCCTGTCCTACAGCGCTGGAAATACCATAAGGATTACCATTCTTATCGCGGCGAATACCGGTATTGGTATAAGGTGCGGCAGCGGCTACAGCAGGATCCGTAATTACGGCAGGCGTAGTTGGATCCAGGTTGATAGCGGAACTGAGCGGGCCACCGAATTCGCTGTTGGTATTACCTACACCCAGGGCTTTGTCGTAAGCATAGCCAACGTTTTCGCCGAGGGTTACGTATTTGGACAGTTTGTGTGTAGAGTTCAGACGCAGGTTGATGCGTTCATATTTAGAGATGTCGGTAGCAACGATACCATCCTGTTTCAGGTAACCGAAAGAGGAATAGAAAGTTGACTTATCATTACCGCCGCTTACACTCACTTCATGGTTTTGGCGCGCAGCGCTGTTGTTGAAGATGAGGGATTGCCAGTCGGTGCCTTTACCTAAAGAAGCAGGATCAGCGTAGACGATGCCATTGCCGGCAGCTACAGAAGCTTCATTACGCAGGGTAGCATATTCCGTAGCATTGAGGAGCTTCAGTTTGCGGGCAGGTTCAGAGTTACCATAGTAACCATTGTAGTTGACCTGCAGGGTACCGGCTTTACCTTTTTTGGTAGTCACGAGGATTACACCCGCAGCAGCACGTGCACCATAAATAGCCTGGGAAGCAGCATCTTTCAATACTTCGATAGATTCGATATCGTATTGGTTTAAGTAACCGATACCGCCATTATCGACCACCACTCCATCAATCACCCAGAGAGGATCGTTGTTATTAAAAGTAGTGAGACCTCTCACACGTACAGTAGCGCTGGAACCTGGCTGACCAGAACCGGCAGCGATGGTAACACCTGAAGTACGGCCCTGGAGGGCACCTTCGAGGCGGGTAACAGGCTGGCTTTCCAGGTCAGCAGCTCTTACACTGGAGATGGCGCCGGTGACAACACTTTTCTTTTGTACACCATAACCAACTACCACAGTTTCGGTGAGGGCAGTCTGTGATATTTTCAGGATAAAGTTCATAGATGACTTAGTCACTGCCCAGTTGACAGGTTCAAAGCCCACAGCGCTTACGATCAGGGTAGAGCCGGGAGGTACCTTGATAGAATAGGAACCTGTACCATCTGTCACAGCACCACTTTTGCTATCTTTTATACGGATGCTGGTGCCGGGTAAAGGGTCACCTTTTTCATCCGTGATACGGCCGGTAACGGTGATAATAGTATCAACATCAGCAGGTTTTGTTTCGGGCAGACTTTTGACAATGATGCGGGAGCCATCCACCACATAGGAGAAGGGCTGATCTGCGAGTGCCATATCCAGGACTTGTCGTACTGGTACGTTTTTAACCTCTATAGTAACAGGATGAGCGGAAGCCAGCAAATCTTCATCATAAATGATGGAAATACCCGCCTGACGTGCTACTGATTTTAACACCTTTTTGAGGGGTGCTTTAGTTTCAGACAGGGATATTTGCTGAGATAATCCTTTTGCGCTGATCTGCAGGCAGGCCACTAGCAACAAAAAGGTAGTCAGTTTCATAACGAGTAAAATTTGACTTCGGAAAACGTGGATTCCGAAATAATTTTTGGTTGATGAGAGCTTCCGGGAATAGGAAGCCCTACCACATAAGTTTAAATCCATACTTTTGTAGTGTTTGGGAAATTTGAAATCAATAATTCGTAACGGGATGTTGTTTTCTTTTTGGGCCCAGACATTATTTACCGGGAGTGTTGCAAGCGCTTCCGGTTTTTTTATGTACGGCCCCACATGATTAATTTGTTTCTGCTACTTCCATAACGTTGTTTTAGGTTTATGAATGACTGGCGTATTATACGTGGAATACCAGCCTTATTTGACAGTTAATTTTCTTCCAACAAGTTCGAATACGGGTCCATTTGCTTCCAGCATATGGAGGATGTCAGTGAGGGGAAGGCTTCGGCTGATACGGCCGCCGAGAAGCTTTTCGTTTCCTTTCTGATCGTAATTAATATCTATGTCGTACCACCTGGAGAGCTGTCTTAAGATGTCTGACAGGCGGGCGTTGTCGAATTCAAAGAAGCCGGTTTTCCATGCGATAACTTGTTCTACGTCTGCTTCGCGGATGGTGATCTGGCCGGTGGATGGGTCCATTACGGCTTGCTGACCGGGGAAGAGGCGTTTGTCGTTCACTTTTACGGCTCCCTGTACAAGCGTTGTGTTTACGCTTTTTTCATCTGAATAGGCCATGATGTCGAAGGCGGTACCGAGTACCTGTACTTCCATGTTATTGACCTGGACGATGAAGGGTTGTTTGGCGTTGGGACTGACTTCGAAGTATCCCTGGCCGGAGATGTCCACTCTTCTTTCTTTTCCATTGAAGGAGGTAGGATAGCGGAGGCTGCTGGCGGCATTGAGCCATACATGGCTGCCGTCGGGCAGAATTATGTTGAACTGACCGCCACGGGGAACGGTCAGGGTGTTGTATACGATGGCATCGTCGGTAGCTTTAGCAGCGTATTGCAACTGACCATTTTTTTGGAGTACGGTGGTAGCGCCCTGAAGGATGGTTTGGTTACCGGCAGAGTCGAGGATGACGGTGGAGCCATTGGAGAGGGTGAGGATGGCTTTGTTGGTGCCGGGGGCGACGGAGGTTGTTGCGATTTGAGTGTTCGCGGGTTGGGTGGCAGGTTGTTTAAATATTATTAAGAGGAGTACGGCGGCGGCGATGGAGGCAGCGCCTGCAACGTAATACCAGAGGGTGCGGACTTTCTTTGTAGTAATGGATTGCAGCAGTTTGGTTTCAATGCGATCGGAGATTTCAGCGGGGATTTCCGGCTGAGTGTCGAGGGCTTTTTGAAATTCCTGTTGCATGGTTTTCAACAGCGCACGGTGTGAGCCGGAGGCTTGTAGCCAGGAGTAAAGCTCGGCAGTTTCAGCTGCATTACATTGACCGTCAAGGTATTTTGCTAACAGTTTTTCGTAATGTTCCGTGGTTGTTGACATAAGTTTATATAGGTGTCTATATATATTATCCGGAAATGATAGTTTAGGGTACCTCGGGGGGAAAATATTTTTTAAGATTTTTGGAGGGAGGGTGAGAGGGGATTTTAGGGAGGGGATTTTAGGGAGGGGATTTTAGGGAGGAGATTTTGGAGGGGTTAGTGGGGGATTTTTCAGGATGGGGTTGATAGTCTTTTTAGGAGAGGATTTAGGGGGCTGCTTTTTAGAGGAGTATTTTAAGAGTGTATTTTAAGAGAGCATTTTTGGGGAGGTGTTTGGGGGAGCTGTTTTTAAGAGTGCTTTTTTAGGAGAGGAGGTTTTGGGCTACGTAAATAGCGACCATGATATCGCCATAGCGATGAACATATTCATAAATAAAGCGCATACCCAGCACCATGTGTTTTTTTACAGCATTGCGGGAGATGCCGAGTAGTTCAGCAGTTTCGTCATAGCTTTTCCCTTCCTGCCGGCAGAGTTGGAATACCCGTAACCGTTGTGGTGGCATTTGGGCCAATGCTTCCTGAAAAAGCCTGTCATATTCTTTGGCTCTGACCATTTGTTCTGGTGTGGAGGAAACGGGTTCATTAAGCTGAGCGAACAGTTGTTCCCGCATAGCCTGGTCGGTGGCCAGTTTGTCAATTGTTTTAATGACGTGGTTACGGGCAATACGATACAGGTATCCCGAAAAAGACAATTGAGGATTTATACGGTCCCTGATTTCCCAGATTTTCAGAAATACGTCGTGGACGAGGTCTTCTGCCAGGGAAGGTATTTTGCAAAACCGTAAGAGGTATATGTAAAGAGAAGCGTGATAATGACGGTAGATAGTTGAGAATGCAGCTTCATCTCCCTGCTTCATTTTGATCAGTACTTCTTCTTCTGATGGCATACGATCCATAGTTAAAAATCAAATCGTTTTGGCTCCTGCCCCCGGAGGGTGTAAAGCTAAAGAAAAGATGGGATTGCGGGTAGGGAAAGATTTTTATATAAATTATTTGCACATTTGAAATAAAAGTGCATATATTTGCACCCCCGACACAGAGAAAACGGGGTGTAAGGATCAGTAGTTCAGTTGGTTAGAATGCCGCCCTGTCACGGCGGAGGTCGCGGGTTCGAGTCCCGTCTGGTCCGCTGATAAATGGAAACGCCTTCAAGTCGTTGGATTTGAAGGCGTTTTCTTGTTCGAAATATTTCCACGAGATTAACTACTCATTATACTAAACTATGATTATCAAGTAATTGGTGGGTTCGAAGTATTATAAGGATTAGATTTCTACTTTCCGGCATTTGCGCATTATGATGTTGCAATTCATCGTTCACCAAGTGTTGCTGTTTCTTTGTCGCCCACTTTTAACGAGGCTTTGGATTGTGTTGGGTGGAAGCGAGAAAACAGGCCGCCTAATGCCTTTTAAATTCTAAATACCAGCAATGGTTAAGGTAAAATAATAGTAACCGAACGCTTTTTAGAAAATAACCAGTTTATCGGGAACTATTTTCTGCCAAAGCCTGATAAGGCATCTTTACTTCCGATTCAATCCCCATAATTAATAGCCCAACTACCGAAAGTTCTCCCGCTGTTGGAGGGGAAGGCTGTGCAACAGCTAGGCTTCATCGTTGGTGTTGCACACCCGACGAAGCCTAGCTGTTAGTGGCTGCCGTGCTTTTCCGTCCGAAGGACTTTCTTCCAAAGTTTGCGGGAATGTTTGTTAGAAGTGCAGTCATCATCGTTATCAGTTAACCGAAGTAAGAACCAGGAACAGGGCTTTCAATCATAAAATTGTAACGCTTGTCGCCTGATGAATTTCCAATACCTTTCAAATATTGTTTGTGTTCCAAGTAAAACTCTAAATGTTTATCAATATCTTCTGGCTCTTGCTTGATGTTGAAAATGTCCATTGCGATTTCCTCTGCTGAACGGTTGTCTGGTGGGATTTTTTCAATTTTTCCACTTTCTACATCCGTTACTCTCATTCCACCGCCACTCCAAGGAAAACTATATGTTTGTGTCATAAAACCAATGATGTCAGGGCTAACAATAGCGTTGTCAAGCCAACTGTGATTAGCTGAAAAAACATCTTGATTGTTATTAATTCCGTTTAGTTGCTCATAATCTTGAAAATATGAACTGTCGGCCGAAACAATTAAGCAATCCTGATTTAGCTTTTGGGGATCATACAGCCCAAAACCAATTCCGAGCTCTTTTGCTAAAACCCGTCCGACAATTTCAGAATCTCTATCAGGAAGTGAAACAACGGATAGAAATGAAATTGAAAGTTTTATTGGCAAATTGTTTTACTTTATTAGCAAGTGTTTTGATAGATTCATTAGAGCCCCAACTTGCAACATATCGTCCACCTGCTACATAATCTTCATTGTTCTCAAAGTAGTCAAGCACAACACCACCGTATTGAATGAACTGCCAATCACGGATATGGGTTTGGATGTCTTTAACTGAATTGAAGCGCTGCAAAGTTTCTTGAAGCTCCGCAATTTTCATTCTTGGAATTATAACATCTTCTTGATTTGGTTGTTGGTCAAGAAAGACTTGAAGATCATTTAAAGACTGTTGAACACCGCCTGTTTTCTTGTCAAGTATTTTGCACTTGTTTAAGAAATACAAATTCCAAAAGTCGTTTGAATTAGAGTTAACTAAAACGTCTATAGCTTTGTTTATTTGAAATCGTCTTGCATAACAAATCGCAAGGTCGTGAGGTGCTTCTGCATTATTAGGATTAAGTTGGATTGTTTTTTCATAAAACACCTGAGCTAAATCATAATGTCCAACGCTGAAATAAAAATTACCCAAGTTGTTGTAAGCTCTTGAGTCATTTTGCTTTTTACAAACTGCTGCAAAAAGTTTTTGTTCGTCACTTGCGTTGAGTTTACCTAAGGTGTCAGAGGCAAGCTGATAAAGTAGTTTGTAGTTTACATCTTTTCTAAAGCCCCAAGTCAAAACTCGCAAACATTCTTGAAACTCACCTTTGTCAAAATGTTCCTTGGCCTTTTGTAAATCCTCTTTTGCTAGAGAGTTGTCGTCCTGCTTTTTAAAAAGGTCAAATAGCCCCATACCTATTTGTTTTTTGTCTGTCGGTTGATGTTAGCACTGCCGCCAAACGGTTGTGGTGTTTAACCATTCCAATTACATTGAGCGTGCCTTTGGACACTTCTGTTCTTCTTTCCTCTTATAATTATCGAACTGGCTGTACACGTTCAACTCGTCCTTATTTTCTTTTAATTGGCTCAATTGCCAATTATCGGCCAGGGCAAAAATTTATTTTTAATAATTCTACGGGCGATACTTTTCTCTTAAGGGCTCCGTTGATCATGTCTTCTGCCTTTCGGAACTTGGTAGTAATAAGTTGAGAATATATTTGTCCCCCAACCATATTGCCAAATCGCCTGTGTAGGCATTTTCAGTCTTGGTCAAACTGTTTTAAAAAGTCTTGATGGTCTTTGTCCACCTGTATGTCAACCAATTTTAAATAGGTTTTGAAATAGTTTGTTGCTATGCTTTCAAATTCATTCTTATCAATGATATTTTTTCCTCTTGAATTGTAGAGCTCGGAAATATGGTTTTCAAAACCAAATAACCGGTTGGAAATTTCTTCTCTTGTGCCAACCAAAGTTTGGCTGGGTGCAATAAAACTTAAAAGCTCTTTGTCTGTCAGTAATTGATTGAATTTTGAATTATCGCTCCTTGTTTCCCAATAATAGAGCAATACTAATTTTGATGTTTTGAACTGTCAAATTCAAGCTTTGATAAATAGTGGACAGTTTTTTTTGAGTTTAGCCAACTTAATTCATTTAGGCAACGATATGAAAGCATTGGATTTGTCAAGCTAAAACTTGTCTCATATGCCTTTTCTAAATAATCTGCATTTTCACTATTTGAAAATTTCCCAATTGTATAAATTGTCCAACTGTAAATAGAAAAATTATCAGAATATAGAAAAGTATTTAGTTGCTTAAAAAAGTCCCTTGATTTAAGTTCATTATAAAAATACTTTTTTTGCTCTTGTGTCAAGAAAGCAGCAAGGTAGATGTCCTTAGCGAAACCAGTTACGTCAAAATAGTTTTCTATGTCAGCATTTAGAAAGTCAAGAATGTCGCTGGCAATTTTTTCAAATGGATACTGCTCTTCATGTTTGGTGATGTATTTGTCTTCTAAAAATTCACGTAAATTGTCCATAATAAACGGTCTGTGAAAGTTGACTATAGCAATAATGTTTTTCAGTCTGCCCCACTATTGTCAATACCAATGTTAGCAGCCATATTGTCTATCAAAATAAATGCTCATTCATTTTGTTTAAGGTTTCTGTTTTTACATTGTCATTTTGAAACGTAACTATTTCACGTTTCCACATTGTAAAATTTCCAGTTGTAGAATCCTTTATAGGGTTCGTTTTTCTATAAATCAAAACTATATATTTCTTTTCATTCATTTTATAAGATGATTGCCTGTCATTAAATGAAATTCTATACATTGTGTCTTTTAATAAAAAAACATCCTTGTTGTCAATATATATAGTATCTGTCAATTGAATATTGTCAAGAAATGTTGTGTCACTTGTATAATAATCAGAGATTGCCTTAACTAATTTATAATTTTCAACGGGTGAAAACCCATCTATGACATGCACTCTGTCGTAAGCCTTCCGATTGTCATTATATTGCCCAACCACAAAAGTATTTGGGTAATTATAACTTCCATCTATTGTTTCTTGTTTTTGTTTTAACAAGTCAAACTCATTCAGTTTATCTAAAGTGAAAATATTTGATGGAATATCTCGTGCTTCAAATGCGTTGAGTGTATAAACTAGGCTCTCCTTTTTGTCATTGTTAGAACAAGAACAAAATGTCAAAGTCACAATAATAACAAATTTCAATTTTGAGGTCGTCATAGTATGGCTGCTAAAAATATGTTTCCGCTATTATACGCTATTTTTAACAAATAACAATTTTTGCAAAGCTGTTATTTTTGACCTACTTAACAAAAATACGTGGTTATTACCGGGTAGCGCAAATACGACTCAAGTTAGGGTTAGAGCATTCAGCGGATTTATAATCTTTAGTAAATCTTATTTGAAATAACCTTTTGTTCGAACCTTATCCCCATCACCGACATATATATCTATTTCACGTTGATGATTGAATCTTTACAAAATACTCATTATAGAAATCTGCAATGTTTTTGAGTTCCTCCCCAAACCGGTTCGAAAGTTGTAACCTACAGCCCGCTGAAAAAATTAAAGCCTTCAAGTCATTGGATTTGAAGGCTTTAATTTTTTATCTAAACCATATAACGCTTAATAGTTAAAATACTGGTTTAATTCAAAATACCCCTTTGCTATCGGGATTTTAAAAATATCAGTGGAATATGTTCCATTCCATACTCCCATCAATTCATGATTTTTTTCATCCTGATCATCAAGAATATCTTTAAGCCTCTTCAATAAATCTTTTTTTCCCGAAACATTATAGAAATCTGTTTGAGTCTGATTTTTCCAATCTATCAGATAATACCAGACAGCTTTATCCTTGCTGTGAAATGGAAAGTCTTCAGAAATATTTCTAAATGGCATTAGATATACAGTTTAATATATAATTAATGAATAAAAAACTATCTCCTTAAATACTTAAATTCTTTGTTCATTTAAATAGATCTTCCAGGATAATATCATTTTGAACCAAACCCGGTTTATACACATTATTTTTGGTTCCAAATGTAGTCACCATCACAAGAAATAATGTCTTCCTTGATTTTGTTTTCTGCTGAAATATATTCAATTTATTTTTTAGCTCTATTGAGTAAGTTTTATCTATTGAAAATTCCGAAGTTGAAAACTTCATCTCACAGATACTTATACAAAAATCATTTCTATCAAGTAATAAATCTATCTGAGTTCCTGTCCCTTCATCATCTTTTCCTGATACATATCTCCAGATTGATTCTTCAGTATAAACACCTGAAATACCTAAAGCAACTTTTATTTCCTTTGTATGCTTCAGACAGATGCTTTCAAATGCAAGTCCACTCCAGCTCTTCCATGTAGGTTGAGCCGATAATTTTATCCATGTTCCTTCGCCAGATGCCCGACCATTTTCAATATACTTTAGATAAAATCGGGAATACTCATCACTCAGTTTATATATATTATCCCTGACATTTTTCTCATAAGGAATATAATTTGTGATAAATCCAGATTCCATCAATTCATCAAGGAGTAAGGTCGCCCTTCCTCCACTGGATAAGCTACAGGCTGCAATAATTTCTTTACGGGTGAGTCCAGCTGGAGCATTATTTAATGCTTTAACCACCGCAACATGCTTATCAGCTTCTGCAAATAGTGATTGATACAAATTATCAAATTCATTTTTTAATATCCCATCCTTAGTAAAACAAAGTCTATCAATAGACTGCGCAGCGCTAAACCCGGCTTCCACCTCTTTCAGATAATGAGGAATTCCTCCCATCACCATATAAAGCTGAACAATCTGATAAAGTTCCAGTTTAACATTTCTGCTCTCCAAATATTCTTTTGTTTCAGAAAGAGTAAAAGGTAACAAACGGATTTTTTTTGTAATTCTATTATGAAGCCCACCTTTGTTATTGACAACTTTTTGTATCATCCACGAAGCTGCTGATCCGCAAATTATTAATATGAGATTATCTTGCTTAGTACCCCATGAGTTCCAGAAATATTCAAATGCAGATAAAAAACCGGATTTAGGTGTATTTAACCAGGGAAATTCATCCAGGAAAATAACACATTTTCCCTTCTTCAACAGTGGCTCACTATACTTTTTTAGCATCCCAAAAGCTTCCGTCCAACCAGGAGGCACTTCTGGTAATCTCTCCTGTTTCATAACTTCGGCTAATTTATTTCTGAAATTTCCCAATTGCTCCTTTAATGTAGCATTGTGAACTCCCGAAAACTCCAAAATCATTTTACTATTAAAGAATTCCCTTATTAGAAAAGTCTTACCTACACGTCGCCGTCCAAAAACTGCAATTAACTCAGCTTCATCAGATGCTAAAGCCTTTTCCAGAATTTTTTTCTCTTCTTTACGACCTATAAGTGGTTTCATTTTTATAAATGTTATTTTTATCACTAACGGCTGAAATTTTATATCCGGCCATAACTATGTAAAAATACATAGTTATGGCCGGATATAGAAATAAGATGGGCCATAACTATTAAAAAAAATGACACTTATGGCCGGATATAATCTGTCCTTAGAATAGCATTTATATAATTCTAAGAAATATGAAGACTGAACGTTACACTACTAACAGTAGTATTTGCAATTAATTTAACTAATAAATGTCTTAATATGAGATAAATCTTCTGCGAACCGGTTCGAAAGTTGTTCTCTGTAGCCCGCAGATAACAAAAAGCGCTGATTTCACAGCGCTTTTTGTTATTAGTGAGAATCACTATCGAACTCCGGCTTTTTGAAAAGCTTAATTCCCCCTCTTTTATTCTATTTGCTACACAAAGGCTCTTGCTTCGTCTGACTATACTTTGTAGTTATCACATTTGCTTCTAACCCATTTCCTGATATATAGGACGATGCTCAACAACGAACATTATTTCCCGACAATTTTCTTTCGGTGTACTATTCCCCAATCTGCAAGATTACTGATGGTGGTTTGTAGCGTATTGCCGTGTTCCGTAAGTTCATATTGAACCATTATGGGTTGTGTGTTAAAAATGGTTCGTTTTACCAACTCGTTTATTTCTAATTCCTTTAATTCTTTGCTCAACATTCTGTTGGAAATTCCGTCCACATCATTCAAAATATCGGAAAATCGTCTTTTCTTATCGCGTCAAATGCAGCGCATCGGGCATATCCGTCTTTTACGCTTTATGGTGCTGCAAAAGCGGCTGTGATCCATTTTGCAAAGGGATTTTCAAACGACCTTTTAGGTAGAAAGATTAGGGCAAATGTAATATCACCAGGCACAACAGATACACCAGTATTTGACAGGTTTGTTCCTGCAGAACAACTTGAAGCTGTAAAAAAATACTGGGCAGATGTAATGCCGATAGGCAGAATTGGGCAACCATCTGACATTGGTAAAACAGCTGTTTTCCTGGCTTCTGATGATTCTTCATTTATGCTTGGTGCTGAGCTCCTTGTTGATGGTGGTCTAAGCTATTTGTCTAAATAATTACCCCCACGCTGGCGCCAGTTTGTAACTCGTGCCATTAAAACAATTTTCAAAATGAGTAAATCAGAAAACAAAGTTGCGGGATACGCAATTATCGGCTTCGGCAATATCGGCAAGGCATTGGCTAAGGCGTTTGCCGCAACGGCATCGAAGTATCCATTGCAACCACTCGTGACCCGGAAAGCTTTGTATCCGCCGCGGCCGCGATCGGCCCCGTAGTCATTCCCACTACACTGACGGAAGCCGTCAAGGCGGACATCATCTTTTTGGCTGTTCGTTTTGAATCGCTCCCGGATGTCGCAAAGGCACTGCCCACCTGGCAGGGGAAGATCATCGTTGATGTGACCAATGCCTACGGTGTGCCGCCTGAGAAGCTGGGAGGACAGCCTTCTTCCAGCTTCGTCGCACAGGCATTCACTGGTGGAAAACTGGTTAAGGGCTTCAACCATTTGATCGCTGCCATTCTTGACCAGGATCCGGCCGTACATGGTGGCAGAAGAGTCGTGTTCCTTGCGAGCGATGATGACGGCGCAGTAGCGGAGATTGCTGCGCTTGCAGAAAATATCGGTTTTTCACCAATCAAACCTGGCGGGCTATCAGAAGGCGGACTGCTTGTGCAAGCACGCGGAAATAGCTGGGGTCGACTCATCTTTCAGGACCTGATCAAGTTCGACTGATAAATCTTGATGCAAATTTCGATGTAATCATGCCTCGTGGATGGGCATACGATTGCGTTGTTTAGTCCCGGATAGAGAGATGGGTTTTATGCGAGTTATATTCGGTTTGTTAATGATGGGAAGATAGGTAGGCTGGTGACGGATTTTGGAGTGATTGGTGAGGAGGCATAAAATGATTGAAAGAGATTGAAAGCCTGCGCTGTGCGCGGGCTTTTTTTTGGAGTATCAATGCTCAATTGGATTTTTTATATGGTACAGGTTTAGAAAAAAAGTAATACAGTTGTAGTAAATTAATTCAACCAAATATCATGGGTAGATACGCAAGATTACTCTTAGATATTAATCAGGTGGATCATTTTCTTACTACTGTGTTGGAGTTTGAACCGGAAGAAGATGAAAGAGATATTGCTTTTAAAATTGTGAGCAGTGAGAAGGCATTGATTGACTATGATA
>Ga0316604_10000873_pt1 | contig 31206 bp, 38 predicted proteins | sample OWC_soil_day20_C_FD_207650 | JGI IMG/M metagenome (GOLD analysis project Ga0316604, IMG submission 207650) | Wetland soil microbial communities from Old Woman Creek delta, Ohio, United States - OWC_soil_day20_CT | ecosystem: Environmental > Terrestrial > Soil > Wetlands | place: USA: Ohio... | reverse complement strand
GGATTAGAGCAGGCAAAGGTGATGCTATGGCAAGCAATGATAGAGAGGTTTTTTCATTACGTGATGCATTATGCTGGACATGTCAGAGGCGAGCATGGGACTGCCTTTGTCAGTGGCCACAGCAAAATCCAGAAGGGATAAGAACGGAAATACTCAAGGATAATGATGGTAAAGGGAGTTGTGAAATAGTTATGCACTGCCCCGTGTATTGGCCAGAGCAATAAAGCGAAGATAAGATGAAATTACAACAGATACAGATGGTGATAGTTGCGGGGTAAATCGATTAATGGAGATGACCTCAGATAATGATACCAAGTAAAAATTGTCCGACTTGCGGGCAGGAATTTAGTTGTAGTTCTGTTGTGCCATTCGACACGGAAGAAAATATCAGACCTTGCACCCTACAATTTATTTGTGAAGAGTGCAAAACTGCAATAGGATACAGGATAGAAATAGAGGGACCGGACTTTCACGAGAAGATGCATGCGTGGCTGCGTGAATGGTGGCTTTAAAGATAGATAATACAGGGCTTTTAGTTTGAAATCGTTAGGAAGGAGACTTGATTGTGGCAAAAGCAAAGCGCCGGCGGGATAATGGGGCTGGAACGATTAGCAAGCGGCCTGATGGCCGTTATATGGGGCAAATATCAATCGTGGTGAATGGTAAGCGAAAGCGGCCTACGGTGTATGGCTGGACGAAGAAAGAAGTTATGGAGAAAATGAACACATTGAAAAACCAAAAGCAGACCGGTACCTATATTGAACCGGCGCGGATCACGGTGGCACAGTGGATGAATAGTTGGATGGAAAACTATGTGAAGATTAATCTTGAGCAAAAGTCTTATGACAAAATGGAATCCATGACCCGTATTCATGTTATTCCTGGCATTGGCCCTGTACTTTTGCAAAGGTTAACATCTTTCCATATTCAGGCATTGTATAGCGATAAAATTAACCCGACGGACGGCAGCAGGGCCTTAGCTTCATCCAGTGTTAGACAGTTACATATTCTTATACATTCTGCATTAAAGCAGGCGGTAGAGGAAGGAATATTATCTAAAAACCCAGCCGATGCAGCAAAGCCGCCGAAGCAAAAGAACAAGGAAGGCCGCCCATTGTCACGGGAACAGGTAAAGAATTTTTTAGCGCAGGCAGGGAACGAACCGTATTACACTGCTTTTGTTGTGGCCTTTGGTACCGGCCTGCGTTGTGGCGAGTTACTGGGACTACGATGGAAGGATGTAAACTTTAAGACAAAGGTTATAACCATCAATCAATCTGCCGTAGTGACAGCCAAAGCGGGGATCGTCCTTAAGGCGCCCAAGACGGCCAAGGGAAGGCGCACTGTATTACTGCCGGAGGAAGCTGTAAGGGAACTGAAAAAACATAAGCTTGCCCAGGCTAAGAACCGTTTACAGTGGGGAGAAGCGTATCAAGACAATGATCTTGTGTTCCCGGTAGATGATGGTAGCCCTATGAACCAAAGAAGGATAACGAGCGCTTTTCACAGGACTCTTAAGAAGGCGGGGCTGCCTTTGATACGTTTCCATGATATACGGCATACACATGCGACACTTCTTTTACAAGCCGGCGAAAATATGAGAGTGGTTGCGGATCGGCTGGGACATGCTGCAGTTGGTACCACGTTAAAGACCTATACACATATTATGCCCGGGATGCAGGAGGGTGCGGCCGCAAAAATTGATTTGATTTTAAAAAGTGAGGATGGATAAACAGGGTTAGACACAGACTATTCAGTGAAAATAATTGATTTCGAACAATATATAAAATCGTTTCAGGAATTAAAATCAACACGAATTGAATAATAAATACGGGAACGTAAAGATTTAGAAAGGAGCAACTTCAACAATTGGCCGCGTTATTTCTGTTGAAAAGTAGACATAAAGATAAGGAGGTGAATAGACAATGAAGTTTTAGGAACGTGAAACACCAATTACAATTAAATGTAATGGATATCAGTATCTATGGTTTCGCCAGGCGCGGGTGTTCCAGATACGCTTTCCAAAGTAGACGGATAGATCAGGACGTGAATATGAAGCACATTATAAGTCGATCAATATTGATAAGATGTTAGACTTACCAAGCGATATCCGGTCAATACTTGCTTTAATGTTTTCTGAGATCACTGATACGTTACAACCTGACGAACCCGTGATAAAACGAACCGGTGCTGTAGATTAGACCGGTTAACAGGAGGTAGTAATGGATATGGTTAAGCAATGCCCATTGACAAAAATTATGCCAAGTAAATATGCTCAGAACTATGTAGACGTAGACTGTGACGAAGAACTATGTGCTTGGTGGAATGCTTATCAGTAATCTACGTTAGGCGTACAGGTACAAGAGGCGCTTGCGCTGTTCTCGATATTGCAAGATCGTTGCAGAGCAGAGAATAAATAAGGCAAGAGGATGAATTGGAAATAAAAGGTACTTCCGGCGACCGAACGGAGCAGGGGTCGCGCATGCCGCGGTTAATTCCTAGCCATGAATTTTTTTTTACATTAACTTACGAAACGAGGTGAAATCATGGACCAAATAGTAAAGATTACAAAAACAACAAAAACCACTGCGGATGGGCTTGCAGCCTGCTTCGGATTGACCAGGCCGCGTATTGTGCAGTTGGCCAAAGAAAACGTCTTGGTCCGTGATGAAAATAGTAAATTGCGAGCAAATCCCGGGAACAAATATATGAAATCATGACTCGATCAATTGAAAGTAAATTAATGGAGTTGGCAGATTATAGTCCGGATTTGTTTGATGATGAAACTAAAGGAGATGAAGAAATATGATTAGATTTCCTGTTAATGGATATCCAAAGCAGAACAATTCTGAAGAAAGATTGAAACAATTAAAGGAGGAAGCAACTAATAAATCCTCGACTTGTGACAATCGAAAGAGTACTTCTTCTACCAATAATACGGTAAATGAGAAGACTAGCGGAGTAAAACATAGTGATCCTTCTTCTCAGGGTTCCGCACATGATAAAGACAAAACTTCCGCTATAAAAAACATGGCCGGCATAATGGAAAAAACCCGTGATCCTAGGCGTATGATATGAAAAAAATATTAAGAAAACAATTTCACCATGAAGCAAAAAAAGACCAGCAGAAATCTATGAAAAGTTCTAAAAAGGTTCAATCCGAAACTGAATTATTTATAACCGCTGTTTATCACGATCACTACAACCAATTGAGCCACAAATATTAATAGAAGAGGTGTGAATAAATGATAAGAACTGTAAACGATTTACGAAAAGCATATCCTAATATGGTTGCCCAGGTCGAAAAAGAAGCCACCGAGAAAGAACAAAATCGGATTTCTGCTTTAAGGGCGCTGGACAATGACGAAGGGATTTCTGATCTTCGGCAACTTATCGAAGGCGGAATTTCTGCCGGAATTCCTGCTGAAAAACTAAAACCCATTGCAGATTCAATCAAGGAAAGAACGGCAAACATTGATTTTATGGTAAACACTATGAATAAAATGAATGGAGCAAGGAAATAATGGCTGAATTAGTCAATTCTGTAGCAAGTTTTACGTATGACAATTTGATTGGCGGCGGCGACCCGGAATTGCACACTAAAAATATTACCTTGGTAAGTGGTGCCGGCAGTCTGAAACGCGGGACTGTGTTGGGCAAAATAACGAAAGGCGCCATTTCTTCAGCAGCAAAATCCGGTGGGAATACCGGTAATGGTGATTTTGGCACTTTATCGTTGGGTGCAAAAGCTAAAGTTGGCGTTTATACCTTAAAAGCAAATACGGAGACTACATTCACTGTGATCAATCCTGATGGTATTTGTCTTGCTGATGCAATGATTGGGATTGCTTATGCCGGAGAAATTGATTTTACGATTATTGCCGGAGAGATTGCGTTTGTTGCCGATGATTCTTTTACTGTGACGGTTGCAGCTGGCAGCGGTAAATACAAAACAGTTAACAGTGCTAACACCGATGGTAGCCAGGTCATGGATTGTGTATTATCGCGGGATACTGATGCAACGAGTACTGATGTGGATACAATCGCCTACTATTCCGGACTGTTTAACATCGAAGCGTTAACTTTTGGCGGGACCGATACCTACGAAACACATCAAGATGCTTTGCGTAGTTTGGATATCTATTTAACTGGTGAGAAGAGAGTTTAATAAGGTGTTATAACGCAACAAATCTTTGACCCACAGATAAAAATAAGATACATCGGAGGAATAACGATGAAAATATTCGAAAAAATGAACGAGTTAAAAAATTTGCTTGGACAAGAAGAGTATTACAAGGGAATGCAAGCGGAAGCTACGTCAAAATTTAATGCCGCTAAAAGTATTGTTTTTAGTGAGTTGGGTAATCTAAAACGGCAACATAACGATCGAATTAAAAATTTGGTTAGCCAAATCAATGCAATAAGTGCGGAACTGGCGGTTGGTGAGATGGCAAACCGAGGAAAACTTGCTGAATTACAAGCAGAATTGATCGTTATCCAAAAAATTGAAATTGACGCAGTTTCAGCGATGCCTAAATTGGCTGATCCTGTATGTCAGATGGAAGCAGCGTTTGTTGAAATAGCAGCAGTAGACCGAGCGTTTCAGTTATGGCAGTATTCAATCAAAAAAACATTGAGTGAATTGGATCTTGAATTTAATCGTTTAAAAGAGAAACTTGTAAAGCATACGCATGTGTTTATCAATAATAACTATGACGGTCGATCATATTTAACTGATTGTATCGGAGAAATTTACCCATTGAATCCGCATGATATAACTGCAAATGTATCATGGGTTAAGGATGAAACTGCAAGAACTATTGCATATCGTTTTCGATCAAAAATTGACGAAGCGGCTGACAAGATTATTGCTAATGCGTAACCTGGTAATAAAAGTTAATATTTTCTTAAAAACACAAGGGGCCAGTTAAGGCCCCTCAGTTATGTATTTAATATGAATTCCAAATATCTGCTTTCTCGATGTTTTACTAACCCCAATTATAAATTATTACACTTAATGGCCGGAAACGGCCTTTTCTTTATTCTATGGGTAAGTTAATTGTGATCATTTACTTATTACTATCAAGATGTAACAGCCGCTAATTATTTCGTAAAAACAGCTCTTTCACGCGTTATTATTATCTATAGATGTATGCGTTGCTTTCTGAGAAATCATCGACAAGTAAAAAGACAGCGGAAAATTCCGCCACCCCCATGTTTTACGAAAAGCGCAAACGTTTGCGCTTTGCCAGGGAAAAATAAGACGTGGGGAAATTCCCCACCTGGAAGAAAAGGAGATGCTTTTTATGATCACAATCAGATACGATCGTAAAAAAGGTGAAAGCACTATCGTTGACGCGTATCCAGCCAAAGGTGACGAACCATTCGAAGCAGCAGCAAAGATTATTGCGGAGGTTGCAATAAAACATAGATTTGTAAAAACGGATAACGAAAAGTGAGGTGCAGGTAATGTTTACAGTGCGACTCGATTTAACGGGTAAAAATCCAACTACAGTTATTGAAGCTTATGAAGGGTTTAATATTTGTTAATTAAACTATAGAAGGAGATGGTGAATATAGGTAGAATTTACACATTAAACAAGTTAGGAGGCATTTATGCAACTTTCAGAGTTTACTTTTCGTTTAATTTTGCTTTTCCTCCCAGGGATTATTGCTTTTATTATTGTTGATAATTTAACAATTCATAGAGAAACAAAAATTCATCATTGGTTTTTTTATTCCTTGATTCTCGGTTTTATAAGTTATGCGCCCTGGTTTTTATTAATTAATGCAGTACAATCCGTTTATGGCGTTGCCCTGCCTTTTCAATTTGTTTCAAGTATTATTAATCCCGGTGTGTCTATTAATTTTGCTGAAATTTTAATTGCTTCGATGACGGCTGTTATTTTAGGTTTTTTTATTACGTGGGCAATTACTAAAAGGTTTTTATTCCGTTTTGCAAGTTTTTTCAAAATAACTAATAAGTTTCCTGAAATTGATGCTTGGGACAATCTAATTAATACGTTTGATCCAGAATGGATTACGGTGCGAGATTTTGAAAATCAATTATCTTTTCAGGGGAAACTTGTATCTACTTCTGATCAAAATGATAGAGATGGGATTGTATTAAAAGATGTTCAAGTTTTTAACAAAAAAGCAGAATTTCAATATCGTGTTCCTCTAATTTACATACCTAAAAAAATGGATAGTTTGTTAATTGAAGTACCCGACGTTCCTGAAAGGAATAAAATACAGCTAGAAGAAAGAAAGGTTGATGAAAATGGAAAAACCGGCAGACATAAGAAAAGGGAGGCAATTAACCGAAGGAAGAGAGATAAGAGGTAGACAGGTCTCCGCTCCAAAACCCACTATACCAGTTACACCACAAGAACAAAGACCAACGCCACCAGCAGCGATTAAACAAGAATAGTTTTTCTTGCGGCAATAACTTCACAAACAGTAATTATGCATAATAAGAATATAGCTGTGTATTTTGGTACAAAAATAGAGCTACGGCACAGATCGGCCATAGCTCTATTTTTGTCTATTTATAATTTTAATTTATATTTATTTTGCTAAATCGTTTGTGTTTACATATCCGTGTTTTGATAAAAATGGCGCAGATAATTTATTCGGATCAAGCCCAGGATGAGGAACAGTTTCTATTTCTAACCAAGGATTATGAATACTAATTATTTTAACATACGTATCTTTTTGAATAGAGCCTTTACTTCTCGTTGCATAATAAAAATCGCTTGCAGCCCTAGCTCCCTTTTCTCCCCCTTGCATTTTCAGTTCGTCATGCTTAGGTTGATATTGTTGAGCGGCTTCTAGTGTGGGGAATAATAACGTATTTGTTTGTTCTACTTTTATTACATTTCCTATTCGTCGAGAATTATCAGTGGTTACACTGTGGAAACATGATTGCAATATAAAAAACAGGATAATACAGGCAAATATAGTACCGCAACCAATACGATTAAACATTAATAGGCTCCTTTTGTTTATTTAGACCTTGCTGGAGATGTGGATTCGATGGACAGGTAACGCCTGACGATATACCCACATACTCGGCCTTCGGTTCCACAAGGCCGACAAGGATTTGGCTTCCCAATTCTTATTCTTTTATTTCATCAACGTTGTAGAACTGAGCAGAATCCGCAACCTGCCATACTCCTTTTATACGACCATCATCATTAATCCGCCAAGTGTGAGAAAAGCGCACGAATTTCGGCAACTCGTTTTGATCATTCGTAAATTTATAAAATCCAAGTACGGTAACAACATCTCCTCCATCAATAAAAGTTTCAGGGCGGGCGCTAAAACTTTTAAACCGCTTAAGGAGTTTTGCATAAAACGAACCAAAGACTTCGGCCATACCACAATATACTCCACCATAAGGGAAATCTGGAGAGACATTCCATACAGGATCGGTAACTAAAATCGTAGCAATCATTTTCCCGTCGTTCTCATGCAATGCCTTGTAAAGGGTTTTTACTTGCTGTACATTTTGCGTATCTTTTTCATCATGCTCTAAAAAAGTAGTAATCTCCATAGCATCTCCTCCAATTTTAAAACTGTGAAAAAATCTAGTTTTATTTTAGCACAGTTTGAGGGAATTATAATGCAAAAAACTAGGATGACATTATTAGAAACCGTCAAAAATATGATAAAGATTCAGAAGGAAATTGTCTCTTGTGAGATGATAATTTGCAACCAACATTGTATGGGTGACCGCTCTAGGAGGGGGCGGTTTTTTCTTTTCCGGCAACCTTGCCGCTTTGTTATTCTTAGGACTATAATGTAAATTATTATTATATTATGCTTATTGGAGAACGATATGTCTGCGAAAAATAAAATAAATGATCTTATTTATGCTGCGCTTTTTGCTGCTATCACTGCAGTTTTAGGAATCGTTTCTATTCCATTGCCTTTTTGCCCGGTTCCTGTTTCCGGACAAAGTTTGGGAATAATGTTGGCAGGAAGTGTTTTAACCATAAAACAGGCAGTATTCAGTGTGTTAACTTTCATTCTGGTAGGAGCTGTAGGAATACCTGTTTTTTCAGGATTAGTCGGGGGACTTGGTATTGTTGTCGGCCCCAGAGGTGGTTATTATCTTGGCTTCTTGGTGGGGGTTGCTGTTATTTCTTCCTTAAGGGGGAAAAATAATAGTTTATGGAGATTGGCTTTAGCAAATATCATGGGTGGTATTATCGCTGTATATTTCTTTGGTACATTGTGGTTGAGTTTTGTTACAGGGATTGAAATAGAAAAAGCCATCATGGTAGGAGCACTTCCATTTTTGCCCGGAGACTTATTTAAAGTATTCGCATCGACTGTTATTGGGGTGGCCATTAACAAACGCTTGGATCGGTTTCGGTAGTTATTGGCAGCGGAGGCATCGGGAAATGACAGCGATTTTGGTCTATATACGGCTGCCAGGAGTATATTGTTAATTGGAGAATGTTCGCATTTTAAATAAAGGCAGAAAATCGCACTATTTGACGTTAATTTGACGAAATGATTTGCAGCACGCAAGGGAAATATAAGGATTATCCTAAAAAACAGAAAGAAGGTGAGATGTTTGCGGTACCATTACACCGATACGGAATTAAAAACATTGCTAAAAAGCATGGTAATTTTGATTGATACGCGAGAACAGGAGAACAAACATATTATTGACTGGCTGAATAAAAGCAAGGTTCCTTATAAGGTTCGTAAGTTGGATTATGGCGATTACAGCTACATGTTGCCTAAGAATGAGGCATTAGGGGTATTAAGGGATATTTACTTCATGGATGGCCTGGCAATCGAACGCAAGGCTTCTCTTGACGAACTGGCGTCCAATTTAACGCATGAGAGGGCGCGGTTTGAAAGTGAATTATTGCGCGGTACCGGCGCTAAAATGTACCTTCTTGTGGAGAATGGATCGTGGCAAAGCATTTACGCAGGAATGTACAAGTCAGAATATAAGCCGCAAAGCTTTCTTGCCAGCTTGAAATGTTACGAGGCCAGGTTTGGGCTGAACATTGATTTTACCTTAGAGGCGTACACGGGAAGCTGGATTTATAATACCTGTTACTATCACTTAAGAGAAATTCTTGTAAAAGGCGAAGTAAGGCAATGGGTGAGTTAAGGTAGTTTGACAATTTTATAAAGAATAATTTACTTTTAAAAAGAAGGAGAAAGAGATATAATAAAGAATAAAATAATAAAGTGATACTATATATGGTGCGTTTTTGTTGCTGACGCAATGGAGGTCATATGGGTCATTACGAAAAATTATACGGAAGAATTAAAAATAACATGCGAGATGTATACTTTGATGACTTAGACAAATTACTGACCAAATGTGGAGGGTTTGAAGGTAGGCAAGGAAAAGGTGATCATTATATATATTGTCATCCTGATTTAGTAGAACAATTTAGTGTTGATACTCGTGGAAAACACGAGGCGCTTAAAAAAATTTATGTCAAAAGATTAATGGCGGCGTTTGATCAGGTTAATCCTGGGTTTAAGGGGGAGGATATGAATGAAAATTGAGTATGGCTTTAAAGTATCTATTCTTTCAGAAGATGATGGAGGTGGTTTTTTAGTTGAAGTTCCAGAACTTCCAGGATGCATGACTGATGGAGATACTATTGAAGAAGCTGTTGAAAAGTTGTCTGGCGCGATCGAATTATGGATAGACACTGCTCATGAAATGGGTAAAAAAATCCCAAAACCAAGTGTTTACCAAGATGAAGATCCGAGTGGAAAGTTTACTACGCGTGTTCCTAAATCCATGCATAAAGACTTGATTAAGATCGCAGATGAACAAGGCGTAAGTCTTAACTCTTTAGTAAATTGCTATTTGGCAAAGGGAATAGGTTACGATCAAGGGAAGAAAGCTGGTAGTGAAGCTGAAACAAAGACTAGAAGGTTCGCCGACTTAGAAGTGAAGGTTTGGGCTGCTATTACAGAGCAGGCACAGGTAGGACAAGACAAATGGAAAAACAAAGATCTGCCCTTTTTACGGCGATCGTATGATTTTATTAATTCACCTAAGGTAAAAGTTGCTACTGGGGGTATTAACTAATGGCAAAAAAAGAAAAAGTAGAAAAGCAGGAAAAGCAGGAAAAACAGGAAAAGACAGAAAAGAAGAAAGACTTTCTTGATACAATTCATTTAAAAAAAGTTGTTTTGCAAAAAATAAATGCTGAGCGCATTCCTGTTCCTGATAGCACAGAAAATATGGATTTAAAAACTGATTGGTCCTACGATACTAATATCCATGAAAAACTGCTCATTATTACAGCTAAAGCGGCGATACATTTTATGCCGGAAGCATTTATGAAAATTAACGCTGAATATGAGATTGTTTTTGAGAGTGAAGTTACTATTAAGGAAGAAGTAATCAAGGAAAACATGGAATCTTTATTGCAGCCTTGTTGCAGTATGAATACGCTTCTTGTAGGTGAAATAACAGAGCGTATGATGGGCAATCCATTGATCGTATCGCCGTTCGTTGAATTATAAAACTTACAAATGGCCCTGGGTTAGCGTAAGCGCCTAGGGTTTTTATTTGGTAGTTGCAGGTGAACTAGGTTCTTTTGTTTTTGTCTTGCTAAACAACCAGAAGTTCCTACATGTTTTGTGGCCAAAGATGTTGCGAAGTTCTTGAAATTAACACCGAACAAACAAGAAGACTTGATGATGGCGAAAAGGTTCTGCTTTTAATACAGACCCTTGGTGGAGAACAAGAAATGATCATCGTCAGCGAAGCGGGCCTTTACTCCTTGGTGTTGGGCAGCTGCAAACCGGAGGTCAAGCAATTTAAACGATGGATCACACACGAAGTGCTTCCTTCTATTCGCAAGACCGGATCTTATAGCGCAGCAATTCCAAAGACCTTGCCCGAAGCGCTTCGTGGTTACACAGTATAATAGGTGGTTCCTTTTTTACCATATATACGACTGCTGAGCCATTTTTATGGATTTTAAGAAAATACATATTGGGAAGTTGGTGTTTTTATTGGATATTGAGAAATGTTATGATGAATTGAGCACAAGAATAGCGAAAACCAGGGAAGCAAGAATAAGGGCGTCTGAGAGGTTGGAACGAATAGATAATCGATATCAAATTATTCAATTAGTTTATGCCATTTCATTGACTGCTCTTTCAGTCTGGATTTTCTATTTGGAAAAAACGGGAAGGTCAACACCGACATCTGATGCCTCGACGATCCTGCTTATTTGTTCTTTTGCTATTACTGGTACAACATTTTATGTCAATTCTAAAAATTACAAAGAACGATTTTTGCAATTAAAATCGAATTATATTGCGTTAGGGAAACTGCTTTATGATATAGAGGCAGCTAGGTGTACTAGCAAAGGGCAAGATGATAATATTATTTATAAATTTCAAGAACACTATGAAAAATATACAGGGTTGCTTGATACAGTTGAAAACCATACTACTTTTGATTATTTAAATGTACGCTTATCTCGTAAGGATCCTTTGAGCTTTATGGATAAACTAAAATATATTTTGTGTTTCATTGAACATCGAATAATGTCATGGATTATCTCGCTAAGCCCGCTTGCCATTATATTATGGCTAATATTATTTTAATAAGTAAAAAAACAATCAAGAGGAATTTTTTGGGTATTCCGTTGGTGTTATCCAGCTTTAATAGCCTTTTATTTACGTAGGCGGTTGCATGTTGGGAATAAGAAAGGGTGTTTTTGGCTGGGATGGCTTCGGCTGTCAGGCTATTTTCATTTTTCAAATTCTTATCAAAGTAAAATCATATCAAGGTAGGATTTTCCATCATTTTACCGAACCATTTTAATTATTATAATGCTTTATATCGAGAAATATAGAGGTGATATAGGTGGCCGAAGTTGAAGATATAACAAGGATTTTATCAGAAAAACTATCTCAATCACAATCTTTACCTTTTCTTTTTATTGGTAGTGGAATGTCTCGCCGCTATTTAGGTACACCGGATTGGGAAAACTTACTACGAATTTTTGCTAAATATGCAAAAGGTGGGGATTTTGCATACGAATTTTATCAAAATAGGGTTCCTGAAAAGAAAAATGCATATAATATGCTACCTGCTATTGCCTCGCTTATAGAGAAAGATTTTAATGAAATGTGGTTTTCTTCTGATGATTGGCAAGAAAGTAGAAATGCTTATGGTGATATTGTTAAAAAAGGACAGTCGACTCCTTTTAAAATTGAAATAGCAAACTTTTTTAAGAAATACAAGCTGGAAGTTCCGCATGAACTAGAAAATGAAATTGATCTACTCCGCAGTATAAGCAGCAAAAATATTGCCGGCATTATAACAACCAATTATGATTTATTTCTAGAAAGTATATTTGATGATTTTAAAACTTTTGTTGGACAAGATGAATTGTTATTTTCGCCAATACAAGGAGTGGCAGAGACCTATAAAATACACGGATGTTGCTCTAGACCGGAAACTATTGTTTTAAACCAAAAAGATTATCAAATATATACAGAACGTAATGTTTATTTAGCAGCAAAATTATTGACGTTTTTTGTGGAACATCCGGTTGTTTTTCTTGGCTATTCTATTTCAGATGAAAACATAAGACAGATTTTAAATGCATTGATCAGCGGTCTGGATGTAGAAAACGTGGAAAGGCTTTCAGGAAGATTATTTTTTGTTGAAAGAAGTAAACAAAATGAAGTAAACAATTATACTATTCAATTTGAACACGGTAAGTCCATCCATATGACCAGAATTTTAACGGATAATTTTGATAAAGTTTATGACGCTATAAAAATATTAAAATCAAAATATCCAACAAAAATGTTACGCCGTATTAAAGATGACCTCTATCAACTTATTTTAAATAATGATCCGGAGAATAAACTTTTCGTTACTAATATTGATGATGATAAATTTGATGCTTCCATGGAATATGTTGTTGGGGTTGGTGTGTTTGGGTCTTTGGGAGATATTGGTTTTAAGAGCATCCAGGCTGCAGAAATATACAGAGATATTGTTTTAAATGATGCAAAGTTTGGGGAAGAAATATACCATTCTCGGATAGTAACGGAAACATTACCTTCATTATTGCATCATGTCCAGTTACTACCAATGTACAAGTATTTACAAAAATATAAAGGGCCTGTTCCAGATATAGTTTCCAGTAAATTTGTTGACAATATAGACAGTTTATTAAGTAATACTTTGATTGGACAAAGGAGCAAGTTTATTGGAGAAAAATCAATAAATGGTATTTTAGCGGAAAACAAAGAAAGCCCAATACGGGCATTGAAAAAAATTCCATTACTTATTCCCAATGAGATAAATATTGATGATCTACAATCATATTTAACCGATGTTTTTTATAATTATCCAGATATATTGACAGACAAGGCACATGAACCATATGCAGGAGCTACAACAGATTTGCGGAGAGTTATTCGAATTTTTGACTGGATAAAATACGGAAAAACAAATATGCTCCCGAAACATCCTTAAGCAGTAACTTTAAAAAATTACATCTTAAGGCAGTTCCAAGAGCATTTGGAATTTCAAATGTATTACTTTGATTATAATTATAACCATAAAAGCACATAAGTCAATATAACTTAAAGGTATTCATAACATTTTAATAATCCAATATTATGAATATATTTAAGTGTAAATAGCCTTTTCGTAGAACCGATGCGCACGTTTGTGTGTTGGTAACAGAAAAGGCCCTTTGCTTTTGGGTAGGGTGAGGCGACTCGTTTTAAGAAGGCATACTTTGTGTTCAAATGAAGACGTTTTTTACAAAATAATTCCCGGAGGCAGTAAAAATTGCAGTAAAGGGTGTTTTTGCTTCATATATATAGTATGACTAAACAGGCTTATTTATTGAGCAAAAGACATATTTCTTCTTATAAGTTTTCCGTTAACTGCAGAATAAACATTGCTGGATGACGAAGGGGCAAGAATGCAAAGTAATTTGCGTTCTTGCCCCTGTTTGTTATGCCTGCCGGGAAATATAACAACGGTGGCGGGAATAATCAAGAAACGAGAACTGTAGGGTAAGCGGCAAGAAATTTTAAAAGGGATTTTTCAATTTGCAGCGAACAGTGAATTACATAGTAACTTTTAAGAGGTAGTTGGAAAACAAATGGCAAATGATAGGGAGGGAGCGCAGTGTTGGAAAAATCCTTGTCAATCATGGACGCTATCGGTTTTGCGGTGGAATTGGAAGCACGGGGGGTTCAATTTTATCGGGAAGCTGCCAAACGTATGGAGAACGATGACCAACGCAATCTCGTTTTGCTATTAATGGGGCAGACCAATCACCATCTGGAAGGTGTGAAAAAGATTTTACTGCATGTGCAGTCAAGCCGCCAGGATATCGGCGCTTTGGATGAAGAAACAGCGCACTATCTTGCTTCGCTGGGTCAGAACCTGAGTTTTCCTTCGGAAGCAAAAGCGGCGGAACGGGTTGCGGATTGCACGACGATTTCACAAATTCTAGAAATTGCCATACAGGGAGAAAAGGATTCCCTATCTTTGTATAAAGAGATTGCCGATAAGGCGATTGATGCAGAAGTAAAAAAAGTGTTTCGTGCGTTAAAGGCAGAAGAACAAATTCATGTGGATAAATTGAGTGAAATGCTTTCCGGCTGGGGCTAATACATTCGGATACATCCGGATCGGCAGGGTTTCACTGGACAAAATGCGAAAAGAATGGTTTAATATTTTGTGAAGTTGGTTTTGAGTCGGTTTTGACTCTCCTGGAAACAGTCAGGAGAGTTTTTTCATACACAGGTAAATGGAAAAGATGGGGGGCACAGGCTTGTGGGGAAAAAAGTATTTCAAACGGTTCGAATAGAAGAAAACCGGGCGATCAACCCGGGAGTGTTTCAATTAATCCTGCATTCGCCGGAGATTGCAGCTTCCGCTGCGCCGGGACAATTTGTCATGTTGGAGGTGACTCCGTTTCGCGATCCTCTGTTGAAGCGGCCATATAGCATCGCCGGCACGGATAAAATGACCGGACGGGTTATGATTATTTACCGCGTTGTAGGACGCGGTACGGAATATTTATCGCTGAAACAACCGGACGAAACGTTGGAAATTATTGGCCCGCTAGGCCACGGGTTTGAATTGACAGGCCAGAAACCGCTGTTGGTGGGCGGGGGTATCGGCCTAGCACCGCTGTTGTTTACTGCCCAAACTATTTTTCCTGCCCCGGTTACGCTGGTGGCGGGAGGAAGAACCAAGACGGAGATGTTCTGGCAGGACCTGTTTCAGCCGTTCTGCAGCAATGTCCACATCGCGACCGATGACGGGACGCTGGGAACGTGCGGCACTTGTGTCGATATCTTGCCGCAAATTGTCAAGACCGGCCAGTTTGATTCCATCTTGACCTGCGGTCCAATGCCGATGCTGCGCAGTGTAGCGGCCTGCGCGGCGGAATTCCAGATCCCTTGCCAAGTATCGTTAGAGCAGCATATGGCCTGTGGTTTTGGCGCGTGCCTGACTTGTACCTGTGCGACCAAAAACGGCGGAAACGCCCAAGTGTGCAAGCATGGTCCGGTCTTTAACGCCGAGGAGGTGGATTTGGGATGAGCAAAGAAGTTGAACAAGCAATGTTATCCGTCGATATTGCCGGCATCAAAATGAAAACGCCGGTTATCGCCGCATCCGGAACATTTGGGTTTGGCGAGGAATATGAAGATTTTATCGATTGGTCCCAAGTGGGCGCAATCAGTGTGAAAGGCTTGACGTTAGAACCGCGATTGGGTAATCCGGGACGGCGGGTGGCGGAAACGCCGGCCGGTATGTTGAATTCTGTCGGCTTGCAGAATCCTGGAATAGAAGCATTTGTTAAGGAAATCATGCCGCGGATCCAGTCGCTTGCCGTTCCCATTATCGTCAATATTAACGGCAATACCGTAGAAGACTACGCCTGCATTACGGAACGGCTTGCCGGCGTTCCGATCGCAGCCATCGAGGTTAATATATCATGCCCGAATACGAAGCATGGCTGCATGGCTTTTGGCGTTGTTCCGGAGACGGCAGCCGAAGTAGTCCGGGAAGTAAAACGGCGGGCACAGGTGCCGGTTATTGTTAAATTATCGCCGAATGTGACCGATATTACCGCCATCGCCTGTGCAGTGGAAGCAGCAGGCGCCGATGCAATTTCGTTAATCAATACCTTGTTGGGCATGGCGATTGACACGAACACCTGGCAGCCGATGCTGGGAAATATCACCGGCGGCCTATCCGGTCCGGCTGTAAAGCCCGTCGCAGTGCGGATGGTTTGGCAAGCAGCCCAGGCGGTAAAAATCCCCATCATTGGCATGGGCGGGATTACCGGCGTCCAGGATGCGGTGGAGTTCTTTTTAGCGGGCGCCAGCGCCGTGCAGGTCGGTACCGGGAATTTTCTCAATCCTCGCCTTATTAATGACATAACCGCGCGATTGCCGGGATATTTAGCAGCCCATAAGCTGGAGCATATCAGTCAACTGGTCGGACAGATGAAAACAGGAGGCTAATGAAAGCGACTGAAAATGGCCGTGCGCCCCAAAGCGTGCCCATGTAAAAAATTAGTGGATAGGAGACCTCCTGCAAAAGAGCCGGCTGACGAAACATGGTTCTTGGCTGCAGGGGGTTTTTGGCTTTGGCGGAAGCGGAGCCTGTTTTTTGCAAAAAATCAATAGTGGTTTAATTGTAGGGATATGATAGAATGAATTATAGGGTAAACAGAGTCTGGAGGAACACGAATGCAAGAAAAACAAGATGCAGTGTATGTGATTGGCCATCGAAATCCGGATACGGATTCGATTTGTTCAGCAATTGGATATGCCCATCTCAAGCAGGTATTGGGTGAGCCGGCAATCCCGGCAAGAGCCGGAAAAATCAATACCGAGACAAAATTCGTATTGGAATATTTCCAGGTAGAGGCGCCGGAGTTGCTGGCCGATCTTTATCCGCGGGTAAAAGATATTATGAGCAGCGGGATTGTCAGTGTTTCTCCGAACGATACGCTGCACGATTTGGGCCGCATCATGAAAAAGAATGGAATAAAATCGGTTCCGGTACTGGATGGCCAGCGGCAATTGGCAGGAATTGTTACGGTAGGCGATTTAGCGCAACTGTATTTCGATGAGCTGGAAATGCAGGATTTAAGTTTGGCGGGTGTGGACTTTGCCGGATTGCTGCGGGCTCTTGACGGTACTTTGCTATGCGGAGGGGATTTGCAGCGAAAAGTGACCGGAAAAGTGCGGATTGCCGCCGGCAGCTCACGCACCATTTGGCAAAAAATTCATCCTGGGGACGTCGTGCTGGTGAGCGATCGGCCGGATGCACAATTTGCCTGCATCCAACGAGCGATTTCTTGTATGATCTTGACCGGGAATGATCAATTCGATCTGGAACTGCAGGCGGAAGCGGAAAAGCAAGGTGTCATTGTCATGATGGTACCCTATGATACATATACTTGCGCGCGGCTGATCAACCAGAGCATACCGGTTGAATCGGTCATGAAGGAAAAGGTCATTGCATTGAAGCCTACCGACTTGGTTAGTGATGTGAAAGAGATTGTCGCCCGCGACAACTATCGTTTGTATCCGGTGGTCGAAAATGAAAAACTGATCGGCGCTGTTTATCGCGATAAGTTGTATATGCAAGAACGCGTGAAAGTCATTTTGGTGGATCATAATGAACGGTCACAAGCGATTGAAGGCATTGAAGAGGCGCAAATCATGGAGATTATCGATCACCATCGTCTGGGCGGGCTTCAGACCGGTGAACCAATTTTTATCCGTCATGATCCGGTTGGTTGTACGGCTACGATTGTCGCCCATATGCATTGGCATCGTGGAATTGATTTACCGAAGCCGATTGCCGGCCTTTTGCTGGCGGCGATTGTGTCGGATACCGCGTTGTTCAAGTCACCAACCTGTACTGCGCGGGACCGTGATACCGCGGAAAAATTGGCGGCGATTGCGGGCCTGGACTTAGCGGCGTTTGGCCTTGAGGTGCTCAAAGCGGGAGCCAGTTTAAAAGGAATGTCGGTAGCCGACATTATTCGCAGTGATGTCAAGGAATTTGTCATTGGCGAGTACCGGATTGCCGTGGCACAAATATCGATCATGGATGCCCAGGAAACGTTAACGATTCGACAACAATTGCAAGATGATATGGAAGATATGCGTAGGAAAGAAGACTATGATATGGTATTATTGATGGTAACCGATATCATGGCGGAAGGAACGCATTTATTTTACACTGGGCAGCCGGATATTTTGGTGCAGAAGGCGTTCGGGATCAGCGGGGCGGACGGCGGACTTTATCTGCCAGGTGTCCTGTCCCGGAAAAAGCAAGTGATTCCGCCGCTGATCGAAGCAGCAAAAAAACAATAAATGTTGACAGATTTCACAGAAGTTTGTTGACAGAGAGTATGCAGGAGGGTATTGTGCGTAGTCCATCAATTGTGTTTTTGGCGATGGTACTAGGAACTGAGGTTTTTATTAGCTGGCTTGTTTATTTCTTTTTGAACCGGCTTTTGGAGGTTTTTCAAAAGCGGTGGATTCGTGTTGCCTATTGGAGTATCACGGCCGTGATGACGATTGCAACGCTTGCCAGCTGGACGTTTTATACGACAGGCATTCCGGTCGTCGGATTTACTATCGGCTTTGCCTGGATATTGGGGCTTCTCTTCATGTTGCCTCTTTTATTGTTGGTGCAAGGAGTTGTTTTTTGCAAAAAGCGCTGGAACAAGACGGAAAAAACAGGTCAAGACAAGCTGGACGGCGACACGATGACCCGGCGCGATTTCTTGCAGCATGCAGCCACTACGGTACCTGCGTTAGGTTTGGGTGTGAGTGTCAATGGCGTGTTTGACGCAGCGGACATTGTTGTCCAACGGCATAATCTTGTAATGCCGGATTTTCCGGCCGGGATTGGTAAATTAAAAATAGCCCAAATCAGTGATACCCATATTGGCCCGTTTTTCAGCATAGAAAAATTGGACCAGGTATTGTCGATGCTGCAACGTGAGAAACCAGACATGCTGGTTATTACCGGTGACCTGATTGACAATTTGGATGAGTTGACGGCAACGATGGAGCGGCTGGAAAAATTTCATGCCACGCTGCCGAAAGGCGTATACTATTGTCTAGGCAATCACGAATATTTCCGGGATCTGGACCGAATCCGCCGGGTATGGAAAAATAGCCCGGCTACCTTGCTCGTAAATAACAGTCAGCAGATCATTGCCGGCGAAAAGCCGGTCTATTTGCTGGGTGTCGATTTTCCGTGGGTTCCCCGGGGAGCTTCTTCTGACGGCAAACGGCAGGATTATTTGCAGCGGGCCTTGCAAAATGTGCCGAAAGGGGCATTTTCCCTGCTGGCAAGCCATCATCCGGATTTTATTACGGATGCGTTTCAAGCCGGAATTCCATTAACCTTGACCGGACATACGCACGGCGGGCAGGTCGGTTTGTTTGGCCAATCGATATTGCCGCTGAAATACCAATATATGCGCGGCTTATACCGACAAGAGCAATCGTACGGCTATGTCAGCACCGGTACTGGGCAGTGGCTGCCGTTCCGATTGGGCTGTCCGGCGGAAATTACGATGTTTACCTTGGCAAGCTGATCGGTGTTCCGGGTTGCCTGGTTGGCAGGAAACTGGCAGGATAGTCCGAATACTAATAATGTTAGAAAACCCGCATTGCGGCGGGCTTTTAAGGCGACGGCGGAAGCCGCTGGCTGTACGTAACACTAAAAAATGCAGAGCGAGTTGAGGCAGCGTTTTTGCCGGAAAAGGGGTAGAATGAGTCAAACGAGAATTAAACCGATGGTGGAGGGCGGTGTATTAACCGCTGTTGCGATCCTGTTTGCGCTGATCAGTGCTTATTTACCGCTATTGGGCGCTTTTGTGAGTTTGATTTGGCCGGTGCCGATTATTTTATTGGGAGCCCGGCATGGGTATAAATGGAGCCTTATGGCTACTGTGGCTTCCGGTTTGCTGATTGCCATCCTGATGCATCCGCTGCATGCAGTCGGGGTGGTTATTGGTTTTGGCTTGATCGGTATTGTTTTAGGGCATTCCTTCCGTGCCGGATACAGTCCCGTACGGACGATGATCGTCGGATCGGCCGCTTCACTGGTGTCAAAAGTGGCGGTTTTGGGAATTGGCGCGTTGGTCATGGGGGTTAATCCCCTGGCTGCGCAAACGGATGCCTTGGTACAGTCAGTTGGCCAGGTGACTGAAATTTATCGTAACCTGGGTATGAAAGAAGAAGACTTGGAAAAACTCAGCACGGCTATGCAGGAAATGATGAGTGTACTCAAGATTATCCTGCCGGCTGGATTTATGGCCGCCGCTGTTTTTGACACCTATTTAAACTTTGTCGTTGCGAAAGCCGTAATGAAAAAACTAGGCCATACCGTTGCGCCGTTTCCGCCTTTCAAACATTGGAATATGCCGTGGGTGGTGCTAGCCGGCTTTTTAGCCGCGTTGATTATGATATACTGGGGTCGGACACGGGAAATTTCCTGGTTGTTTGAAGTCGGACTGAACCTGCAGGTCTTAGCAAGTATATTCCTTTTAGTACAAGGATTGGCGCTGGTTTTCTTTTTGACGGACAAATATAAAGTATCCAAGTTTGTTAGAGGACTTATCCTTATTTTGGTGCTAAGCAATGGATTCCTCAGTCAGATCCTGATCCTTGTCGGGGCTGTAGATATTGCGATTGATTATCGCCGACTGAGAAGGACTGGTGCGGATTAGCGGGGAGAGAGGGCTACTGTGAAAAATTCATCTTTCTGGCTTGATATCCGGTTTTTTGTTGCAATTGCTGCTATGATGCTGATTGTGATTGTTTTTTATAATCAGGTTATGGCCGCACTGGGGATCATTTTGTTAAGCATCGTATATTTCGATGGGCGCAAACGATATCTAAAGCGGCAAGAAGCATTGACGGAGTATTTGGAATCGTTGACGAAACATGTTGACCAGGCTTCTTGCCATGCTTTGCAGCAGTTGCCGGTTGCGATGGCGATTGTCGACAATGGCGGAAAGCTGTATTGGTTGAATAAATTGATGGTTTCCTGGGGCAATGGACAGCTTGCAGTTGGCCAGCCTATTCAAATGCTCTGGCCTAATCTGGGAGTAGAACAGATGATTGGGAAGGCAGGGATGGAAATCCTTCACCATGGTGACCGTCATTACCAAGTGATTTACCGTCCGTTAGAGCAAAATAACCTGGAAGATAAGCGTGTGATTCTTTACGTTACGGATATTACCCCCAGTGAAACCGTTCAGCCGGAATGCCATGCGGCGATGCCGGTTTTGGCCTATATCCAAATTGACAATTATGGCGATGTGCTGCAGGGGCTGACGGAGAACCAGCGTACTGCGATTACGGCGGATGTGAACAGGCATTTGATCGAATGGGTTTCCCAGCATGAAAGTTTCTTAAAAAAGTATACTGATGACATGTATCTGGCCATATTTTCCCGCCAGGCGCTGACGCAATTATTGGCCGAAAAGTTTGATATTCTTGACCAGATCCGCAATATCCATGGCGGGAATAAAATTCCGGTGACGTTGAGCATCGGGATTGCCGCCGATGAAGTTTCGCCGGCGTTGTTGGGCCAACGCGCCCAGGCCGGACTTGATTTGGCCCTTAGCCGCGGCGGCGATCAGGTGGCCGTTAATTTACAAGGGGAATTTCAATTTTATGGCGGCAAAGCAAAATCGGTGGAAAAAAGTACCCGTGTGAAAGCGCGGGTCGTGGCTCAGGCTATTCGTGAAAGCATTGAAAGTGCAAAACTCGTTGTGATCATGGGTCATGGCGGAGAAGATTTTGATAGTTTGGGCGCTGCATTAGGTGTTGCCAAAATGGCGCGTTACTTAAACAAACGTACGCATATTGTGGTAAGCCAGCCTGGGCTGGCAATGGAAAAGCTGCTGGAAATTTTGCCAGAATATACGGAATACGCGGGCCTGTTTTTAAGTCCGGCTGAGGCGGGGGAACTGCCGGTTGAGGAGACGCTCCTGTTTGTCCTTGACACACACCGTCCGGAATTGACAGCCGCTCCTGAGCTGTTATCGCGTTTTGAACGGATTATTATCATTGACCATCATCGGCGGGCGAAAACCTTCATCGAAAATAATCTGTTGGTTTATTTGGAGCCATCTGCTTCTTCGACCAGTGAACTGGTAGCGGAGTTATTGATGTATTATGACGATGCGCTGGATTTGAACCGGCTGGAGGCATCCGCTCTGTATGCCGGCATCGTCGTCGATACGAAAAACTTTGCCGTGCAGACCGGCGTACGGACGTTTGAGGCGGCTTCGTATTTACGGCGCATCGGCGCCGACCCGACCATGGTCCGGCAATTATTCCGCGTTGATTTTGATATCGTCAAAGCGCGGGGGGAAATTATTCAAAATGCAGAAATGCTGCCCGGCGGCGCGTTGGTATCCATCTGTCCGGAACATGTAAAAAATGCGCAAATTGTTGCGGCGCAGTCGGCAGACATGCTGCTGAATATTGAAGGCGTGGAAGCCAGTTTTGTCTTGTTTCCTATGGTCGGCGGGGTGGGAATCAGCGCCCGTTCTCAGGGCAATATTAATGTGCAGCTGATCATGGAAGAGTTGGGCGGCGGCGGCCATCAAACCGTAGCCGGAGCGCAACTGAAGGATATCGCCATGGAAGAAGCCAAGCAAATGGTAATTCGCTTGATTACAAAATACACTGAGGAGAGTGAACAATATGAAATTAATTCTACAGCAAGAAGTGAAAGGTCTTGGTAAAAAAGGAGACATTATCGAGGCCTCCGAGGGATATGCGCGCAACTATTTATTGCCACGCAAGTTGGCTATTCCCGCAACTGCGGTTAATATTAATGCCGTAAACCAGCAAAAATCTGCTGCTGCACGAAAGCAACAGCAATTATTGGATGAAGTCCGGGTAATGTCGGCGCAATTGGCTAAAGTAGTTGTTACCGTTGCCGTGAAGACGGGGGAAGGCGGCAAACTGTTCGGCGCGGTAACCGGCAAGGATATTGCCGAAGCGTTGGCGCGGGAACACGGGATCGAAATGGATAAACGGAAAATTGAATTGAAAGAAACCATCAAGATGCTGGGCACGTATACCGCGGCCATTAAACTGCATCCGGAAGTGAGCACACAAATTCAGGTGAAGGTAATCGAAGCCTAATAAGCTTGAGTATGAAGGAAGGAAAGTAGGCGGAACAAAGTTATGACAGATTTACAATCACCGGGTTCAAAATTGGATCAGCTGGAACGGCAGGTAACGTCGCTATATACCATTTTTTCCGGTATCATCGGTCCTGAAAAACTGGTTTTGAAGGCCGGTAAGCTGGATGCTTTGGAATTGATTCGTTCTGGTAATTTGCCGGAGCGGGTTTTGGCGTTGCAAAAAATGGTCTTAAGCGACCCGACGATTGATCAGCTACCCGCATTGGAAGAAATTCCGGCCGCACTAAATGAAATCGAAGACGAATTGGCCGATATGACGGCGCGGCGGACAGTCGAAGACAAAATTGAAAAAAAGATTAACGAAAAAATGGAAGAACGGCATCAGGAGTATGTGCAAGAAATCCGTCTCCAAGTGTTGAAAGAGGAGCAAAATGCCGAAAATCCAAATACGTTGAAAAAATATGATTTTTTGGAAAAGCTGGAGCAGAAAAAACTAACCCGTTCAGCCATGGAGTTATTGCGGCCGGCTACAATGGAAGAAATTGTCGGTCAAGAACGGGCGGTTGAAGCGCTGCGGGCCAAACTTGCGTCGCCCTATCCGCAGCACCTGATCTTGTACGGACCGCCGGGCGTGGGTAAAACCACCGCCGCCAGGCTGGTGCTGGAAGCGGCAAAAAAATTAAAATATACGCCATTTGCGGAAGAAGCACCATTTGTGGAAGTAGACGGCAGCACGTTGCGCTGGGATCCGCGCGATATTACCAATCCGTTGCTGGGATCGGTGCACGACCCAATTTACCAGGGGGCCCGGCGCGATCTGGCCGATTCTGGAGTTCCGGAACCGAAACCCGGCTTGGTAACAGATGCGCATGGCGGCATTCTATTCATCGACGAAATTGGCGAGATGGATCTTATGTTGCAGAACAAGCTGCTCAAGGTATTGGAGGACAAGAGGGTGTTCTTTGATTCGGCCTATTATGACCCGGCCGATACGAACATACCCAAGTATATCCGGAAATTGTTCGAAGAGGGGGCGCCCGCTGATTTTATTTTGATTGGCGCTACGACCCGTGATGCGCAGGAGATTAGTCCGGCGATCCGGTCGCGGTGCGCGGAAATCTATTTTGAACCGCTGACGCCGAAGCATATTGAAACGATTATTGTGAACGCTGCGGCCAAATTGAAAGTAGCGTTGGATAAAGACGTGCCGGCGCTGATTGCCGAATATACCGTAGAAGGCCGCAAGGCGATTAACTTGTTGGCGGATGCGTACGGTATGGCGTTGTTTCGCGAGCAGGAAACAGAAGAAATCACGATTGCCAGCCAGGATGTATACCGGGTTGTGCAGGTAAGCCGGTTGTCGCCGTATGTGAACCGTAAAGCTTCGCTGACTGCGGAAGTGGGCCGGGTCTTTGGCTTGGGTGTAGCCGGGTATTTGGGTTCTGTCCTGGAAATTGAAGCGGTCGTCTTTCCGGCTTCGGTTGCCGGTAAAGGAACCATGCGGTTTAATGATACCGCCGGTAGTATGGCCAAAGATTCTGTGTTCAATGCGGTTGCCGTGTTCCGTAAAATTACCGGCCAGGATTTAGCCAATTATGATGTGCATATCAATGTGGTCGGCGGCGGCCGGATTGACGGCCCTTCGGCGGGAACTGCGATTTTGGCAGCATTGGTTTCGGCGGTTATGCAAAGGCCGATCCGGCAGGATGTGGCCATTACCGGCGAAATATCGATCCAGGGGAAAGTAAAAATGGTCGGCGGCGTCTACGAAAAAGCGTACGGTGCCAAACAGGCGGGAATTACGACAATGGTCATCCCGAAAGAAAATGACCGGGATATTCCGGTTGGCCATCTGGGTCTGGATATTCGTCCAGTCGAAACAGGCGAAGAAGCATTAGAAATTTTATTTGTTGAACGACGAGAAGGAGGACGGCCTGGTGCTTGATCGGATTCCCCCCCAAAATATTGAAGCGGAGCAGTCGGTACTGGGAGCCATGCTGATCGAAAAGGAAGCCATCGCTAAGGTGGTTGAAATTCTACAGCCGGGAGATTTTTACCGTGAAGCACATCGTTTGGTATTTCAAGCGATTTTGGAATTATTCAACCGCAATGACGGAGTAGATATGATTACTGTCATTGAAGTGCTGCGTAAAGAGGACAAACTGGAGGCTGCCGGCGGCATTGCCTATATTACTTCGTTGGCTAACAGCGTGCCAACCGCCGCCAACGTCATTTATCATGCCCGGATTGTGGAAGAAAAATCTTTGCTGCGGCAACTGATCCACGCGGCGACGAATATTGCCGGCATGGGTTATGACGCCAACGATGAAGTTCCCCTGATCTTGGACAGTGCGGAAAAAATGATTTTGGATGTGGCCGGACGCAAGGTTGGCCACGATTTTACGCCGATAAAAAATATTCTGTTGGATACTTTTACCAAGATCGAAGGATTGTACGCTTCAAAAGGCGGAATTACCGGGTTGCCGACCGGTTTCAAGGATCTTGACAAATTGATGTCTGGCTTGCAGCCGTCCGATCTGGTTTTAATTGCCGCCCGCCCTAGTATGGGAAAAACGGCGTTTGTGTTGAACATTGCCCAGCATGTGGCGATTAAGGAAAAGCAGCCGGTTGCTTTTTTCAGCCTGGAGATGTCAAAGGAGCAATTAGTGCAGCGGATGCTGTGCGCGGAAGCGCCGATTGACGCGCAGCGGTTGCGGAACGGCGACTTGGAAGAAAACGATTGGAAAAAATTAGTTATCGCAGCTGACCGTCTTTCTTCGGCGCCGATTTATATTGACGATACGGCCGGCATCTCCGTCGTGGAAATGCGGGCGAAAGCCCGGCGGTTAAAAATTGAACACGGCCTGAAACTGATTGTCATTGACTATTTGCAGTTGATGCAGGGTGGTACTTCCGGCAAGGGCGAGAACCGCCAGCAGGAGATTTCCGAAATATCCCGATTTTTAAAATCGCTGGCCAGGGAGCTGGATGTGCCGGTCCTTGCTTTGTCGCAGTTAAGCCGGCAAGTAGAGAGCCGTCAGGTCAAGCGGCCGATGTTGAGCGATCTGCGGGAGTCGGGGTCTTTGGAGCAAGATGCGGATATTGTTACGTTCTTATACCGCGAGGATTACTACGATCCGGATACGGAGAAGAAGAATATCACCGAGGTGATTGTAGCCAAACACCGGAACGGACCCGTTGATACGGTGCAGCTCTTCTTCCACAAACAATTTACCAAGTTTCAGGATTTATCAAAAATGAATATGTAATGTATTGTTATTTTCCCCATAAGTTGAAATTGTTTCCCCATAAAGTGAAACCCCATTTTCTGTAAATGAAACCATAATAAACAGAGTATCTATTAATAATTATTGTTATTTAAATAGCAAATGATGGAAAAGGAATGTGCCAGGTTTTATTTTTGGCGCATTCCTTTTCCATTATTGTTTTTTGGCTGTTTAATTTATTTGGTGTTACCAGATGAAAATATTAAATTGAGTTTTAAGATCGAAGCCGAAGTTCTTGAAGAAGCTGATGACAAAGTTGATAACACCGTTAATTTAAATTTTAAACGTTAAAATTTAAACAACATAGACTTGAATCTAGTTGAAAAAATTTACCTAAAAAAATGAAAAGGAGATGCTATTGTGCAAAAAGGAAAATTTTTCAATGTATCCATGTTTGAGACACATCAAGATTGGCAATTATCGATTGCTCGAAATCAAGAACTATATGGTCGTGATGATGATATAAGAACGGAGTTTGGACGTGATTATACCAGAATCCTACATTCCACGGCATACCGACGACTAAAGCATAAAACACAGGTGTTTTTTGCAACACAGAATGACCATGTGTGCACTAGGATTGAGCACGTGAACCACGTGGCTTCAGTTGGTTTTACTATTGCCCAATACCTAGGTTTGAATACTGAGTTAGTAAGGGCAATTGCAACAGGCCATGATTTAGGGCATGCGCCGTTTGGACATCATGGTGAGGTTGTTTTAGATGAATTAGCGAATACAATTGGCGAAAAATTTTGGCATGAATATCAGGGATTAAGAGTAGTTGATCAAATTGATACATTACTTGGTCCAGATGGCAAGGAAAATAATTTGTCATTAACTTATGCGGTTCGAGACGGCATTATTAGTCATTGTGGCGAAGTTGACGAGAATGCTGTTTGTCCAAGAAAAGACTATCTTTCTTTAGATGAAATAAGGGAAGCAAATCAAAGGCAACCGTTTACTTGGGAAGCATGTGTTGTTAAAATTTCAGATAAGATTGCTTATTTGGGTCGAGATATTGAAGATGCTTTAATGTTAAAAATTATTCATCCAGTTAGAACTAGAGAATTGATTAAAATGGTAGAAGATAAAATGCAAATTGATGTCGGGTCTATCAATAATACAACTCTTATGCACAAATTTATTATAGACTTATGCGAAGAAAGTGATCCTGCCTCTGGATTGGTACTCTCAAAAAAGCATTTGGATCTCATGAATGAGATTAAATCATTTAATTATGAGAATATCTACAAACATCAAAGGCTTAAATATTATAAAGACTATGCTCGTTTAATAATAGTTTCAATTTATGAAGCTTTGCAAGAATGTAATGCTGGTTCTGAAACAATGAGTGAGATTAAAGAAATGAAGAACTATTACCCCCGGTTAGGGCAGTATTTTGAGGAATGGCTAGAGAAATATTCTGATATAGGTCGGATTCAGATCGATCAAAAAATTAAAAAAAGGCAAAATACTCCAAGTTATTACCCGATTGGTGGTTATAATAACAAAATTGTTTATGATATAATGTCTGACAAAAAAGCGTATCGAAGGGCAAGCATTGATTTTATTGCTGGAATGACTGATAATTTTGCTGAAAAAATTTTTAAGGAATTAACTAGCTTTTAATTATAAACCGATTTTCGATAGAATTATGACGTTAATGTTGAAAGGTACCGTAAAATAGATTGCGAATTCTTGCTATCTTGCCGTACAAACCAGTGGAAACTATAAATTACTATTTATATACTTTATAATCAAAAACTTGCATGGATTTGATATTGTATAAATTTTTATGCAGGAAATAAGATTGAAAATGAGAAATAACGTATCATGGGAGGGCAGTATTATGACAATTTTTACAATTGGCTTTGGGAAAAAGAGCGCACGTGATTTTTTCACAATTTTAAAGAATAACGGAGTGAGAAGTCTAATTGATATTAGGCTTAATAATACATCTCAACTTGCAGGGTATACGAAAAAAACAGATTTGGAATATTTTCTTAAAACTATTGCTCATATAGAATATATTTATTTGCCGGAATTTGCTCCAACGAAAGATCTTTTAGATGATTATAAAGCAAAGAAAATAAGTTGGGAAGCGTATGAAAAAGAATATGCTCGCCTTCTAAATAGTCGCAAAACCCAATTGGATGTGATTTCTTTTGACCAGGCGTGTTTGCTTTGTAGCGAGCCAACCCCTAAGCAATGTCATCGAAGATTACTTGCAGAATACTTATCGGATAACATTCCGGGCTTGCGCATAGTTCACCTTTAGTAAATGAAAATAGCATTTTTGTGCACTTATTGAAAATATGAATTATATGAATTAAAGGAGGAATGAGAAGGTGAATAATAAAATGCGAATTTATACAGTAGGTCATTCTACCATCTCAAGCGCCCTCTTTTTGGATATTATTAAGAAATTTGGGATATCGTGCGTAGTAGATGTGAGGAGCACCCCGTTCAGTCGCTATGCTCCTCAATACAACAAAGATGAAATAATGCATTTTTTGCGAAATAATGATATTCAATATGTTTTCATGGGTGATGAATTTGGTGCAAGGCGTGATGATCGGACCTTATATTCATCTTTCGGGTATCTGGATTTTGAGCGTACAAGAAATTCGAAATTATTTTTACAGGGCATTGAACGTATAAAAAAAGGATTAGAGAATGGTTTTACAATTGCTCTCATGTGTACAGAAAAGCGAGCAATAGACTGTCATAGAAGCATTTTAATAGGAAAAGGATTAGCTGATAATGGTTTTGAAGTTTTGCATATAGACCATGAGTATAAAACGATGACCCAAAGTGAATTGGAGAAGGTTTTGCTGCGAGCATATTTTTCTGAGGTTAATATGTTTGCAGATCAATTGGGTGAACCTTTAAGTCAAGAAGAAATGGTTGAAGAAGCTTATCGACGCAAAAACAAAGAAATTGGTTTTATAGGGTATGAGGAAAAAGAGGTCGCCCGTAAATTATAGGGGGCGAGGTTATGACAAAAGATATTATTCTTCTGACTAAATCTTGGAAGGGGGGAGGATATTGCGTTGCTGGGATTGATACAGCAACAGGTAAATGGGTACGGATACTGTCTAATAATTCATCTACGACGAAACAGCATGCTGTATCAGAAGAAGATATGAAATACCAAAACGGAACCAGTGCGCAAGTTTGGGATAGAGTGAATATAGAATGTATTGGTTCTACACCTAATTATTATCAACCTGAAAATTATACTATGGATAACGGGTATTATTGGGGAAAGCTTGGGACGGCGGATATCCGTAATGTTGTAAGTCTTCATCCGCCCGAAAGACATGGTAATCTATTTTATAATAGCAATAAGGTAGTTGACCCTAATGAAATACTAACAATTAATCCTAACGAGCGATATTCATTAGCTTTAATTAAACCTGAAGAAGTGAAGATTTGTGTTAAGCGTTGGGACGACTATAGGCCGATAATTACAGCATTATTTTGTCATATGGGGAAAAAATATCAGTACATCAAAGTCACTGATCCTATTTTTGTAAAGCAATATGAAAATATATTTGATGGCTACTACGACATTAATAATGTTTATTTTGTTGTAAGTTTGGCTGATCTCAATCCGAAAGATGGATTACATTGGAAATTAATTGCATCTGTTTTACAAGGATAGTTTTTATAAAGACATTATAAATTAAGATATAAAATTTTAGCCCCTAATTATAAGAAGTTACACCCGGACTAACATCTCTATATGGTTGAAAAATGAAAAAGAAAATTTCATTTTATAGGGAAATTTTGTTTCACTTTATGGAGAAAAAGTCTTCACGAAGCCAGTAAGTGTGGGATGGATAATTTCACTTTATGGGGAAAATTGTTTTTTGCAAGAGAAAAATCCCCACTAGGGCATGCGGACAAAATCTTGGACTCTAAACGAGACAGGAGGTTGCCCATGTATTCAAGAGAACAACGAATGGAAGCCATTACACTTTACATCAAATATGATCAATCGGCAGCGGATGTGTTTCATGAACTTGGCTATCCAGACCGCAAGACATTGCCGAAATGGTATGCTGCATATCTCAAAGAACAAGAAACTGGGGTCCTGAAGGATCGGTATTCTCGATGCCCCAAATATTCATTGGAACAGAAGGAAACTGCAGTAAAGCACTATCTTGAGCATGGTCGCCGTTTTTCAAGGACGGTAAAAGCGCTGGGATACCCCAGCAGGGAAACGCTCAGAGACTGGTGCAAAGAATTGGCATTGGAACCTCGCAAAAAACGCGTCGAGGTATACAATACAGTCAAGAGCAGAAGAAAGAATGTGTGATTGCGCTGTGTACTCGAACCGGCAGTGCGAAAAATATCGCCAACGAATATGGCATCACCCGAGAGGCGTTGTACAATTGGAAAAATGATCTGCTCGGAAAGGGGGACAGCAGAACATTGACAAAGAAAGAAGATAATTCACTCCCCGATGATCGAGATGCTCTTTTATCTGAAATCGAAACGCTGAAACGCCAGATTAATAGACTGAAGCTTGAAAAAGATATTCTGGAAGGAACGATGGAAATCGTAAAAAAAGACCCGGGTGTCGATCCGAAAAACCTAACAAACAAAGAAAAGATGGTACTGGTCGACACCCTAAAAAATGAATATCCATTGAAAGATTTGCTCGGTTACGTAGGAATGGCACGCAGTAGCTACTTTTATCA
>Ga0316604_10000872_pt1 | contig 31233 bp, 24 predicted proteins | sample OWC_soil_day20_C_FD_207650 | JGI IMG/M metagenome (GOLD analysis project Ga0316604, IMG submission 207650) | Wetland soil microbial communities from Old Woman Creek delta, Ohio, United States - OWC_soil_day20_CT | ecosystem: Environmental > Terrestrial > Soil > Wetlands | place: USA: Ohio... | reverse complement strand
AATCGCTTGAGCACTCCCGGGAGACAGGGGTCACTCGCAAGTAATTTTTCAATATGCATTTGGGTATCTAGAAGAACCTGCTTAAGATAAACGCTGGACTCATAGTCCGGAGACAATGCTGAGATAGTTGTACCACCAACTTTAGTCAGAAAGTCGCTGACAACCTCTTTCCATTCCGAATATGGCGGGTAAGTCCTATTCGCAACGGCCGCAAGTGTTCGATGATGGCTAATTAAGCGCTGAAAGGTTTGCCGGACGTTTGCCTGCAAATCGTCGTCTGCAAAAGGTGCTAGCAGGTTCATCAGGCGCTCCCAAGCTCTCGGCTCCCGCGTCCCGTATACGCATGAAAGGTAATCAACGACCAAACGCGCAGCGGGCTCAGCGGCAATATCTTGTATCTGCTGCTCGTTGCGGAACGGGATGCCTCTCGCCTCCAACTCAGCCATAAGATGGTCGGCATAGAGGTCAAGTTGCTTTGATATCAGTACGGCGATTTCAGAATGTGGAATCCGCTCAGGCCCAACCCAGACAGCAATCTGCTCTGCCAAACATTTAGCCTCTTGGCGACTATCTTCGAAGTCCCAAGCGAATACTTCCCCCTCACCACCCGTGAGTTGCCCATCTGGCATGACGGACGCCGGATCCAGCTTGCGGATGATTTCGTTCTGCAAGCGCAGCAGCCGTGGCTTGGAGCGAAAGTTGCGGTACATGTTGAGCGGGACCGCCGCAAAATCGGCTGCAAAAGTCTGGAAAATGCCATCCAGCGCACCGGCCCAGCCCATGATCTTCTGCTTGGTGTCGCCGACTGCCGTCAGTCGGATGCCTGTTCCTTGGAATGCGAGCTTCACGAGCTCGTATTGTTTGTCTGTGCAGTCCTGAAATTCATCCAGAAAAACGTCACTGTAGGTCTGGCGAATAGCGTTGCGGGCAAGTTTTGATTTCTTGAGTATCTGAATGGCGAGCGGCACCAGATCATCGAAGTCGATCTGATTGTGAGTCACCTTGGGTTTGCCAAGCGTGTAGCCAGGCTCAAGGGCATCCTTGCCGGTCAGTACAGGGCGGAAGCGATCAATGATGCGTTTGGCAAAGGCATGGAAGGTGTAGCTGTCAAAGCGTGAAGCGAGATCAGTGCCACAGCGGCGCTGCACGCGTTCCTTCAGATTCTTGCTGGCATCAACCTTGAACGAAATCGCCAGAATTCGTTTGGGATATCTGCAGGTGCCTGTGCGCAAGAGGAAGTCTGCTCGCTGCGCCAGCATTTCAGTCTTGCCCGCGCCGGGCCCGGCCGTGAGCGCAAGGCAGCGCTCTTGCTCTTTAGCGGCAAGCAGCGCATTCGGTTCGAGCGTCAGCCCATCTGCAGGCTGCCAGGCGTCGATGGCAATCACTCGGGCAGCTCCGCCAGTTTGGCGATAACGGCATCAGCCAGTCTGCTCAGAGAAGCCGGCATTTTTGCGAGTAATTCTTCATCCTTCAGCTTGGCCAGTGCATCGATGTGAGCAGCGGGTTTGCTGCCTAGTTTGAAGCGCTGGTGGTAGGTGTTGAAAAGCTTTTGCTCCTCTGGGCTGTACTGGCTAGCGTCGTGGTGGCTTTTCCCAAGCACAGCCTTGATCGTTGAGTCATCCGGCGCGTCTTCTTCGACACCGTAGGCTTCTGGGAAGGTGAGCAGCATGGAGAAGTCGAGGTCTAATGGGGAAGAGAAAAACACCCCACGGTTCTCCAGCTCATTAAATACGTCTCTCTTTTCTTCACCAAAACAGTAATGTGTTCGGACTGGTGTTTCTGATGAATTCCATTTAGGTAATTGCCAGTCAGCAGGAAGTGCTTTTCCTGGTTCAAATTTCGTCAGTTGATCATTTACGACTTTGATTCGTCCCCAGCCCGCAGCGTAACGAGCTACATCCAGATCAAGGAGCGTCAGGTACGGGATCTGCAATGCCGCGAGCAGGCGCCAGAAGTGATTGACGTGTCTGCCCCCTAGCGGAGCAATCGTGACGGCGGATTCATCTACTGGAGCGCCTTTGGCCTGCAGCAGGCGTGGCAGGACGATCTCTTCGCTATCGCCTTCGCCCAGAACGACCAGCCGCGAGAAATAGACCTCCGGAAATGCTTGGACGGCTTCACGCACGAATTTGTGCGCTTCGTCCGTGTCTTCCGGCAACAGGATGTGCGTGACGCGTGATTGCCGGGCGTCGGTCAGCCGCAGATAGCGGATGTGTTCAGGATCCACCCGGCGCAGCATCGATGGCGCATGCGTGGCAATGAGGGCTTGGGCGTCCGGGTGCTGAACCATGGTGTTCAAAGCACTGACGATCCGTCCCAGGTAGTGCGGGGAGAGACTGTTTTCGGGCTCTTCAACGGCTACCAATGTGAAGACTGGGGGGCGCAATTTGTCTGGGTCAAACGAAGTGTCTTGCCCGGCGAGCACGGCACGCCCGATGGCTTGCGACGACAGTGCGAGAGACAAGTACAGCATCGACTTCTGGCCATCGCTCAGTCGTGAAAAATCGACCAGACTCTCATCGTGCCCAGGCGAAAACGAGACTGACATGTGGCGCAACAAGGACTCGATCTCAGAGGCCACAAAAGTAATCTTTGGGTCGGCGAAGAACTTACCTTTGTGCAACGTGGCCCACGTTGTTTTCAGGCTCTCGCTCAGCGCATTGACCGAGGGGTTCGCTGCCAAGCTGTCACTGATCTGATCGGTCAACGTCTTGATCTCTTCGCGCTCCGCATCCCATTTCACTGCGCGAAGCATTCTTCCTAGAAGGGCATTGGCGCCGTATGCAATGTGGTCGGCAGGATCACGCTGTGCCGGAAGATAGTGGACGTGGATATGGTTACGCTCAGCTCTGGGAACTTGTGCAGTACTGAGTGGCTCACCGTCAGCATCCAGGTCCAGCACGTACACCATAGACTCTTCTATATCGCCATCCACACCCAGGGTTGCACTGAGACGGTAACGAACACGTGGAATACCGTCGATCTCATCCAGCCGCATATGTGCAAAATGCGGGGCTACGGTCGTGTTGTCTTCGTCTTCCGCCAACTCGGGAAAGAGGAACTCGGCCTCGATCCAGAGCTGTCGTTCATCCGGTTTCTCCTTTTCATTGCTAGGCACATGAAAGTCTGAACGCAGTATCCGGCGCAGCGACGGGTCGAAGGCGAAGAGTCGGCACAAGGCCTGCAATGCAGCAGTTTTTCCCGAGCCATTCGGGCCTATCAGGTAGGTGATGTCTTCGAGCGTGATTTCGGTTGGTTGCTCACCGAAAGATTGAAAATTTGAAAGCCGAATCGTTTGAAGTTTCATCTCACCCCTCTTCACCCAGACAAACACATCGAAGTCGTACCTTGGTCATGCAACCCAGTTCGCTACCTCACTCCCCCTTCTTCACCTCCCCAAACTTCCCCGCCATCGTAGGATTCCCCTTGGTCAATCGCTTGATGGTCACGTCCTGCGCTTTGTCGTTCGCGAGGCGCAAATTCCGGTCCGTCCCCAGCAGGGCTTCCTTGGTTTTCTGCAGGTGGTCGATGGATTTGTCGATCTCGTCGATGGCGGTCTGGAAGCGGCGGGAGGCGAGGTCGTAGTTCTTGCCGAAGGCGCTCTTGAAGCTCTCCAGCTCGTTTTCGAAGTTGGTGATGTCGATGTTCTGCGCGCGGACGAGGGCGAGTTCGGCTTTGTATTTCACCGCGTTCATCGCGGCGTTGCGCAGCAGGGTGATGATGGGGATGAAGAACTGCGGGCGGATGACATACATCTTCGGGAAGCGGTGGGAGACGTCGACAATGCCGGTGTTGTAGAGCTCGCTCTCGGGTTCGAGCAGTGAGACGAGCACGGCGTATTCACAGCCTTTTTCAACGCGGTCCTTGTCGAGTTCCTTGAGGAAGTCGTCGTTGCGCTGTTTCGTGGTGGTGGTGTCGCTCTCGTTCTTCATCTCGAACATGATGGAGACGATTTCGGTGTCGGCTTCGTCCTTGTCGCGGAAGATGAAGTCGCCCTTGCTACCGCTGCGCGCGTCGTTGTCTTTCTCGAAGTAGGCACGCTGAAAGGCGGTGGCGCGGAGGCGATTGAATTCGGTTTCGCAGTGCTGTTCCAGGGTTTCGCCGACCATCTTGGTGGAGAGGCGGGCCTTCATGTCGCGCAGGCGTTCGATGGCTTCGTCGCGGTCCTTGAGCTGGGCCTCGAACCTGTCTTTGAGGGCTTGCTCGGCGAGCTGCTTTTCGAGTGCGGCGCGTTCCAAGCTGCTCTTGAGTTCGTCGCGCTCTTTCTCGACGGTGCCGAGTGCGTCGGCCAGCGCGAGCTTCTGGTTGAGTGCGTTGGTGTCGAGCCGGGCCTTGAGGGTCTGGATCTCGGCGTCCTTGCTGGCGGCGCTCTTCTGCAGCTCGGCGAGCATCTTCGCTTCGGCCAGCTTTTCGGTGGCTTCTTTCTCTTGCTGCGCCTGTTTGAGGGCATTGGCAAGCTGGTTAGCCAGTGCATCGCGCTCTTTCTCGATGGCGCTGAGGGCCTGGCTCACGGCGAGCTGGCGTTGCACTTCGCCGGCATCGAGCTGGGCCTTGAGGGTCTGGATTTCGCTGTCCTTGGCGGCAGCGGCTTTCTGCAATTCGCCCGCGATTTTGGCCTGCGCGAGTTCGACGGCGTTGCGCTTGTCCTGCTCGGCGAGTTCAAGCCGCTCGTGGAGTTGCTTTTCGAATTCGGCGTCGCGTACCTGCTTGAGGATGTCGGCATAGCCGGCTTCGTCGATCTTGAAGGCCTTCCCGCAGTGCGGGCAGATGATTTCGTGCATGTCTGAGCTTCTCCAGCCTGCCGCAGCGCACGCGTGTGTGCTGCGGCATAGATGATGTCTGCAGCATGCTACTACTTTTATGATGACGCATACCGGTTCGCTTCTTGTGCCGGAACTCTTTCAGACCTGGGGGGCCGGGGCTGCATTGTCGCTTCCCGCTCCCACCTGCGCAGCGCGGTCCAGGAGAAACGTTTCATTGAAATTTTTGTATATGTTCATACGGAATTGGTTGTTCATTTCTTCCGTAGTGTCTGGCTATGATCAGCATGGGGAGCCATTGATTGCAATCAAGAATGGATAAACACATGCAGGAAGGGCTGAATACACGTCAGATCAACGCTTTGAGACTTCTGCTTGAACGGCGCGAATTCACGCCGGAGGATGTGGCCGCGCTCGACTATCATCTGCTCGCGCGCATGCCCGGGATTGGAGGCAAGAGCCTCAACATCATCCGTGAGTGGCTGGCATCGAAGGGGATGGATCTGCTGAACAGTCCGGAAGACTATTCAAAAAGTTTGCGATCTTGTCGACTGGAAGCGCGGCTGGAGCGCGCGCGAAAGCTGCTGGAAAAGCATGGTTACGACGTGAGGCGTAACGTCTAGGATTGCACGGCTGAAAAAGCTACGCCTGCTTTGTGCAGGTCTCTCGCTCAAGCTTCGGTGAGCGTCATCAGGATATCGGCATACCAGGCGCAGTTGAGGCCGAGTGCTTCATCCAGCTTCAGATCACGGGTGCCGACATCAAGCCGGGCGGAATGGACGCCCAGCAAGACCCAGGGTAATTCATCGGGCGCGCACAGATGGGCGGCGCGACGCCGGACCACGGGGGCACCACTGCCACCACGATGGGTGCGTGCATCGGTGAGGAAGTAGCCTTCGCCCTGGAAACGCATGCCGAAGGATGAGGCGATGCCGGCCTGGCGTACGACGGGCAGGTGATGAAAACTGTCGTGAAAACCCAGCGGGAAACCGACAACGAGGACGGCTTCGCCGACTTCGATCTGGTCGGCCGGGCGGACCAGATTGGCCGGCGTGAATGCTTCGATGGCGGCATTGGGAGGCAGCGCGCCGCGCTCGATTTCGATGACCGCCACGTCGATTTCGCCGGACGAGTCGGCCCCCTGGCGCCACAGGCTTTTGCCATCGCGGTAGAGCGGGATTGCGAAGCCGGTGGATTGCGCCATGTTGTGCGGATCGGTATGCAATTCGATCTGGATATGATCCGGTGTGTGCTGGCTCGGCTCGTCGAACATCACATGGCGGCTGGTGACCAGGAACAGGCGTGCTCCGCGTGCGAAGAAGAAACCGCTGGCATTGGTCAGGGGCTTGTTGATGTCGAAAGTGAGTATGCGTGTGGTGCTGAGCAGCAGGGATTCGATCATGGGGCGGCGTGGTTTGATGGGCTTCAAGGCGGACGCTTGCAAGAATACCCTGTCGGAGCCGCTTTTCTGTGCGTTTGCGCACAGGCGTGTTTTCAGCGCTTCAGGGTTTGCCTGAGGACGGCAAGCGACGCGGGGCGGGGCAAGGTCGCCTCTGGTGTGTCGGCGAGTGCCCGGGCACGCAGCTGGCCGCAGCCGCCATCGATATCCTGCCCGGCAGAGTTGCGCAGCTTGGTGAGCACGCCACGCTGGTGCAGGGTGCGGGCAATCGCTGTGGCGCGTTCCCAGGATGGGCGCTTGAAGCCGAGACCTTCGTTGGTGTTGTACGGGATCATGTTCATGATGGCGTACTTGCCCTTGAGCAATCGCACGATGCCGTCGAGCTCGGCCTCGCTGTCGTTGACGCCATCGAGCAGGGTCCACTGATACTGGATCGGATAGCCCGTCTCACGCGCGTAACGTTCGCCCAGTTCGACGAGTTCATCCGGTGCGATGCGCGGTGCTTTGGGGAGCAGGCGGGCGCGCAGTGCCGCATCGGTGGTGTGCAGTGACAGGGCGAGTGCCGGTTTGACCGGCCCCTGTGGCAGGCGCTCGAAGACGCGGTGGTCTCCCACCGTGGAGAACACCAGATTCTTGTGGCCGATGTTGCCCAGCGTGCCAAGCAGGTGAATGGCTTCCAGCACGTTGTCGAGATTGTGGGCGGGCTCGCCCATGCCCATGAACACGACTTTCTTCACGTGGCGGCGGGCGCGGCCGAGCACTACCTGGGCGACGATCTCGGCGCTGCCGAGCTGGCGCAGGAGGCCATCGCGACCGGTCATGCAGAACACGCAGCCGACCGCGCAGCCAACCTGGGTCGAAACGCACAAGCCGTCGCGCGGTAACAGTACGCTTTCGACGGTCTGTCCGTCCGCAAGCTGCACGAGCAGGCGTTCCGAGCCGTCTTCGCCTTGATGTGCTGCGCTCAGCCGGGCGAGCGCGTGCAGGTCCTGATCCAGCGCGGGCAGATCATTGCGCAAGGCCAGCGGCAGGACATCCTCGGCGCGACGCCGGCCACTCTCCAGTGACTGTGCCTGCAGCCAGGCACGCAGTACGCGCTGGATGTGGGCGGGTTTGCCGCCGTGCGCGGCGAGGCGTTGCTGGATGTCTGCAATCAGCATGCTTCAGTCCTTGCCGGGGAGAACTTGCCCGGCTTTGCCCCGGGCTTCGCGGTGCATGCGCCAGATGGTATGGCCGTTGACCAGCAGGATGACGATTTCCAGGGCACTGCCGCCAATCGAACCCGCGATCAGGTTGTTGGCGACCCACAATACTGTTCCCAGGAGCATTGCTACACGCATGCGAATGCCATGCAGCAGGAACAGGGCCAGGGTGCCGATGCAGGAGGCCATCAGCGGAAACCAGTTCCACCAGTGCTCGACCAGGCTGAAGCCCAGTGCCAGGTTGACGATGACGACGATCGCCGCGACCCAGACCGAGCGTGTGTACAGGGAGAGCGCGGAGCGGATGGCCGAGATTGTGGTGCTGGCCATGGCGGTGGGGTTGCCAAGCAGCCAGAAGTGGACGATGTAGGCGGTGCATTCGCCGAACATGTAGAGCTTGAAATGGCGATCATTCTTTTGCAGGAAGGATCCCACGCCGAGGATGAAGGCCGCGTAACCGAAGAGTTGGACAGGAGAGAATGCGGTGCTGAACATCAGGACAGGAGAGGCCGGGTTTCGGATGCGGGGGCGCCACTTTAGCCCGGATGCCGGGAAGCGTCGAGGCTTGTGGCGACAGGATGGCGTACAGGATCTGACAGTCTACTGGTGGACTGCAAGAGGGATGGGTGGGCTTTTGATCAATAAATCTGATTGAGTTGATCCGGATTATTGATCAAGTGTGCCGTGAAGGTGTTTGAGCTTCAGGAAGATCAGCGCCGCAAGCAGTGCATCGTTGGCCGGATCGTGACGTGGCAGCCTGGGCAGGTCGAGATCGGCGAGGATTGCATCCAGACGCAGGTCGACCTCGGGTCGGTAGGCGGTGACCTTGCGGTCGTAGTAAAGCCCCGAAACTTCGATGGCCGGATTGGGCAGGGTGATGCCCAGCCAGGGTTTGAGCTGGCGGTTGATCACGGCCAGATCAAACTCCAGGTAGTAGCCAAGCAGTGGGCGCGGACCGATGAAATCGAGCAGACGGCCCAGCGCTTCGCGTACCGGCAGGCCGTCGGCTACGTCCTGCGGGCGCAACTGATGGATCGGAATGCTTTGCGCAGCAATCGGCCGGGTGGGTTTGAGGGTCAGGCGCAAGGTTTGCGAGGCCAGGATGCGGTCGCCACAGACCGGCATGGCGGCGATGCTGAGGATCTCTGCGTGCTGCGCATCCAGGCTGCTGGTCTCGCAGTCGATGCTGACCCATTCGTCGGGCGGTGCGGCGTCAAACAAGCGGGCGAAACGCGAGTCGCGCAGGGCCTGGCGGGATCGCCAGCGTTTCAGTTGCAGCCAGGGACTCATGAGAGGCGGGCGAGCTGGAAGTGATGCTCGATGAGCTGGCGGAAACGCTTGACCACGCCCAGCGCGTCCTTGAGCAGATCGCGTTCCAGGGTGGATAGCGTGGCCGGATCGATCAGATTGTCCGGTTTGCGGTTTTGGGCAATGGCGTTCAAGCCGTGCTGCAGGCGCAGGCCGTGAAAGAAGATCAGGGTCTCGCGCAGGTCTTGCGCCAGGGCAGCGGGCAGGAGCTGGCGGGCCAGCAGCTCGTCGATGCGGCGATAGGTATTGGCGTCACGGATGCCCGCCTTGACTGCCATGCTGCGCAGGCCATGGACCAGCGGGAAGATGCCGCCTTTCTTGATGTCGAGCCGGTCACGCTGGCTGCCCGCATCAAGGACCAGGCGTGAGAACAGGGAGAGCGGCACATCGAACTGGCGTACGGGCAGTGCGAAGCGGCCCAGGAATGCGTCGTCCAGCTCCGGCAAGCTTTGCAGTTGCACCGGTTGCAGCAGGCTGGCCTGGCCGGCGATGGGGCGGGCATCGGCCCAGATTGCCAGTCGCATCACGTTTTCAGCACTGGCACTGCGGATCCAGCCGAGCAGGCGATTGCGCATCACGCTCACTTCGCAACACCAGTCCGGCTGGTTGAGCATGATGCCGCCGGGGCAGGGCGGATAGCCAAAACTCAGCAGGGTCTGGGTGAAACGTTCGCAGATGTCTGGCAGTTCGGGATGGGTGTAACCGTCCCGGATCAGCAGCGCATTGTCCTGATCGGTCTTGAGGATCTGCTCGCCACGCCCTTCCGAGCCCAGTACCAGCAGGCACACATGGTCGAGCATGTCGGGCGGCGCCAGCAGGGCGAAGACCCGTCCGAGCAGGTGGCGGCGCAATTCGCAGAGCAGGTCGGCGATCAGGGTGACTTTCACGCCATTGCCGTGCAGCAGGCTGATCAGCTCATCCATGCTGCGGTTTGCGGCCATCAATTCGACGATGCTCTCGGCGCGTTCGATCTGCGCCAGCACGATGTGCGACTGGTTGGAGAGGAAGGACAGCAATTCGACTTGTTCGAGAATGCCGATGACCTGGCCGGCACGTGTGACGATCAGGCGCTGAATGGTGTGGCTCGCCATCAACAACTGGGCGTGATAGAGGTAGGCCTCGGCCTCGATGGAAACCAGCGGGGTGCGGGCCAGCGGGCCGAGCGGGGTGCTCGCGGCGGGGCATTCGCTGATCACGAAATCGCGCAGATCGCTGCGCGTGAAGATGCCGTCTCCAGACGGGGTATGCACCAGCACGCAGGTGGCGTGATGCTTCTGCATCAGGCGGGCGGCGGTCAGTACGCAATCATCCGCCTCCAGCCACAAGGCGGGAGACAGGTAGGCGGACTCCACTCGGCTCATCAGCATGGCTTGCAGCTGACCCTGCAAGGGGCGATTGGCGAGTACGGCAAAGCGCGCAGCCACTTCCTGATAGAAGAACGCGCCGAATACCGGATTGCGCTGGGTCAGGTCCAGCACCAGATCACGCGGCAGGCAGAACACCAGGGTGTCTTCTGCCGCCACGAGGCGATGCTGGGCACGGCCGCCGAGCATGGCGCGGGAATCGAAACTGTCCTGCGGGCCGTAGTAGGCGAGGGTTTCGCCTTCGGCATGCTCGGACACCATGCCCTTGATCACCACGTAAAGCGTGTCGACGGGGCTGTCGGCTTCATGCAGGCAGGTGCTTTTCGGAAAGTAGGCGACATCTACCCGCTCGGCCAGGCGCTGGCGCTCACCGGGGGTCAGGCAATCGAACGGGGCTTGGCTGAAGTCGAACGGAGTTGTCATGTCCACCGGCATCAAAAAGACAAAACCCCGGGCCGGAGCCCGGGGAAATACTGCGAGGGAGGATTCAGTGCTTGCTCGAAGCGCCTTCTGCACCGACGCCGGTCATTGAGCGGATGAACTGTGGCAGGAAGGCGGCACGTTCCTTGTCCGCCGATTCGCTGTTGTCGATCACCGAGAAGAACCAGGTGCACACGAACGCGAGTGTCATCGAGAACAAGGCCGGGTTCTTGTAGGCGAAGATGGCTTCCGTGTTGTGCAGCACATCGACCCACACGGTGGGGCCGAGCACGATCAGGGCCACCGCCGAGATCAGACCGATGAGTCCGCCCAGCACGGCGCCGCGCGTGGTCAGCCCTTTCCAGAACATGGACAGGAACAGCACCGGGAAGTTGGCCGACGCCGCAATCGAGAAAGCCAGACCAACCATGTAGGCAATGTTCTGTTTCTCGAAAGCAATCCCGAGCAGGATCGCGACGATGCCCAGGAAGATGGTGGCGATCTTCGATACGCGGATTTCGCTGGCTTCCGTGGTGCGGCCGCGCCGCCAGACACTGGCATACAGATCATGCGATACCGCCGAGGCGCCCGACAGGGTCAGGCCGGATACCACCGCGAGGATCGTGGCGAAGGCCACCGCCGAGATGAAGCCGAGGAACCAGTCTCCGCCCACTGCACTGGCCAGATGGATGGCCGCCATGTTGGCACCGCCGATGAGCCCTTTGGCATCGGTGTACTGGGGCTGGTTGAGGACCAGCATGATGGCGCCGAAACCGATGATGAAGGTCAGGATGTAGAAGTAGCCGATGAAGCCGGTGGCGAAGAACACCGATTTACGGGCTTCCTTGGCGTCCGACACGGTAAAGAAGCGCATCAGGATGTGCGGCAGGCCGGCGGTACCGAACATCAGGCCGATACCCAGGGAGATGGCATCGATCGGATTCGAGACGAGTCCGCCCGGCGACATGATCGCGGTGCCCTTTGGGTGAACCGAAATGGCCGTGGCAAACATGGTTTCCAGACTGAAACCGGAGAGCTTGAGCACCATGAAGGCCATGAAGGTTGCACCCGAGAGCAGCAGGGCGGCCTTGATGATCTGTACCCAGGTGGTGGCCAGCATGCCGCCGAACATGACGTAGAGCACCATCAGGATCCCGACCAGCACCACCGCCGAGGTATATTCCATGCCGAACAACAGCTGGATCAGCTTGCCTGCACCGACCATCTGGGCAATCAGGTAGAGCGCCACCGTCACCAGCGTTCCCACCGCGGCAAACGAACGCACCGGGCCTTGCTGCAAGCGGTAGGAGGCCACATCGGCAAAGGTGTACTTGCCCAGATTGCGCAGGCGTTCGGCGACCAGGAAAGTGATCAGCGGCCAGCCGACCAGAAAGCCAATCGAATAGATCAGGCCGTCATAACCGCTGCCATACACCAACGCGGAGATTCCGAGGAACGATGCGGCAGACATGTAGTCACCGGCAATTGCCAGACCATTCTGGAAACCGGTGATGCCGCCGCCGGCCGCGTAGAAATCCTTGGCGGAGCGGGTGCGTTTGGCCGCCCAGTAAGTGATGAACAAGGTGGCGGCCACGAAGATGAAGAACATCACGATGGCGTGGATGTTCAGGTCGCGCTGTTTGACCGGACCACTGATGGTGTCTGCCGCCCAGACTGGCAGGCTTGCAAACAGATTCAGCAACAGGATGGAAAGACGCTTCATTGCTGAGCCTCCTCGACAACTTCACGGGTCAATTGATCGAACTCGGTATTCGCGCGGCGGACGTAAATGCCGGTGAGCACGAAGGCCGACAGGATGATGCCGACACCGACGGGGATGCCCCAGGTGATGACGGTGTCCGGTCCGAGCGGGGTGGCAAACAACTCCTTCTTGAAACCGACGATCAGGATGAAGCCGCAATAGATCGCGAGCATGATGATGGAGAGTGTCCATGAAAATACGCGCTTGGTTTGAATCAGTGCCGCGAATTTCGGATTATTTTGTATCCGTTCAATTGTGGGTGATGTCATGTCTTCCTCCAGGGCTGGACCCGACTCGCAGCCGGGCTGTTGCGACTCTATGGGAATAGACAAGGCTGAAGCCAATGGCAATTCCTGATGTGCCACATCAGGAATGGTTATGCTGTATCCTAAAGCCTTGTGTTTCAAGGCAAGACAAGGATTCCCGGCTATTCGGGCAATGCCTTGTGGTGGGTGTTTACCCCTAGTGGAATGTCATGGAAATCTATCAGCTGCGCACCTTTCTGGCTGTTGCCCAGCATGGTCATCTGACGCAGGCCGCCGAGCAGTTGCATCTATCGCAGCCTGCCGTCACGGCCCAGATCAAGGCCCTGGAAGAAGAACTCGGCGTGAGTCTGTTCGAGCGGGTGTCCAGTGGCGTTTTGCTGACGGACGCTGGCAAGCGCCTGGTGCCTGATGCTGAACGGGTATTGGGATGTGCGCGTGGCCTGATCGACCATGCGCGCAGCATGCAGGGCGAATTGCGCGGACGCATCCGCATCGGCACCCTGATCGTGCCGGGGCGATTGCGCCTGGGGCCGTGGCTGTGCGATGTGCAGCGGCGTCACCCCTTGCTGGAAACGCAGACCCGGCTGGGGCTCTCGCGTGACAATCTCTCCGAAATCCGGCGCAACAATCTCGACTGCGGTTTTTTCCTCGGGCGTGACAGCTTTGCCAATGTCAGCGCAATACCACTTACCGAAATCGGCTTCTGCGTCGCGATCCCGACCGGTCTGGCCGAAGCGCTGGGGCATGCGGACTGGCAGCAAATGAATGGCACGCCCTGGCTGGGCGTGTCGCCACGTTCGACCATTGCCACCATGACGCAGGATCTCTGGCACTCCCACAACATCACCCCGCGCGTGGTCGGCGAATTTGATGACGAGGCCACGCTTTCCGAACTGATTCGTGCCGGCCTGGGCATGGCCTTGCTGGCCGAGCGCACCGCCAAACGGTTCGCGGCCGATGGCGCTTTCGTGTTGTGGCGCGGTGGGGAAGTCGTGATCCGTGCGCCGCTGCAGTTCATCTATCCCTCGGAGCGCGAAGGTGATCCGTTGCTGATGGCGTTGCGTGATTCACTCAAGACCATCTGGGATCTGCCTTGACACGGCAGGAAGCGTCAAGCGGCAAGCCCCGTTTGTGGGTCGATGCAGATGCCTGTCCGGTGGTGATCAAGGAAATCATCTTCCGTGCGGCGAACCGCAAGCAGCTCGAAACCATCCTGGTCGCCAACCAGATGCTGCGCGTGCCACCATCACCCCATATCCGTGCCGTGCAGGTGCCTGCCGGTTTTGACGTGGCGGACAACTACATCGCCGCGCAGCTTCGACCCGGAGATCTGGTTGTGACGGCCGACATCCCGCTGGCCGCCCAGGTGATCGAGCGGGGAGGTTGCGCGCTGAATCCGCGTGGCGAGCTATATACCGCGGCGAATGTGCGCGAGAGTTTGTCCATGCGCGACTTCATGGAGAGCTTGCGGGCCAGTGGGGTGCAGACAAGCGGCCCGGCAGCCTTCAGTCAGTCCGACCGGCAAGCCTTCGCCAATCAACTCGACCGGCTGCTGGTACGCGTGCCAGATTGATCCGGCGTACGTGCCGTCCAATGCCCTTGAGGAATCAAACTGTTTGTGGAGGGGATGAATCCACGTTTGGGTGGCGCGTTAAAATGGCAGGATCATCCTATATTTGTCGGCTGGGCGCGGGGCTGCATTCTCGGTACGGTGTTGCCATGATTTCCCCGACGCTTCCGATACCCCTAGATAGCTTTTCCGGAGAGAAAAATGCTTCAAGCTTCTCAGTATAAAAAGCTCCAGATCGCCCTTCACTGGGTGATGTTCCTGCTGTTCGCCATCGCCCTGGCAACCATCGAATACCGCGAGGGCGTTCCCAAGGAAACCGGGCAGGCCTTGCGTGACACCTTGCGTGCGATTCATATTTCGGCCGGTCTGCTGGTGTTCATCCTGGCTTTCGTGCGCATCGAGGAACGCATCCGCGTGGGCATTCCGGCAACGCTGGGTAATGCCCGCTGGCAGATCGCTTCGGCTCACCTTCTGCATCTGGCGCTGTACATCGTGATGTTCGCCCTGCCCATCACCGGGGTTGTCTTCTCGCAAGCCGGCGGTCGTACGGTCGCATTCTTCGGATGGGAGCTGCCACAAATGCTGGCGCAGGATCCGGCGCTGCGAAAGAGCGTGAAAGAGGTTCACGAATTCCTTGGCAACGCGGTTTATGTGCTGGTTGGCCTGCATGTGGCGGCCTCACTCTGGCACCACTTCATCGTCAAGGACGATACCCTGCGGCGCATGCTGTCGTGGCGTGGCAAGCAGGATTGATCGGAAACGATGCGCTCTGATGGTTCCCACGTGAGGGGGAAGCATCGCTGAAGGCAGTGCTGCCAGTCGCCTGCCGGCGGGTCTGCCCCTTCGCTTGATCAGTGCTGGGGCCGTTCTGCCGGTTTTTGCTCCAGCCAGGCCAGCAGGGTGGCAAATATCTTGTCCGGCGCCACGGGTTTGACGATGAAATCATTCATCCCTGCGGCAAGACAGCGGAGCTTGTCTTCGGCAAACGCGTTGGCTGTCATGGCCAGGATCGGGATGTCCCGATAGGCTGGCAGCTCGCGAATCCTCTGCGTGGTTTCCATGCCGTTCATGTTCGGCATCTGCATGTCCATCAGGATGAGTGCATAGGGGGTGTCCTGTGCCCGGGCGATGGCCTGGAGCCCGTCTTCCGCCGTATCGACAGCCAGTCCCGGCTCTTCCAGCAGATACTGGGTCACCATGAGGTTCATGGGTTCGTCGTCCACGAGCAGGATACGGGTGCCGGCATGACGTTCGCGGATAGCCGCTTCCGCGTTGGTCGTGGAGATTGCCGGGGCGGCGTTTTCTGCCTGCTCTTCCGTTTTGTCGAGACTGACTCTGAACCAGAAGGTACTGCCTTCTCCTGGCAGGCTCTCTACGCCGACTTCCCCGCCCATCAGCTCGGCCAGCCGTCGGGTGATGGCCAGCCCCAGACCGGTTCCACCATATTTCCGGGTGGTTGATTTGTCGGCCTGTTCGAATGCCTTGAACAGTCGCGGCAGGGCTTCGGGTGGGATGCCGATACCGGTGTCCTGTACTTCAAAGCGGACCTGCACGGCCCTGTCGTTTTCCTCCAGCAGGCGGGCGCGCAGGGTCACGGAACCTTCGTTGGTGAATTTGATGGCATTGGTTGCGTAGTTGAGCAAGGCCTGTTGCAGGCGGGTCGGATCGCCACGCAGTCTGAACTGAAAATGGTCGGCCTCGACATTCAGCTGGAGGCCCTTGGCCTGGGCACGCTCGGACAGGATCGAATGGACGTTTTCAAGCAGGCAGGCAATGGAGACGGAGCCTTCTTCGATGACAAGCTTGCCTGCCTCGATTTTCGAGATGTCGAGGATGTCATCGATGATGCTGAGCAGATGCTTGGAGGCCATGTTTATCTTGTCGAGACGCTCCGCCTGTACGGGTGTGACGCCTCCCCGTTGCAACAGGTTGGCCATGCCGAGGATGGCATTCATCGGTGTCCGGATCTCGTGACTCATGTTGGCCAGGAACACGCTCTTTTCCTGGTTTGCTGATTCCGCGGCGAGCTTGGCTTCGGCCAGTTCTGCCGTCCGGATCTGGACCAGTTCTTCAAGGTGATGGCGGTGTTGCTCGAGTTCCAGTTGGGTGGTTTTGATATCGGTGATGTCTCGTGTGATGGAGAGAACCGCCTGAACACCGTTGACGTTCATCAGGGATGCTGACATCAGACCCCAGTTACATTGACCATTCTTCTTTCTATAGCGTGCCTCGAGATTCAGGCATCTGGCTTTTTCCTGAAGGTCTTTGACCAAACGTTGTCGATCTTCTGGATCTACCCAGATTCCGAGTTCGATCGAGGTTTTCCCAATAATTTCATCACGGCTATAACCTGTCAGGTCGAGAAATGCCTGATTGATATCGATATACCGACCGTCGTTCAGGTTGGTGATGTTGATGAAGTCCAGACTTGTCTGGAACGTTGTTCTATAGCGTTCTTCGCTCAAGCGCAGCGCTTCTTCGGCCCTTTTCTGTTCAGTAATGTCACGGATGATGCCGAACAGGGTGTTCTTTTCTTCATCCAGATGCGCAATGGACCGGATGTCGCGGATTTCGCCGCTATCCGCAGTCCTCATCTTGATTTCAATGTCGTAGGGTTGATTGCCTTCAATCAGGCCTTTGTACGCCGTATCCAGCAGGGTCTGGTATTCAGGAAGTACGAGCTGCCGGATCGTATCCAGATCGAATTCATGCTGCGCAACGCCGCATAGCTTGCTGGCGCCACCTGAGGTGATGACCTTCCGGGTATCAAGATTGAACTCCCAGTTTCCGGAGAGCGAGGCGAGTTCGGCGCGCCGGAGCCGGGCTTCACTGATGCGGACGGCTTCTTCTGCCTGCTTGCGCTGGCTGATGTCGTACATGCGGTTGATCGAGTGGACGACCCCTTTGGTGTCGGTAAATATCGTGGAGTCGATATCCACCGTGAAGACATGGCCGTCAGCATGAATGCAGCGCAATTCACCGTGAAATCTCCCGGTTCGGCCACGCTCCTCCAGCGCAGACGACAAGCCAGGATCCGTTGTATCCATGATGCCGTTGCGGCCCTGTCTCCGGAATCCTTCATTGTCAAAGCCAAACAATCGCTGGGCAGCAGGATTCGTCAGCTCTATATGGCCATCCGGCGTGGAGAAAAGGATCGCATCGCCGCTATTTTCGAAGACCAGCCGGAAATACTCTTCGCTTTCCCGCAGTGCGGTTTCCCGTCCGGCCAATGTGCCCAGCAGCTGGTTGAAACCAAGAATCAGCTGGCCGATTTCGTCAGGTCTGCCCACAGGCAATGGCGACGGATATCGATCGGTGTTTGCCAGATCCGCCAGGGTCTTCGCAGTGTTGACCAGGGGTTGAAGTTCCCGCCTCAACTGCCACCAGGTCAGACCTCCCGCTAGTATCGTCAGGAGGAGCGTGGCAAGCAGCATGCGGGATTCCATGCTGCGGATCGGAGCAAACGCTTCTTCGGTTGGAAGATTGGCGGCGACGAACCAGCCTGAGATTGGAATAGTCTTGGCTGAGGCCAGTGTTTCAACGCCGTGTGGGTTGATGTATATGGCATAACCTTCATGCCCTTCATGAAAGCGGTCCACTGCGGGATTTTTCCCGGGAGCAGGCGTCGACTCCATGATGCGGGTCTTGTCGGTGGCGGTCACGATGAGCCGGTATTGTGGCGCCACGATCAGATAGCCACCCGTCTCGCCGTAGCGGTTTTCCGTGATCCTGTCGAGAAAATTGGGTTTGCCCAGATTGGTGACGCCTGACAGGGCGCCGATGATCCGGCCTTGCGCATCACGGATGGGAACGGCCATCACGAATACCGGCGCCCGGAGCGTCTTGCCGATGACCGGGCGGCCAATGCTTGGCTTGCCATGGTTGATTGCGCCGACAAGGTAATCCCTGTCCATGAAATCGACGCCGATCCGCTCGGGCGAGAAAGGCGAGACCGCAATGGAATGGCCATCCTTGCGGTGCGCGACGATGCCGTCGTTGAATTCGGCATGCAGGACAAAGCGCTGGTCCAGGAATTTCTGGAGTGCTGCCGGATCATTCAGCAAGGGGGCATCAATGGCATCGGCAATTCTTTGCAGTGCCTTGATCCGCTCTTCCAGATTGCCTTCGATCTCCGACGCGACGTACGTTACGGTGGAGAATTGCTGTTCCCCCGATAGACGTTCCATGTCCGTATGCAACATCCGGATGGCGTAAAACCACAGTGCCCAGAGACTCGCCAGGAAAATGAGCAGGGTCGTGAGCGTAATCCTGGTTTTGAGAGAATGCCAAGGCAGGATGGATGTCGGCATATTCAGGAGCCATGAGGAACTCGGGTAGCTACAAATGGTAACCGAATTCCTCTTTTCCAAAGATGGGCATTGTTGGCATCAAGGTGGCTCATTCCGGTGGCCGGCCGGGGCCATTTCGGGGTGGTGCCGGCTACCGTTCCGGAAGCCCTTCAAGCCTGTGTGGCGTGATGGCTGGCGGCAAATCCGCTTGCCAGCTCAGCCAGTTCGGGCAAGAGACCTTCAATCAGGGCCAGCTGGCGCAGCACGCGCTGTGCAGTTTCCGTCATGCCGATGGCAAGCGCTGCAGGGACTGGCTCGGCAAGCTGTTCGGACAGGCAGACTTCGCTGCGCGCGGAAAGCGCTTCTGCGATCTGCTGGAGGCCTTGCCGGATGTGGTTTTCCTGCATCGTGATGGCGGGCCATTGCAGTCCGGCACTGTCCTGCTCGCGGTGCGCACCGAGCGCGGAGACATAACCGAGCAAGGTGTGGCTCGCGCACAGGAAGCGATATGCCGCATCCGGTGGCAGACTGTAGCGCTCCGGCTCGGTGAGCATGCTGGCCAGCGTGCTGGAGAGTTCGGCATCGGCATTGTGGGCGTCGCGCCGGGCAATGCGATACGGCAGATCGTCGCGCGGGCCGCTGCGGTACTGGGCGAGGATTTCGCTGAGATAGGTTGCACTCAGGCTGAGGCTGCGGGCCATTGCGTGATGTACGCGCTTGCCATGCCATTCAGGCAGGATGAAGGCCACCGCACCGACAGCCAGCAGACTGCCGAGCAGCGTATCGAGCAAGCGTGGCCAGACCAGTGCATAGCTGCTGCCGAACTGGTTGAAACAGACTAGCACCAGTACCGTGATGCAGGCCGTGGCCAGACTGTAGCGCTCGGCACGGAAGTTGAAGAAGGCCACACCGGAGGCGACCAGCAGTGCCAGTTGGGCGAGCGGATGCGGGAAGGACGAGATGAACAGGGTTGCCGCCAGCAAGCCGGCAAGGGTGCCGCCCATGCGTTGCCCGAGGCGCAGCCAGGTGCTGCTGAAATTGGGTTGGCATACGAACACGGTGGTCAGCATCACCCAGTAGCCTTGCGGCAAGTCGAGCAGATTGAGCAGGGCATAACCGGTAGTAAGTGCTGCCGAGAGGCGCAAGCCATGGCGGAAGCGTCGCGCGGACGGAGTGAATTGCTGGCGCAGGCGTCGCCACATCTCTGCCAGCGTCTGCGGGTCGGCATCGCGCAAGGTGCTGTCGGAGACGGCTTCCAGTGCATCGGGATGGGCTGCGCGTGACAGGCGCAGTTCGATGGTGCTGAGATTGCGGCACAGATCGGCAAGGGAATTGATCAGCGCCTTGTCCTGCTGGCCAGAGGCCTGTACGTAGCCCAGTGCGCCACCCAGCTCTTCCAGGGCCAGCGCGCCTTCGTTGCCGTATTCAAAGACTTCGCCCTGCGCGATGGCATCCCCCAGCCGGATGCAGGCGGCGGCCTGCAAAGCCATCAGGCGCTGGCAGCGGAACAGCACGTCGCTGCGTGAAAAAGCCTCACTCAAGGCCTCATAGGGATGGTGCGCGGAACTGGCACGCTCATGCACTTCCTGTGCAAGAAAATACCACTGCAGGTAACTGCGGGCCCCGCGTGCCGGGCGCGAAGCCTGGGCCCACAGCAGCAGGATCTGGCGGGCCCGGTTCATCTGGCCGACCACGCGTCCGTTCTGGGCGGCCAGCTTCAGGCGCAGGGCTTTGACGTCGCGACCACGGACCGGTTCGAGCAGCGCGGCTTTCAGGGCCAGATAGCGCCCCAGTGTCACGAAGACCTGCGAGACGACCTGGCTGGCCGGGCGGTTGGCGAAGATTGCGGCGGCGAGTAAGGAGATGACACCGTACCAGGCCGCACCGCTCAGCAGCACGAACGGCTCTTCCCAGAACGGGCCGGTGTTGCCGGCGTGCTGGGCGATGCTGAGCATCGTGTAGATCGCCAGGATCATCGATGCGGTTGCGATGGTGGCGTAGCGCTCGCCCAATGCGCCGAGCATGACGAAGGCGAAGGTTGATGAAGCCAGCCCCAGCGCGAACAGCCATGGATATGGAAACAGCAGGCGGACGGAGAACGAGGTCACGCCAAAGCAGACCAGCGTGACGGCCAGCGCTTTCAGACGACCTGCCACACGGTCGGGTGACTCGGCCAGTGCGGCGGCGATCACCCCGAGGGTCAGACCGATCAACCAGCTGTCATGGTCTGTACCAAGGCAGAACACCAGTACGCCGGCAAACGCCAGCGCCACCTTGAGGCTGTCAAGCGTCTTGTCGTGAGACCAGAGGCGGCGCAGGTAGGACAGGTCATGGAACATGGGGAGATTCAGGCTTCAGAACAGCGTGAACTCTTACACATTTTTCCTGCCAGCGGCGCGAGTCGCCTCAATAGACGCATCGGTTCGTCATGGCGCGACGGCTGCCACCGGTTTCACATAGCCGGCCAGTTCCGGCACGCTGCGCGCCATTGCCTCGGCCACCATGCGGCCGAGCACGTAGGAACCGGTCAGGTTGAAGTGGGTCTTGTCTGGCACGATGCTGCCGTTCGGCCCGGCTTTGGTGGCGCCGAGCTTGTGGGCGGCAGTTTCGCCGAGCTGCTCGAAATAGCGCTGGCTGATCTCGTGCAGATCGATCAGCGGCACATTCATTTCAGCTGCGACGACTTTCATGGCTGCGACGTGGCCGGGCAGGTCATCGACGATCTTGCCATCCGGCTGGAAGTAGCGACGCGCAATCGGCGTCACCAGAATCGGTTTGATGCCTGCGGCACGTGCCTCGTTCACGAAACGGCGCAGGTTGGCCGGGTACTCGGTGACGAGATCGGTTTCGCGATCACCATGTGCGGCACTCTGCACGTCGTTGTGGCCGAACTGGATCAACATCCAGTCCGGTTTCGGTGATTGGGCTGCGTCCCACAATCCATTGCGGCGATAGGTCTTGGTGCTGGAGCCGCCCTTGGCGCGATTCACGCAATCGACCTGTGCGGTCAGGTTGGCGCAGAAACCGGTGCCGTACCCCTGCCGTTCGGTCTGGGTGGAGTCGCCGACCAGTGTGATGCGGATGGCATCCTTCTTGTTGCCCGGTGCTGACGCACAGGCCACAAGGAGCAGGGCGGGAAGAAGGGTCAGCAGGGCGCGGTGCAGGTGGGTCATGATCGGCTTTCCGTGAAATGAGTGGGCATGGCCCCAGTTTAAGCCAGCGCGTAGCCTCCGGTCTGACCAGGATTGCGGTTTTCCATGCCAGGCTTGCCGCTTACAGACGGGAATCAAATTGCGGAAAAACTTCAAGTGGCGTGACCTTGGCGGATTTGAATTCTTCGCGTAGCACCTGACGACGCTCGATGAAGAGGCTGTTGCCATGGATGCGTTTGGCCTGGCGTTTGGCTTCGGCTGCGGCGGTAGAGATCTCGTGATGCGAACCGAACAGGCCGGGCTCGACCCGCAAGGCACCGATGGAGAGCGTTGGCAGGCTGTGGAAAACGCTGTGGCCGAGGCGATCTTCGGTGATGATGCCGCCGCGTTCCAGGTCCTCGACGGCAAAGTAATTCCGGGCACGTTCGCCGAATTGTGCCAGCACGGTATTGCACCGTGCCTGCCAGTCTTCACTCTGGAACAGCACGAGAAAATCGTCGCCACCGATGTGTCCGACAAAATCCCGGCGCGGATCGCTGACTTCCACAAGCAGCTGTGCGACCAGCTGGATCAGGTCGTCGCCGCGCCGGTAGCCATACACGTCATTGAAGGGCTTGAAGGCATCCAGATCGGCATAGCCGGCGACGAAACAGCCCTGGTTGGCGAGCAGGCGCTCGATATGCTCGTTGATTGGCACATTGCCGGGAAGCTGGGTGAGCGGGTTGGCATAGCGGGCGGCACGGATCTGCATGTCGGTGATCAGCGCCACCATGTCGTTGATGCAGCCGATACCCAGATAGCGGCCTGCCTCGGTGACGATGAAATGATCCGGAATCGCCGAGTACGACACGCTGGTGACGAGCCGTGACAGATCCTGGATCAGCATGCTTTCATCCACGATCATGGGGGAGGTGTCCATCAGGTCCGCGCAGGGTTTGCGGCCGTAGAGCTCGCGCCGGTAGGGGCGTGCGAAGCGGTCGATCATCGCGTTGCGCATGATGATTCCCAGCGGAAAGCCGTCCTTGTCTATGACCGGAATGGCCTGTAGCGTGGGTTCTGCTTCGAGGCGCGCGAATACGGCATCGTTGTGCAGATGGGGCGATACCGGCAGCACCTGGCGCAGCAATGCCCGTGCGGTGACATTGGCATTGGGCGAGGTGGTGAAGCCAGGGAATACCGCGATCCGTGATGCGGTCAATGCATTGCAGACGACATCGGCGAGCTGGCGCGACGGTTCCGGTGCCGGGCGTGCGATGAAGAAGCCTTGCGCGAACGGGATGCCGATATCGCGTACCGTGCGGAAATCGTCCGCTGTTTCGATGCCCTCGGCAATGATGCAGGCGCCGCAGGTTTCGGCCATGCCATGCATTGCCCGCACCAGCTGGAATTTCAATGCGTCGCTGCTGATTCCGTGGATGAAGTGGCGGTCGATCTTGACGAAGTCCGGATGGATCTCGGTCCACATGCGCAGGTTGGACATGCCTTGCCCGAGATCATCGATGGCGATGCGGTAGCCCAGACCGCGGAAGTGGGTGAGCACGTCACGGAACCTGTCGAAGTCACTGATGTGCTGGTTTTCGGTGATCTCGATGACGACCCGGCTCGGTGAAATGCCCAGTTTGCGGATCAGGGCCAGGGTTTCGCCGTTCTGGAAGGTCGGGTCATACAGGCTGGAAGGCGTGGCATTCAGAAACAGCGTGCCGGGAACGCGCTGCGACGCGAATTGCTCAAGAATCCGGGTGCGGCAGGCGCGATCGAGTGCGTTGCTCAAGCCATAGCGCCCGGCAACTTCAAACATGTCGCTCGGGTTGTCGAACATCGGATTGGCACGTGGCCGGATCAGGGCTTCGTAACCCAGATAATTGCGTGTGGAAAGCCCCAGAATGGGCTGGAACACCACATCAAGCTGGCCGTTTTCGATCAGCCCGTTCAGCACTGAGCGTGCGTCCGGAAGGTCTGGCATCGGATCGCCTGAAACCGGCGGTGGTGTCTTGGCGGAGAGAGGGCACATGCAGGGGGACAAGAGGCTGGAGATTGCCTTACTGTAGAGCCCCGATATTTCAGTCCGGTTGCTGGGCAGCGCGGCCCGGTTGATCCTGCGCAAGCTTTGTTGCGAGAGCGTATTGCGGCAAGCCCTCGGGGTATTCTGCGCCTGCCGGGACAACCGGGTCTGCGCCCCTCAGTCTTCCGCGAAGGGGAGACCGCCTTGCACGCCTCCCAGCAGGTCGGCGGAGTCACCTTGTTCGCCAGGTTTGCTCAGATGTCCCACACGCACCCCCAGCAGGCGCAGGCGGCGCTGCAGCGGTACGCGCTTGAGGCATTCTCCCGCCGCACGGCGGATCGTGGCGGCATCGCGGGTCGGCTCCGGCAGGGTGATGTCGCGTGTGACCGTGCTGAAATCGTCGTAGCGCAGCTTGATGCCAATGGTCTTTCCGAGTACGCCCTTGCGTACCAGATCTTCGGCAACGCGCACGCACAGTCGGGTGAAGATTTCGGATAGGGCGTTGCGATCCTGGCGCGCATGCAGGTCGCGTTCGAACGTGGTTTCGCGGCTGACGGATTTCGGTTCGGAATAGGTCACCACCGGGCGTGCGTCGACGCCATGTGCCGCTTCATGCAACCAGTGACCATAGTTGGCGCCGAAGTGCGCCTGTAACCACAAGGGGTCGGCATTGGCCAGTTCGCCAATGGTCTTGATGCCCAGTGCGGTGAGTTTCTGCTCGGCCTTGGGGCCGATCCCGTTGATCTTGCGTGCAGCCAGTGGCCAGATCCGGGCGGGGATGTCGTCCATGCCGAGCATCGTCAAACCATCTGGTTTTTCCAGATCCGAGCAGATCTTTGCCAGCAGCTTGTTGGGCGTCACGCCGATCGAGCAGGACAGGCCGGTAGCCGTGCGTACCGCATCCTTGATACGTTGCGCGAGTTCGCGTGTTTCGCCGGGCACATCGGTCAGGTCCAGATAAATCTCGTCGATTCCGCGATCTTCCAGCAAGGGCGCTATTTCGCGTACAGCAGCCTTGAAGAGTCGCGAGTAATGCCGGTAAGCATCGAAATCCACCGGCAGCAGTACGGCATCCGGGGCGAGCTGGGCGGCTTTCATGATGCCCATCGCCGAACCGATGCCGAGCGCGCGGGCTTCGTAGGTTGCGGTCGTGATCACGCCACGTCCGGTGTAGTGGCGCAGGCGGGTGTAGTGCCAACTGCCGTCAGCCTGCTGTACCGGCGCGTCAACGCTGCGGCCGCCAATCACTACTGGCTGTCCGCGCAATTGCGGATAGCGCAGCAGTTCAACCGAGGCGTAGAACGCATCCATGTCGAGGTGGGCGATGCGGCGAGGGGCTGGCACGGCTGGAAACGGGCAGGGCGTTGAGCGAAGTGCGCAGTGTAGCCCGGCTGGCTCGGACCCGGCTGTGCAGACTTCTGGCGTCCGGTGTGTCAGCGCAACGGGCGAACCAGTGCGTAGAGCGCACCGGTTGCTGCACCCAGCGCGACAGCATTGGATTCGTTGCGGACAAGTTCGATGATCGGGGGCCTTGTCCCTGATGCTTGCAGACGGGTGAAACTGTCCTGCGCAGCCTGGAGGTATGCCTGATCAACCTGGAGAGCCGGCCCGCCCACGAAAAGCCGTGCCGGTTTGAATACCATGCTCAGGTTATGCAGCATGGTGCCAAAGTGCTGACCTGCCGTGCGCAGTTCCCGGGCGAGTATCGGATCCCCCGCAAGGTTGGCGGCACGAAATTCACTGATGGGACGGCCTGTTGCTTTTTGTACGGCCTGCAGGGATATCAGCGTATTGGCGCAGCCGCGCTTGCCGCAGCGGCATGGCGGACCTTCCGGATCCATGACGAAGTGACCGATCGTACCCATCATGCCGTTGTGCCCCTGCATCAAGGAATAGCTGGTTGCGACGGCTGCCGTTACGCCATTGCCGACGTGAACATACAGAAGGGGCTCTTCTTCCTCGCGGCGTTCGTATTCAAAGTGGTACAGGGCGATGCAGCCGACGGCACGCTGGACCAGCAGCGGGAAGTCCGGAATCCCTGCAGGATGCAGGCGTGCCTGAAGCATGTCCCGAACCGGCAACTGGTTCCAGCCTGTACTTTCCGAATATCGCAGCGTGCCAGTCGCTGCGTCGACCTGGCCGGGTACGCCGATCCCCATGGCAGAAACCTTGCAACCGGATGCGCAGAGGCGATGCCACAGGCTGACGACCTGGCTGGCCAGAATATCCAGAACCCGGTCTGCATCGCCGGATTCTGTCGGCGTCACGCTCAGTTCGCGAACTTCTCCCTCCAGGGTCGTGGCAACACATATCACCCGCTGGTTGTTGATGTCGGCGCCGATGAGGATGCGGCTGGCCTCGTCGATATGCAGGGCGACAGGCCTGCGTCCCAGCGATCCGGTCGGCCCCAGTTTTTCTTCAGTCAGCCATCCGTCAGCGATCAGTTCATCAACGAGGTTGCCGATGGTCGGGCGGGTCAGTTTGAGCCGGTCTGCCAGCTTTACCCGTGAAATGCCTTTGTTGAGGCGAATCGCCCTCAGCACCGCGAGGCGATTGATGGTGCGCAGCAGTTGCTGGTTTCCGGAAATGATCATGTATCAGTTTTTGCCAGCATCTTCAAAAGTGCGTTCAATTTCGCAACCTTGTTCGGAGCACACCACTCCGTAGACGAAAACCAGTCGGAATAACGGTGTTTTCCCTTGAAGTGGAAAAACTCGTCGGGAAAATTGTCGACACGGATGGGCGTTTCCTTTGAGCGGCTATGTACGCCCAACAGCCCCTTGCCGTCGGCAGACTTGATCAACACCCAGTCCAGCTTGCCAGTCATCGGGTCATTATAGAGCTGACGGATGTGGCGGCGGACTCCCGGATAACGCGGATCGCGAAGGAGGTCCTCCAACTGGGTGGGTGCGGCCGAAAGGGCTCCCGGTGGTGCCGCTTCAAAATAGCTGCGAATGGCGCGTTTGTACTGCAAACCGATGAAGAGCAACTCTTCTTCTGCCTGACGACGGTAGGCAATGGCGCCAAGCTGCAGCGTTGCGGTAGCCGCCAGACTGATGATGGCGATGATGATCAGCAGCCCGACATATGTGAAGCCTCTGGCGGACGGGCTGGTAAACGAATCCCGGATCACCATCGGCGGTACGGGATGCCATTCAGGCCGGTCAGGGGTGATCGGCTGTACACGTCATACACGTCACTGCCTTCACGGGGGTCGTCAGCCTCACTTGCATAACTGCGCAGCCCCCAGGTCTCTGCGTCCGGGATCTGGGTGTCGTCGCAGAACGGGTCGCGGGGAATGCGGCGCAGGAAGAACATCTTTTGTCCCTTGCTATTGCGCTGGTCAATGGCGCCGGTCACCAGTTCCGCGAGATCCCTAGGATAACCGGACGAATCAATGGTGCGCTGGATGGCGCCCTGATCTGCGGCGAGCTTGAACGCATCAAGGGCTGTGCGGATCTCCCGCAAGGCCAGACGCAGCTCCTGTTCCTTGGCACGTTGAACCGATACCTGGGCGATGGGCACCACAATGCTGGCAAGCAAGGCGAGAATCGCCAGTGCGATCAGCATTTCAATGAGGGTGAAACCACGTTGGTGCGAGACTCGAACTTGCATGCATGCCTCGTATGTAATTTGGCGGGAGATTACACCTTTATGTTCCGGCCTTGCTGGAGATGGGGCTTCGGCGGGGTCGGGCAGTGTGGCAAATTTGGCGGTGCCATGCAGGTATTCGGGTTTCCTGCGACATCCTTGTGTTTTGTCGATTGGAAGTCGGGCGGCTTTGTGGCAGTCTATTGCTCATGGAGACAGCAAGCTGCACGGCTTGCAAACAATAGACATTCGACAGGATGCAAAAATGACGCAGAAAGTAGCACGAACAGTGGCGGGCTCTGGTCGCTCGTCAGGTTTCACCTTGCTGGAATTGCTGGTTGTAATGGCCATCATCGGATTGCTGGCAGCCTATGTCGGTCCCAAGTATTTTTCGCAATTGGGCAAATCCGAGCATAACGTGGCCAAAGCTCAGATCGAGGCTTTTGCCAAGGCACTGGACAATTTCCGTCTGGATGCCGGGCGCTATCCGACCACGGCAGAAGGGCTCAATGCCTTGGCAAGCAAGCCTGTGAATGTACGCACCTGGAATGGTCCCTATCTTGCCAAGGAAATCCCGCTGGATCCCTGGGGCAAGACCTATATCTACAAGAACCCCGGTACGCGTGGCCGCGACTTTGACATCATTTCCTACGGGAGTGACGGTCAGCCGGGTGGTTCTGATACGGCTGCCGATATTTACAACTGAACCTGATCACGCCTTTTCATCGGAACGGGTAATCGGGGATGCAGTTCGAGGTTCGGGCGCTCACGGTTGAGAATCGTCTGCAGACTCTGGTGATAGAGGCTGCGGATGTTCCTGCTGCGCGCAAGTCGGTCGAGGCCAAGCACCTCAAGGTGGTCAGCCTCAAGGCGCGTGCCGGCATGCGCAGGCATTCGCGGCGGGGCAGCTTTTCACTGGTGATGTTCAGCCAGGAGTTGCTTTCCCTGCTTGAAGCGGGCCTGAGTCTGGTCGAGGCGCTGGAAGGTCTGATCGAAAAGGAAAGCTCCCCGGTATCGCGGGCGATCATGGAAGCGCTGATCGGCCGGATTCGGGAAGGTTCCCGTCTATCCGATTCCGTGGCGATGCAGCCGGAATATTTTCCGCCACTGTTTGTCGGCATCGTTCGTGCTGCCGAGCGCACCAGTGATCTGCCGCAAGCCCTGCGCCGCTATATCGATTACCAGACCCGCCTGGATATGGTGCGCGGGAAAATCATCAGCGCCACGATCTATCCCGCCGTGCTGTTCACGGTAGGCGGGCTTGTCGGTTTGTTCCTGATGACCTATGTGGTCCCGCGTTTTGCAGCGGTCTACAAGGACAGTGGCCGTGACATGCCGTGGATGTCGCGACTGCTGTTGTCCTGGGGCGATCTGCTCGGCCAGCACACCGTGCTGGTGGGCCTTGTGTCGCTGTCCCTGGTGGCCGTGATCGTGTGGTATGTCCGGCGCAATTCGCGCCTGGGGCGCTGGGCGGTCCTGGCCAAACGCATTCCCGGAATCGGTGAGCGTGCACGGATCCTGGAGTTGTCCCGCCTCTACATGACCCTGGGGATGCTGCTTGAGGGCGGAATTCCCATTGTCATGGCGCTGGAGATGGTGGAAACCTCGGTGTCTGCCGATACGCGCCTGAAACTTGCACGCGCCCGCGCCGAGATTTCAAATGGCGAGCCGGTCTCCCATGCATTTGAAATCCATGCCTTGTCGACACCGATTGCCTTGCGCATGCTGCGGGTGGGGGAGCGTTCGGGGCAGTTGGGTACCATGCTGACGAAATCGGCGCAGTTCTATGAGGGTGAGAGCGCTCGCTGGATCGAGCGCTTCAGCAAGGTGTTCGAGCCGGTACTGATGGCTTTGATCGGGATCGTGATCGGCGTCATCATCGTCTTGCTGTACATGCCGATCTTTGATCTGGCGGGGTCTTTGCAATGATTGGAGTGGCGGGTGTGATCGAGCAGGAAACGATGCGTCTGGCGCGCAGCTCTGCACTGAAATCCGGACGGCCTGTCATGGCCGAGCTGGAGGCCATGACGCAACTGGATCCGCGTGAAGTGCTGCGGGAGGTTGCCGGGAAGTTTCATTGCCGGGTGATTGAAACGGTCGAGATGCTCGACATGAAACCGGTCTTTGACATGCTTCCCCTTGCCCGTGCCCAGCAGCGTGGCTGCGCGATATTGCGCAATCCCGTCGACGGGGCCCGGCCGCTTGCCGTGATCGCGGATCCCTTTGATGCCGACCTGCAGGTGTGGCTGGAAAGCGTGGCGGGAACTGAACTGGAATACCGTCTGGCGCTGCCTTCCGATATCCAGGCCTATCTTTCCCGCCAGGAAGAAACGATCCGGGCGATTGACAGCATGATCAACGACGGTTCGCTGGGGCATGCCGATGGCAAGTCTCTGGAGAGCCTGACGTTTGCCTCCGTGAGCGATGCGACCAGCCCGGCGGTGAAACTGGTGAATTCCACGCTCTACGATGCGCTCAAGCAGGGGGTGAGCGATATCCATCTGGAAAGTACGCCAGGCGGTATGGTGTCCAAATACCGGATCGATGGTGTGCTTGATCTGGTGGCCAATATTTCCGGCAGCGCGCTGGCAGAGCAAGTGATCTCGCGCATCAAGGTTCTGGCCGAACTGGACATTGCCGAGCGGCGCGTACCGCAGGATGGCAGCTTCCGGGTCGAAGCCATGGGGCGCGAAATCGATCTGCGCGTGTCGATCATGCCCAGCATCCATGGCGAGGACGCGGTGATCCGGATCCTCGACAAACAGGCCATGGTCGAGGCTCACGGCGGGCTCACGCTGGATGCGGCCGGCTTCGATCCGCAGACACTGGCGACCTTGCGCCGGCTCGTGCAGGAACCGTATGGCATGGTGCTGGTCACCGGGCCGACCGGGTCTGGCAAGACCACCACGCTGTATGCCGCGCTGACGGAAATCAATCATGGTCGCGACAAGATCATCACCATCGAGGACCCGGTTGAATACCAGCTGCCCGGTATCCTGCAGATTCCGGTGAATGACAAGAAGGGCCTTTCCTTTGCCCGCGGCTTGCGCTCGATCCTGCGGCACGATCCGGACAAGATCATGGTCGGCGAGATCCGCGACAAGGAGACCGCCGAGATCGCCGTCCAGTCGGCATTGACCGGCCACCTGGTGCTCTCGACGGTGCACGCCAACAATGTGTATGACGTGTTCGGGCGTTTCCAGCACATCGGGGTGGATCTGTATTCCTTCGTTTCAGCCCTGAATGGGGTGATTGCCCAGCGTCTGGTACGCCTGAGCTGCAAGCACTGCGCTGCGCCCTATCGGCCAAGTGATGCAGAGCTGGCCGATGCGGGGCTGACGGCCGAAGCCGTCAAGGATTACCACTTCATGAAGGGACGCGGTTGTGGCGATTGTCGCGGCACGGGTTATCGCGGTCGCAAGGCAGTGGCCGAGGTGCTGACCATGAATCCCGAGATTGCCGAGCTGATCGTCGAGCGGCGCTCGGTGCGGCAGATCATCGAAGCTGCACGGCGCAACGGCACGCGGAGCCTTTATGAGGACGCGCTGAGCCTTGTCGCCAGTGGCCAGACTACGCTTGAGGAGGTGCGGCGTGTCACGCTTGCGGCATAAACGTTTTTCGCTGGGTATCGGCAGCGACGAGATGAGCGTCGTCGATATCGCCAGCATGCGTCTGGTGACTTCCTTGCCGCTGACCGAGTATCTGCCCGGTGCGATGTCCCCGGCGACGGCGGACTGGATGCCTTCCATCGAGGCAATTCTGGCCCAGGCCAATGTGCCGGAAGGGGGGGATCTGGAACTGACGATAGCGGATGCCTGGGTTCGCTATTTCATGCTGGCCATCCCCACAGGCGTAGGCAGTCTGGCCGAGCTGCGCATGCTGGCCGCGAGTCGCTTCGAAAGCCTGTTCGGAACTCCGCCTGAAGGATGGACGCTGGAGGCTGACTGGAAATCCTCCGGCCACACCCTGATCTGCGCAATGCCTTCGCGCCTGGTCGATGTGGCGCATACCGTTACCGAAGCCAGTCATTGGCGGGTGCGTTCGATACAGCCCTATGCACTACGGTTGCTTGCCTTGTTTCACAAGCAGGTTCCGGATGACTGCTGGGTCTGCAACTTTGCCTCCCGCGGCATGCTGGCGTTATTGGT
>Ga0316604_10000871_pt1 | contig 31310 bp, 30 predicted proteins | sample OWC_soil_day20_C_FD_207650 | JGI IMG/M metagenome (GOLD analysis project Ga0316604, IMG submission 207650) | Wetland soil microbial communities from Old Woman Creek delta, Ohio, United States - OWC_soil_day20_CT | ecosystem: Environmental > Terrestrial > Soil > Wetlands | place: USA: Ohio... | reverse complement strand
GAGGAAGCATGATCGCCCAGGAACTCGAAGTCAGTCTGCACATGGCCTTTGTCGAGGCGCGTCAGGCCCGGCACGAATTCATCACCGTCGAGCACCTGCTGCTCGCGCTGCTCGACAACCCGTCGGCGGCGGAAGTGCTGCGTGCCTGTGCCTGCAACATCGAGGACCTGCGCAAGAACCTGCAGAACTTCATTGCCGACAACACGCCGATCCTGCCCCCGAATTCCGAGGCCGACACTCAGCCGACTCTCGGTTTCCAGCGCGTGATCCAGCGCGCGATCATGCACGTGCAGTCCACCAGCAACGGCAAGAAGGAAGTGACTGGCGCCAATGTGCTGGTCGCGATCTTCGGTGAAAAGGACTCGCATGCGGTTTACTACCTGCACCAGCAAGGGGTGACGCGCCTCGATGTGGTGAACTTCATTTCGCACGGAATCACCAAATCAGGGCAGGGCGAGGAAAAGGCCAAGCCGGCCGCCGAGCAGGAACAGGAGGGCGAAGGCAAGGACCAGCCCTCACCACTCGAGCAATACACGCAGAACCTGAACGCGCTGGCGAAGGACGGCAAGATCGATCCGCTGATCGGTCGCGAGCCCGAGGTGGAGCGCGTGATCCAGGTGCTGTGCCGTCGACGCAAGAACAATCCGCTGCTGGTGGGTGAGGCGGGTGTTGGCAAGACCGCGATCGCCGAAGGCCTTGCCTGGCGCATCGTCAAGGGTGATGTGCCGGAGATCCTCGACAAGTCGAGCGTCTATTCCCTCGACATGGGCGCGCTGCTCGCCGGCACCAAATACCGCGGTGATTTCGAACAGCGCCTGAAGGCGGTGCTGAAGCAGCTGAAGGCGAACAGCAACGCCATTCTGTTCATCGACGAGATCCACACCCTGATCGGTGCGGGCTCAGCCTCGGGCGGAACGCTCGATGCGTCCAACCTGCTGAAGCCGGCGCTCGCCAGCGGCGCGCTCAAGTGCATCGGCGCGACGACCTACAACGAGTATCGCGGGATCTTCGAGAAGGACCACGCGCTGTCGCGGCGATTCCAGAAGATCGACGTCAACGAGCCGACCGTGCAGCAGACGATCGAGATCCTGAAGGGACTGAAGTCGCGCTTCGAGGAGCACCACGGCGTGAAGTACTCGTCGGGGGCGATCACTGCGGCAGCGGAACTGTCGGCCAAGTTCATCAATGACCGGCACCTTCCCGACAAGGCGATCGACGTGATCGACGAGGCCGGTGCGGCACAACGCATCCTGCCGAAGTCGCGGCAAAAGAAGACGATCGGCAAGAATGAAGTCGAGGAGATCATCGCCAAGATTGCGCGCATCCCGCCGCAGACAGTGTCGAGCGACGATCGCGCCCAGTTGAAGAATCTCGACCGGAACCTCAAGAACGTGGTGTTTGGCCAAGACCCGGCGATCGAAGCGCTGGCTGCGGCCATCAAGATGGCGCGCTCTGGACTTGGCAAGCCGGACAAGCCGATCGGCTCGTTCCTGTTCAGCGGTCCGACCGGTGTCGGCAAGACCGAAGTCGCCAAGCAACTGGCGTTCACGCTGGGCATCGAGCTGATCCGCTTCGACATGTCGGAGTACATGGAGCGGCACGCGGTGAGCCGGCTGATCGGCGCGCCGCCGGGTTACGTGGGCTTCGATCAGGGCGGCCTGCTGACTGAGGCGATCAGCAAGAAACCGCACGCCGTGCTGCTGCTGGATGAGATCGAGAAGGCGCATCCGGACATCTTCAACATCCTGCTGCAGGTAATGGATCACGGCACGTTGACGGACAACAATGGTCGCAAGGCGGACTTCCGCAACGTGATCATCATCATGACCACGAACGCCGGGGCAGAGATGCTGCAGAAGACGGCGATCGGCTTCTCGAACACGCGCGAGGCCGGCGACGAGATGGCCGACATCAAGCGCATGTTCACTCCGGAGTTCCGCAACCGCCTGGACGCGATCATTTCGTTCAAGGCGCTGAACGAGGAGGTCGTGCTGCGCGTCGTCGACAAGTTCCTGATGCAGCTCGAGGATCAGCTGCACGAGAAGAAGGTCGACATCGTCTTCACCGATGCCTTGCGTGCACACCTCGCGAAAAAGGGCTTTGACCCCGTGATGGGCGCTCGACCGATGGCGCGGCTGATCCAGGACACGATCCGCCGGGCGCTGGCCGACGAACTGCTGTTTGGCAAGCTCGTCAACGGCGGGCGGGTCGAGGTCGATGTCGACGAGCAAGGGAACGTGAAGCTCGACTTCCCGCCGCCGGACAGCGGCGACGCACCGCGGCGGGAGCAGGGCGAGCCAGTACTGTCGGAGTAGCCGACCCTCGGCCCTTTATGTAAATGACAATCGTTCATCGCTGCTGAGGCAAAGCGAAGTTCGCGCGAGTTGACGACCGCGACGAAACTGCCTCAAATGGAGCCCGCAGATAACTGCGGGCTTTTTATTTCGCGGAGGAGACGACATTGAAAACGAAAATCCTAATTGTCGGCGGCGTGCTGGCATTCGCCTCGCTTGGGGCGCTGGCCCAGGGTGCGCCGGCGTTGCCGTCGAACGCGGCTTATCTCGCGGCCAACTGCGCCAACTGTCACGGCACGACCGGTAATGCCAAGGGGGCAATGCCCAGCCTGGCGGGCCAGCCGAAGGCCCAGATCGTCGAACAGATGAAGGCCTTCCGCGACGGCAAGCGCCCGGCGACGATCATGCATCAACTTGCCAAGGGCTATACCGATCCGCAGATCGAAGCGATCGCCGACCATTTCTCGCGGCAGCAGGCCGCGCGCTGAGGGGACACACGCATGAACACCAAGCAACTCTCGCGCCGCGACGTCCTTAAGGCGCTCTCCGCGGCTGCCGCGGCAGGAACGCTCTCGGCGTGCGCCACGATGGAAGACAAGAAGACCATCGGCAAGGTCGTCGTCGTCGGCGCCGGTTATGGCGGCGCCACTGCAGCCAAGTATCTGCGCATGTGGTCGGGCGGCGCGATCGATGTCACGTTGGTGGATCCCAACGAGGCCTTTATCTCTTGTCCGATATCGAACCTGGTGCTCGGCGGATCCAAGACGATGGCTGACATCACGGTTAGCTACGGCGGCCTCGACAAGTACGGCGTCAAGCGCGTCCGTGACACGGTGACGGCGATCGATGCCGACAAGAAGCAGGTGCGCCTCGCGTCCGGGGGCACGCTTTCCTACGATCGCTTGGTCGTCTCGCCCGGCATCGAATTCATGTACGACCGGTTGCAGGGCTGGTCAGCCGCGGGCGAAAGCACCGTGCTGCATGCCTGGAAGGCCGGGCCGCAGACGGTGGCGCTGCGTCGCCAGCTCACCGAGCTCAAGGACGGCGGTGTCATCGTCATGGCGATCCCGCTGGCGCCCTACCGCTGCCCGCCCGGGCCCTACGAGCGCACGTGTCAGATCGGCTGGTATCTCAAGCAGGCGAAGCCGAAGAGCAAGCTGATCGTCCTCGACGCCAACCCGGACTACGTCTCGAAGAAGCCGTTGTTCTCCCGCGTGTTCGGCGACGACTACAAGGGCATCGTCGACTATCGCGTCGCCTCGCCGGTCACCGAAATCGACCTCAAGACCAATACGCTGGTCACCGAGATCGGCGATCGCGTGCGGGGTGATGTACTCAACTACATCCCGGCGCAGCGTGCGGCCAACATTGCTCGCGACGCCGGGCTAATCACCGCGAATAACCGCTGGTGCGAGGTCGACTGGACGACGATGGAGTCGATCAAGGTCAAGGGGGTGCATGTACTGGGCGACGCCACGCTGTCCGCGCCGGCGATGCCGAAGTCCGGCCACATGGCGAACCAGCATGGCAAAGCGGCGGCGGCGGCGATCGTTGAGCTGTTGAACGGACGGCCGGTGACGCCGCCCATGATGGCCAACACCTGCTACAGCTTCATCGACGACAAGAACGCCGTGCACGTCGCCAGCGTGCACCGCTGGGTGCCGGAGAAGAAGACCCTGGAGGTGGTCGCCGGGTCGAGCGGCATCTCAACGCAGGATCGCGCGTCGTGGGCGCTGGAAGGCGCCTACGCCAACGGCTGGGCACAGACCATCTGGGCCGACATGCTGGCCTGAGTCACAGTCGAGGTCTACGCGCCGGCTGGCGCCGGCGCACGTCCATCTCGACTGATGCGATCGGACGCGCGCCCTCCGGGCAGTCGGGCGGGTGCGCATGGGAAGGCGGCGCCTTGCGCCGCTTTGTCTTTTCCTACTTGAACGCGATTGTGCTGGCGTTCTCCGGGAACCGGCCAATCTTGTCGGCGTAAAAAGCCCTGATCAGATCAAGATCGCGTTCTACGTTGCCGCTCATATGGACGAAGTGACTGACACCCACTTCCCGGGTGGCGTAGTCGATGTAGGCGAGCGCAACCGGCAGGTCCAGCTTCAGTGCGAGATAGTAGAAGCCGGAACGGAAGCGATCGGTGTGCCTGCGTGTGCCCTCCGGTGAAAGCCCGAGCCAGAACCACGGCTCCGACTGCATCAGTTCGGCAAGTTGCTCGACCGCGCCACTCGCATGGTGACGGTCGACGGGCCGACCGCCCCAAAGGCGCATCAGGCGGCCAAGTGTGGCCCCGGTAAGGCCATGGAAAAGCGATTCCTTTCCGACCCAGCGGATCGGCAGGTCGAGCGCCCACTTTGCGAGCAGGCCGATGATGAAATCCCAATTGGACGTATGCGGGTAGACGATCGCAATGCCCTTCGGCCCGGGGAGCCCGTCGAAGCGCACGTGCCAGCCAAAGACCGCCAGGACCGCGCGAGCCAATCGCGCCACCCGGGGATGCCGCGATCCGGGAAGCGGAGCATCCCGATCGGGCAAGGGGCTCAATGCTTGCCGGTGCTGCCGAATCCGCCAGCGCCCCGCTCGGAAGCACTGAAATCGGCGACGAGGTTGAAGCGGGCCTGCACGACCGGCACGATCACGAGCTGCGCGAGGCGTTCGAGCGGATTCAGCGTGAATGGTGTGCTGCCGCGGTTCCAGGTGGAGACCATCAGCTCGCCCTGGTAGTCGGAATCGATCAGGCCAACCAGGTTGCCCAGCACGATGCCGTTCTTGTGGCCGAGCCCCGAGCGCGGCAGGATCATTGCGGCGTATCCAGGATCCCCGATGTGAATCGCGATCCCGGTCCTCACGAGATGTGTTGTCCCCGGTTCAAGGATCAGCGGGGCCTCCACGCAGGCACGCAGGTCGAGTCCGGCCGCTCCGGGCGTCGCGTACTCGGGCAGCCGGTCGCGCAGGCGTTCGTCGAGGAGCTTGACGTCAACGATCATGCGCCGGGCTTCTTGCCGAAGAGCTGCGCGATCTGCGCGCGCGCCTGGTGGCCAGGCTCCGAGGACTGTCGCCCGAGGCTGCGCAGTCGCGAGATCGCCCATGCAACGAAGCCGATGCCTATCAGCAACGGCACTGCGCCGCCGTCGGCCACGAACCAGAAGAACAGGAGCACCAGACCCACGGCAAGGGCGATCACCGCCTGGGTGGCCTGCGGCGGCCGCCCGGAGCGCGTGAGGCGCGCCAGCAGTTCTTCGGCCTGTTGACGGTTCAGTACCGGCTCGCTGGCATTGCGGCTGGCCGTTGACAGCGGCGACGTGGGCACATGACCAGACGCCGCCGTATCGACCATCGGGATCTGCGACTTCAGTTGGATGCGCGCGGCGGACTCGCGTTGCAGCGCTTCGATGTAGGCGACAAAGTCGCCATCGGCCGGCTCCGGGGCGGCACTCATCCCAGTCGTTCCACAATCGCGTCAATCAAACGGCGGGCCTGCTCGCGCTTGTCCGCGCGCGGCAGCGTCGTCACGCCACGGCTGTCGACCAGATGCAGTTCACTTGCGTCGGCCCCCAGTGCATCCTGCGCGCGATTGGCGACGATCAGCGGAACCTTCTTCGCAATCAGCTTGGCCCGCGCGTTATCGATGACATTGTCGCTTTCGGCGGCGAAGCCGACGCAGAACGGTGGACGCTTCAATGCTGCGACGCTCGCGAGGATGTCCGGATTGGCCGCAAACTGCAGGATCGGCGGTGCGCCGCCGGCCTGCTTCTTCAGCTTGTTCGCGCTGGCATTCGCGACGTGCCAGTCCGCTACCGCGGCGACCGATACAAAGATATCCACGGGCAGCTCCGCGTGGACGGCGTCGTGCATCTCGCGTGCTGTCTGGACGTCAATGCGCCGGACGTTGCGCGGGGTCGGCAGGTCGATTGGTCCGGCGACCAGCGTCACCGCGGCGCCGGCCTCGGCAGCGGCGCGCGCCAGCGCGAATCCGGTCTTGCCTGACGAAAGATTCGTGATGCCGCGTACCGGGTCGATCGGCTCGAACGTCGGTCCCGCAGTCACGAGGACGCGCTTGCCCAGCAGGCGCTTCGGCTGGAAGTACGCGACGATGTCGGCCAGCAGTTCAGCCGGCTCCAGCATGCGACCGAGGCCGACTTCCCCGCAGGCCTGATCGCCCGCCGCGGGACCGAGCAACACGACGCCGTCCGCCGCGAGCTGAGCGACATTGCGCTGCGTCGCCGGGTTGTCCCACATCTCAACGTTCATTGCCGGAGCGACCAGCAGCGCAGTCGTGGTGCGATTGCGGGCCAGCACCAGCGTCGACAGCAGATCGTCGGCGAGGCCGAGTGCCGTCTTCGCAAGGAAGTGCGCGGTCGCCGGCGCGACGACGATGGCATCGACGCCGCGCGTGAGGTCGATGTGCGGCATCGCATTGGACGCCTGCGCGCCGCCGCCCCACTGGTCGGTGAACACAGGCTGGCCGGAAAGCGCCTGCATCGTCGTCACCGTGACGAACTGCTGGGCGCCGGCGGTCATCACGACCTGCACGCTGGCGCCCTCATCCTGCAGGCGTCGCACCAGCTCGCACACCTTGTAGGCGGCGACTCCACCGGTCATGCCGACGACGATGCGTCTGTTGGCGAGATCCATGACGCTATTTTGCCCGACGCATGCGCAGCAGTTCGTCGAGGATCAGCAGCGCGGCGCCACCGACGATCGCCGAATCGGCGAGGTTGAATGCAGGCCAGTGCCACCCACCCCAGTGGAAATCGAGGAAGTCAATGACATGGCCGTGGACGATGCGGTCGATCACGTTGCCGATGGCACCTCCGAGGATCAGTGCCAGCGCGCCGGCGAACAGCCGCTGATGCCCGTGGCGTGCAAGCAGGTAGAGGATGAAGGCCGACGCGGCCAGTCCGATGACGGTCAGGAACTCGTCCTGCCATCCCCCGGCGTTGGCCAGGAACGAAAAGGCGGCGCCCTTGTTATAGGTGAGCACCAGGTTGAAGAAACTGGTTACCGGCCGGACGTCGCCGAAATTGAACGCACGTTCGATGACGATCTTCGTCAGCTGATCGAGGAACAGCACCAGCAGTGCCAGCGCCAGCCACGGCAGCATGCGCTGAAGCCAGGAGTCGCGTCCGAAGGTCATCAGGCGTGCTCGCGCGCCTCGCCGGCGCCGAACAGGTTCGACACGCAGCGGCTGCAGAGCGTCGGGTGCTTTGCATCCGCACCGACGTCGTCGCGCCAGTGCCAGCAGCGTTCGCACTTCGTCGCACTTGATGCCGTGACGAAGATGCCTTCGTCCGCGGTCTGCGTGGCCGGCGTCACGCGCGCCTTCGAGGTGATCAATACGAAGCGCAGGTCGTCGCCGAGCGACTGCAACAACTGCGCCCTGGGCCCGCTCGCTCGGATCTCGACGTCGGCCTGAAGCGACGAACCGATGGCGCCCTGTTCCCGCAGCTCCTCGAGCCGCTTCTGAACCTCGGCGCGGACGGCCCGAAGCGCGGTCCAGCGTTCGAGCAGCGCCGCTTCGTCGTGGACTTCCGGCAACCGGGCGTAGGTCTCGGTGAAGATCGTGCCATCGCTGCGGCGCTGGAACACCCGCCACGCTTCCTCGGCGGTGAATGAAAGCAGCGGCGCCATCAAGCGGAGCAGAGCGTCGGTAATGACGTAAAGGGCCGACTGCGCCGAGCGGCGCGCCTTCGAGGCCGGCGGGGTCGTGTACAGCCGGTCCTTCAGGATGTCGAGATAGAACGCGCCGAGGTCTTCGGACGCGAAGGTCTGCAGTCGCGCCACGATCGGGTGGTACTCGTAGTGCTCATAATCCGCCAGCGTGCGGGCGCTGACGTCGCGCATCATCGCCAGCGCGTAGCGGTCGATCTCGAGCCATTCCTCGACCGGCAGCGCGTCCCTGGCGGGGTCGAAGTCGCTGACGTTGGCGAGCAGGAAGCGCAGCGTGTTGCGCAGTCGCCGGTAGCTTTCAACGACACGCTTCAGGATTTCGTCCGAAAGCGACAGCTCGCCGGAGTAGTCGGTGCTCGCCACCCACAGCCGGATGATCTCGGCGCCCAGCGTGTCGGCGACCTTCTGCGGCGCGATCACGTTGCCGAGCGACTTGCTCATCTTGCGGCCCTGGCCATCGACGACGAAGCCGTGCGTCAGCAGCGCCTTGTAGGGCGGCACGCCGTTGATCATGCAGGAGGTCAGCAGTGACGAATGGAACCAGCCGCGGTGCTGGTCCGAGCCCTCCAGATACATCTCGGCTGGGAAATGCGATTCCGCGGCGTGCGAGCCGCGCAGCACTGTTTCGTGCGTGGTGCCGGAGTCGAACCAGACATCGATCGTGTCCTTGTTCTTGACGTAATGCTCGGCATCGTCGCCGAGCAGTTCGCGTGGGTCGAGATCCTGCCAGGCTTCGATGCCGCCCTGCTCGACGCGCAGCGCCACCTGTTCGAGCAGTTCAACCGTGCGCGGGTGCAGTTCGCCCGTGGCCTTGTGCACGAAGAACGCCATCGGCGTGCCCCACTGGCGCTGGCGCGACAGCGTCCAGTCCGGCCGGTTGGCGATCATGCCCTGCAGCCGCGCCTTGCCCCAGCCGGGGTAAAACTGGGTGGCCTCGATGCCGGCCAGCGCGAGTTCGCGCAGCGTCTTTTCGCCGTTCTTCGGCAGCGTGTCCATGCCGGCGAACCACTGCGACGTCGCGCGGTAGATGACCGGCGTGCGATGCCGCCAGCAATGCATGTAGCTGTGCGTGAACTTCTCGACCTTCAGCAACGCGCCATGCTCGCGCATCACGTCGACGACCTTCGAATTCGCATCCCAGATCTTCATGCCGCCGAACAGCGGCAGCGACTCGGCATAGACGCCGTCGCCCTGCACCGGGTTGAGGATCTCTTCGTCGGTCATGCCATGCGCCTTGCACGAGACGAAGTCCTCGACACCATAGGCCGGTGATGAATGCACGATGCCGGTGCCGGTGTCCAGCGTGACGTAGTCGCCCAGGTACACCGGAGCGTCGCGGTCATAGAACGGATGGCGGAAACGGATCAGGGCCAGCGATTCGCCGCGCGTCTGTGCCAGCGTCGTTCCCGTCAGCCCCCAACTCGCGAGACACGCTTCCGTGCGATCGCTCGCCAGCATCAGCAGGCCGCGCTCCGTATCGACCAGGTCGTAGCTGAACTCGGGATGCAGGTTGAGTGCCTGGTTGGCCGGGATCGTCCACGGCGTTGTGGTCCAGATCGTCGCGGCGACCGGCTTGTCGGGCAGGGCGGGAAGGCCGAAGGCCTGCGCCAGCTTGCCGCGTTCGTCGTCGCGCAACGGGAAGGCGACATCGACCGCGAGATCCACCTTGTCCTGGTATTCAACCTCGGCTTCCGCCAGCGCGGAGCCGCAGTCGAAGCACCAGTTCACCGGCTTGAGGCCGCGGAACACGAAACCTTTGGCCATGATCTTCGCCAGCGCACGAATCTCGTTGGCTTCGGCGCGGAAATTCATCGTCGTGTACGGACGGTCCCACGCGCCCAGCACGCCGAGACGCTTGAAGTCCTGCTTCTGGCGTTCGATCTGCTCCGTCGCCCAGGCGCGTGATTTGGCAATCACCTCGCGCGGCGGCAGGTGCTTGCCGTATTTCTTCTCGATCTGGATCTCGATCGGCATGCCGTGGCAGTCCCATCCCGGGACGTAGTGCGCGTCAAAGCCGGCCATCTGATGGCTCTTGACCACGACATCCTTCAGGATCTTGTTGACCGCATGGCCAATGTGGATGTCGTTGTTCGCATAAGGCGGGCCGTCATGCAGGATCCACTTCGGTCGACCCACAGAAGCGGCACGGATCTGGTCGTACACCTGCTGTTCGTCCCACTCGCGGATCCACTGCGGCTCGCGCCTTGCGAGATCGCCGCGCATCGGGAACGGCGTATCGGGAAGATTCAGGGGGTACTTGCGCGTCGCGGGATCGGACGCAGGCTTCTTCTTGGCTTCGGTGTCAGCCATGGTGTGGCACTCCTTGGCCCCCTCGGGCTCTGCAAGAGGTGTCGTGGGTAAAGCGGAGCGCGAGTGTAGCGTGCGCTAGCGGAGTTCCGACGCGAATAGCTCTCGCGCCCGGCGGGCGTCGTCGGCAATCGCCGCCGTCAGTTCGACGAGGCTGCCGTAGCGCACTTCATCGCGCAGCTTCTGCAGGAACTCAACGCGGACGAGTCGCCCGTAGACATGGTCGGCGAAATCGAAGAGGTGGACTTCAAGCATCCAGCGGCCGCTGTCCTCCACCGTGGGCCGCAGTCCGATGCTTGCCACGCCGGGCCAGGCGTGCGTCCCGAGGCCGTGTACGCGGACTGCGAACACTCCCTGCACCGCCGGGTGACGGTGCGCGATGCGCAGGTTCATCGTCGGAAACCCGATTTCCCGTCCGAGCTTGCGACCGTGCAGCACGCGGCCGCTGATCGCATAAGGCCGGCCCAGCAGGTCCGCGGCCCGCGCGAGGTCGCCGGCGGCGAGCGCGGCGCGCACCGCCGAACTGGAAATTCGCTCGCCGCCCTCGACCACTGTGGGCATCTGCTCGAGTTCGAAAGCACTATGCGAAGCGTGTCGCTGCAACAACGAGATGTCGCCTGTGCGTCGGGCGCCGAAACGGAAGTCATCGCCGACGAGGACCCACCGCGCCTGGCATCCCTGGATCAGCAGGTCGATGAAGGCTTCCGCCGTCAGCGACGCGAAGGCGCGGTTGAAGTGCTGGACGATCACGCGGTCGACACCGCATTCAGCCAGCGCTTCCAGCTTGTCGCGCAGGCCGGAAATTCGCATCGGGGCGCGATCGGGCGTGAAGAGCTCACGTGGGTGCGGCTCGAAAGTCATTACGGCTGCCGCGATGCCGCGCGCGCGGGCCGCGGCGACCACGCGTGCCAGCAACGCCTGATGGCCACGATGCACGCCATCGAAGTTGCCGATTGTCAGCGCGCATGCATTGCGCTCGCTCGGACGCGGCATTCCGCGGAAGACCTGCATGCGGCTCGGGGAAAAGCGTGGGAGGAGCATCGGATTATACGGATGGTTGCCGTTTCCCTCGTGTTTTCCGGCACTTAGCGAAGGCCGCGCAGTGCCGATCGGTACAATGCCGGCGAATGAAGAACCTCGTCGTCCTGATCTCGGGCCGCGGCAGCAACCTCGAAGCCCTGCTCCGCACGGCGGATGAGGAACGCTGGCGCGAAGCACTGGATGCCGCGGTCACGGCGGTGATCAGCAACCGGGCCGAAGCCGCGGGCCTCGACGTTGCACGGCGAGCTGGCATCGCGACCAGCGTTGTCGACCACACCCGGTTCTCGACACGCGAGGAATTCGATCGCGCGCTGTCCGACGAAATCGATCGCCACGCGCCGAGCGTCGTCGTTCTGGCCGGCTTCATGCGCGTGCTGACGCCGCAGTTCGTGCGCCGCTACGTCGGCCGCTTGATCAACATCCATCCGTCGCTCTTGCCGTCGTTTCCCGGGCTGAAGACGCACGAGCGGGCCTTGGCGGCCGGTGTGCGCGTGCACGGGGCGACGGCGCACTTCGTGTCGGACGAGGTGGACGCGGGCGGCATCATCGCGCAAGCCGTGGTGCCGGTGCTTCCCGGGGATGATCCTGAATCGCTGGCCGCGCGTGTCCTCGAGCAGGAGCACCAACTGCTGCCGCGTGCGGTGCGCCTGGTGCTCGAGCAGCGTGTGACGTGGCGGAACGGCCACGTCAGCGTCATAGGCGCCCCTGCCACCGATCTCGCGCGGCTCGCATCGTGAAGCGCGAACGCTCCCGGTCAGGCAGCGCACGGAGCACGCAGGCGTCGAGTCGCGCGCGCCCCTCGCGCGACCGTGACTCGGCTCCCCCGCCCCGCCAATCTCGGCCGTCGGCAACGGTCGGCGCGCAGCACGCTGCGCGCATCACCTCGATCGTGATCGACGCGCTGGCTGACGCGCTGGCGCGGGTTCTGCGCTTCGACGGACCGGCGGACGCGGTGATGTCGCGGTTCTTTCGAGAGCATCCGACGCTTGGTCGTCGTGAGCGCAGCCTGGTCGCCGAGGCCATCTTCTTCGCACTTCGCCGCTACGCGACGCTGGGATGGGCGCTGCAGCCTGCGATGCCTGCGCGCGCACCGCGCCTCGCGGCGCTGGTCACCCTGGCTCGGCAGCACGGCCTGGATGCGCTGGAGGCGCGTGCGCTGCGCGGCGATGCCGCGGCGGTCAAGAACGCGCTCGCAATTGACCTTGCGCGTGCGCCCGTCTCGGTGCGTGCGGAGCTGCCGCACTGGCTTTACCTGGCGATCGAGCAGCAGTACGCCGATGCCGCACCGCTGATGGCAGCCTTGACCGAGTCGGCGCCACTGGACCTGCGCGTGAACCTCATCCGCGCCTCGCGCGATGAGGTGTTGAAGGAATTCGCCGCGCACCACGTGACCGCGGTGCCGACCCGTTACTCCCCCGAGGGAATCCGGCTTGCCGACAAGCCGGCACTGACTCAATGGCCCGCGTACCGCGAGGGCCGCATCGAGGTTCAGGACGAGGGCAGCCAGCTGATTGCACGGCTGGTGCAGCCGCGCCGCGGCGAGATGATTATCGATTTCTGTGCCGGCGCGGGCGGCAAGACGCTCGCCCTGGGCGCACTGATGCGATCGAGCGGGCGTCTGTATGCGTTCGACATCAACCAGCGCCGGCTGGAAGGCCTCGGGCCACGGCTCAAGCGCAGCGGCCTCTCGAATGTCCATCCGGTCGCGATCCGCAATGAAACGGATGCGCGAGTGAAGCGCCTGCATGGCAAGTGCGATCGCGTGCTCGTCGACGCCCCGTGCTCGGGATCGGGCACGCTGCGTCGCAATCCGGACCTCAAATGGCGCTTCGACGAGACTGAGCTGGCGCGCGTCAACGACGTGCAGCATGCCGTGCTCGCCGCCGCGGCGCGGCTGCTGAAGCCGGGCGGCCGCCTGGTCTACGCGACCTGTTCACTGCTGACGCGCGAGAACCAGGAGGTGGTCGAATCGTTTGTCGCCGCCAACCCGGGATTCCGCGTCGTCCCAGCGGGCAGCGTACTGGCGGCGCAGTCGATTACCGTCGATCATCTGGAGCGGTTCGCGCCGTACTTTGTGATGCTTCCGCACCTGCATGCGACCGACGGATTCTTCGCCGCGGTGATCGAGCGGACCTGAGCCATGGCCGAACCCACGCTGCTGCAGGACGTCATCGAGCTTGTCCAGGGCGGATTTGCGAGACCGCAATCGCTGTGGCAACTCGCAGTCATTGGCGTCGGACTCGCCTTCGGCTGGCTGGTGGCGCGGACGATGCGCCATCGCGTGGATGCCCGCGTGGCGGCCGAGTCGCGTCAACCCGGGCTTCGCACGGACCTGCTGCGCTTTTCGGTTGAAGGAATACGGCGGCTCGCGTTTCCGGTGAGCGCGCTGCTCGCGATGGTTGCGGGTGGATTGGTGCTGCGCATGGCGGGCTTGGTGCAGCGTGTCGGTGACGTCCAGCTGCTGCGTCTGGCGCTCACTTTGCTCGCCGCAATGGCGATCGTGCGACTGGTCGTCTATGTCCTGCGACGCACGTTCCCGCGTTCCGCGTGGCTTGGCACTTTCGAACGCTGGATCGCGCTGCTGGTCTGGCTGGTCGTGGCCTTGCACCTGACTGGCGTACTGAGCGACGTGATCGCCACGCTCGAGTCGGTGCGCATCCCGGTTGGTCGATCGCAGATCAGCCTGTGGGATCTGCTGATCGGCGCCATCTCGGTAGTGATCACGGTGCTGGCGGCGCTCTGGCTCGGATCCGCAATCGAGTCGCGGCTGATGCGTGCCGATACGCTGACGACCAACTCGCGCGTGGTGCTGGCGCGAGTGGTCAAGGCGCTGCTGCTGTTCGTCGCGGTGCTGATGGCCTTGTCGATCGTCGGGATCGATCTCACGGTGCTGTCGGTATTCGGCGGCGCGCTGGGTGTCGGCCTCGGTCTCGGCCTGCAGCGCATCGCCAGCAACTATGTCAGCGGCTTCATCATCCTGCTGGACCGGAGCCTGTCGATTGGCGACATGATCACGGTCGACAAGTTCTACGGGCGCGTCGCGCAGATCAACACGCGCTACACGCTGATCAAGGCCCTGGACGGCACCGAGACGATTCTGCCGAACGAGATGCTGGTATCGACTCCGGTGGTCAACCACTCGCTGAGCAATCGAGAAGTGCGGGTGGTCATCAAGATCTCGGTGGCGTACTCGACGGATCTCGATCGTGCGCTGGAGATCCTTGGCGAATGCGCGCGGGCCCAGCCGCGGGTGCTGGACACGCCGGAGCCCGGCGCGTTCGTGACGGCGTTCGGCGCCGACGGTATCGATCTCGAAGTCGGATTCTGGATCCGCGACCCTGAGGAGGGCACCCTCGCCGTACGCTCCGAAATCGCTCGCATGGTGCTGCGTCGCTTCGCGGCAGAGGGCATACAGATCCCCTTCCCGCAGCGCGATGTCCGCATAGTTGCACCCGATGGGGCCGTAATGCCGGCGGCGAGCGGAAAGTCCGCTTGATTTTAGGCAATTCAGGTAAATCTACGGGGATGGTTGATGCCTCCGGGCGTCTACAATTGCCCCTTCCCATAGAGCAGGCCCGACGCGTCGAGTGCGCCGGCCAAACAGGCTAACTTCATGTACGTACTGGAATTCCTAAACGGCGGGCTACTGCAGCTGTCATGGTGGCAGCTGATCCTCGCCGCGCTGCTGCTGACGCATGTGACGATCGCCGGAGTCACGATCTACCTGCACCGCAGCCAGGCGCACCGCGCGGTCGACCTGCATCCCGCGGTCGCCAGTTTCTTCCGCGCCTGGCTCTGGCTCACGACCGGCATGCAGACGCGCGAGTGGGTATCGATACACCGCAAGCATCACGCGAAGTGCGAGACACCCGAAGACCCGCACAGCCCGCAGACGCGCGGCATCAAGACGGTGCTGTGGTCCGGGGCCGAGTTGTACATGGCCGAAGCCGAGAACCAGGAGACGCTGACCCGCTACGGTCACGGCACGCCGAACGACTGGGTGGAGCGCAACGTCTACTCCCGCTACACATGGCAGGGCGTGGGACTCATGCTGGGTGCCGACCTGATTCTGTTCGGAGCTGCCGGACTTGCCATCTGGGCGGTGCAGATGATGTGGATTCCGTTCCATGCGGCGGGCGTCATCAACGGCATCGGCCACTACTGGGGCTATCGCAACTACGACGCTCCCGATGCCAGCACCAATATTTCGCCCTGGGGTATCTGGATCGGCGGCGAGGAACTGCACAACAACCACCACACCTACCCGACCTCGGCGAAGTTCTCGCTGAAGTGGTTCGAGTTTGATCTTGGCTGGACTTATATCCGCGCGATGCAGTCCGTGGGTCTGGCCAAGGTGCTCCGAGTGGCGCCGGTGCCCGAAGTGTCGGAACCAAAGCCCGCGGTCGACCTCGAGACGCTGCAGGCGGTCATCACCCATCGTTATGACCTGCTTGCCAAGTACGCGCGTAATCTGACGCGCGCTTATCGCGCCGAATTGGGCCGGCTGGATCTACCCGAGACCGAGCGGGCGCGCTTTGCGAGTCTCAAGCAATGGCTGGGTAAGGGTGATGTCTCGGCGCTTCCGGCCGATGAGCAGCGGACCTTGAAGGACCTGATGGCGCACAGCGGGATCCTCAGGACGCTTGTCGACATGCGCACTGAACTCGCATCGATCTGGGGAAAGAGCTCCGCCTCGCGTGAACAGATGCTGGTGCAGTTGCAGGACTGGATCGCACGGGCCGAGGCCAGCCGCATCCGCGCGCTTGAAGAAGCGGCGTTGCGCATCCGCAGCTATCGCATGGCTGCCGCCTAGGCGCTCGACACAACAAAAAAGCCCGGCGCGTGCCGGGCTTTTTGTTGTGCTTTGTGGCAGGCAACTCGAGCCTGCAGGGTACTACTTGAGCTTGGTTTCCTTGTAGGCCACGTGCTTGCGGGCCACCGGGTCGAACTTCATCATTTGAAGCTTGTCCGGCGTGGTCTTCTTGTTCTTGGACGTTGTATAGAAGTGGCCTGTGCCGGCCGTCGATTCAAGCTTGATCTTTTCGCGGGCGCCTTTTGCCATGGGGTTCTCCGGGTTCCGTGAGGTTCGGCTCTACGCCGGTCAGCCAGCGAGCTCGCCGCGGGCGCGCAAGTCGGCGAGCACCACATCCAGCCCCTTCTTGTCGATCGTGCGCAGTGCCGCGTTGGTCAGGCGCAGGCGCACCCAGCGGTTCTCGCTTTCGACCCAGAAGCGGCGGTACTGCAGGTTAGGCAGGAAGCGACGCTTGGTCCTGTTGTTCGCGTGGGAAACGTTGTTCCCCACCATCGGGCGCTTACCGGTGACTTGACACACACGTGCCATGACTTGCTCCTGATTGTTGACCTGGGCCGCTGGGAAGGCCCGCCAGCCCGCGTGCCTGTGGGGGTGTTTCGGACGCTCGGCTGCGCCGCGCAGTTTCCTCACCCTCACCCTGGTTGGCCCCTTGCTGCGGGTGCCGGCCAAGCAACGCAAAGCCGCGCATTATATGCAATTTCTTGATCCGGCGCCAAGCAGGCCTGCGCGGCCAAGGCGCACGCGGCAGGGCCTGCAATGCGATTAGTCCCGCTGCCGCCTGACTCGCGTGACCAAAAACAATGCAGCCAGTGCCGCCACCAGGCTCGCTGCCGCCGCGGGCTCGGGGACGCTGTGATCGCCGTTGTGCAGGTAATAGTGGGGCCGCTCGGAAAGCACCGAAACGTTGCCGCAGACGTAGGGCACCATGACGGTGACTTTGGCGCCGGTCGCATCGGTTGCATCGTAGATGTCGGCGACCTCGACATGGCCCGGTTGGAAGTTGACGCGAGTGCCGAAACAGACCGTCTTGCCGAATGCCATGGAGGGAATCGTCGTGTCGAAACGGCGCTTGCCACTGGTCGTGTTGATCGAATCCCGCGTGATCACGACCCGATCACTGACGATGCCACGCTCGATCAGGATGCCGATCTTGCTCGTTACATCTTCCGGGAGCCTGGCGGCCACCAGTGCCTGTCGCACAGTGCCTTTGTAGGGGTTACCCCCCGGCACGCCCCACGCACAGCCGCGTCGAACCGTCAGATCGGTGCGATTGCCCTTGACCCTGACGTCGTCGGATGGCAGGGCGTACCCGTCGAAGCTTTCCCCGGCGGGAACGGGCAGTGGTGCCGGCGCATTCGCCGCCGCGACGCTCGGGGCCGGTGAGCGGCTGCTTCGGTACAGCTTGATCCCTCCGACCGCGACGAGCGCCATGGCTGCACCAATGAGCAACCACGTCGCGCGGATCTTCCACGTCACCGCGTGGGCACCAGCCGCTGCGTCCTGCGGCGTCGGCAAGGAAACAATTCCTTCCCATTCACACTCGGGATTGGTACAGCGGTACCGGTAAACCTTTTCGAGGACTGCGACCACGCGGTCGCCGAAGTGGCGATGCACGCGTGACACTGGCTGCCCGCACTGCGGGCACGCATGCGCTGACTTTTCTGGCGTTTTCATGCCGGCGCCACTGGAGGGACAGAAGCAACTGTCCGCTTCCAAGGCTAGGTTGCACGGCCTGATTCGCCTTGACGCCGGTCACAGCCGCCGCCGAACCGCGACCGCGTCACGGTCGCGCCAGGGCGACCGGCGCGTCAAAGAAGGCCGCGCTCGGCGAACGACACGGTGCTGCTGCCTGCGACGATCACATGGTCCAGCACCCGGACATCCACGAGTCCGAGCGCCTGCTTCAGGCTGGCGGTCAGCAGCTCGTCGCTGCGGCTCGGCTCCGCCACGCCAGACGGGTGGTTGTGGGCAAAGATGACGCCGGCGGTGTTGACGGCGAGCGCGCGCTTCACGACTTCACGTGGATAAACGCTCGTCTGCGTCAGGGTCCCCCGAAACAGTTCATCTGCCGTCAGGAGCCGGTTCTGCGCGTCGAGGAACAGCGCCATGAAGACCTCATGTTGGCGATGCGCGAGCGTCATTTTCAGGTAGTCGCGCACCTTGTCGGGCGAGGACAGTGCCGGATCGCGCCGGATCTCTTCGCGCAGCGATCGCCGTGCCAGTTCCAGCACGGCCTGCAGCTGGGCCGACTTCGCCGGACCGAGTCCGTCGATCGTGGCCAACTCGCCCGGGCCGGAGGCGAGCAGGCCGCTGAGCCCGCCAAAGCGGGTGAGCGCCTCGCGTGCGAGATCAAGAGCCGACCGCCCGGTGGTCCCGGTCCCCAGGATCACCGCGATGAGCTCCGCATCGGACAGGGCCTGCGCGCCATGCTCAACGAGGCGCTCGCGGGGCCGTTCTCCTTCGGGCCAATCCTTAATCGCCATGCGCGGTGCCTCGTCTAGAATCCTCGGCCATGATGGAACCTCAGCCGTCTGCTCGCATTGTGCCCGGCTCGCATGTCACATTTCATTATCGGATCGCTGCAGTCGTCGACGGCACGGAGCGCGAGATCGTGAGTACGTTCGGCGCTCAGCCCGCGACATTGACGGTAGGTTGCGGCGATTTCGCCGAGTCTCTGGAGGCTTGCCTGGTCGGGCTCGAGGAAGGGTCGCAACAGGGCTACGAACTCGCGCCGGACGCCGGCTTCGGCGTGCGCCGTGCAGATCTTGTGCAGTCGCTGTCTGGCGCGGTGTTCGACGCCAATGCCGATCCTTCCGTGGACTATGTGCCGGGGGACATCGTGCAGTTTTCCAGTCCCAAGGGCCGGCAATTCTCGGGTGTGCTCAAGCAGCGCGATGGCGATCGCGCCGTGATCGATTTCAACCATCCCCTGGCCGGGATGCCGATACGGTTTGCAGTTCACGTCATCGGAGTGCTGTAGACATGGAAGTCCTCCTGGCCCAGCCGCGTGGCTTCTGCGCCGGCGTCGATCGTGCAATCGAGATCGTCGAGCGCGCGCTGGTAACGCACGGCGCTCCGATCTATGTGCGCCACGAGATCGTGCACAACACCTATGTCGTGAACGACCTGCGTGCCAAGGGCGCCGTATTCGTCCGTGAGCTCGACGAGGTTCCGGCGGGTGGAACCGTGGTGTTTTCAGCGCACGGCGTGTCGAAAGCTGTCCAGCAGGAGGCCGCAAGTCGCAGCCTGCGGGTCTTCGATGCAACCTGTCCCCTGGTGACCAAGGTGCATGTCGAGGTGTCGAAGATGCACGCGGCTGGCTACGAGATCGTGATGATCGGACATGAGGGACACCCAGAGGTCGAAGGGACGATGGGACAACTCACCGCCGGCATGCATCTGGTGGAGACCATCGCCGACGTCGACAAGCTGCAGGTGCGTGACCCTGAGCGCGTGGCCTACGTGACGCAGACGACGCTGTCGCTGGACGACGCCGCCGCGATCATCGAGGCGCTGAAGCGGCGCTTTCCGAACATCGCGGAGCCAAAGCGTGCCGACATCTGCTATGCGACCCAGAATCGCCAGGACGCAGTCAAGTTCATGGCACCGCAGGTGGACATCGTCATCGTTGTCGGCAGTCCAAACAGTTCGAATTCGAATCGCCTGCGCGAGGTAGCCGAGCGCTTCGGTGTTCCGGCCTTCCTGGTCGATACCGCTGCCCAGCTTGATCCGGTGTGGTTCGAGGGCCGCCGGCGCATCGGCGTCACCGCTGGCGCCTCGGCCCCCGAAGTGCTGGTGGAGGAACTCCTCTCTGCGCTGAAGGCCATGGGTGCCGGCAGCGTGCGCGCTCTTGAGGGGGTGACGGAGGACGTTGTGTTTCCGATGCCCAAGGGCCTGAGCCGGGTCGCAGCGTGAACGGCAGCGGCCATGCCTTGCGGACTTTCGCCATGGTCACCCTGGCAATGCTCGGCACGTTGGCTCGGTCCGAGGTCGTCATCGAGGGCGCGCGCTTCGAGACCTCAGTGGTGCTGGCGGGCGAGCGCCTCGAACTCAATGGCGTCGGGGTGCGCAAGCGCTTCCTGTTTGACATCTACGCCGGCGGACTTTACGTGCCGAAGCGTGCCACCCGAACCGAAGACCTCGTCAACCAGCCGGGTCCCAAACGCGTGGCGCTGCGCTTTCTGCGGGATGTCGATGGCGACTTGTTCGTGAGCTCGCTGCACAGTGGCCTGAAGGCCAATCACTCCGAGGCCGAGCTGGCGAAGTTGAAGACGCAGGTTGAAACGCTGACACGCACCATTCGGACGATCGCGCTGGCGCGCCGCGGCGAGTCCGTGAATTTCGAGTACACGCCGCAGGATGGCACGCGGGTGACGGTCAACGGGGTGACCCGCGGGCCGTTGATCCCGGGAGCCGATTTTTACGCGGCGGTGCTGCGAGTCTGGCTGGGCGAGACCCCGGCGGATGCGGGGCTGAAGAAGGGCATGCTGGGTGCCGGCTGAACCGGTACGCCGCAGCGGACCATCACAACCAGAAGAAGGAGACAGCAATGAAAACATGGCTTCAAGTGACGGCGCTCTCGGCGCTGCTCGCATTTGGCGCGGCAACGCACGCGCAGCCGGTCGAGATGGAAGGCCAGAAGTTCGAGCCGACCGTGCAGGTCGGTGGGCAGACGCTGACGCTCAATGGGGTCGGGCTGCGCAAGCGCGCGATCTTCAAGGTCTATGTGAACGGTCTGTACGTCCCGCAGAAGAGCACGGATGCAGCGACGCTGATCAACGAGAAAGGGCCGCGTCGGGCATCGCTGCGTATGCTGCGCGACGTTGACGCGGACAGCTTCGTCAGCGCTTTCACCGACGGCCTGCGCGCGAACCTCAGCGATGCACAGATGGCCGCGCTCAAGCCGCAGATCGACACGTTCAGCAGCACGCTGAAATCCATCGGTGAGGCGAAGAAGGGCGACGTCATCAACTTCGACTACACGCCTGACGGCGGCACGCGCATCACGGTGAACGGCCAGCCGAAAGGCGCGGCGATCCCCGGACACGACTTCTACTCCGCGGTCATCCGCATCTGGCTCGGCGACAAGCCTGTCGATGAGGGTCTGAAGAAGGGGTTGCTCGGAGGCTGACGCATGCAGTTGGCGACCGACTCGCGAGCCCGCGCTGCGGCGGTCGTCAACGCGCCCTTCGGCGCGGTGGCGATCGACGTCGACGGCGCCTTCATTACCGGTTTGCGCTTCGTGCAGGCAGTGGAGCCGGTCAAGCCGACCACCGACCTGGGGGCTGAAGCCGCTGACCAGCTGAGCCGCTATTTCATGGACCCTGGCTTCCGCTTTGACCTGCCGCTGCAGGTACGTGGCACGCCGTTCCAGGTGCGCGTCTGGGAGGCGATCGCCGAGATCCCGTGTTCGAAGACACGAACTTACGGCGAACTCGCCCGGGCTCTCGATGCCCCGGCGCGTGCGGTGGGTCAGGCGTGTGGCGACAATCGCTTGCCGATCGTCATTCCGTGCCATCGGGTCGTCGGCGCAGACGGTCTCGGCGGCTTCTCTCACGCGAGCGGCGGGTTCCCGATCACCGTCAAGCGTTGGCTGCTCGAACACGAGGGCGCGCTGCGCGGCACGCTGATATAGCGCCGCAGATGGACCCCCTGGTCGATCGCTTCCTGGACACGCTGTGGCTCGAAGACGGGCTGTCACGAAACACACTGGCCGCCTACCGACGCGACCTCGCCGGCCTGTCGCGCTGGCTGTCGGCTCGTGCCGTGTCCTTGCCCAGTGCGAGCGAAGCCGACGTTACGGCGTACCTTGCCAGCGAACATGCCGTCACTCGGGCATCGACGGGGAATCGCCGGCTTGCCGTGCTTCGACGCTTCTATCGCTGGGCGGTGCGGGAGCGCGTTGCCGCTGACGATCCGACGGTGCGCCTGCGGGGTGCCCGTCGTGCGGCACGGTTCCCACGGACGATCAGCGAAGCTCAGGTCGAGGCCTTGCTCGCTGCACCCGATGACTCGGTGGCGCTCGGGCTGCGCGACCGCGCGATGTTCGAACTGCTCTATGCGACTGGCCTGCGCGTGAGCGAACTGGTCAACCTGAAACTTTCCGAACTGTCGCTGACAGAGGGGCTGGTGCGCGTTATCGGCAAGGGGTCGAAGGAGCGCATCGTGCCGCTGGGTGAAGTCGCGCGCGATTGGGTCGAACGCTACTTCAAGCGCGGCCGACGCGAACTGCTTGCGGGCCGTACGGCGGATGCTGTCTTTGTCACCCAGCGCGGCGCGGCCATGTCGCGCCAGATGTTCTGGGTGCTCGTCAAGCGTTACGCGCTGCGCGCCGACATCCAGGCGCCGTTGTCACCACATGGTCTGCGGCACGCCTTTGCGACGCACCTGCTGAACCATGGGGCAGACCTGCGCGTCGTGCAGATGCTGCTGGGGCACGCAGATATCTCAACGACCCAGATCTATACCCACGTTGCGCGGGCGCGTCTGAAGAGCCTGCACGCCGAACATCACCCCCGGGGATAGGGCAGCGCCCCTTGCCGGACTTACACTCGCGCGCCATGGCCAAGGTCAGGCACGTCTCCGAGACGCCGGGAACGCAGTATTTGCGCGAGCACAAGGTGCCGTATTCCGAGCACGTTTACGAGTACGTTGAACACGGCGGAACATCCGAGTCGGCACGACAGCTGAAAGTCGACGAGCACTCGGTCGTGAAGACGCTGGTCATGCAGGATGACGCGGGTGAGCCCTTGATCGTGCTGATGCACGGCGATTGCACCGTATCGACCAAGAACCTCGCCCGGCAGATCGGACGCAAGCGCATTGAATCGTGCCGTCCCGAGGTCGCGCAGCGCTTCACCGGCTATCTCGTCGGCGGCACGTCCCCATTCGGCACCCGCCGAAAGATGCCGGTCTATATCGAGCGCAGCGTGCTGGGCCTCGCCCGGATCTATATCAACGGCGGGCGACGCGGCTACCTCGTGGGAATCGACCCCACCGTCCTGAGTGAAGTTCTCGGTGCGGTCGCGGTCGACTGCGCGCTGAAGGAGTGAGCATGTCGATGCTGTGGACGGCTGTGGCGATAGTCGGCGCTTACCTGTTGGGGTCCGTCTCGTTTGCAGTCATCGTGAGCCGCGCGTTCGGGCTTGCTGATCCCCGAACCTATGGCTCGAAGAACCCGGGCGCGACCAACGTCCTGCGCTCGGGCAGCAAGTTCGCTGCGGTTCTCACGCTGGTCGGTGACGCACTGAAGGGGTGGCTTGCCGTGTGGCTGGTCGAGCGCTTTGGACCATTGTTTGGAGTCGGCGACTGGGGCATTGCGCTCGCCGGGGTCGCGGTATTTCTCGGCCATCTTTTCCCAGTGTTCTTCGGATTCAAGGGGGGCAAGGGTGTCGCAACGGCCGCCGGAGTCATCGTCGCGTTCAATCCGTGGCTCGCGCTGGCAACCGGGCTGACCTGGCTGATCGTTGCCTTCTTTTTCCGCTATTCGTCGCTGGCATCGCTTACCGCGGCCGTCTTCGCAGCGTTCTATTCAGCGTTCGGCTGGGGCTTCGACGAGCGCTTCGTCGCGGTCGCCATCATCGCCGGCTTCGTCGTCTTCCGGCACCAGGCCAACATTCGCAATCTCGTCGCCGGCAAGGAGCGCCGCATCGGCGAAAAGTCTCGCGAAGCGCGCGCGCCGCGAGGCTAGGCGGATCGGGCAGTGGCCTCGGCAAGGGTCCAACGCGGGTGCACCGCGAACCCGAGCGGGCGATGCAGTTCCAGGCCCTCTGACCGACGGATGGCTGCGAGGCCCGCAACCGCGATCATCGCGCCGTTGTCGGTACAAAGGCTGACTGGAGGAAAGTGAACCTCGGTTCCATGACGGCGCGCGTCGGCATGCAACCGCTCGCGGAGTTGCGCGTTGGCGCCGACGCCTCCCGCCACCACAAGGCGTGTGAGGCCTGTCGCCTCCAGCGCGCGGCGCGCTTTGATCGCCAGCACATCGACGATCGCTTCGACAAACGCGCGCGCAATGTCGGCGCGTCCCTGCTCGCACAGGTTCTGTTCCTTGCGCACGGCCGTCAGCACGGCCGTCTTCAGGCCGCTGAAGCTGAAATTCAGGTCCCCGCTCGACAGCATGGGCCGGGGCAGCCGAATCGAGCCTGGGTTCCCGAAGTCAGCGAGACGGGACACCGCCGGTCCGCCGGGGTAGCCCAGCCCGAGCAACTGTGCCGTCTTGTCGAAGGCCTCGCCGGCGGCGTCGTCGACCGTCTCCCCGAGCAGCGCGTAGTGACCCCATCCGTGGACCCGCATCAGCTGCGTGTGCCCGCCGGAGACAAGGAGCGCAACGAACGGGAACTCGGGTGCCGGGTCGGCCAGCAGAGGCGATAGCAGGTGGCCTTCAAGATGGTGTACCGGTACCACCGGGCGGGCCAGCGCGTATCCGAGCGCGTAGGCGATGCTGCTGCCGACCAGCAGTGCGCCGGCGAGCCCCGGCCCCGCGGTCACTGCGATCGCGTCGATCTGGCCGGCCGTACGCCGGGCGTCACCGAGGACCCGCTCCAGCAGCGGCAGCACGCGGCGAATGTGGTCGCGGGACGCGAGCTCCGGCACGACGCCACCGTAGTCCTGATGCATGTCCACCTGGGAGTGAAGCGCCTGGTCCAGCAGTCCGGCCTCGCTGTCGAAAAGCGCGATTCCGGTCTCGTCGCAAGAGGTCTCGATGCCTAGGATCAGCATGGAATCAGTGTACGAGACCCCGATGGGCACTCCGTCTGAAGCCGGGGCTGACGGCACCACAAATCCCTGACTTGTTTGCCGAAACCGGTTGCGGATATAATCACTGGCTTTTCCGGCTGGCAGGCCGCGCTTCCATGTGGATCGCGAAAAGCCCGGCAACAGCCCCTTCGACAACCACTGACCCTGACCGATGCCTACGATACGCGTCAAAGAAAACGAACCGTTTGAAGTCGCGCTGCGCCGCTTCAAGCGCACGATCGAAAAGAGCGGGCTGCTGACCGAGCTGCGTGCGCGCGAGTTTTACGAGAAGCCGACCGCCGAGCGCAAGCGCAAGAAGTCGGCCGCGATCAAACGGCACTTCAAGCGGCTGCGCAGCCAGATGCTGCCGAAGAAGATGTACTAAGGCGGCACACCCGCGCAAACGAGCGGGCTTTAGGGTCGATGCAAGGCGCGCCTCCGGGCGCGTTTTCGCTTTCTGGAGGCAACGATGACGTCACCAACACTCAAGGACCGGATCACCGAGGACATGAAGTCAGCCATGCGTGCCAAGGATGCGCCGCGGCTGTCGGCCATCCGTCTGCTGCAGGCGGCGATCAAGCAAAAGGAAGTCGATGAACGGATCACTGTCGACGACGCGGCTGTAATGAGCATCGTCGAAAAGCTGATCAAGCAGCGCAAGGACTCGATCGAGCAATTCGCGAAGGCCGGTCGCAACGACCTCGTGGCCAAGGAAAAGGCCGAGCTCGATCTGTTATCCGGTTACCTGCCCCAGCAGATGTCCGACGCGGAACTCGAGGTCGCGGTCAATGCGGCGATCGCTGAATCCGGCGCGGCGGGACCGCAGGGCATGGGCAAGGTGATGGCAGTGCTGAAGCCCAGGATCGCCGGCCGGGCGGACATGGGCAAGGCCTCGGCCATCGTCAAGCAGCGGCTGTCGTAGTTTCCTGTTACTGCCTGGCTGCCCGGATGGCGTGCGCCGCTCCGGATCAAGGAGAGTGCTCGTGCATTGGTGAAGCCGCTGCGTACACTTTCGCCGCATGATCCCTCAGGCTTTCATCCAGGACCTGCTCGCCCGCGTCGACATCGTCGATGTCGTCGGGCGCGACGTCCAACTGAAGAAGGCGGGCCAGAACCTGCTGGGGCTGTGTCCATTTCACGGGGAAAAGTCGCCGTCGTTCACGGTCAGCCCGTCGAAACAGTTCTATCACTGCTTCGGCTGCGGGGCTCACGGCAGCGCCATCGGCTTTCTCATGGAGCATCGCGGCCTCAACTACGTCGAGGCGATCCGCGAACTTGCGCAGCAGGTTGGCATGCAGGTTCCGGAAAGCAGCGATCGCGGGCGCGATGGCGGCAAGCTGAGCGCGCTGTCGGAGTTGCTCAAGCGCGCCGCCGAGTTCTATCGCGGCGAGCTGAAGGAAAGCCGCGTCGCGATCGACTATCTCAAGGGTCGAGGCCTGACGGGCCAAACGGCTGTCCGCTTTTCTCTCGGCTTTTCTCCTGACGCCTGGCAGCCGTTGCGGGCCGCCGTCGAGGACTACGACGATCCCGGTCTGGTCGAAGCCGGCCTGGTGATTTCTGATGAGGGCAAGCGTTATGACCGCTTCCGCGGACGGATCATGTTTCCGATCCGCAGCGTGCGCGGCCAGGTCATCGGTTTCGGTGCCCGCATCATCGGGGCAGGGGAACCGAAGTACCTGAACTCGCCGGAAACACCGCTGTTTCACAAGGGCCAGGAGCTGTATGGACTGTTCGAGGCGCGCGACGCGATTCGACAATCGGGACGTGCAATCGTCTGCGAGGGCTATCTCGATGTGATCCAGTTAGCGCAGGCGGGGTTTGGGGAGACGGTAGCGGCACTCGGCACGGCGATCACGAGCACGCATGTCAGCACGCTGCTGCGTACGACCGATCAGGTTATTTTTGCGTTCGACGGCGATGCGGCGGGCCGCAAGGCCGCCCGACGTGCGCTCGAGGCAACGCTGGCGGTCATTGCGGACACGAAGCGGGCGAGTTTTCTGCTGCTGCCCGAGGGCGAAGATCCTGACAGCATCGTGAAGACCGAGGGCGCGGCGGCGTTCGAGATTGAGCTTGCGCGAGCACTGCCCCTGTCGCGGTTCTTCATCGAATCCCTGGCGGCGGGACGGTCGCTGGCCTCGCCCGAGGACCGTGCCGCGATGGTGTCCGACGCCCGGGCACTGATCCTGTCGATGCCGCCGGGGGCTCTGCGTCTGCAACTGCTTCGGGAGCTGGCCGAGGCCTCGCGAACGCCGCTGGACGACCTGGAGACGCTCTACGGACTGCGACGTGGCCGTCCGGCACGTCCGTCCGCGCTGACCCACAGGACGCCGCATGCGGAAGTCGAGGATCTCAAGCGCCGTATCCTGCAGCAGTTGCTCGCGCATCCTCCACTGGCTCGCGAGTTCAACCGCGCGGTCAGCGACGCGCATGTCGATGGCGGCGAGCCGGTCGATCGCGAGATCGCCGAAGTCTGGCGCACCGCCACGTCGCCGGAGCTCGCCACCGGCGCCGTCATGACGCATGGGGCCCTGCTGGAGGCACTGCAATCGAGTCCGTTTATCGACGATTACCGGACCCTCGCAGCACAGGAAATGGAACTGGACACGGATGTGGAGACCGCCCGACAGGTGCTCGATGAAGCGTTCCACAAGCTGCAGCTGCGCAGGCTCGAGGCTGAACGGAGCGAACGACTGGCCGAGTACCAGCGGGAACCCTCGGAGGATCGTCTGGAAGCCTACCGAGTCGCCGACCGCTGCTATACGGAAGCGCGCGCTCGGACCGGCGAACCCGCAACCCGCTAGCAGCCGGCGGCCCGTCAGCTGGCGCCGTGGACCCTTTTGCGGCAATTCGGCCGAAGTTTGCTAATATGTTGAATTCTCGACGATTCAACCGGAAAATCCGGGGCTCGTCGGAGCGCCCAGGAGATCGCGATTGATCGGTGGCGCAGCAATCCAGCATCACATAGCGTTCGCGAAGCACTTCAGGGCGCCTCACATGGAAGCGCGCCCGGCCCAGGCGGCAAGGCAGCTCGCGACGACGCAAAGATGCGATAGCGGAACCTGCCAGATCCCTGGTGGTCCCGGTTGAGATCGCGTGCTTGAACCCAATGATGGTGAAGTGACGAGTCGAACTGCAGTTGTGCAGTGCGACCGCGCGTCCCAGTGAACGCCCTGCCCGAGGCGGGCGGCTGATCGGAGTGCAACGATGGTGATGAAGAAGCCGGTGGTGAAAGCGAAGCCTGCACGGTCTGCAGCGCGCGAGGTCGCGCGTCCGAAAGCCGTGTTGAAGAAGTCTGCGCCGGCACCCGCGAAGAAGATCGTACCGTCCAAGGCACTGCGGACGGAGACCGTCGTCAAGGCGACTGCCAAGGCCGTGGCCAAGCCGGCGGCTGCGCCGGCCAAGCCGCTGCCGACTGTGCCCGCTGCCTCGGCAGGAGAGCCACTGCGTGGTCGTCCGGGCCGCAAGCCGAAGCAATCGGAAGAGCAGTTGATGGGCGGCGCCGACGCTGCCGTGCCGGAGGCGGGTGACGACACCGCTGATCCGAGCGTGCAGATCGTCGAGAAGATGAGCGCGACAAAGCTTCGTGCCAAGGATCGTCGCGCGAAGGAGAAGGCGCTTAAAGAGGCGCTCGAGCGCAGCTACCACGGCACCGAGGAAGACCTCGAGGCGCGTCGCAACAAGCTCAAGGCATTGATCAAGCTGGGCAAGGAGCGCGGCTTCCTGACCTATGCCGAGATCAACGACCACCTGCCCGACAACCTGGTCGATGCCGAAGCCATCGACTCGATCATCAGCACGTTCGGCGACATGGGGATCCAGGTCTTCGACCAGGCGCCCGATGCCGAAACGCTGCTGATGAACGAAAACGTCCCGGCGGCGACCACCGACGACGACGTCGAGGAGGAAGCCGAAGCTGCTCTGACCACGGTCGACGCCGAGTTCGGTCGCACCACGGACCCGGTCCGCATGTACATGCGCGAGATGGGCTCGGTCGAGCTGCTGACGCGCGAGGGCGAGATCGAGATCGCCAAGCGCATCGAGGACGGCCTCAAGCACATGGTGATGGCCGTGTCGGCATGCCCGACCACTATCGCCGAGATCCTCGCGCACTCGGAACGCATCCGCGCGAGCGAGATTCCGATCGACGAAGTGGTCGACGGGCTGATGGATCCGACCGCCGAGGACTTCCCGACTGCCGGCGGCGAAGACGAAGACGAGGAAGGCGAGGAGACCACCGACATTGGCGCTTCGGGCATGACGGCCGCCCAGCTCGACGAGCTGAAAGTCCGTGCGATCGAAAAGTTCGATCACGTCGCGAAGCTCTTCGACAAGATGCGCGTCGCCTTCGAGAAGGAGGGCTACAAGTCGCCGGGGTACCTCAAGTCCCAGACCAAGATTCTCGACGAGCTGATGAGCCTGCGCTTCACGGCCAAGATGGTCGAGAAGCTGTCGGACACGCTGCGCAAGCAGGTCGATGAAGTACGCAGCCTCGAAAAGCAGATCTACGAGATCGTCGTCAACAAGTGCGGCATGCCGCGCGCGCATTTCCTCAAGGCGTTCCCCGGTAACGAGACCAACATGCGCTGGGCGGCACGCGAGTCGGATTCCGGCCAGCCGTACGCCGAGGTGATGAGGCGCAACCTGCCGGCGGTGCAGGAGCTGCAGGGAAAACTTTCCGACCTACAGAAGCGCGTGGTGCTGCCGCTGCGCGACCTGCGCGAGGTCTACAAGCAGATGGCCACCGGCGAGGCCAAGGCGCGCAAGGCCAAGCGCGAGATGACCGAGGCCAATTTGCGCCTCGTGATCTCGATCGCCAAGAAGTACACGAACCGCGGCCTGCAGTTCCTCGACCTGATCCAGGAAGGCAACATCGGCCTGATGAAGGCGGTCGACAAGTTCGAATACCGCCGCGGCTACAAGTTCTCGACCTACGCCACATGGTGGATCCGCCAGGCGATCACGCGTTCGATCGCCGACCAGGCGCGCACCATCCGCATCCCGGTGCACATGATCGAGACCATCAACAAGATGAACCGCATTTCCCGCCAGATCCTGCAGGAGACGGGCACCGAGCCCGATCCAGCCACGCTGGCGGTCAAAATGGAGATGCCGGAAGACAAGATCCGCAAGATCCTGAAGATCGCGAAGGAACCGATCAGCATGGAGACGCCGATCGGCGACGACGACGACTCGCATCTGGGCGACTTCATCGAGGACCAGACCACGGTGGCGCCGGTCGATGCCGCGCAGTACAACTCGCTGTCCGGCGTGACCAAGGATGTGCTGGACTCGCTGACGCCACGCGAGGCCAAGGTCCTGCGCATGCGCTTCGGCATCGAGATGTCGACCGACCACACGCTGGAAGAAGTCGGCAAGCAGTTCGACGTCACGCGCGAGCGCATCCGCCAGATCGAGGCGAAGGCGCTGCGCAAGCTGCGTCACCCGAGCCGCTCGGACAAGCTGAAGAGCTTTCTCGAGTAGCCTGGCGTGAACGCGCTGATGAGAACCGACGGCCGCAGCACGGTGCTGCGGCCGTTCTCATTTCGGTCCTACGGGCCGTTAGCTCAGCTGGTTAGAGCAGAGGACTCATAATCCTTTGGTCGCTGGTTCAAATCCAGCACGGCCCACCAACATAACGATAGATATTTCAGACTCGAAGACCCCTTGTCCGACTACCACGATTTCGAACACTTCGGCCTCGACCCGCGCATCGTTGCAGCGGTGAAGGCCATGGGCTACACGACGCCGACGCCGATCCAGAGCAAGGCGATCCCGCTCGTCATGCAAGGCAAGGACGTGATGGGCGCTGCGCAGACTGGCACCGGCAAGACCGCCGGATTCGCGCTGCCCATCATCCAGCGGCTGCTGCCGCAGGCGAGTACCAGCATGTCGCCAGCGCGGCACCCGGTGCGGGCGCTGATACTGGCGCCGACCCGTGAGCTGGCGGACCAGGTCGCGGACAACGTCAAGCGTTACATCACCGGCACGCCGCTGCGCTGCGCCGTGGTCTACGGCGGCGTCGACATGGATCCGCAGACACAGGCGCTGCGCACCGGGGTCGAGATCGTCGTCGCCACGCCCGGCCGCCTGCTCGATCACCTGCAGAGCAAGAACACCTCGCTCGGTCAGGTGCAGATCGTCGTGCTCGACGAAGCCGATCGCATGCTCGACATGGGATTCCTGCCGGACATCTCACGCATCCTGAGTCTCCTGCCGAAGGAACGCCAGAGCCTGATGTTCTCGGCGACCTTCTCCGAGGAAATCAAGAAGCTCGCGGCTAATTTCCTGCGCGAACCCGTGCTGGTCGAGGTGGCTCGCCGCAACGCGACGGCCGAGAATGTCACGCAGGAGGTCGTCAAGCTGCATGAGTCGGAGAAGACCGATGCGCTGCTTGAATTGCTGCGAACGCGCGGCGAAGGCGGCGGCCGGCTGACCCAGGTCCGGGT
>Ga0316604_10000870_pt1 | contig 31324 bp, 32 predicted proteins | sample OWC_soil_day20_C_FD_207650 | JGI IMG/M metagenome (GOLD analysis project Ga0316604, IMG submission 207650) | Wetland soil microbial communities from Old Woman Creek delta, Ohio, United States - OWC_soil_day20_CT | ecosystem: Environmental > Terrestrial > Soil > Wetlands | place: USA: Ohio... | reverse complement strand
CATGTCGCCGGAAGACGCCATGCGCTTCCGGGTGCGTGACAACTACGTCGTCCGCGTCCGCGTCGAAGGCGAGCGCGAACTGATCTTCGGCGACGTCGTCGTCCGCGTGAACCCGGCCTTCCGCCTAGCCATGCACATCGACACCGACGAAGGCAATGCCGGCAACCTGAAGACCGGCATGCTCGGCTATATCGAGGAAATCCAGAGCCGCGCCTGATTGGCGTTAGCATCGCCCAATACGACAAGGGGATGTCCGGTGACGGTCATCCCCTTTTTGTTGGCCGGCCTCACTACGGCCGTTAATCCTGCAGCGTGTACAGGTAGTCGATCAGGGCCAGAATCCTGCTCCGCACTTCGGCTTCCGTCCGGTACGGATGGTAGTTGTGGGCCGGCCCGGCTTCGCTGCTGTAGCGCTGCCCCCAAACCGGCATTTCCCGCCCGCCGTGCGCCGGCACGGCAAGACGGCCATCGATCGTTTCGTAAACCCTGGCTGTCGGAAAGTCGCCGCCATTTCTTTTCGCCAGCAGGCGCAGGTTGGCCGGCTCGGCCTTGAGCTGTTCGGCCATTGGCGTTTGCCCCCGGCCCTCGGCGCCGTGACAGACGGCACAACTATTCAGGTATTCCAGCCGCCCGAGTTCGAGATTATTGCCATCGGCGCTCCGTGCACCGGCGGAGGCGAGCAGCAAGACCAGGCAAACGACAGATTTCAGCATTTCCCTTCCTCAAGCAAATTGAATATGAACTGCGCTCTTTTGTACGCCAGTTCACGTTGCCCGACAAGCCTGCCGACGGCTTTCTCGAGCGCCGGCCGAGCATGGCGTTTTTCTCTTCCGGGACAACTGTTGTTGGCGGACTAGCTGTGGCAGACTTGTCGATGCAAATGTCAAAACAACCAGGAGCCAAACAATGAAAATCGTCAAATCCGCACTGCACTCATTGGCCGGCAGCGTACTGCTCGCCAGCAGCCTGTTGCTCGTGACCAACCCTGGCCTGGCGACGGAGCAGGCGCAGCAACGCCGCGAAGCGCGGGATACGCGACAGGACACCCGACCGGAGGCCCGCCAGGAAAAAGTTGATTGCCGGGCCGCCAACCAGAAGAGCAATGCCGCCTGCCGTCAGGACAAACGGGATACCAAGCAGGATGGCCGCCAGCAGGCACGCGACATCAAATACTGAGCCGTACCAGACCCGGGCTTCCTGGCTCGGGCAACTTGAGGAGAAAAGCCATGCTCCCGTTGCGCCATATCCTGTCGTGCATCATGCTCGCCTTCATGCTGTCGGCTTGCGTCGTCTATGAACCGGCACCAACGCCAACGACACGGCCGGCCAGTTTCGACCGTTCCTGGAACGCGGCCATCCTCGCCGCCCAGGATGTCGGTATCACGGTATCGATGACCGACCGCAGTGCCGGCCAGATTTTCGGCCAGCGCAATACGGCGAGCGTCACCATCAACCTGCTTCAGCAGGCGGATGGCAGCCTGCGGCTCAAGTTCGACGTGAAAAACCTGAGTCCGCAAGACCAGGGGCTGGGTGACCGTTTTTCGGCCGCCTACGAGCGACGCATGGGGCGCTGACGGCCGGACATGCTGAATAGCGACACCACCGCCTTCATCCAGAGCGGCGTCAGCATCAGCCTGGCGGCCAGCAACGGCGACCGCCTACCGAGCATGAGCCGGGGCCTGGGCTGCAAACTGGTCGACGGCGCCCGCCAGGTGGCGATCTTCATCAAGCCCTCGCAGTCGGCGGAACTGCTCGACAACATCCGTCGCAGCGGCCGGGTCGCCAATGTCTTCAGTTTGCCCAGCAGCAACCGGACCGTGCAGTTGAAAGGCCTCGACGCCCGGATCCAGCCCTTCGACATCGCCGACCTGCCGATCATCAAGGCCCATATTGCCGACTTTGTCGCTGAAGTCTTGCCGCTCGGCCTGCCGGAAGAAGTCGTCCGCACCCTCTTCGCCTACACGGCGGACGACCTGGTGATGGTGGTCTATACCCCGGTCGCCGCTTTTTCGCAGACCCCCGGCCCGAAAGCCGGCGAAGCGCTGGAGGCGAAGCGATGAGCATCCGCCTCGAGACGATCCGCGAGTGCTTCGAGGGCATCATCCCCGGCCACATCGCGACCAGCGATGCCGAAGGCATCCCCAACCTGGCCTACCTGTCGCAGGTCCAGTTCGTCGACAATACGCACGTCGCGCTCTCCTACCAGTTCTTCAACCGGACGCGGCAGAACATCCTGGCCGATTCGCCGGTCCGCCTGCTGCTGACCAGTCATCTGACCGCTGCCCAGTACCGGCTGACGCTGAAATACCTGCGCACGGAAACCGCCGGCCCGCTCTTCGAGCAGATGCGCGCCAAGTTGGCCGGCATCGCCTCGCATACCGGCATGACCGGGGTTTTCCAGCTGCTCGGCTCGGACATCTACCGCATCCTGGCCATTGAGCAGGTTGCCGGGCCAACGCTCGCCCCGCCGCCCCCGCCGCTGAATTACCTGACCGCCCTGCGCCGGGCGACCAACCGGCTGGCCGGCTGCGCCAATCTCGAAGACCTGCTCGAAACCGCCATCGATTGCCTGGTCGACGAGTTCGGCATCGAGCAGTTGATGCTGCTGATGCACGACGAGGCCCGTGGCCGGCTCTACACCCTGGCCAGCCACGGCTATCCGGTTTCCGGCATCGGCTCGGAAATTCCGGTCGGCGCCGGCGTCATCGGCATCTGCGCCCGCGAGCGCTGCCCGATCCGCATCGGTTTCATGACCAGCGAGTACGCCTATGGGCAAAGTGTGCGCGCCAGCATCGCCGCCGACGGTCACGGCGATGCACTGGAGTCGGCCATTCCGCTGCCCGGCCTGCCGGAAGCGGCCAGCCAGATGGCGGTGCCGATCACCGCTGCCGGCCGTCTGCTCGGCGTCCTTTATGTCGAAAGCCTGGCCGACCTCCACTTTGGCTACGACGAAGAAGACGCGCTGGTCGCCTTCGCGGCCCAGCTCGGCCTGGCCATGCTGCATCACCAGCAGGCCGACGATCTCGACGAAGAGCCGGCGACGAGCGAGGAAGGCAGCCTGCCGGCCGCCGGTCCACCGCTGGCGGTGCGGCATTTTGCCGCCAATGACAGCATCTTTCTCGATGACGACTACCTGATCAAGGGGGTCGCCGGCGCCATCCTCTGGGTGCTGCTGACCGATTTTGCCGAGCGCCGGCGCACCACCTTCACCAACAAGGGCCTGCGCGTCGATCCCCGCATCCGCCTGCCCGGCGTCAGCGACAACCTCGAAGCGCGCCTCGTGCTGCTGCAGCGCCGACTCGAAGAACGGGACACCGGCATCCGGCTGAGCAAGACCGGACGCGGGCGTTTTGCCTTGACCGTGGACCGCCCGCTGACCCTGCTCGAAAGCTGATTTCCGGGGGGAGCAGCCCCCTTTCTTAAATCTTCATTCAGCATTTCTTAAAAGAATCGTAAGCAGGCCCGGGCCCTCTTGCGAGGGTTTTCCGGGGGCCTAGACTTCATCTCATCACTCAACGACGGGAGAAGTCATGCACCCCAGCCCCCCTGCCATAGATCCGCGGCAACTGCTCGAACAGATGCTGCTCATCCGCGCCTACGAAGAGGCCATCGTCGCCGGCAGCGCCGCCGGCAAGCTGCCCGGCACCTGCACCTCGGTCGGCCAGGAAGCCGCGGCCGTCGGCGTCGTCAATGCCCTCGAGGCGGACGACCTGATCCTGACCAACCACCGCAGCGCCGGCCACCTGCTCGCCCGCGGTGCCGACCCCGGCCGCCTGCTGGCCGAGGTGATGGGGCGCCGCGACGGCTACTGCAAGGGCAGGAGCGGTTCGCTGCACATTTCCGCGAAGGAACTCGGCGTCGTCCTGACCTCGACCATCGTCGGCGCCGAACTGTCGCTGGCGCCGGGCGTCGCCCTGTCGCAAACGATGCTCGGCCGGCCTGGCATCGTCGTCTGCTTCTTCGGCGACGGCGCCGCCTGCGAAGGCAGCTTCCACGAGTCGCTCAACCTGGCCGCACTGTGGAATCTGCCCATCCTCTACGTCTGCGAGAACAACCAGTGGCAAGCCTTCGTCCATCGCCGCGAAGCGATGAGCCGCGAGCACGTCGCCGATTGGGCCGCCGCCTACGGCATCCCGACCCGGACGGTGGACGGCAACGACGTTTTTGCCGTGCTCGGCGCAGCACAAGCGGCCGCTGCCGAAGTGCGCGACAGCCAGCGCCCCTACCTGCTGGAAACCTGCACCTACCGCACCCGCGGCCACCTGGAGCCGGACGACCAGGGTTACGTCGACCAGGCCGAACTGGCCGCCTGGCTGGCCCGCGACCCGATCGCCGCCTGCCGGGATCGCCTGCTCGCCGACGGCAGCCTGACCCCGGCCCAAGCCGCCGCGCTGGCCGACCAGGTGAGCACCCGGATCGCCATCGCCCAGGCCTTCGCCGAAGCTTCCCCTTTCCCTGCAGCGGAGGAACTGTGCCGCGATGTCTACGCCTGAGGAACGCCCCATCATGCCTACCCTGACACTATATGATGCCGTCGGCGCCGCGCTGACCGAAGAGATGCGCCGCGACAGCAGCGTCATTGCCTTTGGCGAAGGCATCGCCACCAAGCGCCACGAACTGGTCGATGAGTTCGGCGGACTGCGCGTCCGCAACACGCCGCTGGCCGAGGGCATCATCGCCGGCACGGCAGTCGGTGCCGCGGCCACCGGCCTGCGTCCGGTGGTCGACCTGCTGTTCGCGCCCTTTCTCTGTTATGCCATGGACGAACTGGTGAACAGCGCCGGCAAACTCCGCTACCTGTCCGGCGGCCAGTTTTCCTTCCCGCTCGTCACGCTGGCGATGACCGGCGCCGGCTGGGGCGTCGGCGCCCAGCACAACCACAATGTCGAAGCCTGGTTCGTGCATAGCCCGGGCCTCAAGGTCGTCATGCCGAGCACCCCGGCCGACGCCAAGGCGCTGCTCAAGTCGGCGATTCGCGACGACAACCCGGTGCTCTTCTTCCTCGACATCGGCTTGCTCTACCAGCCCGGCGAAGTGCCGAGCGACGAACAAACCCTGCCCCTCGGCCGGGCCGCCATCGTCCGCGAAGGGCAGGACGTGACCCTGATTTCCTACGGCAAGACGGTACACCACTGCCAACGGGCCGCCGAGACGCTGGCCGGCCAGGGCATTGCCGCCGAGGTCATCGACCTGCGCAGCCTGAAGCCGCTCGACGAGTCGACCATCCTCGCCTCGGTTCGCAAGACCGGCCGACTGGTCGTCGTACACGAAGCCAACCGGCTGTGCGGCATCGGTGCCGAAATCGCGGCGCTGGTTGCCGAATACGCCTTTGCCGCCCTCAAGGCACCGATCGTCCGCCTCGGCGGGCCGGATGCCCCGGTCGCTGCCAGCTATCCGCTGGAACAGACCAGCGTGCCGCAGGCAGCCGACATCGCAGCGGCCGCAGAACGACTCTGTTCAGCCCAGCCCGCCTGATTGCCCCCCATTTTCAACCAAAAGCAGGAGATCACATCATGCGCCCCAACCCCAAGCAGACCGCCTTTCTTGCCCTTGCCGCCCTGGCCGGTGGCCTATTCCATGCCACTGCACAGGCCGGCGAAGCGGAAAATGCGCTGGTCAAACGCGGTGCCCGGCTGGTCGCCTATGGCGGCTGCGTCGATTGCCATACGCCCTTCAAAATGGGCGCCAATGGACCGGAAAAGGACATGGCCCGCGGCCTGTCCGGCCATCCGGAAGAATTGAAGCTGCCGCCGCCGCCCAAGGTGGACGGGGCCTGGAACTGGGCCGGCTCGGCCAGCATGACGGCCTTTGTCGGCCCCTGGGGCATCACCTATGCCTCCAACCTGACCCCGGACCGCGAAACAGGTATCGGCAAATGGCGGGAAACCGATTTCATCCAGGCGATGCGGACCGGCCGCCATGTCGGCGTCGCCCGCCCGATCCTGCCGCCGATGCCCTGGCAGTCGGTGGGCAGCCTGCCGGAAAACGACCTGCGCGCCATCTACGCCTACCTGATCTCCCTGCCCGCCGTGAAGAACAAGGTGCCCGATTACGTCCCGCCGGCGACGACGACCAGCCAGACGAGCGGAGGCAAGACACCCGGCTGAGTCCGCTGACGCTTTCGCCGGTGAGCATCTAATGCAAACCGGGTATTCTCAATTGACATCCGGCTAGGCTAGGATAAAAACGTTTTTCCTTTCCTGGTGAGCCCGTCATGGAACGTCCCGACTACCCCGACACTTCGCGAGATTCGCTGCTCCAGCACGTTCCGGCGGAGGCCAGGGTTGTCCTCGATGTCGGCTGTGCAAAAGGCGCCTTCGGCCGGGCGCTCAAAAGCACCGGTTCGCGGGAAGTCTGGGGCGTCGAGCCGGATACGGTATCGGCGGCCCTGGCCGGCGAGCGCCTGGATCGCGTCATCAACGACTGTTTTGGTCCGGCCAACCCCTTGCCGGAACAATACTTCGACCTGATCACCTTCAATGACTCTCTTGAGCACATGAGCGACCCGGTGATGGCGCTTGATCTGTGCCGCAGCAAGCTGAAGCCGGACGGGCGTATCCATTGCTGTGTGCCGAACGTTCGCCACATCGAAAACCTTGAGCATCTTATTTTTGGCAAGGACTGGCACTACGAGGAGATGGGCGTGCGTGACCGGACCCATCTCCGCTTCTTTACCCGGAAAAGTATCGTCGCCCTGTTCGAGGAGCGCGGCTACCGGGTGATCGATGTGATTGGCGTCTGGGAGGACTGGTGGGATGCCCGCAAGCCACTGCGCCGCCTGCTTTTCCGCTTCTTTCCCGAATTCACGCGCGACATGCGCCACGTGCAAATCCTGGTCATCGCGGAGTTGGCCAAGCACTGACGGCAAGCCTGGCCGCCGACCAGTCAGACTGCCGAATCACTCGCCGATCTTGCCCATTTCCTTGAGCACTTCATGGGCCGAGCGAAAGGCGTCGATGGCGAGTGGCATGCCGCAGTAAATTGCGGCGTGCAGCAGGACTTCCTGGATTTCCCGCATCGTCGCGCCGTTATTGATCGCACCGCGGACATGGCCCTTGATTTCGGTGGCTCTGCCGAGCGCGGTCAGCATCGACAGGGTGAGCAGGCTGCGCGTTTTCAGGTCGAGGCCGTCGCGGCACCAGGTCGTGCCCCAGGCGTTGCGGGTGACGAATTCCTGCAGCGGCGCGGTAAAGGCATCGACATTGGCGAATGCCTTGTCGACGAAGGCCTCACCCATCACCTGCTGGCGCATCTGCAGGCCCTGTTCGAACTGTGCGTCACGAGTCATGCTGTTTCTCCGGAAAAGACTGCCTGGGCAGCGTTCTGACAAAGCGGAGAGCTTACGAAAAGCGCGCCCTATCGTCCATTTCCCTGGCGAAAAACCGATTCCGCTCAGGCTTTGGCACGCCTTGGCGTACACTGCGCCCCTCGCTGCAGACCAAACTGGCGGCCGATCTGATCGACAGTGCGCCTCTTCGGCCTGCAATCGCCCGGCCTCAAACTCGCAGGCTGCGCCCTGCACCAGCGGCGGCTCAAGGAATACGCCAAAGCCCACACCCAGGCGGTCGACGCCTGAAAAACGGCAAAAACCGGATTACCCGGTTGATGCATCCCTAATTAGGAACCCCCAATGAAAAAAACCGATCTTTACAAGAACCTCGCCCACAAGGTCGACAGCCGCATGAAGCAGGCCGGCACGCCGGACCGTTTCGCCCAGGGTGCTGCCGTCGACCGCAAGGAACAGCGCAAACTGGACCAGGCGAAAGGCCTGATCCCCTTCGCCGTCAAACTCGATGCCGAACTGGCCGCCGAACTCCGCAGCCTGGCCGCCGTCCGCCAGACCGGTCTCAACGAACTGGTCGACGAACTGCTGCGCAAGGGCATGGCGGCTGGCGCCTGAGCCTTCCGGATACGCCATGAAAATCATCATCCGCAGCTTCTTCAAGCTCCTCCGCCTCGTCCTTGGCCCCTTCATGCTGCTCGGCGAGTTGCTCGCCCAGCCACGCGGCATCGTCCGCGCCCCGGCCGCCCAGGCGGCGGTGGACCAGCAATGTCGCGAGCTTGCCCTTTACCAGTACAAGACCTGCCCGTTCTGCATCAAGGTGCGCCAGGAAATGCGCCGGCTGTCGCTGACCATCGAAAGGCGCGATGCCCAACACGAAGGTGACAACCGTGCCGCCCTGCTCGCTGGCGGCGGCCTGGCCAAGGTGCCTTGCCTGAAGATCAGCGATGCCGCAGGTCAGACCCAGTGGCTGTACGAATCGGGCGAGATCATCGCCTATCTGCGCCAGCGCTTCGCCACGGCCTGATCCCCGGCTGCGACACTGCCAGCAGCCCAAAGCAGCGACGCCTGCGGTCGACACTGCAAAAAGGGCAAAAATGCCTGGCCGGCAGCAACAGGCCTTCACCCTGTTGCTGCCGAGTCGGCTGAGCTAGCTTCGGCTTAGTCGATCAACTCGATCTCACCCGGCCGCCACGTCTTGCTGAACCACGGTTCGAGCGGGCTATAGAGACGGAGAATGGTATTCCAGCTCTGACCGGGTACGGTCTGGATCCAGTTCGCTTTCTGGGCTGGGGCCGTCGGGCCGAAAAAGATGTCGATCGAGCCGTCGGCATTGACCACGAGGTCCTTGTTCTGGCTGCTGACACTCGGGAACTGCTGGTCGGTTTGCACCATCGAGCGCGCCTGATTGTCATAGACGATGACCGACCAGAAGTTCTTGATCGGCACGTTGGGCGGCAGGTGCAGCTTGTAGGACTTGCCGCCGTCGAGCGGCGCGCCCTTGGCATCGACGGCCGCCCAGGCGTACTGCGAGCCCTGGCCGACCATCTTTTCCTCCATCGCCGGCGTCACCCCAGTCGCCAGGAAGTAGTACATGACGTAGCCATCCATGTTCATCACGCCGGGCTGGCTCTCGAACCTGTAGCCGCCCAGGAAAGGCAGGCGCCAGGCACTCTTCTCGTAGTAGTAATCGTCCTTGTCACGAATCCGGAAAGCGATGGCGCGCGCCGTGGCATCACCGACGGCGGCGGCTTCGGTGAGGATTTTTTTCATCCTGGCATCCGGCGCGAAGGGCTTGCCCTTGACGATGCCGAGCGAGGCGTAGAAGCCGAGGCGAACCGGATCGAGCGATTCACTGGGTTCCTCTTGCACAACCTGGTTGAGCAAGTCCCAGAAGCGGTAGTCACCGGGTGCAACAGTACCGAAATCCTTGCCGGAGACATTGACGAAGTTCATCGCCGGCGGATTCGATGCTTCCGAGAGGAGATAAACCCGCGTGTGCTTCTTGACCAGATCGACGCCAGGCTTCGGATCACCATCGACGACGAAACTGCGCCAGGGCGCCCACAGGCTGAAGGTCGGCGACCTGACGACGATGTAGCCATCCGGGACGGCATCCTTGTAACCGGGCGGCAGGATCAGGAATTTGCCGCCAGCGCCCCTGTCCGGGCCGGTAAAGCCGATATCGACCACCCAGCGGTACCACATGTCGTTGAGCGCACCGAGCACCTTGGGCGGCGCTTCGAGCACCACCGGCCCCTTGCGCAGGTCGATCCACATCCAGCTATACGGCGTCTCGGTATTGGGGGTCAGGAAGACCGACTTCGAGTCCATCCGGTTCTCGAAAATGGGCACGGTGGTGTTGGCCGGACCGAGCTTGAGGATTTCGTTGCGGTTGTAGGCCTGACTGACCGCCGGCAGGGCCAGCAGGTAGGCCTGCACGGCGCGCTGGAAATCGAGATTGTCGTACAGCTTGTCGACCGTCGCCTTGTCCGGGAAGCCGGCGAAGAACCTCAGTTCGCCCAGCCGGGTCTTGACCTTGTCCGGCGTCGCGATGCCGGGTGCCATGCTCGTCGTCATCTTCATCTTGGGTGAGCTGGCGCCAGCCGAAACCGAGAGGCCGGCAGCCAGCGTCGCCAGAAACGCAGCCTTGAGGACAAATCGTGTATTCATGTTCACTCCCTGCATCACGCTTGTTGAGAAAGGAGCCGTATTGCTACGGCGTCCCGACAAAAATGTAGATATTCGACATCCCGTTCGGGGCATAGCCGTAACCGGCATAGACCGGCCCGATGGGCGTCTCGCCGCCGGCATAGATAGCCAGCGAGTTCTGCCAGCCGTCGAGCTCGGTTTCCGTATAGCGACCGCCGACCTTGCCGCTCTCCAGCGCCATGCCGACACGCATGTCGCCGCGCAGGCCGAGCGGTAACTGGCCGACGATTTTTTCGACGCGAACACTGCCGTAGCTGACCGAATCACCGACCAGTTGCTGCCGGGCAAAGCCCGACATGTTGAGGAAACCGCCCATGACCACGGGGTCGAAGACAGGCAACTCGCCGCGCGGCGAACCCGCACCGTAGAGGCGGCCGTGGAAAATCAGGCCGCCAATCGATCGCGACAGGCGCAATTCCAGTTCAGCCTTGCTGTACTTTTCATCGGGCGAATCGAAATAGCTTCCCCGGACCAACCAACCGCGGGTCGGCAGATAGAGCCGGTCGAACTGGTCAAAATCGACCCTGGCCGTCCAGCCCCCGAAGGTCTTGCTGCCGCTTTCCAGGCTGACCGTACCGGTTTCCAGGCTCGCCTCACGGCGGCGTTCGGTCCAGCCGAGGCGGACTGACCCCAGCATTCCGACCTGCATGCCACTCATCAGATCCAGCCGGACCTCATCGACCTTGTAGTCGGCGATGTTCTTGTTGTTCTGCCAGATTTTGAGTGGTTCGCGCTGGTAGGAAACGCCTCCTTCCACGAAGAAGCGCCGAGCAGCATCAAGCGGCTGGTAGATTTCGGTGAACAGCTTCGGCTTGTTGCCGATCTGCGCGCCGCTCAGCCATTCGCCGCCCAGGCTGTTGAGCCAGGTCTTGTGATAGGCCAGACGCAGGTCATAGGTCGCCTCCCGGCCGAGGATCGAGTCGAGATTGATGCCGGCACGCAGGTAATCCGGGCCGAATTCCTTCTCGACTGGCGTGACCCGCAAGATATTGCGGTCGCGCGCCGTAACCAGCGAATAATCGACCGAGTCAAACTCGCTCTCGCCATAGGTGCGCATCATGTCCTGCTCGACGCGCTGGGTATCGAGCGGCTTGCCCTCATAGCCCTTGAAGCGGTCGGCAATGACCTCCTTGTTGGTGCGCTTGATGCCAGCCACCTCGACGCTGTCGACCACCGGCTGCGTGCTGCGATCGGGTACGATACCTGACCACCAGGCGGCATATTGCTTGTCATCCCGGGAGAGTTTGCGCAGCTGTGCGACCACGGCCTCGGCCGCCACCCGGCCGCGCTGTGCCGTTTCGGCATAGCGCTCGAAGTCGCCGGCGGTGATGCCTTCAAGGTCGGGCTTGATGTAGATGTCGGTCTGCTTCAGGGTCGCCAGGGATTTGGTGACGTTCTGCTCGGTCAGGATATTGACCATCTGCCCGGCCACCGACAACAGCGAGCCGATTTCATCCGCCTTGAGCAACGGCGAGCCGACATTGACGGCGATCACGATGTCGGGATTGCAGCGCTTGCGTACTTCGTCGATCGGAACGTTATCCACCAGCCCGCCATCCACCAGCCGCGTGCCGCCATCCTCGACCGGCGACATCAGGCCGGGTACCGACATGCTGGCGCGCATCGCCTTGGTCAGGCTGCCCTTCTGGAAAACGACCTTGTCGCCATTGACCAGGTCGGTGGCCACCACGGACAGCGGCATTTTCAGATTCTCGATCTGCGGCTCGCCATATTCGCTACGCACCAGCTTGTTGAAGAAGAGCTTGATCTTCTGGCCGCTGACGACGCCGGGCAGTGGCACGGCACCGTTCGGCGTCAAACCGATTTCGGAACCGGGCAGGAAGCGCCGCGACAGATTGCGATTGCGCGCGCTGATGTCCGACGCCGCCGGCGAATCCATGAACATGTCACGCCAATCAGCCTCTTTCATGGCCTGCATCATTTCGTCAGGCGTCAGGCCGGCCGCGAAGGCACCCGAGACCAGGCCGCCCATACTGGTGCCGGCGACGCAGTCGATCTGCACCCGTTGCTCCCGCAACACTTCGAGCACACCGATGTGGGCAGCCCCCCGGGCGCCACCGCCGCCAAGAACCAGGCCGATGCGCGGGCGAGCCTCCGCAAAGGCAAGGCTGCCGCCAAGCGCACCGGCCATCAGAAATCCCAATGCTGTACATCGAAGGAGGTTCAACAAGTTAAATTTCTGAGTTCGCATACGGTATTTCTTCTTGATTTACGGCTGGGCATATAAAAAAGCCGCTTGCCATTGGACAGCTTGACAACAAACTCTCCAAAAATCCGATTTAGAACTGCTTGAATCGCTGGATTATTGGAGAAACCGGATATTTTTATCGGGAGTTACTGGTAAATTAGGGCTTTTCCACGATATAGACGACGTCCTGCCCCTGATAAGCCGGACGAAAATACGTACCCTGGCAATTGAAGTAGTTCGTTCCGTGCAGCTGTACCGAGGCACAACCAGCCGGCAATGCGGAAACTACGGTTCCGAGTGGCAGTGCTGGCCCACCGGGAGGTGGAGGCGGCGGTGGCGGCTTTGCCGCGGTGGAAGCGGCTGCCGCGCTGCTGGCTGCCACTGTCGTCCGGACAGCGGTTCTTCGCGCCACACCGGCAACGCTTACTGGAGTTGCCGGGGCGCCAACGATGGCCTGAGCCTGTTTGATCATCGGGACGGGCAGCAAGGTCCGTGTATCGACCTCGCCCAGTAACAGAACGGGAAAAGCCATTGCAGACATTAATAATTTTGCTGGCGAATTCATTGATTCATCTCCTTGTTGATGGTCCGCCCACGATCAGCGCTTGGCTGACTCTGCATCTGTCGTCATGCGCAGAAAATCGATTCTGGTCGCATTTTTGGGCGGCTTGAAAGAGAAGCTCATATTCGAAAGTCTTGGCGCCAGGTTCCAGCCGTTGATGTAGACAGTGAATTGCGGCTCGCCGGGAACCAGTTTCGAAGTGATGACATACTTCTTGGGGAGCGGCTTGCTTCCCTCTGCAATCCATATCTGCCAGTCGACCTCCTTGCCCCGGAAAGCCAGATGGTCGCATTTCACACCGCCGACAACGGCCTTGCCGACGTAGAAGCCTGATGCGACATCCTGGGTCAGCATCGCGTAGCTGTTGGTGTAGATGAAATCGCCACCCGGCGCGATGATGTCGAGCTTGTCCCTGGCCATGTCGAGGGTCTGATCAATCGTCGCTGGCGCAGCGGCGGTGGCGTAGAAGGCGTTGCCGGGACTGAACAGGGTGAGCGTCTTGCCGTCGTAATAGAAATCCTGATCGACCAGATCACCCTTGCGCGATGCCCGCAGCAGATTGGGGCGTTTTAGCTGAAGGCTGGCGGGCGCTGTGTACTGCAGTTTTTGACCGGAAGTAAGAACGACTTCTAGCGAGTTCTCGATCGTGACACTGAAACTTTGCTGTTTACCAAGAAAATCACTCATGTTGCGCAACAGTTTTTCTGCCTGGGGCTGGATGTTGCTGCCATCGGTTTGCGCATAAGCAGGGACGCTTAACGCGATGGCCACTGCCACGCAGATTTTTCCCGCCGATTGCGCCACTGCATGCTGACTTTTTTTCATCGAACTTCCTTTCCTTAGCATTGCTTTCAATGCTCAAGTACTCAACTGCTTGTTAAAGAGATAATTCACGGACCAGGCTGTCAATGCCAGGTGAGCCACCACGCCAGGCCACAATGCCAGGCCTACCGACTGTCCGCCGATTCCCACCAGCCCCAACACGGCAACCGCCCCCAGGTTATAAACAAGCATTCCCCACAGCCCCCCGCAACTTGCCCGATCCAGTGACCCGCTACGAGCGCACCAGCAACTGAGCGCGATCGCCACCAGGGCAGCCCCGCAAAGTCGGCAAATGGCGAGCGATTCAAATGAAACCGTATCGGCACCAAAGAACAGCCAGAGCGTCGTCGCCGGGCGAAAAGCCAGGGCCAAGCCCGTAATGGCTTCGACAATCGTAGTAACGACAAACAGGCTTTTTTGTGAGGACATGGGCACTTCTCTCAAACCACAAAACTGTCACCCCGCCACCCCACGGGTGATGGAGTGAAGACGCCCGGATCAGCGAGGGCCAACACGGTTTACCGGGCCACCCCGGTTGGCAGTGGTGCCAACATTGCCGGCAGCCCCTGGCTGGTTGATTCCGGGGTCCACGACACCCGCACCGGGAGCCCCCACTCCAGCCCGTGGCACGCCGACATTGCCTGCGGCGCCAGGCTGATTGATACCTGGATCGACCACCCCTACGCCGGGAGCCCCGCCCCCCACACCAGGAGCCGCGACAGGCCGGGTCACGCAGCCTTTCGGCACCCCCACGCTCTTGCAATAAACAACCGCGTTGGCCGACGGCGCGGCAACGATGAAACCAAATAGAGCCGTTGCAATAAATCGATTCATCACTTTCTCCTGTCGTTTTAGGCGCAAGACGGAATTGCCGATCACCCGCCTTGCGTCAAATCATCCCCGTTACTTGCGCTTGGCCGCAGTCACTTCCAGAGCGACGGCTTCGACATACTTTGCTTCAACCTGATCGCCAACCTTGATCTCCTTGAGCTGGGCGGGGTCATTTACCGCCAGCTCGACAGTCCGCTTGACGCCACGCAGGGTCACGGTCTGTGCCTTGGGGTTGACGGCCACCACATTGGCAACAACCTGAACGGTTTTCTCGACGGCCGCCCCTGGTTTCTCGCCCGGTTTGCTCCGCACTGCATCAGTCGTCTCGACGCGTTCGCGAATGCCATTGTTGGCAACCTTGCGCAGTTCAAGGGCCAGTGCTTGGGCATAGGTCAGCGTAACCAGATCGCCGACGCGAATCTGATCGAAGTTGCGGACCTCTTCCCCACAATTGAAATTGACGTGGTTGCCTTGCGGGCCAGTCACGACAACGACACGTTTTGCCTTGTCGACCGAGGTCACCTTGCCTTGCAACTGAATGACTTCACCGGCCGCCACCTTGCCCGGCGCACTGGCTGCCAGCACGGCTGCTTGCGGCGCTTGCTGGGCGAAAACCGTGACCGGGCCAGCCAAGGTGGCGAGAGCGAGGGCGATGGAAATACGAGTTTTTTTCATGTTCTGACTTTCAGTGGATAAATTGCGATTTTTGAGGGTTGCTGTTGGCTGGATGAACGGCTCAATTCAACTCGTCGTTCTTGTAGTATTTCGTCCCTTTCAGGGTGGCATCCAGAGCCAGCCCCTGGTCGGTTATCTGATAAACCCAGACGCCCGGCGAAACGATGATGGCACCTTGTAGCGCTACTCCCTTGTCACCGTCGATAGCCGCCGCCGAGCTCTGGGCCGATGCCTCCCAGCCGGAATTCACGAAGGCATCGAGCGCCTGCTTGTTCTGGAAAACGAAGACCGCCTTGAATTTCTTGATGCCCATGCCGAGCCCGGCCTGTACCTCGACCATTTTCATGAAGGTTTCCTTCTTCGTGACCTGGTCAACCGCGACGCCATGCCCGGTGCCCCCACCGGCGAAGAGGATCTTCATGCCGAAGTTGCTGAACACCGCATAGCCGGCCGCCGACTCGATCGCTTTCCTGGCCGACGGCTGAACCTTGTAAAGCCTGGTGAGGATCGTTTTCGCACCTTCTCTGATTTCGTTGCGATGAGCCTCAACATCAGAAGCAGCACAGGCAGCGCCAGTCGCCAGAAGCATGGTGGCCAGGCCAAGGGCTCGGACAAAGTATGAAAATTTCATTATTCAATCCTCCTCAAATTCAAAATCAAACCCCCCCATCACCGCCTGGATTGAATGCCCAGATGCCCCCGGATCTCCAGGCTTTCATCTGCCCATTCGCCTGGCCAGTTCGCCACGGTCTGCCGTTGCCTTGGCATAGAACTTTTTCAGCCCGGGACACAGGTAGTTCAAACCCTTTTCACCGTCCGGCGTCTTGACGAAGCGGTTCTTCGGACACTCGCCCCAGCACAGTTCCAGGTAGGAACAAGAGCGGCAATATTGCGGCAGCGTCTCGCTCTTGGCATAGGCGAACTTCTTTTGCTGTTCGGAAAACGCCAGGTCGCCCTCATGTACCTCGCGGATGTTGCCCAGCTTGTATTCCGGATAGACGAAGTGGTCGCAGCTGAAGAGATCGCCGTTGAACTCGACGGCCAGCGCCTTGCCGCAGATGCGGCCGCTGACGCATTTCTGGGGGCCATGGCCGAACATCTGCGAGATGACGTTCTCGAACTGGTCGACGAAGACCCGCCCGAAGTCGCGCTTGAACCATTCGTCCCAGACCCGCGTCAGGAAATAGCCCCAATCCTCGGGCGCCACCGACCAGTCGGCAACAACCGAATCCGGGCTGCCCGGCCCGGCCGCCGGCGTACCGACCGTCGGCAGCTTGTCCCAATCCCAATGTCCGGGCGCAACCGAACGGAAATCGCCCGGCTCCAGCCCCGGAAGGAACTGGATGATCCGCGGCCGGACCCGGTCGCGCAGGAAGCGATAGACATCGATCGGCCGCCTAGCATTGCTCCGGTTGACCACGCACAGGGCGCTGAATACCACTTTGTGCGCATGCAGCAGGTCGACCGCAGCCATCACCCGCTCGAAGGTCGGCTTGTTGCCCTTGCTGTAGCGGTAGAGGTCGTGCAGTTCGGCCGGCCCGTCGATCGACAGGCCGACCAGGAAATTGTGCTCGGCGAGGAAGACGCACCATTCGTCATTGAGCAGGATGCCGTTGGTCTGCAGGTCGTTCTCGACGCGCAGGCCGGGCTTCTGGTACTTCTTCTGAAGCTCGACGACGCGCCGGAAGAAATCCAGCCCCATCAGCGTCGGTTCGCCGCCCTGCCAGGTGAAGACCACCTCGTCGCCGCCCTGCGCCTCGATGTACTGGCGGATGTGCGCTTCCAGCAGCGAATCGCTCATGCGCGGCGCCTGCGGCTGGTGCAGCAGGTCTTCCTTGTGCAGGTAGAAGCAGTAGGCGCAGTCCAGATTGCACTGGGCGCCACTCGGCTTGACCATCGTGTGGAAACGATAGAAGTCGCCGGGGCTCAGCTTGGGGAGGTTTAGTTTGGGCTCTTGGCTCATTGTTATAAGTATCCGCCCGGAGTTCCGGGCCATTGGTCAGGCAGGAAGGGAGGGAGCTTTGCTCCCCCTCCGTTCGCGGCAAAAGCTTAGTCGGCCATCGCCTTCTTCAGCGCAGCATCCTTCTGCGCACCATCCGCCGCCTTCGCGGCCGGCTTGGCCGGGATCACGGTAACGGTGACCTTGCCGAGCTTGCCGGTGAACTTGTGCGGTGCCGGGGTTCCGTAGTTTTCGACAACCGGGGTTTCACCATCCTCGCCGACATCGACGCCTTCGTCGGCCGAATAGAAACCAGGCTGCGTCCGCTCGATACGACCTTCGCCGACCTTCTGGCCATTGACCAGCAAGCTGCCGACGCCGCCCTTGCCCGCTCCGCCGCCATCGTAGGCGAACTCGAAGCGCAGGGTGGACTTGCCAAGCGGCAGCGGCTTGCTGGCGATCACGGTATAGCGCTGCAGGCCGAGGAAGTTGTAGGTGTAGGTCGGCTTGCCGTTCTTCACGTACAGGCTCCAGCCACCGAAACGGCCGGCCTGGGCGATGACGACGCCGTTTGCGCCGCCCTTCGGCACCTCGACTTCGGCTTCGATGCTGTGCGACAGGTTCTTGAGGTTGAGGAAGACATTCTCCGACATCCCGGTCATGCCTTCGTATACCGTCAGGGAAGTGCGCCCCTGCATAAGATCCGGGCGACCGACCATTTCAGGAATCAGACGTTCGAAGACACGGTCGTCGAGCGGCAGGATGGGGTACTTCCTGGTCTCGGCCATGAAGACATCCTGCATTTCCTTGAGCTTGGCGGGATTCGCCTTGGCCAGATCGTTGGCCAGGCTGAAATCGCTGCGCGTGTCGTAGAGTTCCCAGGTGTCGTTTTCCAGGCTTGCCCGCGGCTTGCCTTCCCACGGCGCCTTGTGCACGGTCCCGGCCAGCCAGCCGTCGTTGTAGATCGCCCGATTGCCGAAGATTTCAAAGTATTGCGTCTTGTGGCGATCCGCCACCTTGGCGTCGTTCATCGTGTACAGCATGCTGACGCCCTCAATCGGCGTCTGCGGCACGCCATTGACTTCCTTCGGCTCGGGCAGGCCGGCCGCTTCGAGGATGGTCGGTGCGATGTCGATGAAATGGTGCCACTGCGAACGGACTTCACCCTTGGCCTGGATGCCCTTGGGCCAGTGCACGGCCATGCCGTTGCGCGTGCCGCCGTAGCTCGAAGCCACCTGCTTGACCCAGGTGAAGGGCGTATTGCCGGCAACCGCCCAGCCGGCCGCGTAATGGCCGTAGGAATTGGGGCCGCCCAGTTCATCGTAATGCTTCAGCACATCCTGGACCGATTCCTGAACGCCATTGAAGTAGGTCATCTCGTTGAACAGGCCATTGGCGCCGCCTTCGGCACTGGCGCCGTTGTCGCCGAGCATGTAGAAGACCAGCGTGTTGTCGTACTGCCCAAGATCCTTCAGGGTCTGGATGATGCGGCCGACTTCGTGGTCGGTATATTCGGCAAAGGCCGCGAAGACCTCCATCTGGCGGGCGAACAGCTTCTTCTCGTCGGCGCTCAGCGTATCCCAGTCCTTGATGAAGGCGGGCTTCGGTGCCAGCTTGGTATCCGGCGGCACGATGCCGAGCTTGATCTGGCGGGCCAGGGTTTCCTCACGGACCTTGTCCCAGCCCTGATCGAAGCGGCCCTTGTACTTGGCGATCCAGTCCTTGGGCACCTGGTGCGGGGCGTGCGTGGCACCCGGCGCGAAGTACATGAAGAAGGGCTTGTCCGGGGTCAGGGCCTTTTCCGAGCGGACCCACTTGATGGCCTGGTTGCTCATGTCGGTCATGAAGTGGTAATTCGGATCTTTCGGCAGCTCGACCTTGGTCATGCCGTCGTAGACCGCCGGTGCCCACTGGTTGGTCTCGCCGCCCATGAAACCGTAGAACTTGTCGAAGCCACTGCGCGTCGGCCAGCGGTCGGTCGGGCCAGAGGGGCTGGTTTCCCAGGCCGCGGTTTCGTGGTTCTTGCCGAAGTGTGCCGTCGAATAGCCGTTGTAGCGCAGGGTCATGGCCAGCGGGGCAACGCTATCCGGGCGCTTGCCGGTGGTGCCAGGGAAGGCGGTCGCCGTCTCCATGATCGACGAGGTATTCCCGGTATGGTGGTTGCGCCCGGTAAGCAGGGCCATCCGGCTCGGCGAACTGAGCGCCGTGCTGTGGAACTGGTTGTAGCGCAGGCCGTTATCGGCCAGGCTGTCGGCCGTCGGCATCCTGACCGGGCCGCCGAAAGTGCTCGACTGGCCAAAGCCGAAGTCGTCGATAAGGACAATCAGGACATTCGGCGCTCCGGCTGGCGCCATGACGCTGAACTGCTTGGGCGGCGTGGCGTTGCGGACATCGAGCACCGTGCTCAGCGGACTCTTCGGTTCATGAATCGGCAGCTTCGTGCGATCCACTTCCTGGGCGAAGGCGCCGGTGGCGCAGGCGGTACCAAGCGCCAAGCACAACGACTGATAAATGACTTTATGCTTCACGTTAGGTTTCCCCCGCACATGTTAGGAAAAGACTGCCGGCCAATCCGCTCAGAAGCGGAAGTTGGCACCGAGCGCCAAACCGCCCAGTTCCAGTTTCTCCAGAAATTTGTCATCGTCGCGCTGCTTGTAGGCGAGGTAGCGATAGTCGAGCCTGATGTCGCCCCAGCCAAAGGCGTAGCCGACACCAGTCGCTAGTTGCCAGGTCGAGGTCGAACTACCACCGCCGACATCCGCGTAGTAGGGAATGAACCAGTTGCTTTGGCCGAGCTTGACCTGGCCCTTGGCGCCGACGATGAAGTTCGTGTTGCTGCCCGACTTCTGGGCGCTGCCCGAGCGACTGAAAGTCTGCCCACCATTGGGTGAAGTCACCGTCGTGTTGAGGTTCCAGCTGCTGGAAACCTCGATGTCCATGTAGCGTAGACCGGCGATCAGGTCGAGGTTAACCGAAGGTTCGCTGATCGCGGCATAGCCACCAACCAGACCCCAGATCGAGCCCTTGAAGGAGGATTCGGCACTACCGCCGATCTGACTGGTCGTCACATTAACCGGGCCGCTGCCCGGGTTGAAGTCCACGCTCTTGACCTTGCTGTCCTGCTTGCCGAGATCGAGATACATGTAGTCGGTAGCCACCAGCCAACGCCCCTTGCGCGCTTCGCCGGCAATCATGAAGGCCATTTCCAGGCTGCTCAAGACGTCGCTTTCATCGGCCGAGACATTGGCACTTGCCGAGCCGCCCGACGGTGGGCCGTATTTGACATCGGCCTTGAGGCCCGGCAGCCAGACATAGGGCATGACCGAGAACTGCCAGCCGGACGATGCTTCCTGGGCTGAGGCTGCAGCCGGCGCAAGCGTTACGGTAGCGACGAGCAGTGCGGCGATGCATCGTTTTTCAAATGGTGTATTCATGAATTTCTCTGGTAGGTTGCTGTTGGTTATCGGAGACGCGACCGATTCGCATGCAAACATCTTAATAATGCCAGCAGTCCATTACATCAACATAATAGTGGCCAGCACAAGAAAATGCGGAAAATTGTTGGCCTCAAATCAGGTCTATCCTCATTCGACTACGTAGCTTTCCAGCGCCGGCCGCAATGGCCAGCGACTGGGCAGCAGTTTCTGCGTCGGCTTGGCAAAGGAGCCTCTATCTGAATTCCGCAAAAGCGTGGCGCAGGCCTGAAAATCGTGCCAGGATGCCCTTCTGGTCGGCATTTCCGGAACTTCCATCGGCGCGACAGTCGCCAGAAAAAACCGCGAAAGAAAAGGGGAATCTATTGGCTCCCCTTTCTCCGCATCATCAACGTGGATCGCTAGGCTCGGCCTATTTTTCGCCCTTCAAGCGCCTTGAGCCTTCAATCAGCGGGTGCCAACCGTAAACCAGCGTGACCATGAAGCTATCCATGCTCAGATCGCCGGTGGCGTTGTCGTTGACCGTCGATTTGTAGCCAACCGTGAGATTCAGATTCTCATTGACGGTGTAGCCCAGCGTCAGGCCAACCCCCAGGTTGTTGAGCTTGCTGCCCTTGACACCATTGATGGTGGCCTGACCGCCGCTGTACCACGATGCATCGAGGGCACCCCATACCGTTTCGGTAAAGTCCCGCGTCAGGTGGGCATCGAGCTGGTACATCGGGTCGGTCTTCAACGTCTGTCCGACGTAGTCGGTGTTGTCGCCAAATAGCCAGACTGCCGGCAGAAATTCCAGCGTTGTCCGCTGGCCGGGCACCCAGGGACCGAGCTGCACCGTGACCGGCATGCCGATGCGGCCATACCAGCGGTTTTGGCCGATATTCAGTTGCTTTGTGCTGTCGTACTCGCCGATCGGCAGGGCGAGATCGGCCAGCAGGTCGAGCGAGAAGCCCGGTTCGTAGCGCATCGCATCGGGAATGTTCTTTTGTGAGCGCGGGCCGATGAGATTGATGTCGAATTCGAGCATCGGATCGCCCCAGCCGCTGGCCTGCTGGTTGACCATCTTGCCGCCGACATTGACATCGCCCGAAATCCGGCCCATGGGCAGAATCACGGCGGCCATCGCCGAACGGTCGAACAGGGAGAAGGTGTGGGCGTAGCCAACCATCGCCATCGTCGCATCAAAACTGGCGCCGGCCGTGACGTTGTGCGAGAGGTCGAAAGGGTTGGTGTTGCCGGAGATCGAATTGACGATGACCGGAATGCCATTTCCGCCATCAAGACTCTTCAGGTAGAAGCGGCCAGGTACCTGCGCCATGGCTTCCGTTGCAGCAAAACACCCCATCACCGCCAGCGTGGCAGCCGCCAGGCGCAGTCGCGAAATCTGTTTCATAAACCCTCCCTCGTTAATCATAAATGCTCGGTATTGCATGACTGGTTTCAGCCCGTTGGTGCTCAAGGCTTCGGTTCCGCCACCATGTCCTTGGGCGGCACGAACTGGCGCTTGTAGAGCAGCGGCGGGAACCCGGCATCATCCGGTGTTCTCGGCGGCAGCGCGTCCTCCAGGGTCTCGAAGGGGGAGCGCTCGGGGATGATGACGTTGTTGGCCTTGACGTAGCCTTCCCACGAGGCCAGCAATGACTTGAGCTTCCCGGGCTGTTCGGCTGCCAGGTCGACGCGCTCGGCCGGATCGGACGCCAGGTTGAAGAGCTCCCAGTCACCCTTGCCGAAAGGCTTGTGCTGCCAGCGGATCTTCCAGTCGCCCTGGCGCAGCGCACGGTTGCCGAAGATTTCCCAGGCGATGTAGTCCTTGTCGGTACGTGGCGATTCGGCCTCGCCGGCCAGTACCTTGCTCCACGACTTGCCGATCAGTGCCGGCAGTTCGTGCCCCTGGAAGCTCTTGGGATAGGAGGTGCCGGCGATTTCGAGCAGCGTCGGCATGAAGTCGGCGACATGCATGACACCGTGATTGATGCTGCCCTTGGGGCGCTTGACGGCGGGGCCGCTGACGATCAGGCCATTGCGCACCCCGCCCTCGGCGGTCCAGCCCTTGTACTGGCTGAAGGGCGTCATCGAGACCTGCGCCCACATCGGGCCGTAGCCAACGTAGGAACCGGGATCGCCCCAGGCGTTGGGATGGGTCTGCGACCATTGGATCGCGTTATAGAGGAAATCGCGCGTCCCGGGGTTGCCGGCGATCTGGGCGTGGAGATCGGTGCCCTCGGCACCGTTGTCGCCGAAGACCACGAAAATCGTGTTCTCGTACTCGCCGATTTCCTTGAGATGGTCGACCAGCCGGCCGATGTGATGATCGAGGTTCTCCACCATGCCGGCGTAGAGTTCCATCTTCTTGCCGAGGAAGGCGCGGGCGGCCGGGGCCAGCACGATGGGGTCGGGCACGAACCACATGCGCTCGGCCAGTTGTGTGCCGGCAGGCGTGATGCCGAGATCGATCTGCCGCTTCAGGCGTTCCTGGCGCACGGCATCCCAGCCCTTGTCGTACTCGCCGACGTGCTGGTTGCGCCATTCGCGCGGCAGATGGAAGGGGTCGTGCGGCGCCTGGTGCGCGACATAGGCGAAGAAGGGCTTGCCGTCGCCGCGCTTGGCGTCGATGAAACTGATCAGCTTGTCGGTGTAGGTCTTCGTCGCGTAGTAGTCGTCGGGCAGCTTGTTCAGGTAGCGGCCGTCCTCGGTGAATACGGACTTCGGCGAGGCCGCGGTGAAATTGGTCATGTCCCAGTAGCTGCCGGCACCGTCGAGCAGGGTGAAATCGCGCTCGAAACCGCGCGCCGCGGGGATCTGGTTCGGGTTCTTGCCGAGGTGCCACTTGCCGACCATGTAGGTGTGATAGCCGGCATCCTTGAGCAGCGCCGGCAGCGTCGCGACGCGGTCGTTCAGGTAGCCTTCGTAGCCGGGCACCCCTTTCTGGTTGGGTGCCGTCCATTCGTCCATGTTGCCCATGCCGTTGACGTGCGTATCGACGCCGCTCAGCAGGGTCGCCCGCGTCGGCGAACTGGTGGCATGGGTGTAGAAATTGGTGAAGCGCACGCCGTCCCTGGCCAGCGCGTCCATATTGGGCGTGCGGATTTCGCTGCCGAAGGCGCCGATGTCCGAGTAGCCCATGTCGTCAGCGAGAATGACGACGATATTCGGTGGTCGTGCACTGTCTGCGGCAGGGGCAATGGAAGGTGTTGCCAGTCCCACTGCCATGCCGAGTGCACCGATCAAAAGGCTCAATTTGCGCTTGTTTCGAGCCATGGATTTCTTGTGGCGATTCGTCACGGTTTTCATTTATTCCCCGTTGCTCTTTGTAGAGCGGTTTTAACTATGCACTTGATACTTCAGGTCGAACATGGAGTGCCAAGACTCCAGTACAGGTGTTTTGCGCATTGCATTTTTTGTTATGCCTGAGAGACAGAATGCAGTGTGGATTCTAGGGAGACGAGCGTCTATCGGAATTCCGCAAAAGCAAATCGATTACGCTACTTGTCCACACGTGGGGATCGTTCTGTGACAATACTTATCGAGTTCAGCGAATGAGCAGCCCGCGACTTTCCGAGTGAATGCAAGGCACCGAAAAAACATGAACAGCGAAGATGCTCTTGCCTGTATCGCCAAAGGACAGTCAAATAGGCCATATGGATCACCGCACGATGACAATGGACACTTGGCTTTTCTAGATTGCAACCAGGGAGCGTGGTTTATGGGCGTATCAGCATTCAAATCATCAAATGATGACTGGGAAGGGGCGTTCGCTACACCCTTGTGCCGTTTTTTCGTTCACCGCAAAAGTGGCATCCAATGACAACGCCTTCAAACAATAGCGAAGCGGCCGTCACGGTTGTTGATATCACCGACCCAACTTGCGCTTGCGAGGGGACCGAGCTGATCGATCTGAATGCCGTCCAGCTTCAGTCGGCACCATTTCACGCCAGACGGATCATTGTTCGCACGGAAGCTGCCGGCCTGGTGTTCCATTCGACCAATCACCGTGTTCGGACACGGACCAAGACTTGCGAAGGCAAAGTTGCCTACTCCTTATTTGGTCCCCAGGCCGAGGGCACAATCAATGGCATTCCGGTTCGGCCGGGCATGATGCTGGCGATCGAAGCTGGCATCGAGATCAACGTTGTGGTCAACGCCAACTGGGAAACCATTACCGTTCTCTTGCCGCCGGAGCTTGTTCGTGAGCACCTCGCGGCGCGCCAGCGCAGTCATGAATTTTCCCTGCCCAAAGGGGTCGAGATGCTGGAAGTCAGCACGAGTTCGGCGCAGAAACTATTCGACTGGGGAAAGCAACTGGTCGAAACGGCAGCCAAGGAGGCTGCCACCTTCAACGAACACAAGGACAATCTGTGGTCAATTCAGCACGACCTGATTGAAAACCTCCTGGCAACCCTGGGTACGGCACATGATTTCACGCCCAGTGGCAGCGACCGGACAAAGCAGCGACGAAGCCACATCGTCAAGGTAGCCGAGGATTACGCGCTGTCGCAGCACGGGACCAATCTCTATGTGAGCGACCTTTGTCGAGTTAGCGGCGTCAGTGAACGGACACTGGAATACGCTTTCAAGGAAGTCATGCGTTTAACGCCGGTAGCCTTTCTGAGCAAGCTAAGACTACATCAGGTTCGCCATCAACTGCTCTCGGCGACATCCGGATCGACCACTGTTGCCCATGAGGCGCTGCGCTGGGGCTTCTGGCACTTTGGTGAATTCTCGCACGCCTACAAAAACTGCTTTGGAGAACTGCCGTCAGAGACGCTCTTGCGCACAAGAGCGCAGGCGGCGTAGCAGCCTGAAGCGGGCAATGACCGCCCCCCGCCCCTCCCCGCTCAAAGGGAGAGGAAGCCGGCTGCATAGCCGGCTTCCAGCCCCCCCTTATTTCTGCAGCAGGCCGTCGAGCATTTCGATCATCTGATCGATTTCGCCTTCGCTGACATTCAGCGCCGGCATGAAGCGCAGCAGGTTCGGGCGCGGCGAGTTGAGCAGCAGGCCGACGCCTTCCAGCTTCAGCGCGGCCTGGACGATGGCCGGGCCGCGTTCGTCGTCGAGGATCAGGGCGCGCAACAGGCCAGAACCGCGCTCGCCCTTCAGGCCGTGTTTGGCCGACAGTTCGCGCAGGCGTTTGGCCAGGTATTGCCCCCTGGCTTCGACTTCGGCCAGAAAACCGGGGGCCAGCAGGCGCTGCATGACGGCGACGCCGACTGCGGTCATCAGCGGATTGCCGTTGTAGGTGCCGCCCTGGTCGCCCGGCTCGAAACAGCAGATGGCCTCGCGGGCGAGCAGTGCCGCCAGCGGCACGCCACCGCCGATACCCTTGCCCAGCGTCATGATGTCCGGCGTGATGCCGGCATGTTCGTAGGCGAACAGCTTGCCGGTGCGGCCCATGCCGGACTGCACTTCGTCGACGATGAGCAGCACGCCGCGGGCCGTGGTCAGTTCGCGCAGGGCCTTGAGGAACTCGACGTCGGCCGGGATCACCCCGCCCTCACCCTGCACCGGCTCCAGCATCACGGCGACGGTTTTTGGCCCGATCAGGGCGTCGACCGTAGCAATGTCGTTGTAGGTGGCCTTCGGGAAGCCGGCCACCTGCGGCGCGTAGATGGTGTCCCAGCCGGCCTTGCCGGAAGCCGACATGGTGGCCAGCGTGCGGCCGTGGAAGGAATGGCCGAAGGTGATGATCTCGTAGGCGCCGTCCTTGTGCAGGCGGCCCCACTTGCGGGCGAGCTTGATCGCGCCTTCGTTGGCTTCGGCGCCGGTGTTGGCGAAGAAGACGCGGTCGAAGACGGAATTGTCGGTGAGCAGGCCGGCCAGTTCGACCATCGGGCCGTTGTAGAAGGCCGGGCTCGGGTTGATCAGCCGGCTGGCCTGCGCGGTCAGCGCGGCGGCGATTTCCGGCGGGCAATGGCCGAGGCAATTGACTGCCCAGCCCTGGATGAAGTCGAGGTACTGGCGACCGGCATGGTCGTACAGCCAGGAGCCTTCACCGCGCTCGAAGACGATGTCCGGGCGGGGTGTGATGAACATCAGCGAATCGGTATTGGCAGCGTGGTATTGCATCGTCAGATTTCCATGGGTTGGGGCGGGAAGTGTAAGGGCGGAATGTTACCGAATTGCGCCGGCTTTGGGCGGCAAGGAACGGACATTCCCGGGCCGGCATGCCGGGCAGGCGCGGAAGCACTTGCCACGACAAATAATCGCTAATATATTAGCGTAAATTCCGGATCGACCCGCCGCCTTCGGCCACGGGTCCTTCCGGAAAAAAATAGACAAATAATTAACATGTTAGCAAATAAAACTGGAGGAGACGCATGTCCATCGGACACAAATTCCTGACCCTGATCGCCCTGGCGATCATCGGACCGCTCACCGTCGGCCTGCTCGGCATGCTGGAAATGTGGCAGATGGACGAGGGACAGGCCTTCACCAATGCCCGGATCATTCCCGGCATCCGCATCGTGCACAAGATCGAGAGCGATTTCCAGAACACCCAGGTCGCCCTGCTCTACCACATCCTGAATACCGAAAAGGACCGGATGGCCGAGCAGGAAAAGACCATCGCCGAACTGCGCAAAGCCCAGAAGGAAACGCTTGCCAGCTACGAGGCCTTCATCACCGACGAGCAGGACCGCAAGCTGCGCGACAGCAGCGCCATGCTGATGGAGGAATATTTCTTCATGGTCGAGCAGATCATCGCGCTGTCGCAGGCCAATATGGATGAACCGGCACGCAGTCTGGCCGAGGAAAACAAGCCGATGATCGACCAGCTCATCGGCAATATCGGCAAGCACGTCCAGTACAAGGAAAGCCAGGCCCGCGCCCACGGCGAGGAGTCGCATGCCGCCTACGCGCTGGGCACGCGCCTGATGATTGGCGTCATCCTGCTCGGCATCGTCTCCTGCGGCCTGCTCGGCAACATGCTCTACCGCAGCGTCACTGGCTCGCTGAAACAGATGCTGACCATGTTCGAGAAAATCGGCCGCGAACTCGACTTCACCGTTCGCCTGCCAGCCAGCAGCCGCGACGAGATCGGCCAGACCCAGCGCGCCCTGAACGGCCTGCTCGAAAAGCTGCAGGCCAGCTTCCGCCAGGTTTGCGAAATGACCATGCAGCTGAGTTCGGCGGCCGAACGCATGGCCAGCAATTCGAGCCAGATGTCGGCCGCCTCTATGCGGCAGAGCGAAGCGGCGAGCAACATTGCCGGCACCGTGCAGGAACTCGCCGTCTCGGCCGAACAGGCGGCGGCCAGCGCCGAAACGGCCAAGCAACTGTCGGAGGAATCGCTGCTCAAGGCCCGCGACTCGGCCCAGGTCATCCGCCAGACGGTGGAGGACATCAACGGCATCGCCGAGACCGTTAACGTCTCGTCCAGCCAGGTGCGCCGCCTCGACGAGAGCAGCACGCGGATCGACGCCGTCGTCTCGGTGATCAAGGATGTCGCCGAGCAGACCAACCTGCTCGCCCTCAACGCCGCCATCGAAGCGGCCCGGGCCGGCGAGCACGGGCGCGGCTTCGCGGTCGTCGCCGATGAGGTGCGCAAACTGGCCGAACGGACGGCCCAATCGACCGCCGAAATCTGGACCAACATTTCGCAGATGCACGACACCGCGCAGGAAACGGTCGAAGGCATCCAGGCCATGGTCGGCAAGGTCGAGACCGGCGTCGCCCGCGCCAACCTGGCCGACCGCGAAATGCAGCAGGTCGGCACCAGCACGCAATCGATCGCCGGCATGGTTGCCGACATCGCCGCCGCCGTTTCGCGCCAGAAGGACGCCAACCAGGACATCGCCGTGCAGATCGAAGGCATTGCCGACATGTCGCGGCAGAACAACAGCGCCGCCGAAAACACCGCCCAGACCGCCGCCGAAGTGGCCCGCCTGGCCCACGAAATGGAACAGTCGGTCAGGATCTACCGTGTGTAATGCCCTACCCGGCCAGTTCGAACAGCTCAGACAACTGGCCGCCGGCGATCCGACGGCCCCCGCAACAAGCGCTCAGCAGCAGCTTACAGGCCTCGCCCCCGCCCATTGAGGGATGCAGCCCGGCCTTGCTCTTTGCCCAAAATGACGGCACCGAATATTGCTAAGCGAGTCGAAGACGACAGGAGGACATGTCATGAAGACACTGGCGGGAAAGATTGCCGGCGGCCTGCTTGCCCTGCAGGCGCTGTTCGCATTGCCTGCGCTGGCCTGGGAAATGAATGGCGAAAAGACACTGTTGATCGAACCCCGCGAAGGCAGTCCGATTCGTCTGGGAACGATTGTCTTCAAGCCGGCCGGTGAGCTGACTCAATTCGAGATCAAGCTCGATCATCGGGTCTTCAAGGACTATTTCCTGTCGATGAAGGAATTCAAGTGTCTCGATGGGCAGAATGAGATCCAGTGCCACGTGCCCTACCCCTACCCGAATCCACAGACGGTCAGCGCGGTCGATCTGCGCTGGCTCGAACATTCGCTGCTGTTTCTGTTCAAGACACAGCAGGAGTTCGGGGCCAAACTCTGGAACGGCCTCTATTACCGCCTGCAGCCAAGCAGCGAGGGCCTGGTCGGCACACCGGAGGCCGTCGATCTGGCCCAGATCGGCGCCCCACCCACCGATCCTTCGACGCCGCCCTACGGAGCGGCGGACCGTTCGGAGATCGCCCCGCAAACCCGCTGGCTCCAGCGGCTGCTGATTCGCTGAGCGGCCTGCCCGAAGCTCTCGGCAGTCAGTCGGCTTCCCCGATATCCTCGTTCCAGAGTCCCGGATTGCTGGCGATGAACCTCTGCATCATCGCCATGCAGGTCGAGTCCTGGACAACCTCCACCTGGACGCCCCGGGCGCGGAGCAAATCTTCCTCGCCGAGAAAGCTCTGGTTTTCGCCAATGACCACCCGGGGAATGCCATAGAGCAGGATCGCCCCGCTGCACATCGCGCAGGGCGACAAGGTCGTATAGAGCACGGACTCGCGGTAGACATTGGCTGGCTGCCGGCCGGCGTTTTCAAGGGCATCCATTTCAGCATGCCGGATCGCGCTGCCCTGCTGGATGCGCCGGTTGTGGCCGCGACCGAGAATGACGCCGCGATGAACCAGCACCGAGCCGATCGGAATGCCGCCCTCGCTCAGCCCGGCCTGCGCCTCCGCAATGGCGGCTTGCATGAATTCGTCCATCGTCCTTCCCACTTGGCTAATGCCCGAAACTATCAGCGTCGAACATCGCCGGATCAGGGCGGTCGAGCCCACTCAGCCCGGCCATTTCATCCGCCGACAAAGTAAAGCCGAAGACATCCAGATTTTCCGCCTGGCGGGCCGGATCGGCGGATTTTGGGATGGCGACGAAACCCTGCTGTGTATGCCAGCGCAAAACGATTTGCGCGGGGGTGCAGCCATGGCGCTCCGCCGCCTTGGTTACGGCGGGGTCGGCCAGCATGCGGCCGCCACGGCCCAGTGGGCTCCATGCTTCGGTAACGATATTTCTCGACTGATGGATCGCCACCAGGTCGTGCCGACCGTGATACGGGTCGAGCTGGATCTGATTGACGTGCGGGGTCATGCCTTGCTCGAAGAGCTTCTGCAGGTGGGCCGGCTTGAAGTTGGAGGTGCCGATCGCACGCACCAGACCGGCATCGAGCAGACTTAGCAGGCCGTGGAATGCGTCGACATAACGATCCTGGTCCGGGTTGGGCCAGTGGATCAGCAGCAGGTCGATGTAGTCCAGCCCAAGTCGTTTGAGGCTGGCTTCGCAGGCGGCGCGAGCCCCCGGGATACTGTGCCACTGACGGTTGAACTTGCTGGTAACAAAGACCTCCGACCGACTGACCCCGGATCGCCGAATCCCTTCGCCGACGCCGCTTTCGTTCCCATAGTTCTCGGCCGTATCGATCAGCCGGTAGCCGATATCGAGTGCGCTGGCGACCGCGATCGCTGCTTCGGCCTCGTTCATCGGCCAAGTTCCCAAGCCGAGTTGCGGCATTTCCACCCCGTTGGCCAGAACGGTTGTGGGAGCCGGCTTGACCTGCCTGTTCATGGCTTTTCCCCTGAACAGTTGGCGCCGGCGGCCAAACCGGCCAAGGCCGCCTCGGCAAAGGCGACATCCTGCGCCTCGCTGCCGCCGGAAATGCCGATCGCCCCGACCAGCACGCCTTCATGCTTGACCGGCAGGCCGCCGCCGAAGCCGACGAAGCGCTCGCGCTGCATCAGACCGTGGCGCAATTGTTCCGAACCCTTGGCCAGGCGCGCTTCCCACTTGCCGGTGGCCGGGCCGAAGCTGACCACGGTGTAGGCCTTGTCGAGCGCGATGTCGATCGAGTGGAACGGGGCGCCCGGATGGCGCTTGAAAACCAGCGGGTAACCGGCGCGGTCGACCACCGCCACGCAGACTTTTACGCCGGCCTCGGCGGCCGCCGCCAGCGCCTTGTCGGCCAGTTGATCGGCACTGCCGAGGCCGAGCGAAGCGATCATTTCAATGTCCATTGCTGCTTTCTCCATGCGCTGCCGAGACCTGCGCCGTCAGCCGGTGACGGCGGCCCAGCAGGAAGATTACGAAAAAGAACAGGGCGATGCCTTCGCACAGCAAGGTCTGCCCTGCCCCGAGCGCGCCGGCAACGAAGCCGGCGACCAGGCCGCCCAGCGCATCGAAGCCGAAGCGGGCCGAGGTGAAGAAGGAAACGATGCGGCCCCGCAACTGGTCCGGCGCCGCACTCTGCAAAATCATGTTGATGCCGACATTGCACACCGAAATGCCGAAACCGAGGGCAACCATCGCCGTCATCGCCAGCGGCAAGCGGGTGGTCGCCCCGAACAGCAGCAAGGCGGCGGCGCTGATCGCCACCCCGGCGACGACGGCGGTAATCAGGCCGGGAATGGTCTTGCGGG
>Ga0316604_10000868_pt1 | contig 31487 bp, 32 predicted proteins | sample OWC_soil_day20_C_FD_207650 | JGI IMG/M metagenome (GOLD analysis project Ga0316604, IMG submission 207650) | Wetland soil microbial communities from Old Woman Creek delta, Ohio, United States - OWC_soil_day20_CT | ecosystem: Environmental > Terrestrial > Soil > Wetlands | place: USA: Ohio... | reverse complement strand
ATGTTCGAGTCATTGCTCCTGTTACCAAACTTTGACATGCCCCAAAGGACATTGTTTTACCAAACCATATGAAGCTAAATATGGCCATCAGTTTCATTTGCTCCTTACTAAAAAATCACCCTGCAATACTTGCCTGTTGGCAGACCGTTGCTTTGGAGGAAAGAAGAGAAAAACTGTATTTAATGGTTTTTAAGCAGACTCGATTCCGTAAAAAACCTACCAAGTTCTTTATTGAATACTTGATAGTTTTTTTACCTTTATTCCCTTATGATTACTGCTGTTCCTATAGGAACAAGACGCGCCAATTGTAATACATCGGAATTATACATGCGGATACAGCCATGTGAAACCTGCTGGCCAATGGACCCAGGATTATTAGTTCCATGGATTCCATAGTGGGGACGGCTAAGCCCCATCCACATTACGCCAAATGGTCCACCCGGATTTGACACTTTACTAACAATGTAGTATTTACCAGCAGGAGTGGGAGTCAGCATCTTACCAATCCCAATAGGATATGCGTTTATAGTACTTCCATTCCGCAAAAGATAAAGCTGCCTGTCAGATAAATCAACAATAATGGCATAGACCATTAAAATCACCTCTACTACATCATATTAAGGTAGTAGAGAAAGTGCCTCATGGCCAAGCACTGCAATACTAAAAATTTAACTAGAACTATCGCTAACTTCAAATACTACAGACTGTACCTTATTCTGTGTTGTAATATACACACCTGTTATCGTTAAAGACATACCTATAAGATGATAAGCTGAAATTGTTTCTCCATATAATATCGCGGCAATCCACAATGCATTTACAGGCATTAAGTTGATATAAGCCGATGCTTTTGTTGCCCCAATGCGCTGAATACCCCAATTGAATAACAGGTACGCCACTACTGTCGCACATACTGCCAAATATAATAGTTCTAGCATTGTTTGGCTAGATAAACTTAAGGTTTTACTCCATTGACCTTCGCTTATGACTGAAACAATCAACAGCATAACGGCACCTAATGTTGTTGAGGCAGCAGTCACTATACCTACTCCCATTGTACGGGTGATTTTCTTTATAAGCAGTGTATAAGCAACCCAACTAGCGACGGCACCAAATAGATATATTTCACCAACCCCTATAGACATGTCAGTCAGTACGCTTACGTCTCCTTTGTTAATTACTAAAGATACACCAAGTAAAGATAACAGTACTCCAAGCAGAGTGCGCCAATTCCATGGCTCCCCCATAAATAAACTGACAATACAAGTTGTAAATACTGGGTTAACTACGATTACAAGAGCAGCTGTAACTGCAGATGTATACTGTAGACCTGTCGCAAAAAAATAGTTATATAAAAAAACGCCTGTTACACCCAATGCTAGTAAACTTAAGAAGTTCTGTCTAATCGATGTCCAATTTAACTCCTGGCGCCAACCGCTCCATATTAGCATGAGCAGTCCAGCAATGATAAATCTGAGGGCCGATGCTGTCAGTGGCGGTAATTCTGTCAATACATGTTTAGTAGTGCCAAATGCACCGCCCCAAAATAAAGGCACTAACAAAAGAATGATATATGTTGTAGTGAGATTATATTTTTGCATGATTACACTCCCTATTTGCAAAGTTGTATAGTATTTACTTTTATCTTTTTTTATTATGAATTTTCTTGCTATCGTCAGTCACTTACTGATTAGTATCTAATTAAAAATACAATAAGTCAATACATGGAACCCTCTTTTCCCACTAAAATCCATAAAATTCATTAATAATGGCACTATCTCTAAGGAAGACAGTGCCTCACAAGCCGAATATCGTGTTAAATTCATCAGGGAAGAGGTTTATTCGAGAAATATTCCATTAAGGTCGGACTTGCACATTCAATGCCAGTCTCTAAAGATACCGCAGAAAAGCCACGAAGAGTTTCCATAAGTTCATTTGAAGTTTTGCAACAGGCGAGTTTATAAAAGCTCGTTATGATATCCCTAATACAGTTATTGTAAATCTTATCAAGAGATGCTTGGATTACTTTTCCTGAAGCAGGATGGCAGTATTGACTATTGTTTTCAAACAGGCGATAGTACGCGGGATCAATCGACTTAGGATAAAACAATGCACTGCGTTTCCGCATTTCGCTATTTACCATACCTACAAGTTTGCATACATACTTCAGAACCATATTATTGAATAACCCCTGAGCCCTCACATAGCTCTCTATGCAGTTCTGCGTCATGCCAATTCTCTCATTAGCATGACTTCTAAAATATAATAGGGACAAAATCTCTGCGATCATCGGGCTTTGTAATTGGCTAACTATTTTTTTTGCCTTAGTGGGGCCAGTATAGTTAAGCTTATCTAAATAATATAAGTCTAAGTGCGCCTCGAGTTGACGATGCTTAAATACCGCTTTGTTTCTTTTATTGATATCTTCATCGTAATAATTTCCTGTAAAATAATAAATAAACGGATGAAAGTTACTATCAATAATAACATGGGTAATGCACCCAAGTACAAGGGAAAGTATAGGGCCGGAAACACTACTATCTTTCTCTACTGAATAGTATTGGAGTAATTTTATTATAGGTTCCCACACGTTGCATGATGTTACACCGTGGAGTTCATTAGCCTTGTTTCCAAGAATATGAGAAAACTTAGCGCTGGAATAGTAGGGAATATCATAGGCAACTGCTCCAACCAAAAACATGGCATAATTTTCGTCGATTACCCATCTAATCTGCTGATCATGGATGCTTTTTTTTGCTATGGTGGCAATCGCCCAGTGGGTTATATCTTTGGGCATAAGCTGTCCTCCTACCCCCCTTTTCTCTCGCCATGAAAAACCTCTACTGCTGGACCAGACATGTATACATGATTATCTACGCCCCATTCTATGGTAAGATCGCCCCCGTCAAGATGAATGGTAGCCTGCCGACTTGCTTTGCCTTTCAGCACAGCGGCCACTAACGTTGCGCTAGCTCCGGTACCGCAGGCCATTGTAATACCTATACCCCGTTCCCATACCCTCATACGCAGTTCACCTTCGCTCTGAACCTGGACAAATTCCACATTGGTTTTTCGGGGAAATAAAGGATGTGTTTCGATCATTGGGCCAACAACAGCTATATCAATTGCTGAAATATCATCTACAAATATAACACAGTGAGGGACACCCATTAATACACAGGTAGCCTGATAGGTATCTTCCATGATTTGAATAGCTACATTAATAGCCTGCTCATCAGGGTTGCCTGTCATGGGGATTTCACCACGTTTAAACCGGGGTATGCCTATATCTACACGAACGGAACTAATCACTCCATTATCAAATAATAACTTTGATGTAATTAAACCTGCTATTGTTTCCAGCGTAATCTCGGCTTTATTTGTTAATCCGTGTTCATAAACATAGCGTGCCACACAACGGGTAGCATTACCGCACATTTCACCTTCACTACCGTCAGCATTAAATATTCGCATCCTGAAATCGGCCGAATTCGAGGGTAATACTATAACCAAACCATCAGCACCTACGCCAAAACGGCGGTCACAAAGCTTAATCGCCAATTTGTTAGAGTTATCAATTGTTGACCTAAACCCATTAACAAGAATAAAATCATTGCCTACACCATGTACCTTGCTAAAATGCATTTAGCTATTCCTCTCTATCGCTTGCTTTAGGTCGGCAATAATGTCGGCAGAATGCTCAATGCCGACAGATAGGCGAATCAGGCTAGGCGTAATACCCATGCTCCGTTTTTGCTCTACAGGAACTGACCCGTGGGACATGATATCAGACAAATTAACCAAGGTTTCTACTCCGCCCAGGCTATCACCCAACACACACATCTTGACATTTGACAGAATCCTATGGGCAAATTCCACATCGCCAACATCGAAACTTATTACATTTCCCGATGCACTGGCCTGTTCTTTGTGCAATTCATAACCAGGATGGTCAGAAAAGCCTAGAAAATACATTTTTTTGATTTCTGGGCGGGACCTGAGCCAGGCCGCAATTTCACCCGCATTCTGTACCTGCCGGTCCATTCGGAGGCCCAAAGTTTTCAATCCCCGTAAGAGTAACCAACTGTCAAAGGGTCCCAGGACACCGCCTGTAGACATCTGAATAAAATGCAAATCCTCTGCCAGTTTCTCATCCTTCACAACGACGACTCCAGCGGTGACATCACTATGCCCACCGATAAATTTTGTGGCGCTGTGGACCACAATATCAACACCTAAGGTAATCGGCCGTTGTAAATAAGGTGACATGAACGTATTGTCCGCAATGGTAAGCACGCTTCGTGCTTTGGCAAGAGCCACCACCTTGCGTATGTCGGTAACCATAAGGGTAGGATTAGACGGTGTCTCTATATAGATCGCTTTCGTTACTGGCGTGATGGCTTCAGCAATAGCTTCTATGTCACTAAAATCTACAGAACTAACTGTCAGTCCGTACCGGGAAAAAATCCGATCTAGTACGCGGAAGGTGCCACCGTAAAGTTGCCGACTGATTACAATATGGTCCCCGGCACTGAATAGATTAAAAGCGGCGGTAATAGCTGCCATACCGGAACCGAAAGCAAAGCCCCTGCTACCGCCTTCTAAAAGGGCCATTTGCTGTTCTAATGCATGTCGCGTAGGATTACTTACCCGCGAATATTGGTACCCCCCCTTTTGTCCTACCGAGTGATGGCGAAAACTAGAAACCTGATAAATAGGCGTACTAGTAGCACCTGTAGCCTCATCTTCCCCAGCCCCATGAACAAGTAGTGTGTCAATATACATAGGTTATCCCACCTTTGTTTTATTAATCATACTAAACGCCTAAATAAGCTTTCCTGACTAACGGATCATTGAGCAGCTGTTTTCCTGAACCAGCTAAGGTCACCCGACCTGTTTCCAGCACAAAAGCATCGTCCGCCATGTCCAAGGCCTGAAAAGCATTTTGCTCTGCCAGCAAAATAGTGGTCCCCTGTTCCCTAATCTCACGGATTATCTTAAACACATTTGCCACCATTAATGGGGCAAGCCCCAGTGACGGTTCATCCAATAACAATAGCCTGGGCCTGGACATTACTCCCCGGGCGATCGCTAGCATTTGCTGCTCACCACCACTGAGCGTCCCCGCATACTGCTCAAGTCGTTCCTGTAAAATAGGAAACATTTTATACATGCGCTTTAGGTCAGCTTGTATACCCTCCTTATCATTCCGCACAAAAGCTCCCATTAGCAGATTATCCTTTACTGTAAGATTAGCATAAAGGCGTCGTCGCTCAGGTACCAGACAAATGCCATGACCCAAAACTTTGTAAGCTTCTTTAGGCAGCAGCTTACCTTCGTATAAAATCTCTCCCTCAGCCGGTACCAATAACCCGGCTAGAGTCATTAGCAAGGTTGATTTACCAGCACCATTAGCACCGACAACGGCAATAATCTGACCTGCCTGTACCTTAAAGCTTATGTCGCGGAGGGCGTGAATATGGCCATATTTTACATGTAGTTCTTTAACGTATAGCATGTTTATATCCCTCCCCAAGATAGGCTGTAAGGACATCAAGATTGTTCTGAATCTCCTCTGCCATTCCGAACGCCAACTTCACTCCAAAATTCAATACAAAAATTTTTTCACAAAGATCCATCACCACATCCATATGATGATCAATCAACAGAATAGTCAGGCCATAATGCCCATGGATCCGCCGAATCAATTTCGCCAGTTCCAGGGACTCTTCCGGATTCATGCCAGCAGCCGGCTCATCTAGAAGCAGTAGTTTGGGCTTTAGGGCCAAGGCTCTAGCGATCTCCAATTTTCGTTGCAAACCGTAGGATAAAGCATCTGACCGTACGTCGGCCTTATCTGCCAGTCCGACGATAGACAGATATTCCCTGGCTTGCTCCCGTATTTCCCTTTCCTTCTTTGACACCTGTGGCAAGCGTAACAATGTGGCACCAAGGGAATAAGTCTCACGACTGTCTACAGCAATACAAACATTTTCAAGAACGCTTAAATTACGGAATAGCCGAATATTTTGAAAGGTCCGAGCTATGCCACGGTGTACGATTTGATCAGGTCGCAATCCGGAGATTACTTCTTTATTAAAGGAGATCGTGCCTTCCGTTACACCATAAACCCCGGTGATCAGATTGAAGATGGTTGTTTTTCCCGCCCCGTTGGGTCCAATTAACCCCATGATTTGCCCTGAAGCTATGCTCAAACTAACGTCCCTGCAAGCAACAATACCGCCAAATTTTTTGGTCACACTTATTAACTCCAAAACACTCATGTCTTTCCCCCATTTCGCCAGGCTGAAAGTGTAAGCCAATTTAATAAGCTACGACAGCTATTAAAGGACAATTCCCGATAACCATACAAACCTTGGGGACGGAATAACATGATGAGAACCAGCAATAGACCATACCCCACTAACCGCCAGATATTTGCTACCCGTAGCATCTCGGGAAGGGCTACAAAGATAATGGCCGCTATAATAGGGCCAGTAATACTCCCCATCCCACCTGCCACTACACTGGCTGTCAGCTGCGTGGATAAAACGGAAGTGAACATAGACGGCTGAATAAAGGAAACATAATGAGCAAATAATCCGCCAGCAATGCCACCACAGACGGCGCTAAAAACCAGCGAACGCAGACGTACTCGAAAGAGGTTAATGCCCATCATTTCCGCAGCGACAAAGTCTTCCCGCACAGCGATAGCGGCGCGACCATGGCGCGAACAAACGAAATTGCGGGCTATCCACATCACCAGCACGGTAATGCCGACAACCATCGACAAAGTTGTTTCTACAGCAATGCCCGGCAAACCGCGAGCGCCCTGAGTAATCTCTAAATTTTCCAACAATACTCGTACAGTTTCACCAAATCCCAGCGTCGCGATAGCAAAATAATCACTGCGTAATTTTGCTTTCAGCGTCGGATAGCCAATGATAACTCCAACCAAACCACTCATAGCTCCGCCAGCCATTAACGCCAGCCAAAAATTCACATCGTAAAAATATGTCAGAATAGCGGCCGTATAAGCGCCAATGGCAAAAAAAGCAGCATGCCCCAGGGAAAACAGACCGGTGAAACCTGTAAATATTGCTAAACCAACGGTGGCAATCACATAAATCAGACTTAATGCAACAACTCCGCTAATATATTCTGCCATAGCCCACTATACCTTTTCCTCAAGAAATTTGCCAAACAATCCTGTCGGCAAAACCATCAGCAAAACGACAAGCAACGTAAAACTAAAGGCATCACGAACAACAGAAGAAACGTATGCTGAAACAAAAGTCTCCAATACCCCTAAAATCAAACCGCCGGTTACAGCACCCGGCAGGCTCCCCAGTCCGCCGATCACTGCGGCGATATAGGCCTTATTCGTGATCCACCCCATTGTCGGGTAAACCATGTATTTCATACCCAGAAACATACCAGAAATACCAGCCAAGGCACCTGCCAAAATAAATACCCAGCCAATCAACTTGGTGATATTGACTCCATTAAGCTCACATACCTGCATATCATATGAGGCCGCACGAATGGCGATGCCGATTTTACTCGTTTGCAGGAAATAGTGAAGGGTCAAAATTGCTAGAAAGGAGAACAAAATGGCAAAAACGTCCAGTACCCCGATGGATATATCCATGAACTCAAGATTTAACTGGGTCAGCACCTGAGGAAATGCATAAAATCTAGAACCGATAGTAGCGTACACCAAGTTTTCCAGAAAGATGGCCGTGCCCATAGCACTGATCATAAAATAAAGAGAGGATGCCTTCCGTTTGCGCAGGGTACTATAAGCTAGCTTCTCATTCAAAAAACATAGGGCAGCAGAGCCGACAATTGATAAAACAATAGCTACCCCAATAGGCATCCCGATCTCCGTCATAGCGAAATATCCCATATATGCTCCTAACATAATGATAGATCCATATGCAAAATTACTGAAATTTAAAATACTGAAGACCAACGAGTACCCCACAGCCATAAGGGCGTAAATACCACCAATCGCCAAACCTGTGACGAGTGTCTGAATAAACATAAGCCCCTCCTAAAAATAAGTAAGGGTGGTGCTAACTGTGCCACCACCCATCACTCTTACTGGATTACAAACTTAGCCTTAAAGATAAACTTTCCATCCTTAACCTCCTGAATCACCGCCGGCTTATTCAGAGGGTTATGGGTAGCAGGATCAATGGTCAGTTTACCGCTCAGTACCTGGAGGTCCTTAATCTTTTCTAATTGTTCGGCAATTTTAACCGAATCCGTACTATTGACTGTCTTTATGGCATCGATTATTGCATATAAGCCATCGATAGCCATGATCGGATTAGGCATAACAGGATCCTCTTTAAACTTAGCTTTGTAATCTTTAACAAACGTTTGAATGTCCGGATCATCAGCACTAGCCAGGTTGACAAAATAAGAACCTTCTACCGCTGAACCTCCTAAGGTAATCAAATCCGGGCTTCCCCAACCATCGCCGCCCAAGAACTTAGCTTTAATGCCTAGATCAGCCGATTGCTTCATAACCAAAGCAGCTTCCTTTTGCATAGTCGGAACAAACAGAATATCAGGATTAGCGCCCTTAATTTTACCCAAAACAGCGCGAAAATCTAACTCACCTGATCGGAAAGCTTCATTTCCGACTATCTTACCACCCTGCTTTTCAAACTCGGCAATGAAATATTTTCCCAACCAAGCCGAATAATCGGAACCAACATCATATACAACAGCCGCTGTTTGCGCTTTTAAATCCCGAGTGGCAAACTGGGCTGCTACAGTGCCTTGGAAAGGGTCAATGAAGCACGTACGAAAAGCATACTTGCGCACCTGGCTGGTTTTATCATCTACTGTTACCTTGGGATTAGTCGCTGTTGTGGCCACAAGTGGTACTTTACTAACTTCGGTAACTGCAGCCATCGCAATTGCCACACCGCTTTGTGCCGGTCCAATAATAGCCACGACTTTGTCGCTAATCAAACGCTTAGTCACATTGACTGCTTCAGTAGCATCTGCGCGATTATCATATGGCACAAGTTTGATCTTTTTACCAAGAACGCCACCTTTAGCGTTAATTTTTTCGACTTCCATATCCAGAGCATTCTTTTCTGACTGGCCCCACATAGAACTATCCCCTGTCAAAGATACTGCATGACCAATTTTGATTACATTGTCATCACCTGCTGCTACACCGCAACCAGCTACGACAACAGTAAACATAGCCACTAAAGCCAAGACCAACCACTTTGCTTTCATTTAAGTACCTCCTTTTTTGCTTCACCGTCGACCTGAACACTCTATTCTTATCCCTCCTCCACCCAATTCGTTATACATTTCTTTACTTGTCCCGTTGCGGCTAACTCATTAGCTTAAATAATTACTATATATGCCGAAAGATTATGCAATAGACTCCTTTTTCAGTCTTACTAATACACTAATTTGGCCAGATACTTCAACATTAAAAAGGCTCCGACGGAAAATCCGCGAAGCCTTGAGGTTACCTATCCAACCTTTTGAATCATGACTAATTTATATAATTCATTTATTGCTTCATCCAGTCTCTGACTAGCCATTAAAACATCTGGATGTGATATTCCTTTTTCCAGGGCCGCTACATGCATTTCTTGCCGTAAGCGCTCTATCTTACACCATAAACTTTCCACGACAAATCCCCTTTTATTTTTCCTTTCATTTTACACATCACCCATTATATGTATAAATCAATGCAAATTCTGTCGAACTAGAGTTCTAAAAAATTTTTTTCCATATATAAACACAAAATATCCTATGCCAATAAAAGGACCGCCTGCCCGAAGGTAGACGGATAAATAGAAAATTCATTCTTTTTTTGTGCAGCAGGTGCTAAGTGAAACATCATAATAATATCTCCAATACAATGATTTTATTTTTGCATAAAATCAAAAAATTGCCTCACTCATAAGAACAAAGTAGCTTTTATATAGCTAATCGTCAACGACCTCTAATATCTTAGTGTTATCATCGGAATCCATAGCACAAATAACATATTTATCTTTATACTTATTAATATCTTGATGAGGCAGCACTACAGTCGTTTTAAGATCATCTATAAAAACTATCTCTATTATTGTTTTATCACCTTCATTTACGACATTAGTCACTTTACCTGTATTGATCATTGAAAACGCCTCCTTTTAGCTAATAGTATCTCCATTAAAATATTTTCAATTTGATATATCATAAAAAAAGACATCGTTGGAAGTTCAGCACTTAGGGTAACGTCCGATTAATGGTGCTTTCAGTACTATAATATAAGAGAAGATGCTTTAAATATTTAATTACGAAGGTAAACCACGAATTTAATCGAATATAGATTTGTGAGCTAAAAATTAGTCTCCAAAATAGATTATAGAAGACGCAGGTGTTTCATGGAAATTTGGAAGAAAAATTTATATGTTTGTTGGTTTGCTGTATTTATTGTATCCTCGGGGATGAGTCAAATGGCTCCGTCGCTGCCTCTTTATATTGAACATCTTGGTGTTCATGATATAGCATCGATTGCGAAATGGTCGGGAATTGTTTTCGGGAGTAATTTTATAAGTTTGGCAATTTTTGCTCCCATTTGGGGTAAATATGCAGATAAGTATGGACGAAAGTCCATGATTTTAAGGGCTAGTCTCTGGCTATCCATTATCGTGACCTGTATGGGTTTTGTGGACAATGTTTATCAACTAACAGGTCTACGAATATTACAAGGAGCTCTTTCTGGTTTTCAACCAGCAGTCATTACATTAGTTGCTACGCAAACACCAAACGAACGAGTCGGATGGTCACTAGGTATTCTCTTTAGTGGACAAGTCGGGGGTACCTTACTCGGCCCTTTGTTTGGAGGATATCTATCAGAAATAATAGGATTTCGAGAGACCTTTATCTCAATTGGATTTATGTGCTTCGTTGCGTTTATTGCATCCTTCTTGTTCATTAAAGAAAGCAAGGTTATTACTACTAACCAAATTTCTCTTAACTTTCATGAAGTTTGGGAACGTCTTCCCAATCATAAAATGATGATGTGTTTGTTCATTACCACCTTGGTCATGCAACTGGCTCTCATGTCCATACAGCCGATTATTACCGTCTATATTACCCACTTATCTACAGACACAAATCATATTGCTCTCATTTCAGGTGCTGTTTTTGCTGCTTCAGGACTTGCTAGTATACTCTCTGCCCCTAGGCTTGGAAAAATTTCTGACCAGATTGGACCGCAAAAGGTGTTATTGGTAGCATTAATTGTAGCGGGAGTGCTCTTCTTTCCCCAAGCATTTGTAGAACATTCTTGGGAACTGGGAATTCTGCGCTTTTTGCTGGGACTAGCTACGGCTGGGTTATTACCTTCCGTTAATAGTCTTATTAAACAATGTACACCAGATTTAATCACAGGGCGGGCTTATGGTTATAATCAATCCGCACAGTTTTTAGGTGTATTTTTGGGTTCAGTACTAGGTGGACAAATGGCAGGCACTTTTGGTATTCATTATGTATTTTTCTTTACGGGGACATTATTACTGATGAATGCATTTTTAGTTTATCATACGATATACAAAGAGAAGTTTATCGTATGAAATTAGATGGTAAACGCAAGAGGCAGACTACCAGTCTATGGTAATCTGCCTTTATTTCTTATTCTAGCAATGTAAATATACTAATTTCCGGTGGGCAACCAAAACGGAAGGGAAACCACTGGCCTGCACCGCTACTCACATAACCATAAACACCGTTTTGCTGATAAAGACCACGCATGTAGGTATACGAGGACTGCAGAGATTTACCCATGATAACAACTTGTCCGCCATGGGTGTGACCAGCCAGAGTTAAAGGAATTTTGGCAGTAAATCCATCTATAAGAAAATCTGGATGATGGGCAATCAGTACTTTAAAAGCATCGGGCGGGATACCTTGACTTGCTGCCGCAAAACATTGCTGACGTTTACTGTCGCTTATATTTATACCACCATGGGAAACATTGGCCCATGGATAGTCAACGCCCATAAGATAGAATGGTTGTTGCCCTGGTATAATCAAAGTACTTTTATTGTCAAGAACCATGAGCCGACTCTTATGCAGCTCGGCTCGAACTAACTCAATGTTGCGAAAGTATTCATGATTTCCATAGCAGAAATAAATGCCATGGGGAATCAAAGAATGAAACTCATTGAGCCGATCAATAGCAGGTTTCAGCAACTTAAGATCGTCAACAAAGTCCCCAGTAATAACGACCATATCCGGCTTTTCTTTGATCATCAATTTTAAGACTGTATCTAATTTTGTTAAATCAAAATACGGACCTAAATGTGTATCACTAATCTGACCAATTTTAAACCCCTTAAGGTTAGATGGTAATGTAGGAATAATAATGGAGTGGCGCTCCACAATCATCTCAGTCTGCGCCTCATAAATTCCGCTTGAACTGAGGCCAAAAGCAACTAGAGGAGTAAGGGCTAGGGTATTATGGAGAAAATCCCGGCGCGTCATTGTTAGAGCCATAGAGCCGGTTTCCTGCATATACGTCTGCTTATTTTCTGTAATCAGCCTATGTGCTACATATATAAATGGTTGAAAAACGAGAAGTATAATCTGCCCTAATAACCAAGCTAAAATACCATAAACTAAGAAAAGATAAACTTCCTGATCGGGAACTGCAAATAGCGGCCGTGTTGACCAGCCATATCCAATTACTACAATTGTGATTACACTAAGAATCAGGTAAGCAAACCTTACAACCTGAATACGATATGAACGAAACAATCGCGATAACAGCCGATAATTCAGCCAGCTGATAAAGGCTATCAAAGTCAATATGACTAAAGCAGGGTAAATGTATCCCATGAATACCTCCAGAAAATGGGGAATATAAATCATCTTTTATGATTTTTTTCCCTTTATTCAAAAAACAGCTTTAACATCTGCTACACATGACATAGCATATCCATTTCTCATTCATTAGAGCCTCTGGTAAATCCCGCCATCATTAAACAAGGACTGAACCTCATTTTAAGAGTCAGCCCTTCCAAACTACTTGTACTGCCAGTAACACATTTTTCTTTCCAGATAATCAATCGTTCCAAATAAAATTAAACCGATAGAGCTTAAAACCATAATACCCGAATACATTTCTAAATAATTTACCCGCATCCATGCATCCATGATAAAATACCCCATTCCATACTGGGTTCCGAAGGTTTCCGTGAAAAACAGTACCGATATCGCTGTTGCCATGGCAACTCGCAAGGAAGTTAAGAAATTAGGCAAAGAAGCAGGAATCAGAATTTCCCGAAAAATATCGATTACGCCTGCGCCTAGAGAATATAACGGATAATAGGTTTCCTTCGGAATACTTTTTACACCATCCCTTACCGCAATAATGACCTGAAAAACAATAATCAGAAAGATCATCAGAATTTTTGACAATTCCCCCAGGCCGAATAGTAGCATAATAACAGGTAATAACGCAATTTTAGGAATAGGATAGGTTAAATAAACAATCGGGGACAAGATCGTATCACATTTTTCAAAGTAGCCCATACAGTAACCGATGGGAATACCGACAACCACTGCTAGCAAAACCCCTGCAAGAATGCGCCACAGACTATAAAAACTGTGTATCGCAATTTCAGAAGCAAAAATATTACATAAATTCACGATTACTAACCAAGGAGACTGAACAATGGGTAAATTTACCCAAATCGAAGTAACATGCCATAACACTAAAACAATTAATATGCCGGCAGCATGCCAAACTCTCGTTGTTTTTTTTCCCATTTTGACCAATCCTCTTTTATCATTTTTCGTAATGTAAGACATAGCTCGAAAAAATCCCGATGGTTTCGAATATCTTCTACACCGAACAGAGGATTATCAATTACGGTATTGACCGTCCCTGGAAAAGCGGACATAATCACAATCTTACGGCCTAAATATACAGCCTCCTCCACATGATGGGTGACAAGAATCATTGAAACAGAATGCTTGCGCCACACATCTAAAAATACATTTTGTATTTCCTCTCTTGTCATAGCATCCAAAGCAGAAAAAGGTTCATCCATCAACAGCAAATCTGGCTTTAACAAAAAGGCACGTGCCAAGGCAACTCGTTGCTGCTGCCCACCGCTTAATTCCCTCGGATATCTACTTTCCAATCCCCTAAGACCAAGCTGCTGAAGAAGAGCAGCCAAAGCTTCCTTATCCTCAGCATATTTTTTGTTCTTTATTTTTACACCAAGGCGAATGTTCTCAGATACATTTTTCCACGGTAAGAGTCCATAGTTTTGTGGAATGAAGCCAATCTTTTGTTTGTGAGGCATAACTGGTTCTCCATTGATTTCAACAGAACCTTCAAAGTCTTTAATAATTCCAGCTAGTACTTTCAAAAGGGTTGACTTGCCACAACCAGAGGGGCCTATGATGGCGCAGGTTTCTCCTATTGACAGTTCTAAATTCATATTACGCAAGGCATCACAGCTATCGCCCAAAGACTTATAAGTAACGCTTAGCTCTTTAATTCGAATCATAATAAATTACCGTACAAACCGGTCATCGACCAGTTCTTTATAAGAATACCCCTTTTGAATTAACTGTCTTGTCTGAAGCCATGCAATAACAGCCTCAATATCTTTAGCGTCAGGTGCTACAGGTTTTTTATATTGTGGCAAAATAAGAGTTCCTTTCACAGCAGCAGGAAAGCCGCCCTTTTCGATTAATAGATCGATATAGTTTTCCATAGGTTCCTTAGCTAAATAATCGATGGCTTTATTATAGGCCCGGTACATCCCTTGAATTTCTTTTTCCTTTTCGTTGACTGCTTTACTCGTAAATATCATAACCCCAGGATTTATACTGAGTTTATCAGAGCTATTGAGTATCCTTCCACCGTTTTTTACAGCGATGGTTGCCATCGGCTCTGGTAATGTGGCAGCAGCAATTTTACCATTTTGCAGCATTTCAAGTCGCGTAGGAATCTGTGGAATCACAATTTTATTAATGTCTGCTGGAGCTAGTCCACCCTCTACCATTACCTTGTCTGTAACATATTCAATAATCGTATTTTTAGAGATGGCTACATCCTTACCCTTTAGCTCCTTAATAGACGTCACTGTTTCATCTTTATTAACAACTAACTTATAACTACCAGTCGTTAATGAGGTAATCACTGTGTCAAAGCCTCCTGCCTTGGCAAAAGCTTCTGCCAGCATATCTGAAATTTCTCCATCAAGATTACCACTTTGCAGTGCACTATCTCGATCCATGGCACTTTTAAACGACTTCAGAGTTATGTTTATACCCTCTTCTTTAAAATAACCTTTTTCCTGAGCAATAATAAACGGGATGGAATCTACATCTGGCATAAGGCCAATGGTCATATGCTGCAGTTGTCCAACTTTGGGAGCAGTATCTTCTTTTTTATTACTGGTGCAACCTCCTAGCGCAACCATTATAATACCAATACACATTACAGCGATAATTTTTCTCATACTACGATCCTCCGCACTTTAGGATATATTAAAAAAAACTACTATTTTAGGTTCTAGTTCAGAAATTAGAACCATGCTATAATCTTACCGCAAATTTGAAACTTGAGGTAAAGAGAAAGGCCATAATCACCTTATTCATGAACTACCTCTACATAGGAATTTGGAGTTTCCCATAATTTGATTTTTTCAACAATAACACCACGTGATTGTAATTTATCAGTCAAGACATCAAAAATATGAACAGACATATTTTCTGCGGTTGTCCTAAAGGGAAATACTTCATTTAAAATTTTATGATCTATTTTGTCTATCACTTCAGTCGTCACAATAGCCTTCAGATCAGAAAAATCCATGACCATCCCCTCATCTGACCCGCCACTAATCAATTTCCCATTATCACGAGTAACGGTTACCTCCAACTTGTATGTATGTCCATGCATGGTAGCACACTTTCCTGCATGGTTGGGTAGAAAATGGGCGGAATCAAAAGTAAAAATTTTTGTTGTTTTTATTACTAGACTAGTCATTGAGTAGCCTCTTTCTTTTCTAAATACTTTTTAAGTCCGGCACTTCGAAGCTTGCAGGCTGGACATTCGCCACAACCCGCCCCAATAATACCGTTATAACAAGTTAAAGTATGCTGTTGTACATACTCCAATCTGCCTAATTGATCAGCCAACTCCCAAGTATCGGCTTTATCTATCCACATTAGCGGAGTATCAATGATAAACCGGTAATCCATGGCTAGATTTAGAGTAACATTCAAGGATTTAACAAAGACATCACGACAATCAGGATAACCACTAAAGTCTGTCTCGCAAACCCCAGTAACGATATGGCTAATCCCCTTTTGTTTGGCTACCACTGCCGCAAATGATAAAAACAGCAAATTACGTCCATCCACAAATGTTGTGGGCAGTTGTCCATTTTCACCAGTTTTTATTTCAATGTCACTTCGAGTCAGCGCATTAGGAGCCAACTGATTCAGTAGACTCATATCTATAACCATATGAGGTATATTCCACTCTTGGGCGATATTGGTAGCGCACTCAATTTCCTGTTTATGTCTTTGATTATAGTTGAATGTGATTGCCTCAACTTTATCGAAGTTTTTCATCGCCCAAAATAAGCAAGTAGTACTATCCTGTCCACCGCTAAAAACGACCAAGGCTGCCTTAGACATTACATTGACCTCCCTAAAATTGAAATTTTTCACCGTTTTCAATATGATATGCATAGACACTATGTAGATTTTCATCCATATTAATTCAATTCAATAGTAGTTATACTGTTATTATATCAGATTTAGTTTTTATAACCACAAAATCCTCAAATCCATTCTGGTCATCATGCAAATCGTAAACTTTCTATTAAAAGATAATAGTTCCTAAACATCACTTTAAATCGCGGACTACTTCCCCCTTCAAACTACCAATAAAATAAACAGACTCCTACCAGCATACTTATCGGTAGAAGTCATTATCTACTATTCAAGATTAGAGTTAACCCCATCGTTCACTATGATTAGTTAAATTATATCGATACCCAATCTGATTGTCGACATCTAATTACATTCTGCCCTAGAAGAATGGGTTGTTCTATTTCGTGACTTGATGGGCTGGACAGCGTTCTCCACCAATACGATCTAGAAAGGTAAGTTCATTATAATTTGGAGACTCCTTAGGATCGATCTTTAAAATTTGTTCAAAGCATTTTTTACATATTTTTTTACCAACCGCGTTAATTAGGGCAGAAGACATCCCAAGTCGTTTTAAACGGACACTTCGATCTTCAACAGTAATAACCTGCCTCTCTACTGCTTCGTCACTGATCACCAATAAACCAGTTGCCCCCTTAAACTCTGGGTCACTACGCACTATATAAGGCTTATTCATCTTTGTAGCTAATTTTTTATATTTTTCAATATAGCGGCTACTCATGCTGCCATCAATAATCATCTTAGTAGCTCTTTTATCTTTTAAAGCTCGAATGACTTCTGGATAAATAGCTGCCTGAGCCACTTGCTTTTGGGAAAGCTGTATAATCATGTTTTCCTTAAACTCACCTAAATAATACACTTTTTCATCATGTTTAAATTCGGTCACTCCATGTATTCCAACCATTAAAGCCTTTTCAATGTCCCCCTTTTGCCCCCAAGCACTTATCGCCTCCGACTGCATGTCTTTATCCATAGGACTCCCCCATCTTTAACAATCTATTTATCAAGATTATACTTCATAGCTTTTACAATAAATATTTTTTAATGCCCCCTACTTCCTCTAGATTTGAATCGGACTGTAAATTCGGTCCCATCTTTACTTGTGGTAAAATCAATCTTTGCATTGTGTCGTGCAGCTATGCTGTAACAAACGGATAATCCTAGCCCTGTACCATTTTCTTTTGTTGTCACGAAGGGAGTTCCAATTTTATCAATAGCACTCTCTGGAATCCCTGGTCCATTATCCCGGACCAACAACATAACATTAAGATTATCTTTTATTGTTTTGATAATTAGTTTTCCATTACCCATCATGGCTTCTAAACCATTGCGCACTAAGTTAATAATGAGCTGTCTAATTTCGTTTTCATCTAAGCAAATCTGTGGAATATTAACATCAAGTTCAAGACATATACTTTTGTTGCCAGCTTTAGCTTCTACCTCTAATAATGGATATATTGTCGTAATAATGTTATTCAAATTCTTTAATTCTAAATTGACTAATTTATCTTTTGAAAGAGCGAGAAATTCAGTAATGATACTGTTTGACCTATCTAATTCAGTAATCATAACACCAAACATCTCTAGATAGCCTTTGAACTGCTCTTTTAATGAAAGAAATTGAAGATATCCACGGACTGTAGTTAAGGGATTCCTCACTTCATGACCAATATTAGCAGCCATTTCACCGATTAAGTTCAGGCGATCTAATCGCAGAAACTCTCTTCGTGCTCTATAAATTTCAGTTTGATCTTGAATAATAACAAGTACCTCGTTTTTGTTAATTATTGCTATCCGAATTTCGCAAGAACATAACCCACCATTTATTTGTCCAGAATACTTATTTATTTGGGTTTCACCTAACGTTACTGATGATCTGATTGTTTCTTTTATCTCCCGTGCTAATGATATCGGCAACATATCGTCAATAGTGTTGTACTTATCAGCCAGATTTACCAAATAATAACAATATCGATCTGGTACTCGATAATCTAACAGTTCTCCTGCTATGTTAATGCGTAGCAGCATATCCGGCAGGGCATTTAACGTTGCATTATTGCGCTCCTCACTTTCTCTCAACGCATTTTCTGCCAGTATCCGCTCGGTAATGTCTTGATTCGCCCCGTAATTTTTTACGATCTTGCCAGCAGCATCTCTGATGACATGTAGCCGGACAGTTATAGTGCGTACTTGACCATCCCGGCGAATGATTCGGTGTTCCAATTGATCTGAATAGAAACGTCCCTTAAACAAACGTACCATGTCTATTGTCTCTTGTACCACCCAGGCGTCATCCGGGTGTACAAACTCCCTAGCATATACATCGGCAGTCATAAAACGGCCTTCCCGCGCCACACTCGTGCCATAAATGGCATAAAACTCGTCGCTAAACTCAAAAATATTAGTGTCAAGATCATGTTTCCATGGCCCTAGGTGTGCCAATTGCGCCGCCATAGAGAGATTTTCCCTACTAGTCTGCAGGGCTTCCTCCATGACCTTTTGCTCGGTAATGTCCTGGTTCGCCCCGTAATACTTTACGATATTGTCGGATTCATTCCTAATGATATGCATCCAGACATTAATAGTGCGTATTTGACCATCCCGGCGGATGATACGGTGCTCAATCATATCTGAAAAGAAGCCCTTGGATGAAAGGGCCTTGTTCGTCTCAGACTCAATGATACTAATGTCATCTGGATGTACGAAGTCCCTAATATAAACATCTGGAGCCATGAATCGCCCTTCCTGTGCCACATCTGTTCCATAGATAGCATAAAACTCATCGTTGAACTCGAAAAGATTTGTAGCAAGATCATATTTCCATGGTCCCAAGTGTGCCAATTGCGCAGCCAGAGAGAGATTTCCCCTACTAGTCTGCAGATCATCTTCCATAGCTTTCTTATCGGTAATGTCCTGATTCGCCCCGTAATACTTTACGATATTGTCAGAATCATCCCTGATGACATGTTCCCAGACATTAATAGTGCGTACTTGACCATCCCGGCGGATGATACGGTGCTCAAACATATTCGAGTAATGTCCCTTTGACGAAAGGAACTTGTCAATCTCCTCTTTTACAATACTGATGTCATCCGGGTACACGAACTCCCTAATATACACATCTGGCGCCATACAAGGACCTTCCCGTGCCACATCTGTACCGTAGATGGCATAGAACTCGTCACCGAATTCAAATACGCTTGTCTTAGTATTATAATTCCATGGCCCTAAGTGTGCCAACCTCAACGCCTGGGAGAGATGTTCCCTGTTCGTATGGAGAGCTTTTTCCATAGGCTTATACAAGATAGTATCCTGCACCGCCCCTGCCAACGTCTTTATATTTGCAGTATCAAACCCTTTCCAGTCGTGAGCACATATGGAATCTTGATATTCCATGTGTTGACCTTCATTCTGCGACAGTTGACCGACGCCTTCGTCTTGGAATTGCTTTAGTTGTTCTCTGAATTCTCTTAGTTTCTCTTCCGTCTGTTTTTCCTTTATTCGTTGTTCAGCCATCCCACTAAGTACATCACAAAACTTTTTAAAAATTTCTATTTCCCATTGCAATTCTTCTGAGAGAACGAGGATATTGTTGATTACTGTTAAGTTTGCTTGTGTATTCAAACAATGTTTTGAGGCCAACATCTCATAACAATGAGTATTTGGTTGTTCGCGAAAGAACTGGCTTATTATAAAATTTGCTATACAGTTTCCATTGACCTTGATGGGTAAAACAATAGCAGTCACCCCATGAGGACATTGATATGCCACACCTGCTTGTCCATTCCCGATGGGTTCAAAAAACCTGGAATAAATATGTACGTACTTTTCATTGGAATCAGTATTCCTTGGATGAAACTGTGAACATGCTTTTCGCCCTCCCATAGTTGCAACGACAGTGGCATCTTTATCAACAATAGCTATTGAGGTTTTGATAACACCATAGAAACATTGTAAAAGTTCCTGAATTGTGGTCACATCAATAATGTCTTGCAGTCTATAAGCCATACAATTCCTCCTTCGCTACTGAATAGCAAAATAATTCAAAGGTAAATGATCCTATTAGAATAGTCTCCTGGAAACAGAACACAAGTGTCAAGAGTTGATCGAAAGACTATTGACTCTGAAGATTGTAAAAAATTTTCTTATACTTAGATAAGAAATTACTCTCCTTAGTATATAAGATAAATGTTGCATAAAATGTAAAACTATGTAAATTTTTTTAATGATTTAAGTTTTCTGGTTATTTTTTGTCATGCTTATTTTCTGCACATTTTTATCTTCCCGCTACTTACCATAAAAGCCCTAAAAACAGAAAAACGCCAGCAGGCGGAAGATAAATTCCGTGCTGGCATCATGTAATGCTACTGCCTTAATGATGGGCCATACTGCCGACATCATGGAGAAACACTATTGAAAAAGGAATTCTCTTGAGGCTCCCTGCTATTTCATACAAAGAGCCTCAAGTAGCAGTATTTTTATTATCAGCAATCCAACATTACTGCCTAACTCCCCCTTAAGATTATCTCGATCTTGGCAAAACTTTTTTCTATCCAATGACTCACAATCCAATCTACTATTACCTCTTTTTCCCAAAAAGAAAAACCTCGGTAGTGCTACTTCCATCTAACTCTAAATAACCTTGCCGTACACTGCGAAAGCAATCAATCCCATTCCCTTTAAGAAGGTCTTCGATTTCACTTTCTTGAAAATAATTAAAATATATCGGCTGTGAAGAAAAACTGGTTATCTCAAAACCAGGCTGCTTCCCTTCCATAAAACTTAAATAAAGATAACCACCACTTCTCAACCATTTTACCGCATTAGTTAATACCTCTTTCATCTCATCATCATTCAAATGAACAATACTAAAAGAAAGCACTACTGCATCAAAATATTCTAGTGAGAAGCTTGCTTTGCGAGAGTCTTTAAGGTAAAAAACTCCATCTGGTACATTGACTCTAGCTATTTCCAACATTTCAGAAGAAAGGTCGATTCCCGTAATCTCTAATCTCTTTAATGCACATAATTGTTTAGCCACGTTTCCAGGCCCACATCCAATATCTAAGACTTTATAATCATTTTCTAATAAACCCCCAAAATCAATAACATGCATAACGTAAGGACTATAATTCATAAATTTATCGGTATAGCGAGAAATATTCTTGTTATATGCATCAATTGTCAACATTGTTTTATCTTGCAATTTTCTCACCTCTACTCAAAAATATCATCCTCAGCATATACTTCTATTCTTATACAACATTCACCAAAAGGTAATTTTATCCTCTAAAATTAAATAATCATATACAGTATCAAATATATAATTTTGTTATATGCTAACTTTAAAAGGAGTTTTGTTATGATTAATGCAAGTAGCAATTTTAAATATGCGAAATGTAATTTCTGCGGTCAAGAAAAGGAATGCTTTGTACAATATAAATATGGCAAAGAACAAGCAGTCTGTCCACATTGTTTATCAATTGCATATTGCTATTAACCACTCCTGGCTTGTACTAAATCTTAGTTGCAATTACTTGGAATCAGAAAATATTATACTTTTTGATTCCGTAAAAAAAGAAGCTGGCCACCAGACCAGTTTCTTTTTTATCACTTTTTATGCTCATGACCTTTGCCATTATTATACTTGACATTACCCTTGTTATCTTTCTTTTGGTCATTTTTGTAGTCTCGACCGTCGTCTCGGCCCTGATCATCATTAATTTCTATGTAAGTAACATCAACACCGCGCCCTCGGGCAGCATTAACAACATCATCATTACCTTTTTTGAGATCTTTTACCTTAACGCCATACAACTTGGCTATCTCGCCCCAACCCATGTTTTCATAACGATGACGGCTAATTTCATCTACAGGACGACCAGAATAAACAGCTGTAGCATAGACAAGTGATATATCGCCAAAACCGAAATCAAAATCAGCTCTTAACCGAATTATTTCCGATGTGGAAACTGTGCGATTGTAGCTAGATGATAAAACTTGCGCAAATGCTATGTTATCGCTAGACAACATGGTTTTTGAAGATGATATACTGACATCGCCAGCCGAAGCGGTAACAGTTGAGGTAGTAACTGTGGCGGCGTCAACCCCCCCTGGGGTAATAAATGCTAGCGCCGTTGATAGGAACATGGCTGCAGTATAGCGTCGTAATGTCATACAAAATTCCTCCCTATATTTCATTACCTTCATTTTATCATCATGACTGACTGGTCAGCCAGGGCCAAAAGTCCTTTCTTTTACTAAAATAGCATCTTATCACCACAAAAATTGAAGCTTAGGATTGCCAATTGGCAATCCTAAGCTTCAATTAACACGATTAGCCATCATTGGGGTATCTTAAAACCTTTATCGTAATCCAACTCGTTTTGTATATAGCTAGTCATCCCATACGAGGGGGTCTTGAATTTGAGTCACAAATACATATTTGTGATAGTGCTTATCCTCTACAGTGGTTTTTCCATATACGAAATGAATATGTTTATGTGAACCTACTATGATCGCGGGACCAGTCCGAATCCCTACTTCATGACTGTGATCCGTACAAAAATCTGTAGTTATTAATATTTCGTGTACATGGCTATCATCTCCATATGGTATCACTTCACTTGTTACTCCAGAAAAACGGTGATTATGTGGTTCTTGCTCTGCGATGAAGGTGCTCCCGTCAATCTCATGAACATGAGTCTGATTTCGGTTGGTATCTTGCTCCATGATTTCGCCTCCTCCCTATTATGTTATATTGTATGTAACATAATAGTTTATTGTTACAAGTTCATTAATTGATATAGGCCAATACTCTGGGGGCAAGAGAAAAACGAAACCTAGGGAACCCGGGCTCTGAAGTTAGATCTGTTACTATTTATCATCCCACTTATCATCATCGCGATCACAGCTAATATTGATGATATGCTTATTATCATGCTTGTTATCATGTTTTTTTTCATGGCACTTGTCACACCATTTGTCATCGTTGCACTTCTTGCCTGGAATTACAACTAGAATTTGCTCTATATTTATCGCCACAAACGTGCCTTCGGGAATTTCAGGTCCGCCCCTCTCGCAGAAGGGACATGTTAATTGAATCAAAATAAATTCATGAAAGTCATCGAATCTCTTGTGATGATGCTTTTCTTCTGTTTCACCCAGAAATGTTCCAGTCAAGGTTACGAGCTCATTATGAACTACCGTATTAAGAACTACTGTTACGACGGCGCCACATGCAAGATCAAATCCTTTGCCTTTGGGGAACTTCATATTTTTTCCTCCTTTATATATTTTTTTGATTAATACATAATATTCATCAAAGTAACGTAAGGTGATATGTTAGATAAAGAGTACCAAATAAGAAAAGACTCGACCTCTGCCAAGTCCCTAGCCACTTGTAACACTATGCGTTTATGTTACATAGAATAAATCAAAATATAAAGGAGGTTTATTTATGACAGAAGCTACTAGAGGAAACCAGAATAATGATTGTGATGACAAGAATAATAATAACAATTGTATCATCAATATTTTCTGCAATGACAAAAAACATGATAGTATGGACGAGGACAAAAAAGACGATGGTCACTGCATCATAAATATTTTCTGCAACGACATCAAACATGAGAGCATGTGCGATAGCAAAAAAAATGATGGCCACTGCATCATCAACATTTTCTGCAACGATAAGAAGAACGATGACAAATGTAATCATGAAAAAGACTGGTAACCTTTTCTTTCATTTCTAAAACCCTGGTTTTCCAGGGTTTTTTCTTTGTTGAATTATTAATGACTATATACTCCCTATTAAAAATACCTCATATAAAAGAACATTAATTTTAAAAAGTCAGTGGCAAAATTACACCGCTATCATAAGCTAAAGTAATTATAACTCTTACTATTTCATCCATAAAAGGAGGTATTCAAATGGGTTGTGGTTGTAGTGGTGGACATCGAGGTAATAGTTGGTCTGTGATTATTGTGATTATTATCCTACTATTTCTATTTTTTGGAGATGAAAACTCCTCAAGTTGCTACTAATTTTAAAAATACTATTTATTGTTTCCCTTTGTTACATAGCTAATGACGAGACTGCTTTTGCAGAGAATAAAATCTTCATAGCTTTAAGCTCAACCTAAAAAATGAGATAGTGAAACAAAAGACCTCCTATTGTAGGATAAAATCACTACTAATAGGAGGTCTCTATTGTGTCTGGGAAAAACCCACACTGTATTACTTGACTAATCTTTTAAAAACATGGAACGGTTTTAGTGAGATAAGTTCTGTAAAGTATCAATTCTTTCTTAATTGACCCCAGTGAGGTTGAAAAATCCCCTCCGGCATCAGCCTTAAATCCGGCGAAATGATCGGTTTAAAGCCCATATGGGCTAGAATATCTTTTTCCAAATCGATACCTGGTGCAATTTCGATTAATGTCATTCCCTCTTTTTCAAGTTTAAAAACAGCCCGTTCTGTAATATAGATAGCAGGTTTATTAATGCTTTGAGCATACTTGCCGCTAAAAGCAATTTGCTCAACTTGATCTAGGAATTTCTTATTCTTGCCCTCGTGTATAATGACTAATTTACCGCCATCTACCTTGACTTTAAGCCCACCTGCAGTAAAGGTACCGCAGAACACCACCTTTTTTGCACTTTGAGCTACGTTAATAAAGCCGCCTACGCCAACCACCCTTCCTCCAAATTTGCTAGAGTTAACATTACCTTCCTTATCAGTTTGCGCTAATCCAAAAAAGGCCATATTGAGACCACCACCATCGAACCAGTTAAAATGCGCATGATGATCAATTGTAGCTTCTGTATTGTAATGATGCCCAAAATCACCACCGACGCCCGGTATGCCGCCGATATTTCCTAGCTCGGAAATGGGTAGCATCGTATCACTTACCCCTTCTTCATAGGCTACATTAGCAATGCCTTGGGGAATACCAATGCCTAAATTAACTGGACCAGGCACCAATTCCATCGCTGCACGGCGACAGATTACTTTTCGCTCATCCAAGGGAAGGGGGGGAACGTTGCCTAGTGGTACTTTTACATCGCCTGTGAAAGCTCTGTTAAATTGGGTGGCCATCGTTTGCCATTGTGGCTTTTTGGCAACCACAACATAGTCTACACATACACCTGGAACTTTAATATGCTTAGGATGTAAGGTACCAGCTTTCACCAAAGACTCGACCTGTGCGATGACAATGCCGCCTGATGCCTTTGCTGCCTGCGCCACTGGCAACAATTCCAAGGCTTTACCTTCATGCTCAATTGTGATATTGCCATTTTCGTCTGCTGTGGTACCCCTGATTAGAGATACATGGATAGGGAAAGACTTATAGAACATCCATTCTTCCCCTTCAATCTCCATTATTTTTACGAGATCTTCTTTCGTTAGAGCATTTACCTTGCCGCCATCAATACGTGGATCAATGAAGGTCCCCAAACCGATTTTGCTAAAAAGGCCGGGACTTCTTCTGCCAATTTCACTATATAGCTGAATCAAAACTCCCTGGGGAAAAAAATAGCACTCAATTTTATTTTCATCTACTAATTTAGCGGTTCGAGGTGACGCGCCAACATAGGCTGTAATCATTCTCTTAATCAGACCTTCATCAGAGATAGTGGAACTACCGCCTCCGTCTTTAAAGTTACCTGCACCAGCGGCATGCACCAAAGTAATATCTTTGGGATGCCCCGTACTCTTGAATCTTTCTGCGATAGCCGAGTATATTTCTTCTGGCCATCCAGCAAAACCAGACACTGGAGTTGCAACTGTCTTTCCGTCCAAAATCAGCTCAGCAGCTTGTTCTGCCGTAATCACTTTACTATTCTCCATCTTATCATGCTCCTTTCTATATAAGGACATTTCGAGAAAAATACATTTTTACCTTTTTTCTCCATTATGAAAATGATAGAAACTTAATTTTAGCAAAAGATAGGATAAATTTGATGTTGTGAATTTTACCCTATCTTTCACCATAATCAAGTTTAGATAGTAAGTTGCCGCTTATAAGAAAAAAAGACTAGTGCCATCACTAGTCTTTTTTACACACATAGCAAAGACGTTATTTATGATTTATTTTTTTAATTATTTGTTTCAATGATTTGTTTCAATTTTCCCCATGTAGGTTGGAAAATTTCTGCTGGCATCAGTTTTAAATTTGGTGAAATGATTGGCTTAAATTCCATTTGAGCTAATACATCTTTCTCAAGATCAATGCCTGGGGCAATTTCGGTCAATACCAATCCAGCTGGAGTCAATTCTAAAACGGCCCGATCGGTAATAAACATGACCGTCTGACCGACTTCGTTTGCATATTTTCCACTAAAAGTCGTTTGTACAATCTTATTCAAGAACTTCCTAAACTTGCCCTCTTGCTCAATGACAAGCTTACCGTCTTCAACCTTAACTTTTAGTTTGCCGGCAGTAAAGTTGCCAGTAAAAATTACCTTTTTAGCATTCTGAGTTACGTTAATAAAGCCGCCAACGCCATACACCTTGCCATTAAATTTGCTGGCATTGATATTGCCTTCTATATCACATTCGCCCAAGCCGATAAAGGCTGTTTCCAGTCCGCCGCCGTCATAATAGTTAAAGTGGGCATGTTGATCAACAGATGCCTCTGCATTGAAATGATGCCCAAAATCCCCTCCTACGCCGGGTATGCCGCCAATACTGCCTGACTCGGAAATAGGAGTGATTAAATGATCAGCCTTTTCTTCTGACAGTACATTCGCTATGGCTTGCGGAATGCCGATACCTAAAGCGATTGCTCCAGGCTTTAGTTCCATTGCTGAGCGGCGGCACATAACTTTTTCCCCGTCTAAAGGAATAGGGGGAATACTACCTGTTGGTACCTTTATATCCCCGGCAAAGGCGGCATTAAAGAAGGTTTTTGCCGTTTGTTGCTGATATTCGGGTTTTGATGCTACAACGATATAGTCCACATAAATGCCTGGAACTTTAACAAGCTTAGGATGCATGGTTCCGGATTTTACAATTCTCTCTACCTGCACAATTGTGATACCGCCACAAGCCTTAGCAGCCTGAGCTACTGGCAGCCATTCCAAGGAGACTCCTTCTTTTTCAAAAGTAATATTGCCTTTTTCATCTGCTGAGGTTCCCCGAATGATTGTCACATTGACTGGGAATTTTTTATAAAACAGCCATTCTTCCCCCGCGAAGTTTACTAATTCCACTAAGTCTTCTTGAGCTTTAGTGTTTAGCTTGCCGCCGTCAAAACGAGGGTCGATAAAAGTTCCCATACCTACTTTTGTCAATAGGCCAGGTCCTCTTCTGGCAATTTCATTGTATAATTGGAGAATAACTCCTAGTGGCAAATTATACGCTTCGACTTTATTCTGTTCGATTAAATCCATTGTTTTTTGTTGAAAATCGGTATGGGATAAAATTAATCTCTTAATTAAACCCTCATGTGCCGTCCAGGCAGATTCCCCTCTTTCTAATCGGTTACCTACACCTGCAGCATGAACATGAGTAAGGTCTCTAGGATGTCCGGTTTCTAAAAAACGTTTCTCAATGGCCAGCGCTACTTCTTCAGGCCAGCCAGCAAGGGCGAACGGGGCGGACGCAATCGTCGCTCCATCCTCAATTAGTGCAGCAGCTTCAGCAGCAGTAATTACTTTAGCAATTCCCATTTTGTAAAATACCCCTCTCATTTTTGCATTTATTGTTATCATTACATTATTCGTCATTTTACAATAATATCCTCTTTTTTTACATTTTTTTCTGCATCAACTTTCTAAATTATACATTATATTCAGTTATTAACAATAACTTGTAAACCGCTGGAATAGTTCACAAAAATAATGTGGAATATTAATATTATGATTGGAAATAAACAGCCCCCCTTGTATTGGACATTTTAGAGAACATCCAATACAAGGGGGGCTGTTCATTTCCACCTCACCTGAAAGGTGACGGTTAAATGGAAAATTTATTGTTTCTTATACGCAGGAACCGGTATGCGGAATATCTGTATAACCCATAGAAGTATAATGGCTCCCATGGTGCTTGAAATTACCGATCCTATTGTACCATATGCAGAGATACCTATAAAATCAAATAAAAAACCGCCAATAAAAGAACCTATAACACCTATTGCCAAATTACCCCAGATACCAAAACCTCCACCGTGTGAAATCATGACAGCTAACCCGCCAGAAATTAATCCGATTAACAAAAACCAAAGCATTTCATATCACCTCCTATAATATAATAGTATTCCCATTTAAATAATTTTAATTTGGCGTAAAATTAGAAAAGTCATCCACCCACAGGTAGACAACTTTTCTGTTAGTATGTCTAATAACGATATTCCCCACCTCCACACATAAACAAAAACAATTCATATTATCATACAATGTGCGGAAATACTAAAAAAGAGAAACGAGGACTCCTAACTTCCACAACACATCAAATTTAGAATAATAGTTATCGATGATATCGATTCTGCCAGGGAGAGTTACTATGCAGTTTCTTTTTGATATTGTATTAGCCAGGATAAATTTTGTAATAGTTATCCTCTTAAGTGTTATTTATATCTTACGAAAAATCCTTCAAAAGAAATTCAACAAAACCGAAGGTTCTATCAGTACACTGAATAGATTATTGCGGCAGTACCATAAAGCTATGGGTGTATTTGCAATCATCCTGGGGTTAGTTCACGGTCTTTTATCTTCTGATGACATATTCACTTTTAATCTCGGCACTTACAGTTGGCTTTTTTTGGTCCTCCTTGGAGCTAGCTGGTATTATAAGTCGAAGCTTCAAAGAAAAGGTTGGATGTATTATCATCGATTACTAGCTGTTTTATTCATAAGTGCTCTTGTCTTTCATATTATTGAAGTTGATGGATTTACTCCAGATCTGAGTATATCTCTAGATAAAAATCCAAGCCAAGATATTTCTAATACTGATACATTACATGCCAATAAGGATCCTAGCACTAGGAATTCCACCAATACAAAGTATAAAGATGGAAAATATACAGGTAACGCCACAGGATATCGCCCCGGTTTAGTTGTTCAAGTAACCATATCTAATGGAGCAATTGCAAATATTACGATTATTGCTCATAACGAAAGAGATCCTAGGCATTACGGCTTAGCTATAAAACAAGTGCCAGAAGAAATTATCAAAAACCAATCTACTATTGTAGATGGAGTTTCTGGTGCTACTAGAACATCTAATGGCATAAAAAATGCAGTAAATGATGCTTTAACAAAAGCGGTTAATCAGTAATTGAAGATGTCCTTTTGTCCACATTTTCCATTAAATTCCTTGATAATCTAATACAATTGTGAAACCTTTATAAGGAGTGTTAAAACATGATATGTCCACTGTGTGGTGCAAGTTCTCAATTTGATTTTTTATATTGTCCCAATTGCAAGTATAAAATGATCCTAGAAGCTGAGCAACCATTACCGAATTGGAGGCAACTACCAGGTTTTCGTTCTAAGACTTCATGGAAGATGCTCCTTGCTGTGATTCTTTACATATGGATATTTCTCGCAATTGTTGCTTCCTTGTTTAGTGGTTTTTGATAGTTCCATTACCTTCAGGCTTCTTACCTTCTGCAATCTGCAAATATCTAACTATTCATCACATATTCTTTACGTCTAAAGATCATTCCAATTATTATAAATACAGCACTTACCCCAATACCAACAAATAAAGGATTGATTTCTAAATGCAATATTGTTTTGGCAACAATAGCAGCTATCGTGCTTAAAACCATAGAAGCAACCGCCCATCCTGGCGCTAATATGCCTGGGGCAAATACAGCAAGGGTCAACGGTATGAATATACCTCCGCCGCGCAAAGCCATAGACATGTAATTCCAGTCTAATACATTGGATTTTAAGTTTAAAATAGCGATAAGGCAGGCAATAAACGTCACAATCACTACGGTACTACGATTGACCAACAAAACCCTTTCGGTTTTCCTAATATCCAATAACTCATAGCAAATGTCCTTTGAAACCATGGTGCCAATCCCTAGTGCCAGTCCGGAAATAGAACCAATTAGAGACAGCATGATTCCAGCAATACCGATTCCGCCTAACCAGGCTGGCTGATATTGCAGTAAATACATGGGTAAAGCCAAAATTGGCAAAATATGTGGATGTGTAGCATGCATAAACATTGCAATTGCTATTGAAGGCAAACCAACTGGAATGACAACCAGTGCTGCTGCAAAAGATCCAACAGCTGCTGTACGTGAATCGGAAGCTGAAAAAATAGTTTGAATATAGGTTTGTGTACAAATAATACCTACGATGAGTGAAAATAAGTTACCCACTGTTTCCCAAGGGCTCTTACCCAAAAAACTAAACCAAGGATCACTTGGAAACATTAACCAAAAATTCCGCATGCCATACAAAGAGAAACAAGCTGTCCCTCCTGCAGTAAACAATGTAATCCAAATAATAATAAGCTTCATCATACCTGATACGCCAGCACCTTTCATGCCGGAAAAAAAAATATAACCAATTACAAGCATAATCAAGAGAACTGCTGCTGACCACGGGGTAAGATCGAATATTGCGGCTATTATCTGAATTCCCGGTAAACAACTTGCTACGGCGCTGAATAAAATACCAATTGATGCAATCACACTAGCCAGTGAACCCGCCATTTTTCCATAATTGAGAACAAGATACTGAGGAATTGTTTCCAATCCTGTTTTTCTGAGCGGACGTGCATAAAAGATT
>Ga0316604_10000867_pt1 | contig 31487 bp, 26 predicted proteins | sample OWC_soil_day20_C_FD_207650 | JGI IMG/M metagenome (GOLD analysis project Ga0316604, IMG submission 207650) | Wetland soil microbial communities from Old Woman Creek delta, Ohio, United States - OWC_soil_day20_CT | ecosystem: Environmental > Terrestrial > Soil > Wetlands | place: USA: Ohio... | reverse complement strand
GAGGGCAACGCGGTGTGCGGCCAGTGCCACGCGCCGGGCAAGTACGACGCACCGTCGCATCACCATCACAAGGAAGGCTCGGCCGGCGCCCAGTGCGCCGACTGCCACATGCCGAAGACCCTGTACATGGTGGTCGACGGGCGGCGCGACCACAGCATGCGCGTGCCGCGCCCCGACCAGTCGGTCGCGTTCGGCGTACCCAACGCCTGTAACCAGTGCCATACGAAGCAGGATGCGAAGTGGTCGGCGGCCGCCGTGCGCGGCTGGCTCGGTCGGAACGCGGCCGGCTTCCAGACCTTCGCCCCGACCTTCCACGCGGCCGAGAACAATCTGCCTGGCGCGGTCGCATCACTCGCATCGATTGCCAACGATGTCGCCGCCGCACCGATCGCACGCGCCTCGGCGATCGAACGCATCACACTGGCAGGCGCTGCCGACGCCGCGACCGCGCAGCGTGCCGCTCAGGATGCTCAGCCGCTGATGCGCCTCGCGGCGGTTCGGTTGGCAGAAGGCCTGCCGACACAGGAGCAGCCACGCGTTCTTGCGCCATTGCTCGTCGATCCGCGGCGTGCGGTGCGCATCGAGGCAGCGCGTGCACTTGCCGGGCAGCAGGATGCCCTGAGTGTGGACCAGCGCGCCGCTTGGCAGAAGGCGGCCGACGAGTACGTCGCAGCCCTGCATTACACCGCCGACCGGCCGGAGTCCCGCGTCGCGCTCGGCTCGTTCGAGGCGCGGCTCGGTCGGCACGAGCAGGCGCAGACGGCGTTCGCACAGGCGCTGGCGCTGGATCCGAGCTTCGTGCCGGCGTACCTCAATGCGGCGGACGCACTACGGCTGCAGAGTCGCGACGCCGATGCGCAGCGCGTGCTCGAGCAAGGGCTGGCGCACGCCCAAAAAAGTGCGCCCTTGCATCACGCATTGGGCCTTTCTCTCGTACGACAGGGTGACTCCGTGAAGGCGCTGCGCGAACTCGAACTGGCGGCACGGCTGGCGCCTGACGAGGCCCGCTATACGTATGTCTATGCGGTGGCGCTGAACTCAGGCGGGCGGCCGGCCGATGCCATCGGGGTGCTCGAACGCACCACTGCACGCTGGCCGGACAACCGCGACATGCTCTATGCGCTGGCGACAATGCAGCGCGATGCCGGCCAGTTGGACTCCGCACGCCGGACCGTCGCACGAGCAGTCCAGGCTTTCCCGAACGACCGCGACTTCAACGCACTCTCACAGCAGTTGCGCTGATTTCGCGGCCCGCGAGATCACGTTCCGTCGCGACGTGCCTCTTAAACCTCATGTTGCGGGCATCGCGGTCAGCCCAGCAGGGTGCCGGCGCGTTAAAGTGCTGGAGCCCGTGTCCGCAGCGGCGGCGAAGTTCGGGTACTTTTCGCATTTCCGGCGGGCTGCGCCGGCATCTGGAGACTGCACGATGAAGGTGCTGCAGAAGGTCGGGATCTGGCTGCTCGCGCTTATGGTGGCCACGGCAAGCGTGGCGCAGTCCGCGCCGGCGACCAAGGTATTCAGCAACGAGCAGCTCGACCAGATGCTGGCGCCGATCGCGCTGTATCCGGATTCGCTGCTGGCGCAGGTACTGATGGCCTCGACCTATCCGGCGCAGGTGAAGTCCGCCGCGGCGTGGTCGAAGGCCAACCCCAAGCAGCAGGGGGACGCGGCGGTCACCGCGGCCGAAAGGGAGGGCTGGGACCCTGCCGTGACGTCGCTGGTGGCGTTCCCGTCGCTGATCCAGCAGATGGCCGAGCATCCGGACGACACGCAGAAGATCGGTGACGCTTTCCTGGCACAGCCGAGCGATGTGATGGACTCGGTGCAGCGGCTGCGCGCCGCGGCTCAGAAAGCAGGCAACCTCAAGACCACAGAACAGCAGAAGGTCGTGGTCGAGCAGCAGAAGATCATCATAGAGCCGGCGCAGCCGCAGGTCGTTTACGTGCCGACCTACAACCCGGCCGTCGTCTACGGCCCGTGGATGTACCCGAGCTATCCGCCGTACTACTGGCCGCCGCCATACGGCTACTACGGCGGCGCAGTGCTCGCGACGGGGATCGCGTGGGGCGTGGCGATCGGCGTCGGCAACGCGCTCTGGGGCGGCTGCAACTGGGGCGGCGGTGACGTCAACGTCAACGTCAACAAGTACAACAACATCAACCGCAACAACCAGATCACCAACGCGAGCGGCAACCGCGCGAACTGGCAGCACAACTCCGCAAACCGCGGAGGCGCACCGTATCGCGACCAGGGCAGCCGCGAGAAATTCGACAACCGCAAGGCCGGCGCGGACGGCCGCCAGGACTACCGCGGCAAGGGCGATTCGCGCGACGCCGACCGCGCCCGTGCCGATCAGGCCATGCGCGACCGTGGCGTCGATACCGGGGCCGCGGCGCGCGACCGCGCCGGAGACCGGACCGGCGATCGGGCAGGTGATCGCGCCGGTGATCGCACGGGTGACCGGGCTGGAGACCGGGCAGGCGATCGCGCGGGCGACCGCGGCGGCGCCGGCACTGGCGATCGGGGTGGTGTGGGCGGGGGCGACCGGGGCAGCGCCGGGGGCGGCGATCGAGGCGGCTTCGGCGGTGGAGGGCCGAGCGCGTCAACCGGCGATATGAATCGCGGCGGCGGCTACGATCGATCCTCATCCGCAGGAGGCCGCGACAGTGCCTTCTCCGGAGCCGGCAACGCCGCGCAGACGCGTCAGTCGGCTGACCGCGGCCGCGCCAGCACAGGCAGCAGCGCGGCGTCGCGCTCGGCTCCGGCAGCACGCCCGTCGAGCAGCGGAGCGTCGCGCGGCGGCGGTGGTGGCGGCGGACGCGGTGGCGGCGGCGGTGGACGCGGTGGTGGCGGACGGCGCTAGGGAGCCACGACGATGAAGACGATTTGCTCCTCCTTCCCAAGCCTGACGACAAACCGCAGGGGTGTGTCGATGAAACTCAGATCCGCTGTGGCCATCTCGGCGCTGGTCGCCTCGGCCGCGTTACTGCCCTCGATGACGTCGGCGCAGACAACCTTTCCGACGCCCGAGGCGGCCGGCAACGCGTTCATCGATGCGGCCGCCAGCAACGACGAGGAGGCGATCCACAAGATGTTCGGCCCGGACTTCCGGCGCTTCATTCCGGAGAAGGTCGACAGCGACTCGCGGCTCGCGTTCCTGTACGCCTCGTCCAAGGGCCGCAAGATCATCCCGGACGGGCCCGATCGCGCGCGCCTCTCCGTGGGGACCGAGGGCTGGACGATGCCGGTGCCGCTGGTGAAAGCGGCCGCGGGCTGGCAATTCGATGTCAAGGCCGGCGCGGAAGAGATGCGCATCCGTCGCATCGGCCGCAACGAGCTGTCGGCGATGCAGGCGCTGCTGGCCTACTACGACGCCCAGAAGGAGTATGCGGACGCCGATCGCAACGGCGACGGCATGCTCGAGTACGCGCAGCGCTTCCGCAGCAGTCCGGGCAAGCGCGACGGCCTGTACTGGCCCAACGATCCGGCGAGCCCGCTGGGCCCGCTGTACGCGGACGAGAGCAAGGAAGGCGTCTTCCACGGCTACCGCTTTCGCATCCTGAAGGCTCAGGGGCCGGATGCACGCGGTGGCGCGCGCGATTACGTGGTGAAGGGCCGTATGACGCAGGGCTTCGCCGCCGTCGCGTGGCCGGCTAGATACAACGAAACCGGTGTCATGACCTTCATCGTCAACCACGACGGCAACGTCTACCAGAAGAATCTCGGCGCCGGCACCGACGCTGCGGCGCGCGCGATGACGCGCTTCAACCCGGACAAGGGCTGGACGCAGGTTCCCGACAGCACCTTGATTGCCAAGCCGTAAGCAAGCAGCGACGCGATGGGCGGTGTCCGCCCGTCGCCTCTTTCCGTCTGACAGCGCGTCCCTGCAACTACCAGCGCAGCACGCGCGGACCGGTCAGCGCACCGATCACTGCCGGAATCGCCATGCCGATCACGTACCAGACGGCCAGGAACGGCGCTTCGAGTTCGGGGCAGTGCAGCAAGTAAGCCAATGTTGCGAGGGCCCCGGCAAGCAGTCCGGTGCCGGCGCCCGCGAGCCGCAACCGGGTCGGCGCGAGTGAGCGCACGACGGCAAGCAGCAGTACCAGCACCGGCAGCGACAGCATTGCGATACTGGGCGGACACGAGTTCCAGCTCGATCCCATCACCAGCGGCATGCGCTCGGCCGGCGCGGCTGTAAGCAGCACGATCGCCGCAAGTGCCCACAGGGCGAAAAATGGTGACATGACTCCCTGGGATGCCCGCTGCAGCGCGGCGCCGGGTCGGGCGAGCCGGATCACCAGCACCAGGGCGGCCAACGCCACCACGGCGACGAAGCCCCACTTCACCCAGAACATCGGTACCTGCGCGTCGAATGTCAGGCGCGGATTGAGCCCAAGGCTCCACAGCATCAACGTCAGCGCGGCCGCGATCCCAAGCAGCGACGCGCCCAGCAGCCGCCGCAACGGCATGCGCGGGTCGACGACATCCGCCTGCCGGGCCAGCGCTGCAATCAGTTCTTCGGTTTTCATCGGTCTTTCCGGATCAACGCCGCAAGAACCTTCAGCCCGCGGTGAACTCCGACCTTGACCGCCGACGCCGAGAGGCCTGTGAGGCGGGCGGTCTCCTCGACTGACAGTCCCTCGATCTTCACGTATTCGATCGGCAGCCGCTGCTTGGCCGGCAGTCGCGCTAGCAGTACGCGCAGATCCCGTCGTGCTTCATGCGCGGCGGGCTCGGCCTCGGTCCCCAACTCGTCGAGATCTTCATCGATCGGTTCATGCAACGCCTCGTGCCCGGCGCGCGCGCGCAGCAGGTCCACCAGCTTGTAACGGGCGATCGCATACATCCAGGGGGTCACCGCCTGGACCGGATCATAGGTATGGCGCTTGTTATGCACCGCCAGCAGCGTTTCCTGCACCAGATCCTCGACGTCATCCGGGTGTTGGGTCAGGCGTCGCCGGAAAAATGCCCGAAGTAACGAGGCCGTCTCGCGCAGGAACCCGGCGTACGCAGCCGCATCGCCGCCCTGGGCCGAAACCATCAGGCCGTGCAGGCGCACCTCGCGGACCTCGTTCGCTTGACTCACGCGGACCTGTTCATGGGTTCGCGGCAAGGCACCGCGCGGTTACACATAACCGGAAAAATATTTCTCTCCGGACTGTAACGCGGTGGCATCGCCGAACGAATAAGCAGGCAGGCCCGCACAGTGACCGTGCCGGCTGACCCCAACCCCGACAGGAGATTTCCGCATGAAGCAGACCCTCGCCGTCACCGCGTTCGCATTCGCAGCCATCGCCTCCGGCGCTGCCATGGCCCAGGACAAGGGTGGAGCCATGAAAGCCGATACAGAGAAGTGCTACGGCGTTGCCAAGGCCGGACAGAACGACTGCGCTGCCGGTCCGGGCACCACCTGTGCCGGCACGTCGAAAGTCGACTACCAGGGCAACGCCTGGAAGATGGTCGCCAAGGGCACGTGCACGACGATCAAGACCCCCAAGGGCACCGGCTCACTCACGCCGGTCAAGAGCTAGCACCGACTGCCGCGGCCCGGACCCGATTGCTCTCTCCTGGAACGGTACGGATCGCATCGCCAACCCAGGCCACGGCATCCACCCATCTCATTCATGCCATGCAAGAACTGACCGCCGGCCTGGGACTCAAGCCGCAGCACTTCGACGACGCGGACGCGTGTCGCGCGGCTGGGCTGTGGTTCGAGGTTCATCCCGAGAACTACATGGTCGCGGGTGGACCACGACTGGACTGGCTCAGTGTCATCCGGGAGCGACATCCGCTTTCGTTGCACGGCGTCGCGATGTCTCTGGCCGCGAACAGCGCGCCCGATGCGGCACACCTCGAACGGCTCGCTGCTCTGGCAGATCGCCTTGAACCGGCGCTGGTGTCTGAGCACCTGGCATGGAGCACGTGGGGCGGCGTCTACCATCCCGACCTGCTGCCCGTGCCGCGCACACGCCAGGCGCTGGAGCGGATTGTCAGCAACGTTGCGATCGTCCAGGAGCGGCTGCGCCGGCCGATTGCGCTGGAGAATCCTTCTCATTACCTGGCCTTCGACGAGCACGAGTTCGACGAGCTGGACTTCCTGGTCGAGATCGCGCAACGCAGCGGCTGCACGCTGCTGCTCGACGTGAACAATGTCCACGTCAGCGCGAACAACCTCGGTTACCGGGCCGAAGTCGTGATCGATGCGGTGCCCGCTGAGCTGATCACTGAAATCCACCTGGCCGGGCACAGCTCCGACCCGTCGCTCGGCGCCCGGTTGCTGATCGACAGCCACGATGCGCCCGTCGCGGCAGAGGTGTGGTCTCTCTACCAGCGACTGATTGACCGCATCGGAGTGCGACCGACACTGATCGAGCGAGACGAACACGTACCGTCGTTCTCCGAATTGCTCGCTGAGCGCGAGCAGGCGCAGAGCGTGCTGATGGGCACGCTTGCCGAGGCCGCGTGATGCTGCTCGCCGACTATCAGCACGCGTTCGCGCAGGCGTTGCTCGCGGAGGACCCACGTTCCGCGTCGCCGGAATTGGCGCGCCTCGTCGCACAGCCCGGCTTCGCGGTCTACCGCAACACGGTGCTCAAGGGCTGCATCGATGCGCTGCAGGCGAACTTCCCGGCGGTCGCACGCCTGGTCGGCGACGAGTGGTTTCGCGCGGCGGCAGCGGTCTACGCGCGGCGCGAGCCGCCGACCGCGCCAACGCTGCTGAACTACGGGAAGACGTTCGCCGATTTCCTTGCGCAGTTCGAACCGGCGGCGGAACTGTCGTACCTCGCGGACGTGGCACGCGTCGATCGCCTGTGGAGCGAAGCTCACGTCGCTGCTGACGACGACACTCTCAACCCGGCCGCGCTCGCGCCGCTTGCGCCTGAGGACATGCGTCGACTCTCGTTGCGCCCGCATGCGACCGCGCGCTGGGCGTGGTGCGACGAGCACCCGATCTACACACTGTGGAGCCGGAATCGCGATTGCGGCGCGGCCTTCGATGCGGAGATCGACTGGCGCGGCGAGGGTGTCCTGCTGACGCGTCCGCATGGAGCGGTGAAGCATCAGGCGCTGACGAGCGACGGCGCAGCTTTCCTTTCAGCCTGCGCGGATGGCCTAAGTATCGAGCGTGCCGTGGCCGCTGCGCTCCAGGCCAATCCCGCGGCGGATCTCGCCGCATTGATCAACCAGTTCCTGCAGGCCGGCGCATTCACCTATCTGCAGGCTGTCTCCTTCGAGGACGCCTGACGATGATGCATTCCACGACTACGGCGGTCGTCGCCGTGACCGGGCCGCGCGCACTGTACAACCGTGTTGCCGCGACACTCACCGGCCTGATCGGCCATGACCTGCTGGCACTGGCGGCACGCTTCGGCATCGCGGGTGTCTTCTGGCTTTCGGGTCGCACCAAAGTCGAGGGCTGGCTGACGGTCAGCGACAGTGCCGTGGCGTTGTTCGCCGACGAGTACCAGGTGCCACTCCTGCCACCCGAACTTGGCGCGCATCTCGCCGCGTATGCCGAGCACCTGTTTCCGATCCTGCTGGTGCTGGGGCTCTCGACGCGTGCCTCGGCACTTGCGCTGCTCGGCATGACTGCCGTGATCCAGACCTTCGTCTACCCGGACGCATGGCCAACGCACCTGGTGTGGGCCACGGCCCTGCTCTACCTCGCCGGTCGCGGTGCCGGTCGCGTGTCGCTCGACTCCGTGCTGTGCCTGCGATGAGGCAGAAGCCGCGCGGCACAGCGGTCCGCTGACTCCACTAGTTCGCTGCGCGCGACTCGATCATCGTTTACGCCGGGGGCGGACGGGCGCGTACTGCAGCCCGTGAACCTGCCGCTGCGCGGCTGCGCCTTGTACGCATACCACGCGAAGGGGTAGGCGGGAATGCGATATCGAGCAGACCCGCCTTGACCGCCGTCAAGCCGCACGATCGCGCCGACAACTAGCTTGAAAGCGCATTCATCGTTTTGCGTTGGCGTGTTTGGGCGTCGTGCCAATCATTGCCAGTAACGCGTCGTTCGAATGCGCGAGCGCGGTCCGGCGAGGGCGGGCACGGGATCCCGGATACAAGGGAGACGAAATGAGACGCGGAGTCATTGCTACTGTTTTGTCCGGAATCGCCGCTGTGCTGTCGTCCGGCGCGGTGCTGGCCCAGCCTGCAACCGATCTTGGCAAGACCGAGTACTACACGAAGTGCGCCGTGTGCCACGGGCTGAGCGGCAAGGGCGAAGGGTCGTTCGGTGAGGTGCTGAAGGTCAACATGCCTGACTTGACGACGATCGCAAAGCGTAACGGCGGGGTCTTTCCGCTGGACCGCGTCACGATGGCGATCGATGGCCGCGCCACGCCGAGAGCGCACGGTACGAGCGAGATGCCGATCTGGGGCACGCGCTACAGCGTCGAGGCCGCACCGCGGTATGACGACTTCCGCTACGACTCCGAGGCATTCGTGAAGGTACGCGTCCTCGCGCTCGTCGACTACCTCTACAGACTGCAAGCCCGCTGAGGCTGGTGGTCGGCCGCGCCTGATCACGGATCGAAATTCGTCCGTGGCAGTCGGGCTGCTCTTGAGTGCGCCTACCCTTCCGACCAGCAGGCGTGACCGATCATGACCACATGCTTGTGCTTCGGCGGCGGTACTAAATGGCCGTTTCTGGTCGGACTCTGCCCACCAGGGTCCTGCGGGAGTCGAATCCCTCTGCTAATCAAAGTTAGGCCCTAAGTCTGGCGATGCGCACCATGCCCGCGGCCGGCATGGCACGATGCACACATTCCGACGTGAAGGGAGCTCCGTGCATGCGCCGCCGTGAATTCACCGTCGCGCTTGGCTTGATCGCGCTGGCGCAGGCGAGCCGGGCGCAGTCTGCCGCCCCTGTCGTGCGCTACAACGGCCGGCTCTTTGACGGTCACTTGCACCTGAACTGGGAGAACGGCTTCCGCTTTCCGGTCGACGAGGCGTTCGCGCTGATGCGCGCCAACGGCGTGACGACGATCCTCGCGACCAGCCGGCCGAACGACGGTACGCACGCGCTGGTCGATGGAGCCACTAAGGGCGTGCGCGTGGTGCCGTTCCTGCGTCCGTACCGCGTGCGCAGCGACGTACAGACCTGGTCCACTGACGCCACCGTGCTGAACCTGCTCGAGGAGGAATTCAAGCGCGGCTATTACGTCGGCCTGGGCGAATTCCACCTGAGCGGCGAAGCCGCGGCGACCAATGTGGTCCGTCGTACCGTCGAGTTCGCACGCAAGCGCAACCTATGGCTACACGCACACGTGGATGACGCCGCGCTGGAGATCCTGTGCCGCCATGACCCGAACGCGAAGATCATCTGGGCGCACACAGGCTTTTCCACGCCGCCCGAAAAGGTCGGCGCCTACCTGCGCACGCACCCGATGCTCGTCTGCGAACTCTCGTATCGCTACGGCATAACGGGCGAGGGTGGCAGGCTGACTCCCGAGTGGCGTCAGCTCTTCGAGGCGTTTCCGGACCGCTTCATCATCGGCTCGGACACCTGGATTCCGCAGCGCTGGCAAGTCTACGGCGAGTTGATGGAAGGCTATCGCGCGTGGCTCGGACAACTGCCGAGCACGGTGGCCGATCACATCGCTCACGGCAACGGCGAGCGACTATTTCCGAAGCGCTAGGGGCGCCGCGTCCCTGGCGCCTTGCAGGCCTTGGTGGCTTGAGCAGACTCGGGTCGTGCGACAGCCCCTTGACTGAACGTCGCGGCTGCGACTTGAATCCGGGAGTTGCCGGGCGATGATGGAACGGGAGGAAGAATGAAGCAGCGATTCGGAGTGGGCCTCACGAGCGCCATGGGCCTGACGGTGATGCTCGCGCTCAGCGCATTGTCAACCGTCGCACAGGGCGCCGACGTGCAGGTGTTCCACGCGGATTCGCTGGCGGGCCCGATGCGCGAGGTGAAGAAGGCTTTCGAGGCCAAACGACCCGGGGTGAACGTGGTGCTGACCTCCGGTGTGTCGCGCCAGCTGGCCGAACGCATCCTCAAGGGCGAAGCCGTGGACGTGTTCGCACCGTCTTCTCCCGCCGTCATCGACGAGGACCTGATGAGTCAGCCCGGCGCCGGGGCGGGCCCTGGCGCCGGCAAGCCCGCCGCCTCGTGGTACGTCGTCTTTTCTGCCAACGAGATGGTGATCATTGCCGCCAAGGGCAACCCGCTCGGCATCAAGCGCGCGAGCGACCTCGCCCGACCTGGCCTGCGCTTCGTGCGGGTCAACGGAGAGAAGGACCTCGCGACCGCACGGACCGTGAGTTTCCTGCAGCGCGCGACGTCGGCTGAAGGTGAAGCAACGTTGGCGCAGAAGATCATCGATGGCGCACCAGTTTCGGTCGGCGAACCCGGCAAGCCGGTCACCGTGCCTGGGGCAGTCGATGCCGTCCGTCAAGGCAAGGCGGACGCGGCGGTCGTCTACTACTCGGCGGCGGTGGCGGCCCGGAACGATGTGGACATCGTGCGCTTTGCCGACAACGTCAACATGAGCGAGGCTATCCGCAATGCCGCTACCGTTCCCGGCACTGCAAGCAACGTCACCGATGCCACCGCGTTTGTTGCCTACCTGCTGTCACCGGAGGCGCAGGCGATCCTGAAGGACACCGGGCAACCGCCCGTGGTACCGGCGATTCGCAAGGGTGCCGTGCCGGCGGAGATTCGCTAGGGCACGACTGGCTGGCGATGAGTGTGTGACCTGGTGATGGCGAGTTTCGGTCCGGCAGAGAGCGAACGCGCAAGGCGCAGCGACGGTGCTAGCCTAGGAACCGTGCGGCTTGCCCCGCGGGTGCACTCCGCTGAACAACATGCCATAGATAAGGAGACCTCCCATGTCCTTGACCCCGAAGCAGCTCGCCTATGCCGCAGCGGCGCTATGCACCGCCGCTTTGAGCGGCTGCGCCAGTATGAGCGCCGGCCCCAAGGCACAGGCGGAACTGAAGCCAACGCAGGGCAACACCGCGAGCGGCTGGGTGCGCTTCGAGCAGCGCGGCAGCAGTTTGCTAGTGACGGCAGAAGTGCGGGGGCTGAAGCCCAATGGTGAGCAGGGCTTCCACGTGCATGAGAAGGGTGACTGCTCGGCGCCCGACGCGACGAGTGCCGGCGGACATTTCAATCCCGCCGGCAAGCCGCACGCCCACTACTTACAGGGTGCAAGCCACGCCGGCGACATGCCCAACCTGAAAGCAGACGCGAACGGCGTGGCCAAGTACAGCTTCACCAGCGATTCGCTGAGTCTTGCAAGCGGCGCGGCGAACGGTGTCGTCGGACGTGCCGTGGTCGTGCATCGCGATCCGGATGACTACGCGAGCCAGCCGGCCGGCAACTCCGGACCGCGCATCGCCTGCGGCGTGATTACCACGGGCTGACCGCACGGCCAGGCGCCGCTGCGCCCTTGAGACAGTGGCGCTCAGCCGCGGCCGTACAGCGTCACGACACAGGCGCCGCCCAGGCCGAGGTTGTGCTGCAGGCCTAAACGCGCGCCTTCAACCTGCCGGGCATCCGCCTTGCCGCGCAGCTGCTGCGTCAGCTCATAGCACTGAGCAAGCCCCGTGGCGCCGAGCGGATGGCCCTTGGACAACAGCCCGCCGGACGGATTCGTGACCACCGCGCCGCCGTAGGTGTTGTCGCCGTCCGCGATGAACCTCGCCGCCTCACCGGGCGCGCAGAAGCCCAGCGCCTCGTAGCTGATCAGCTCGTTGTGCGCGAAGCAATCGTGCAATTCGCAGACGTCGATGTCCTTGGGTCCGACGCCGGCCTGCTCGTAGACGGCATCGGCAGCGGCCTTGGCCATATCGGCACCGACCAGGCTGATCATTGATCTGCCGAACGTGCTCGCGGTGTCGGTGGTCATCGCCTGCGCGAGGATGCGGACCGAGCTGTCGATGCCATGCCGACGCGCATAGTCTTCGGAAACCAGCAGCGCCGCAGCGGCACCGCAGGTCGGCGGGCACGCCATCAGTCGCGTCATCACGCCGGGCCAGACCTGCACGTCGGCCATCACCTGGTCAGCCGTGACGACCTTGCGAAAGAGTGCGAGCGGATTCTTCTCGGCATGGCGACTCGCCTTGGCGCGAATCTGCGCGAAGGCCTCGAGCGGCGTGCCATAGCGCTGCATGTGCTCGCGCCCCGCACCGCCGAAATAGCGCAGCGCCAGCGGGATCTGCGATTCGCCGACCAATGCGTCCGTCACTTCCTCGAAGCGGTCGAACGGCGTCGGCCGATCCGTGAAGACCGCGCCGAGCGCGCCCGGCTTCATCTGCTCGAATCCCAGCGCGAGAACGCAATCTGCGCCGGCGAGTATGGCCTGCCGTGCCAGGAACAGCGCGGCGGAACCGGTCGAGCAGTTGTTGTTGACGTTGACGATCGGCACACCGGTCAGGCCTACTTCGTACAGCGCGCGCTGCCCAGCGGTCGAGTCACCATAAACGTAGCCGACGTAGGCCTGCTGCACCTCCGAATATTCGACTCCAGCATCCGCGAGCGCGAGCCGCGCGGCCTCGGCGCCCATTTCGTAGTACGGCGGGTGATCCCCAGGCTTGCGGAACGGGATCATGCCGACCCCGGCGACGACGATTTGTTGCGACATGGACTGCTCCTTTACAGCGAGCGCGCGATGATCTCTTTCATGATTTCGTTGGTGCCGCCATAGATCGGCTGCACGCGTGCATCGACGTACATGCGCGCGATCGGATACTCGAGCATGTAGCCGTAACCACCAAAAAGCTGCAGGCATTCATCGACAACCTTGCACTGCAGGTCGGTCAGGTACCACTTGGCCATCGAAGCCGTCGCCGTGTCGAGCGTGCCGTCCATCACCTGCCGGATGCAGCGGTCGATGAAGGTGCGCGCGACCACGGCGAATGTCTTGATCTCGGCGAGCTTGAAGCGCGTGTTCTGCATCTCGATCAGCTTCTGGCCGAACGCCGATCGTTCACGCGCGTAGTCCAGCGCCAGCCGGAGTGCGCGCTCGATCGCCGCAACGGCGCCGATGCCAACCAGTGTCCGCTCATACGGCAGTTCGGACATCAGCTGCGCGAAGCCCTTGCCTTCGACGCCGCCGAGCACCGCGTCGGCCGGCACGCGCACGTTGTCGAAGAACAGCTCGCAGGTGTCCTGGCCCTTCTGGCCGACCTTGTCGAGGATGCGACCGACGCGGAAGCCCTGCACGTTGCGCGTCTCGACCAGCAGCAACGAGATACCGCGCGCGCCGGCTGCGGCGTCGGTCTTGGCGACGACGACGATCAGGTCGGCCAGATACCCATTGGAGATGAAGGTCTTCGAGCCGTTGATGACGTAGCCGTCGCCCTCGCGCACCGCACGCGTGCGCACTCCTTGCAGGTCGGACCCGGCCGCTGGCTCCGACATCGCGATCGCGCCGATCATCGCGCCATTGGAAAGCTGCGGCAGGTACTTGCGCTTCTGTTCCTCGGTGCCATGGTTCAGCAGGTAGTGCGCAACGATGATGTGCACGTGCACGCCGAACGACGTGTCGCCGGCGGCGCCGAGTTCCTCGAACAGCGCCGCCATGTGCGCGAAGTTGCCACCGGCACCGCCGTACTCTTCCGGGATGTCGGCACAAAGCACACCGAGTTCGCCGGCCTGGGTCCACAGCGCCCGGTCGACATGCTGCTGCTTGGCGAAGCGCTCTTCGTGCGGGACGATTTCCGTTTCGACGAACCTGCGCAACGTGTCGCGGTAGACCTCGAGATCCGGCGACATCCAGGGGGAGACATAAGTCGTCATGGCGTGCAGCTCTTGAAGGCGACAACAAATCCAAGCTAGCACGTCCGCACCTGCAATCGCAGCCCCGACGTTGCTCCGGCCTAGAACGCGGCCTCGAATCCGGCCGCGGCGCCTACTGCCTATGCAGATTCCTCGAGCCCGCCGCGGTCCGGTGCGTCGTCTTGTTTCTCCAGCGCACCGACGCGTACGCCGAGCAGCCGGATGCGCCGGGCAAGGTCGACGCGCTTGAGGCATTCGCCGGCGGCGCGGCGGATCGCCTGCGCATCGCTGACCGGCGCGGGCAACGTTTGGTCACGCGTCACGGTGATGAAGTCCTCGAAGCGCAGCTTGATGCCTATCGTGCGACCGGCATAGTGCTTGCGCGCCAGGTCGGCGGCGACCTGCTTGCATAGCGCAGTGAAGATGCGCGAGAGCTGCGTCCGGTCGCGCACCGCGTGCAGGTCACGCTCGAACGTGGTCTCGCGGCTGATCGACTTCGGTTCGCTGTAAGTCACGACCGGCCGTTCATCGATGCCGCGCGCGGCGTCAGCCAGCCAGTGCCCGTAGCTCGCGCCAAACTGCTGCATCAGCCAGGCGCGGTCGGCCTGCGCCAGTTCGCCGATCGTGGCGATGCCGAGGCGCGCCAGCCTGGCGGCCGACTTCGGCCCGACGCCGTTTAACCGCCGCACGGACAGCAGTGCGAGCCGTGTCGCCACTTCCCGATCGGTGACGACCGTCAGGCCATCGGGCTTGTCGAGTTCGGAGGCGATCTTGGCGACCAGCTTGTTCGGCGCGAGCCCGACCGAGCAGCTGAGACCAGTCGCCCCTTTCACGGCCTGCTTCAGTTCCGCCGCCACCTCCCGTGCGCACCACCAGACGTTGCGTTCGGCATCGTCGGGGTCGACCTCCTCGTCGGTCGGCAAACGCGCCGCGATGACGTCGGTGAGGTCGATGTAGATCTCGTCGATGCCGCGATCCTCGACCTGCGGCGCGATCGCGTGCACCGCCGCCTTGAAGAGGTGCGAGTACTTGCGGTACTCGTCGAAATCCACCGGCAGCAGCACCGCGTCGGGTGCCTTCGCTGCCGCCTTCATCATTCCCATCGCGGAGTTGACGCCAAGCGCCCGCGCCTCGTAGGTCGCGGTCGTAATCACGCCGCGGCCGGCGTAGCCGCGCAGCGTGGCAAAGCTGCGCCGGCGCTCCCCGGTGGCGGGGTCCACCTCCCAGGTCGGCTGGTGCTCGCGACCGCCGCCAATGACGACCGCCTGCCCGCGCAATTCCGGGTAACGCAGCAGTTCGACCGACGCGTAGAACGCATCCATATCGAGGTGGGCAATGACGCGGAAGGCCTTCATGCAGGTCGCAAGGCTACCGGCAGCTTCGTTGCGTTGCAGTGCGCGAGGAGGCTAGGCGGGCCGCAGCGGCTCGCCCATAATCGCCGCTCCTTCGGGGCGTCGCCGGGTCAGCGGCCCCTGATCGTGCAGTCTGTTCCCAACCGGGAGGAGGCAGACGATGAGTACGACGCAGGCGGCGGCCCTTACGGTCGCCGAGTGGGTGGCGGAATTCCTGGTCGCGCGCGGCGTCGACCGCGTGTTCGGACTGCAGGGCGGGCACATCCAGCCGATCTGGGACCACCTCGCGCTGAAGGGCGTGCGCATCATCGACGTGCGCGACGAAGGCGCCGCGGTCCACATGGCACACGCGCATGCCGTATTGAGCGGCGGCATCGGCGTCGCCTCGGTCACGGCCGGCCCGGGCGTGACGAACTGCGTGACGGCAATGGCCAACGCCCAGCTGGAGCGCGTGCCGGTGCTGCTGATCGGCGGCTGCGCGCCGATGCCCCAGGACGACCTCGGCCCCCTGCAGGGTATCGATCACGTCTCGATCCTGCGGCCGGTCACCCGCAGCGCGCGCACGCTGCGCATCGCCGGCAACCTGCTGCGCGACCTGGACAAGGCGGTATCGACCGCGCTCGGCGACGGCAATGCTCCCGGACCCGTGTACGTCGAGATTCCGACCGACGTCCTGCGCCAGAGCGTGCCGCCGCGCGTCGTGCTGCCGGAGTATCTGGCACCGCGCTCGCCGCGCCGGATTCCGCCCGACGCCTCGCAGGTCGAGCAGGCAGTCGCGCTGATTTCCAGAGCGAAGCGCCCGCTGGTCCTAACCGGCCGCGGCGCGCTCGACGCTGGCGCCGAGCTGGTGGCGTTCCTCGATGCCTCGGGCGCCGTCTACCTCGATACCCAGGAAAGCCGCGGCCTCGTGCCTGCCGAGCATCCGTCGACGATCGGCGCGATGCGTGGCCGCGCGATGCAGGAAACCGACCTCGCGATCGTCATCGGCCGCAAGCTCGACTACCAGACCGGCTACGGCTCGCCTGCGGTCTGGCCGAGCGCCCGCTTCCTGCGCATCGGCGACAACGCCGAGGAACTGCGCGAGAACCGGCGAGGCGAGGTCGAACTCTTTGCGCATCCGGCCTCGGCTCTCGCGGCGATCACGCGCGCACTGACAACGCGCGGGCCAGGCCTCGACACCGGATGGTCCGAGGCCCTGCGCAGCGAGCACCTGCGGCGCGCACAGAAGTATGCGGCGTCGCTGGCCGAGGCACCGGCGGGCAAGGACGGCCGCATGCATCCGAACCGCATCTTCGCCGCGTTGCGCGAAGTCCTGCGACCCGATGCGATCACCGTCGCTGACGGCGGCGACCTCCTGAGCTTCGCGCGCACAGGCCTCGAGTCGCGCACCTATCTCGACGCCGGTGCGTTCGGCTGCCTTGGCGTGGGCACGCCCTACGGCGTCGCCGCCGCGCTGCTGCACCCAGAGCGGCAGGTGGTCGTCGTCACCGGCGACGGCGCGTTCGGCATCAACGCGATGGAGATCGACTCGGCCAAGCGACACGGCGCGAGGGTCGTGTTCATCGTCTCGAACAACGCCGCCTGGAATATCGAGCGGCTGGACCAGGAGATGAACTACGGCGGTCGCATTGTCGGCACCGAACTCGCGTGGAGTGACTATGCGGCGATGGCGCGCGCATTCGGCCTGCATGGCGAGCGCGTCACCGATCCGGCGCGGCTGACCGATGCGATCCGCGCGGCGTTCGACCAGGCTCCGGCATTGATCGACGTCGTGGTCACGCGCGAAGCACTGAGTTCGGATGCCGGCAAGGGACTTGCGTTCGCAGGAGACTTCCAGGCGTTGACGGCCTGGGACGACGCGGAACGCGCGAGGCGCCAGTGAGCCGGCCCAGCCCTTCCAAAGCGGCGCGGGTGGCAGCTGTGGCGGGCCCGCCCCTCGGCGGCGTGCTGAACGTGGGCCAGATCGTCGCGGCACACGCACGGCTGCAGCCGGACAAGATCGGCGCCCGCGATTCGAAGCGCACGCTGACGTTCGCGCAATGGAACGAGCGCAGCAACAGCCTCGCCAATGCGTTGCTCGGCCTGGGCCTGGTGAAGGGCGACCGGGTCGCGATACTCGCCTACAACTGCGTCGAATGGCTCGAGCTGTACGTCGCGCTCGCCAAGGCAGGGCTGGTCGCCGTGCCGATCAACTTCCGCCTGACACCGCCCGAGATCGAGTACATCGCCACAAACTGCGAGGCGCGCGCGATGGTCGTGCAGGATGCACTGCTCGAAAGCATCGAACCCGTGCGCCCGAACCTGCCGCTGATCGGCAAGGAGGCCTGGGTGCACTTCGGCGGACAGCGCACGCCGCGCGGCTGGCGCGGTGTCGAGTCGCTCGTGCGCGCAGGCTCGGCGCGCGCGCCGGCCGTGGAGGTGGCGCCGACCGACACCTGGGCGTTGATGTATACCTCGGGCACCACGGGACGACCGAAGGGAGCGATCCGCAACCATCAGGGCAGCGCGCTGATCTCGCTGGTCACCGCTTTCGACATGGGGCTGACGCGGCAGGACACCGGGCTTCTGGTGATGCCGATGTGTCACGCCAACTCGCTCTACTTCAGTTTCACCTTCACCTACCTCGGCGCCACCTGCGTCGTCGACGACCGTCGCAGTTTCGACCCGGAGGCGCTGCTGCAGTCGATGGCGAAGCAGCATGTCACCTTCACTTCGCTGGTGCCGACGCACTACATCATGATGCTGGGTCTGCCGCCACAGGTGAAGGCGCGCTACGACGTATCGAGCATGCGCAAGCTGATGATTTCCTCGGCACCAGCGCGCCGCGATACCAAGCTTGCGATCCTCGAGCACTTCAGCAACTCGCAGCTTCACGAGCTGTACGGCTCGACCGAGGCCGGCTGGGTCACGCTGCTGCGCCCCGACGAGCAGCTCACGCATCTGGGTTCGGTGGGCCGCGAATGGACCGGCTCCGGCCCGGTGCGCCTGCTGGACCCCGACGGCCGCGACGTGCCCGACGGCGAAGTAGGCGAACTCTTTTCGCGCACGCCCTATACGTTCGACGGCTACTGGAAGAACCCGGAGAAGACTGCCGAAGCGCTGCGTCCTGACGGTTACTGCAGCGTCGGCGACCTTGCACTGCGCGACGCGGACGGCTTCATCCACCTCGTCGACCGCAAGAGCAACATGATCATCAGCGGCGGCGAGAACGTCTATCCGTCGGAGGTCGAGGAGGTCGTGGGCCGCTGCCCAGGCGTCAAGGATGTCGCGGTGATCGGCCTGCCGCACGACAAGTGGGGCGAGGCCGTGCATGCGGTGGTCGTACTGCATCCCGACGCGAAGCTCTCCGAGGATCATGTGCTCGACTGGTGCCGCGACCGCATTGCCGGCTACAAGCGCCCGCGTGCAGTCACCTTCGTCCCGGAGAGCGAGATGCCCCGCACGGCCACCGGCAAGATCCTGCATCGGAAGTTGCGCGAGCGCCTGACGAGCTGAGCAATGCGCTGCCTGCGCGGCGCTGTGCAGTGGCGAGGTAGTCCAGCAGTCCTGCCTGCCGCGGCCGTCAGTGACGCGAAGTGGTCTGACTGCGCCGTCGCCGGCGTGGAACCCGCCGCAGCGTTTATCCTGCGATATCGCTTCCTTCAGGTACGCGCATGGTCCCTCCATCGACTCCCGGACCGCTTTCCGGCGAACGCGCCGGTGAATCGTCGGAAGCGCGCAAGTTCGGCATGCCGGACCACGGCTTGCGGCGCGATCTCTTCATCGTCATCTTCGAGTCCGACACGCGGGCCGGCAAGCTCTTCGACATCGTTCTGCTGTGGGCGATCGTCACGAGCGTTGTCGTCGTCATGCTCGACAGCGTCGCCAGCCTGTCGGCGCGCTTCGGCACGGTGTTCAATGTCCTTGAATGGGGCTTCACGCTGCTGTTCACCGTCGAGTACATCGCGCGGCTTTGCTGCGTGAAGCGGCCGCTGCGCTACGCGCGCAGCTTCTTCGGCATCGTCGACCTGCTGTCGGTCCTGCCGACCTACCTGGCGCTGTTCTTCCCCGTCCTGCACGCGCTGATCGACATCCGGCTGCTGCGGCTGCTACGCGTATTCCGGATCCTGAAGCTCACCGAATACATCGTCGAATACCGCCGCCTGGGAGCAGCGCTGCATGCCAGCCGCCGCAAGATCTTCGTGTTCATCGGCACCGTCTTCATGCTGGTGGTCCTGATCGGCACGCTGATGTACCTGATCGAAGGGCCCGAGAACGGCTTCACCAGCATCCCGATGGCCGTGTACTGGGCCATCACGACCGTCACGACGGTCGGCTTCGGCGACATCACGCCGAAGACCGACCTCGGCCGCGCCTTGGCGAGCATCAGCATGCTGATGGGCTGGGGCATCCTCGCGGTACCCACCGGCATCGTGACCGCCGAAATGACCAGCCAGCGCATCCGCCAGGAGGGCCGGATCCGCGTCTGCCCGGCGTGCGGCAGCACCGATCACACCGACCGCGCACGACACTGCCAGGCGTGCGGAACAGCGCTCGACACCAAAGCCTGAGCCAGACGCGGACCGCTACCGCGGTGGTGAGGCGGACGGCCCATCCAGTTCGCGGACCATCATGTACTTCACGATGCCGGGCGCAAATCCGTGCAGCGCGAGGCGCTCGCTGTAGCCGAGCGATTGGTACAACCCGGGCGCCTGGAAGCTGAACGTCTCGAGGTAGAAGGTGCGGGCACCGCGCGCTTCCGCCCGTCGTTCAAATTCCCGAACCAGCCGCGACGCGATGCCGCGCCGTCGATGCGCCGGTTCCACCCAGACCTGCTGCAGTTCGCAACACGCGCCCCAGGTCCGGCCGATCGCCCCGCCGATCACCCGGCCTGCGTCGTCGTGCGCCAGGCACGCGAGTGCCTGAACGTCCTCCAGCGGCGCTGCAGCCGCGTTGGCTTCGCCCAGGCCCTTATCGATGACTGTCGCCTCGGGCGGCAGGTCGTCGTGCACTGTGACCGTGACTGACATGCCGGAACGTCGCGCTTCAGCCGATGGTCATCAGGCTGGCATTGCCACCGGCGGCCGCGGTGTTGACCGATACCGTGCGCTCCGCCATCAGCAGTGCCAGCGGATAGGCGTCGCGATCGCGGGTGCCGGGCGCGCAGGCATGCACCGTCACGATGGCGCCCGGTCGCTGCGCGAGTCGGCGGCTCCAGTCACGCACCTGCTCCGGCGGCGCCTGCAGCAGCGCGATGTCGATCTCAGCGGCGACCGGATCCACTGCCAGCGTGATGCACTGGCGCAGGTCCGCCGGCAGTTCGTCTCGCACGCGCCGCGACAACGCATCGTCGGGCCACACCGCGCGCGATCCCGCGGCCAGCACATGGGCCAGCTGGAACAGCAGGTCGTCCCGCTGCAGCGCCACCGTCAGGATCGCCGTGCGCGGCACCAGCGCGTAGGTGTTTCGTTCGCCGGTCGGCCCGGGCAGCGCATGCGCCACGCCCAGCGGCGAACTCCCCATCAACGCATCGCAGGTGGCGACGAGCGGCTCCGCCGCGACGGGGCGCGCCAGCCATTCGAGCAGTCCACGCAGCGGCGCCAGCAGTGTGTCGCGCCCGCTCGAAACCGTGGCTGCCGGATCTGTGGCTGACGTGCCCGAGGGCGAGGCGCCGCGCACGAGGCGCCGCAGGTACAGCGGGCCCCCCGCCTTCGGGCCGGTACCGGAGAGCCCGTCGCCGCCGAACGGTTGCACGCCGACCACCGCGCCGATCATGTTGCGGTTTACGTACTGGTTGCCGACATGCGCTCGCGCGACAATGCCGTCGATCGTTTCGTCGATGCGGGAGTGGATGCCGAGCGTGAGTCCGAAGCCGGTGGAGTTGATCGCATCGACCAGCGCCACCAGGTCCTCGCGCCGGTAGCGCAGCACGTGCAGGACCGGGCCGAACACTTCGCGCGTCAGTTCCGCGACGCTTTCGATCTCGACGACGGTCGGCATCACGAAGTAGCCGTGACTGCGTCGCGCGTCTTCGTCCATCGCCTGCGCCTGGAAAACGCGGCGACCCTGCGCGCGCATCGCGTCGATATGCACCTCGATCGTGCGGCGCGCCTCCTCGTCGATCACCGGCCCGACATCAACAGCGAGACGATCCGGGGAACCCACCGCAAGTTCGCGCATGGCGCCCTCCAGCATCGGCAGCATGCGATCGACGATGTCTTCCTGCAGGCACAGCACCCGCAGCGCCGAGCAGCGCTGCCCCGCGCTGTCGAACGCCGATGACAGCACGTCTGCCACCACCTGCTCGGGTAGCGCCGACGAGTCGACGATCATTGCGTTCTGGCCGCCGGTCTCGGCAATCAGCGTGATCGGCCGGCCGTCCTCGTCGCTTCGACCGGCAAGGCTGCGCTGCAGCAGGCGCGCAACGTCGGTTGAACCGGTGAACATCACGCCACGGATGCGCGGGTCGGCCACCAGCGCTGCGCCGACGATCTCGCCGCGACCGGGCAGCAGCTGCAGCACGTCGCGCGGCACCCCGGCGCCGTGCAGCAGCGCGACCGCCTGCGCCGCGATCAGCGGCGTCTGCTCAGCGGGCTTCGCGAGCACGGCATTTCCTGCGGCCAGCGCCGCCGCGATCTGCCCGACAAAAATGGCCAAAGGGAAATTCCACGGACTGATGCACACGACGGGCCCGAGCGGCGCGTTCAACGCCCCCAGTTCGGCGCGCGACTGTGCTGCGTAGTAACGCAGGAAGTCGATCGCCTCGCGCACCTCGCCCACCGCATTCGCGGCCGTCTTGCCGGCCTCGCGCACGATGAGCCCGATGAGGTGCGGCATCTGCGCTTCCATCGCGTCGGCTGCGCGTTCAAGCGCCGTTGCTCGCTCGGTCGCTGCGCGACCTCGCCAGTGCGGGAGCGCCGCGGCCGCCGCGGCAAGCGCGACTTCGACATCGGCCGCGGTGGCCTCCACGACCGTACCCACGAGATCACGACGGTCCGCGGGATTGCGCAACTCGACCCTCAGGCGTTGCGCGGAAACTGGCGCGCCCACGATCATCGGCTCAGCGCGCCATGCCTGCTGCGCAGTCGCCTGCAAGGCCGCGGCCAATTGATCGAGCTGGCTCTCGCTGGCCAGGTCCATTCCGATCGAGTTGCGGCGTGTCGCACCGAACAGCTGCGGCGGCAGAACGATGGCCGGATGCGGCGCTCCCAGCACGCCGTCTGCGCTCGCCTGCTGCTCGATGGTCGCCACCGGGTCCGCCACGAGTTCCTCGATCGGCAAGTCCTCATCCGCAATGCGATTGACGAACGAACTGTTCGAGCCGTTCTCCAGCAGGCGGCGCACCAAGTAGGCGAGCAACGTCTCGTGCGTTCCGACCGGCGCGTAGATGCGGCACGGCCGCGCCAGCCCGTCGCCACGGCGTGCCACCACGTGCTCGTACAACGGCTCGCCCATGCCGTGCAGGCACTGGAACTCGTACTGGCCGGCACGGAACTCCGGGCCGGCCGCGTGATAGACCGCGGCGACGGTATGCGCGTTATGCGTCGCAAACTGCGGATACACCGCGTCCGGGGCGGCCAGCAGCCTGCGCGCGCAGGCCAGGTAGCAGAGGTCGGAGTGCGCCTTGCGCGTGTAGACGGGAAAGTCGGCGAATCCGTCGACCTGCGCCCGCTTGATTTCCGCATCCCAGTAGGCGCCCTTGACGAGGCGGATCATCAGCCGATGACGCATGCGTCGCGCCAGGTCAATGACGAAGTCGATCACGAACGGCGCGCGTTTGAGATAGGCCTGCACAACGAAGCCGACGCCGTTCCAGTCCGCGAGCGCCGGCTCCGCGCAGAGACGCTCAAGCAGGTCGAGCGAGATCTCGAGACGTTCCGCTTCCTCGGCATCGATGTTGATGCCGATGTCGTACTGCCGCGCCAGCAGCGCGAGATGGAGCAGGCGCGGATACAGCTCCGTCAGGACACGGTGGCGCTGCGCCCGGCTGTAGCGCGGATGCAGCGCCGACAGCTTCAGCGAGATACCCGGGCCTTCGTACAGCCCGCGACCGGCGGACGCGCGACCGATCGCATGAATCGCCGCTTCATAGGACTCGAGATAGCGCTGCGAGTCCACGGCCGTCATCGCCGCTTCGCCCAGCATGTCATAGGAGTAGGTGAAGCCTTCGGCCTCGCGGCGGCGGGCGACGGCCAGCGCCTCGGTGATCGTTTCGCCGGTAACGAACTGCTCGCCCATCAGTCGCATCGCCATGTCGACGCCGCGCCGGATCAGCGGCTCGCCGCTGCGCGCAACCACGCGCGCCAGTGCGCTGGCGAGGCCCCGCTCCGTGTGCGTCGAGACCAGCTTGCCGGTCAGCAACAGGCCCCAGGTCGCCGCATTGACGAAGAGCGACCGACTGCGCCCGAGGTGGGACTCCCAGTCGGCATCGCCGATCTTGTCGCGGATCAGCGCGTCGCGCGTCGCGGTGTCGGGAATGCGCAGCAGAGCCTCCGCCAGGCACATCAGCGCGACGCCCTCCTGCGACGAAAGCGAGAACTCCTGCACCAGCCCCTGCACTAGGCCTTCGCGTCCGGCGCCGGTCCGGCGCGAGCGCAGCCGTCGTGCGAGGTCGGCGGCGAGCGATTGCACCGCGGCCGCCTCTGCGGCGGGAAGTCGCGCGGCATCGATCAGCGCGGCAACACACTTCGGCTCCGCCCGCCGCGTCGCCGCGGTAATCGCCGCGCGCAGCGGCGCAGACGGGCTCGGGTCGCCGGCGAAGTGTGCGAAGGGCCGCGGGCCCGGTTCAGCAGTCGTGCCGGAATTCATGTGAGCCTGTGCGGAGGGAAGGCCGGGCATTCTGCTGCGGCCTCCCCGCCGTGGCAAACCGAACGACCCCGGAATCCGGTCGTCGGGGCACCGGCGCCGGGACGCGATTCAGCAGCGCGTCCCTACACCAGCCATCGCTAGCCGCGGCCTGCCGGCTTGAACACGAAGGTGCTACCGCCGACCGGCACTCCGCCGTCGACCGACTGAATCACCGTTAGCTTCGCCAGGGCCGCGCCGCGTGCCGGCGGCAGCCTGCCGGTTCGCGCGAGCAGCGCGATCTGCTCGTGGCCGTCCGCCTTCAGCGACAGCGGCAGCTCGACCCCTTTGCTGCGCGCATCGACGCTGAACTGCCGCGTTGTGTCGAACAGCTTGAGAAAGGCTTGCCACGCGTCCTCCCTGCGCATTTCCTGCTTCAGCACGAAGGCCTTCAGCCGTTCAAGATCCTTCGCCGGCAGCCGCGTGGCTTTCAGCCCTTTCGGCAGCTTGCTCGCCGGAAAACGCTTGCTCAGCGTCTTGCTGAACAGGAAGTCGACGCGCAAAGCTTCAGACCCGAGCGGTGGAATCGCAAGCCTGTACTTTCCTGCAGCACTGCGCGAGGCGTGAAGGTGCAGCGGCAGCGGCTGGATCGCGTCGGCCTGCAAGTTCACCAGATGCAGGTTCTTGAGCCCCGCGCGCTTCTCAGTCGTCACCAGCTGGGCGATGTTGAAAATCGCCTTGGTCGTGGCCGGCACCGGATCGCTGGGACTGTCGATGACGACCAGCATGCAGCTGTGCGAGTCGGCGGCTGGAGCCGGTGTCCAGTCCCACTGCAGAACCGTCGGACGCAGCGGCTCGAGAGTGGCGATGGTCTGCGGAGCACCGACCGGGCTCCAGTTGGCATCGCCCGCACTGTTGGGCCAGGCGCTCCAGAAGTCCGACGGCAGGTCGGGCAGGCCGGCGGACGCCCCGGCCGTCATGATCTTCACCGTCACAGTGCCGGCGGCCACCGGCCCCCGATTGTGGACCTGGACGTAGACGCGGTTCTGGTTGCCCTTCTCCGGATGCTCGTGCACGAGCTTCGTCTCGAAAGTCAGGTAGTTGACCTCGGCCGGCTGCAGCTGCCAGGTGGGTGGCGCATCGGTCTTGATGTCCGCGCATTGCCACCAGTAGCAGGGATCATTGAGCGCGATGAAGCGCGTCGGATCCTCCCAGCCCGCGGACACCACCGGCCCGCTCGGTGGACGACCCGTCTCCATGATGTGATCGCGGACGAAGATATCGACGGTCGGATGCTGCGTGACGTCGACCCGGACCTCCCACAGGCCGCGTCCATGCGTGGCCGCGCGGAGCAGGTTGCTGCCCTCCCGCAGTCGCAGGTCGTAGATCGCGGTATTCGGCAGGCCCTGCGAGTAGTTGTGCCAGTTGGCGCCGGCGTCGGTGCTGCGGAAGACACCGATGTCGGTGCCGACGAACCATTGCGTGGCGCTGGAAAGGGCCAGTGCGTACATCGGCACATCGGGCAACCCAGCGCTCACCGCCGCCCAGGTGGCCGCCCCGGTCGCCGGGACGGTGCCACGCCAGACATGCTCCGCCAGTCCGAAGCCGCTGAAGCAGACGACGATCGTGTTGGGACTGCCGGGCACGCTGTGCACGTCCCAGATCCACTGGTTGGCCGGTAACGGCGCTGCATGCAGTGCACGCGCAGTCCACGTCGTGCCACTGCGGTTGAGCCGATACACCTCGCCGCTGGTCGTGGCGCAGTAGATCAGCGTGTCGCTGGTGAACGAGATCGCCGACACCCTGCCCGCGATGCCCGGCAAGGCCACGCCGCTGCCCGGCCAGCCGCCGGTACCCATCGCGTCGTCGATGTTGATCACGCTCGTGCCCCACGCCATGCGCTCGGAGCTCGGGCTGATCGCCGCGGGCGGATAGAACAACCCGTTGCCGTTGATTCCGCCGGATACGGCGGAGTACGACCCGAACTTGCCGGCGGCCGTGCTGCGGTTCGGCGTACTGCCGAAGTAGGCGTGCGTCACGTGATTGCCGTCGACCTTGCTGACCGTGCAGTAGCCGCCGTCGCCATCGGCGCTGTGATAGTGCACCGGGCCGTTGCGGTACTGCTGCGTGCCGTTGTCCTGCGTGCCGCACTGCATGAAGGCGTCCGAGCTGCCGTGGTTGTCCACGGACTCGTACTGCAGCAGACACAGGCCTTCGTTCGGCGTGTCGTCCCAGGTCGCGCCACCGTCGCGGCTGATGTAGAAGCCGCCGTCGTTGCCGCTGTAGATCGTCTGGTTCAGCGTCGGGTGGAAGCCGAGCGTGTGGCTGTCCGGGTGGATGTTGCTGCCGATGTTGCTGACGCCCCACGCGCCGGTCGTCGCGTTGCGGACGCACTTGTACATCTCGACCCCCGAGACGTAGACCACGTCCTGGGTCGTCGGGTCGACACCGACGTCGTTGGTGAAGGCGCCGTAAAGCTCGATCGTCGTGCTGCTGGTGCAGAGTTCCCAGGTGGTCCCGCTCGCGTTACTGGTGCGGTACAGGCCGAGGAACGCATCGCCCGAACTCGCCGCGAGCGCATAGAGTCGCGCCGGATTGCTCGCCGACTGGGCGAGGCTGATCCGCGTGACCGCACTCGCGGCTGGCAGGCCCGTGGTCAGTTTTGTGAAGGTGGGGCTGGCCGCCTGCGCGTTGGTGCTCTTGTAGATCCCGCTGGCCCAGAACGCCGCATACACCGTGTTGCCGCTCGCATCCGCGCGATCGATGACGACGTCGGTGCAGGCGATCACGGTGCTGCTGATGGCCGGCAGCCCCCCTCCCGTGAGCGCGGTCCAGGTGCTGCCGTCAGTCGTGCGACACACGCCGCGACTGGTCGCCGCGAACGCCCGGTTGGCGTTACCGCGATCGACCGCGATCCGGTAGAAGCTGTGGTTCGCCAGCAGCGCTGCGGCATGGTGGGTCCACGTCGCGCCGCCATCCGCGCTGCGCAGCACGCCGATACCGAGGTACACCCCGGGCGCCGAGTCCAGTGAGAATTGCGTGCTGTACAACTGCACATTGCCTTCGCCGGTTCCGGCATACAGCACGTTCGGGTCGCTGACGCCGATCGCCAGTGCACCAATCGCCAGTGACGGCGCGTGATCGCCAAGCGCCGCCCAGGTCTGTCCACCGTCCTGCGTACGCCACACGCCGCCGCGGCTGGTGCCGATGAAGATCGTGCTGCCGTCGGTCGGATGCGGCGCAATCGCGGTCACGCGACCGCTGATCAGCACGCGCGCACCGCCATAGGTCTGGCCGTTCGGGACCGCCAGCGGCCCCATCGGCGTCCAGTTGGCGCGCGCGGCATCGATCGGCGCCAGGGCCATCGGCACACCGAGCGGCGCATCGCGCTCGGCCAGCGCCTGTAACCGCATCAGAGCCGGGTTGAACTCGTTCGCGGCGTTGGCCGGCGCGGGCATCATCATCGGGCCACCGGGTCCACTCGACTCGCGCCGCACGGCGGCAAAGTCGAGACCGAACCGCCCGAAGAGCTTGCCTGTGTCCTTCACGCGACGTTTCGCTTTCGCGTTCTTGCTGGCCAAACCGGCCTTCCTGACAGGGGTCTTGCGCGCCGCCGCTTTGCTCGCAGCGGCATTTCGTGTCCGCGCGCGGGCGGTCATGACCGACCCTCAGCAGTTCGAACGAACCGGCTCTTCAGGCCCGCATAGAGCGCTCCAAGTGCAAACCAGGTCACCAGGAACGCTCCGGTCTCCAGCAGGAAGCTGTGGAACTTGTAGAAGAACTCCGCGATGCCGAGAGAAAGCAACAGCAGCGGCAGTTGCTCGAAAGTCAGTTGACGCGCGGTCAGGCGACGAATCAGCTCGTACATAGGTCCTCCGGATTGAGCAGTTGAGATTGGCAGGCGATCGTGCACGCGCTCCGGCCAAAACGGTCCGAGCGCGAACGGACGACGAGAAGTCGGAGATCAAGGACGCGCTCAGGCGCGCCGACTGATGAACAGAGGTGCTCCGCAAGGCCCATTCTGGCCACCGAGGGTTTGCTTTTGTTCTGCCTGGGGCTACCGATCCAGACTAGTCGGCCGGATGCAAAAGTCGATACCGCACTGGCGCAATCGCAGCCGGGCGCAGCGCTCCAGATCAGCGACGCGTCATCGACTGATGACGGCGCGGATCCGGGCCTGTTCCCACCTCGCTAGAATCCACGACACAGCGAGCCACGCAGGGAGACGGGCATGCGGCAACACCAGGTGACGGTGTCGTTCGGCAAGGGGGACGATTTCGAGTTCAGGATTTCCTCGGACGATGTCGCCAAGCAGTCGATGGACGAGGCTCGCCAGTGGTTCGACCGCGAGTTCATCGCGCTCGAGTGCGATGTCGCGTCGCCGATCGGCAAGGTGCTTTCGGCCGACCGCGTACTCAGCGTCGCCAAGTACTCCGGCGCGCGCCGCTTCCGTGACGAACACGCCTGGGCGGAGGAGTTCGCGCGCAACACCGCCTCGCTGCTCGGTCGCGAGTACGTCCGCGTCGACATCCCGAACTACTCGGTCGGGTACTAGCCCGCACCGTTGTCACGGCCGTGCGTCACGGTCGCGGTACATCGAGCTCAGCGCAAGGTCGGCAGCTGCTTCAGCGCAGTGCGCTGGCGCTCCACTTCCGCCGCACCGATGGCCGCGACACCGTCGGGCCATCCGTCGAGCAGCCGATGAAACGCTGCCAGATTGCCCAGCGCGTTGGCGTTCGCCGGGTCGACACTGACGGCGTCGAGCAACGAACTCATCATCGCGCCCGCCGCTGCATTGCTGCGTGCCGGTCCGGAGCAGCAACGCTGGACTCCGGCGACGTTGGCGAGATTGCGCGCCTCGGCGTTGTAAGGCACGAGCCGGACTGACTGGTCGAACTCGACTTGCGCTTCCTCGAGGCGGGGTCGGTCGCTCGCTGCGAGCATCAGCATCGTGCCCAGCAGTGCATGACCCAGTGCGTCGGCGGCGGGGCTCGCCTCCTTCGTGCTTTCTCGATAGCGCCCCAGCGACTGGCGGGCGTAGTTGATCAGGCGCGATGCCGAAGCGGGCTTCGGAAAGCCGCTCGCTTCCTGCGCCACCCGGAGGTGCGCATAAGCAACCACCGCATCGAGGAAGTACAGCTCCGGCAGTCGATCGCGCAACGGCCACGTCGAGGCATCCGCACGGGCGCGAATCCAGCCCGGCTGGCCACCTTCCAGCGGCAGCACCTTGACCCAGTCACCTCGAACTTCCGTGACGGCGTATCCAAACGGTCGCATCGAGGCCTCGGGAGTGCCCAGGTCGGGCAACCGGTCGACGATTCGCGCGTATTCCGACGGCCCGTCACGCACGACGGCGAGGCGCATGAATTCGCGGTTGATGGCGGCGATGTCGTCGCGGGTGATCCTTCGGGGCGGCAGCGTGACGACCTGCGACGGCAGCTGCGCGGCAAACGTGGCCGACCCCGAAGAGGTAGTGACGGTGCGCTCGACGCGCTCGGACACCTCGGCGCGACCGAACCGCAGATAGGTCTGGACGTAGAGCGTCGTGCCTTCCTCGTAGATCCGGCCCCACATCATGACCGCCGCAGCGCCACGACGCAGGCCGGCGCTGCTGTCTCGTTGCGGCCCGGCGAGCGCGTCCCAGATGCGGTCAGACTCGCACGGGCGGGAGCCTGGAGTTCGGACCAGGTTGACGACGCCGATCGTCTCGAACTTCGTCATCTCGATCAGGCTGTCGTGCTCCATCAGGAGCCCGAGGCGCCCCGCGGCCTCGCTCAGGGGCCGCGCCATCTGCTCCTGGGTTCCCGTATAGGTGTACGGCAGCAGCAGCACGTTGACCGGCGACTGCGAAAAGACCCGCGCGTCGTCGCACGAGCGCGCCATCATTGCCGCGGCCGGGCCGGCCGCGGCGATCGCGAGCAGCGCCGCAGCCCACTGCATGCCACGGCGGACCGAACGCCACGCTGCCGACAGACGCGCCTCGCGCACGAAGTGCGCCGGCCTCCAGAGCGCAACCCTCATGGTGCGCACCCCCGTGCTCCACTGACGCGCAATCCGCCGGTGTACTGCGGGTCGGCGAGCGCCTCGTTCACCAGCGCGGTCCGCGAAGCGACGGCGTATTCACGCAGTCCGTTCCAGCGGGTGACGTCGGGGCCCGTGGCCTGCCGCGCCGAACGGGCGATATGCGCCTGCGCCTCGCAGAACGTGCGCGCTCCGGTGTCGTAGCGCCGGTCGCGGCGATAGCGCACGGCGACCGCCAGCGTGGCCAGTGCTTCCAGTTCGACGTTGTCCTTGAGCACGACGTCGGCCGAGGTACCGGCCGGGGTGATGAAGTTCAGGTCGAAGAAACCGCCGAGCGTCGGCTCGAAGCGGAGCAAAGAGATCACTGCAAAGTTCAGATGCGCTTCGCGCGCGGTGGCCGCTCCGGCCGCGCCGCTGGCCGGACGCACCGTTCCCCAGACTTCCATCACGACCCCGAGTCGGCTCAGGTCATCGAGCGTGCTGCCGCTGAACACCGCTTCGTCCTCCGGTGCGCGGCCCTCGCACACCACCGAGCGCAGTTGACGTTGCTCCGCCACGAGTTGCAGCGCCTCCGCCTGCGTGCGCAGCTTGAAGCGAAGCCGATCGCGAATCGCATCGCGTTCGCGTGACGCATCACCCGGGGCCGAAACCTCACCGAGCACGACTTTATAGGCCGCGGGATCGAGCGAGATCGCGCGGCAGTCGGGCAATTGCGCCAGCGCCCCACAGGAAATCGCGCCCAGAGCCGCGGCGAGCAGCCGTGATCCGATGCGGCGGCCCGGCTTCATATCAGCGCGCCACCGGCGTACAGGAGGCACGCAACTGGGGAGTCGCGCACAGGTCCTGGCGCATGTCGGCGACCTCGCTGGGTCCGATCGGCAAGGCCGGGTCAAGCGTCGAGGCGTAGGAAGGCAGTCCGCCGGGCTGCATCGCCGCCACCACAAAGTCGAGATAGGCGCGCAGCGCGTCTTCGCCAGAACGCCCGCAATCCAGCCGGCCCAGCAGTTCCACCGTTCGCTTGTGCATCAGCACCGTATAGAGCTGCGTGCGATTGCTGATGACGGTCACAAGTGCGTTGCAGACGGCTTTCTTGTCGCTGAGGCTGGCTGCGAGCAGGCCGGTACGCGCGCCGGCGGCGCGACTCGTCGTGTTGGTGCCGAGCGCAGAAATCAGCGATGGCACCGCGAACTCGCCAAAGGCTCCGAGCGTCAGCCCGATCGCCTCGGCATCCTTCTCTTCGATCCTGTCCTTGTTCAACTGGACGATCAGGTCGCGCATCTTCTCGACGTTGGCCGTTTCAAGCTTGCGCTCCTCGAAACCGCGGTTGACGACGCCAGTCAGGTACAGCCCCACCGCTCCGGTGACAAGTGCAGCGACGATGCCGGACAGCGACTGCGCCTTTTCCCACAGGTCTTTGGTTCTGGGCTTGAGGCCATCGACCTTCGATTCGAGAACGGCAACGCGGCTTTCGAGGGGTGACTTGGGCGCAGCCAAGTCGGCCTCGATGCGGGCGACGCGCGCTTCCAGGTCTGGGTCTGCCATGAAATTGCCCATGTCTCCGCCGTGCGTACATGACATCGCGTAGGCGGCTGCCATCAAAGCCTACCTTAGGGATT